>Ga0209502_10002199_pt1 | contig 16588 bp, 14 predicted proteins | sample ArcticOcean_MG_C_10_FD_187442 | JGI IMG/M metagenome (GOLD analysis project Ga0209502, IMG submission 187442) | Marine microbial communities from western Arctic Ocean - ArcticOcean_MG_CB11_90 (SPAdes) (version 2) | ecosystem: Environmental > Aquatic > Marine > Oceanic | place: Arctic Ocean...
TAACGGGGAGGGCGACGACCTGCAGAAGACCGATGAAGAGTGGGGGGTATACAAAGCGACACACAAGATCAAAGGTGATAAGAACAAGGCGAACTTCATGAAGTATGGGACGATCTACGGCAAGAAGTATGCGGCCCAGACGAGATTCGGCAAATGGGACGAAGATTTCAGCCTCGAGATGCTCGACAAGTTCATCGAGCAGTACTACGATAAACTCCGTCTCGGGGGCACGATCATCGTCTGGTTCGATATCTGGAAGATAACCCCGCTGAAGGAAATGCTAGAGAAGCACAAATTCAAGCAGATTCGCTTCGTCGAATGGATAAAGACCAACCCTCAGCCCATCAACCAGTCCGTGAACTACCTCACCAACTGCCGGGAAATCGCACTGCTGGCCGTCAAGGGGGGCAAACCAACGTTCAACAGCAAGTACGACAACGCCTGCTACCGATACCCGATGGCCAGCGGCAAACTGAAGTTCCACCCCACGCAGAAAAACCTCAAGCTCTTCGAAGAACTTATAGAGAAGCACAGCAACGAGGGAGACCTCGTGATGGACACGTTTCTGGGAGGGGGGACGACGGCCATCGCCTGCCGGAACAAGGGCAGGAAATTCGCCGGGTGCGAAGTGAACAAAGAATACTATGACAAGGTGGTCGAAATATTGAAACTAGAGGAGTAGGAAATCACTGTAAAATCTGAATTTAACCTCCTTCCTCGAACCTGTGTGGAACTGCAACTCCCCTATCCTCCGGGAGGTCCCGCCGTGTTCGAAGACGATATTCGTCGAAAACTCGACGTCACGGTTCTTTTGCGGGTTCCAGGTAACATATTCGGTACGGTTAAAAATAATTAAATGTTGTGCGGTGAAATAGTCTTTTTTGCTGACCGCAAGTTGGACGGCGGGTTCCCCCGCACAATTGGTTGCGATATAGAGGTACGTGCAGTCGAATAACTTCTCGAGCTGTTTGTTCAGGTAAAACTGGATATTGTCCTTTAACCAGGAGAACCTCTGCGGGTTGCCTTCCAACTTCCCCTCCAACCCTGTCTCGAAGATCTCGTCAAAGCGTTTAAGGGTCGGCTGACCGTATGTTCCGGCCACCTTGCCTGTGCGGTCTTTCAGGGTTTTAGCACTGATAGTCTCTCCGCCGACACACATGAAATCCACAGGGCCATTGTCGTGAGCGATGGCTTCGGTTATTACGGGGAGGGAGTCTTTCATGGCGGTGAGTAGCCCCTTCAATTTACACACACAGTCGTCATCTACCCGATCGTCAGCCAGCGGGTGCGGGACCTCGAAAACGTCAGCCAGGGCTCGTTCAAACGAGTATCCCCACACGCCGTTGGCCTTGCCGTGCTTCGAGAGGTCGAGGGCCGGATCGAGTAGCATCCGCAAAGCGTTCTTGGTGTCCGCTGCCTTGAACTTGACTCCCCGGTCAGTGAGAATAGCTTGTAGCTCTTTTATGGTGTTCTTGCTCGTGTCGGGCGGGGACAATTCGACGTAATCGACGACGTTCTGCACCAGCCGCTCCCTATTCCCATCATTCGGGAGTCCTAGATCCGTACACACTTCCTTCAGTTCGTCACCTGTGTACAACGCAAACGTGTATCCAAGAATGTCGGCACTCGTTGTCTGTAGATTGTCGATGAAATGCTCCTGCGTGTGCCTTATCATCATCTGGATCATCAGTTCGGCGGCATCGGCGGCCTCGGCATTCCACACTCCTTCCGTGTCGATATCCCGTGCTTGGCAGTCTTGAACGAGGTCATAATCCCGATGGGCAGAATATACTGAGCGGAGAACGGTGCTTATGTTTTTTGGTGGCATGGTTATTTATCATAGCATACAAAAATTCCGGTTCGTCACACAAGCCTGGATATAAATGCAGAAAGTCCAGAATTGTCTGCAGTAAGAAATTGATTGTATTAGGGTTATTATAGTATTTATTAATAAAGACATTTTGACCATGAATACCGGTCTCAAGAGAGAAACGATCGACAAATACTACACCTCGCCAGACATAGTCAAGACATGCATCGATCTTGTGAAGGAAAACATTCGCATTCTACCAGATGATGTGTGCATCGAACCCAGTGCTGGGAATGGTGCATTCATAGGCGGCATCAAAACGCTCTTCCGCAACTGGAGGTTCTACGATTTGGAACCCGAAAACGACGAAATCGTAAGGCAGGACTACCTACTGTTACAGACCGCACCGCTGCTGGACAAGCGTGTACACGTGGTGGGAAACCCGCCGTTTGGAAGGCAGTCGTCACTGGCCATAAAATTCATCAAGAAATCTGCCGAGTATTGCGACACCATCGCATTCGTCTTGCCCAAGAGTTTCAAGAAGGAGAGCCTCAGGAAACACTTCGCTCTCAACTTCCACTTGAAGTGCGAATACGACCTACCGGACAACTCATTCACCGTAGACAACCAGACACACGATGTCCCCTGTGTGTTTCAAATATGGGTAAAGCAGGATGAACCCAGGAAGATCCAGCCAAAACTCGTGCCTACAGCGTACAAGTTCGTGAAGAAGCGAGAACCGCACGACATCTCGTTCAGGCGTGTCGGTGGCAAGGCTGGCGAAGTTGACACCCAGACGAACGGGAAATCTATACAATCGCACTATTTCATTAAGTTCGACAACATGACGGACGACCTGCTCTCCAGATTGAGAGAGCTGAGCTACGCCTGCAAGGATAACACATGCGGACCGAAGTCTATTTCCAAGCAAGAGCTTATGTGCGAGTTCAACAAGGTGTGTCTAAATTAATTACTTTTTAACCGCCGACTGTTAATCGCCAGAATGACTGTTCACACGAACAGTGTTTATTCTGGAAATTACCTCATCATTTCATTATCCAGATGAACTTAAAGTTAATTCGGTATTTATTATATAGTTCTCAAGGGGTTTGAGATGGATGGTGCGGAGTACCCGTTGGCACTGGTCACTTCGTGGCCTCTAGTATGCACCAGCCTATCCTGGTTCCTCGTGGTCGGGCTGGGTGTACACCTCTACTACCAGACAGGTGACAGGCTGCTCATGTGGCTAGCAGGCACTGTGTTTTCTACCGCCACCTTCAGTGTAATCCACTGGACCGACGCTCGCTACGGACCACGCCGCTATGCCGACATGGTGATGGCTACGATTTCGCTGATCTTTTTCACCATCGTTGCGGGGCTGCGAATCCGTGACAAATGGATAGCGCTTTTTGGCTGGCCCATTTGGCCAATCATGGCCCTGTTCTACCGAAAGTCTATTGAGGCATATCGCCAGAAACAGGCACGCTGGATCTTGTACCACGCAGCGTTCCACATTTGCGTAGGATCCGGACAGGCTCTCATAATGTTCGGCACCGCACTTACCAGTTAAACAGAGACCAGATGAACTTAAAGTTAATTTGGTATTTATTTATTATATAATATGCGCCTTGTGTCCCGAATGGCGCAAATCACCGACAACACCGTGCTCGAGTTGGGGAAGCGAGTGGCCTCCATGCTCAGCGGAAAACAGGAGGACCTCTCGAAGGTCCGCTGGACCGACGGCGAATCGAACTTGGAAAGCGGGTTTTCCAAGCTGGCGTGCGAGTGCTGCGAACTGGCGTGGGTCGAGCATGTCGAAACCCATCCTGAGTTCGAAGACGTCCGCCTGCGGTGCACCTCCCCAGACCTCACCGCCATCTTCAACCTCCCCGGTGAAGAGGTCCGCAAGAAGATAGAACTGAAGAGCAGTATGTCGAAGAAATTGCCAGGTTCGACTATAAAGGGGCTAGATGCGAACCAGGTTCTCATTTACTGCCTCAGACCCAGGCGCTCCGGGACCTACAGCTTCCGATGCTCCCAATACCACTCCGCTATGGGGAAGTCGGACACAGAGCTCTTCCAGGACAGGTCGCCACGGCCCTGGGTCAGCTTCGAGCAAATGCCGGAGCTCGACGAAGAGCGACCCTTCGAACACAAGGAGGGCTACGATTGGATACAGCACTATGCGGAATGTGCCCTGCGACGAATCGACGTCGGCTTCACCGGACAGACGTCGTGGCAAGATTCCTTGGTGAAACTCATCAGAGAGCCCGACGTGAAGCTGCTCGCCGAGCGGGACGACGAGATCCTGAGGCTGCGGGAGCTGCTCGCCGAGCGGGACGACGAGATCCGAAGGCAGGAGGTATTACGGTGGAATCGAGGTCAGGCGACGAAGCTGCTCGCCCAAGGGGAACTTCTGGTGTCTTTGGGGGATCTTTCAATTCGATAATAAACATTCCGTCTATCTCACCCTTGCCGCCCTTGGGGTTGGGTCCTGCTTTTGTATACTGATTATTCATAAGGACATCGGCGACGCCTTTTCCGTCTTTAATAGCCCACCTATTTTTAGTGATTTTGACGCTGCTGAAAATCGTGTTCTTGTTATCTGTAATTCCCCCTCCTACATTAGCCATATCGTATGGGGCGGTGGGCTTGGGCTTGAGCTTTTCAGTTTTTGCAAGAGTTATATTTGAATCTCCACATATGATGTTCGCATCTGGGTGATTTTTAAGCACCTCCTTGAATCTCTCCTCGGTGGCGGTGCTACTGCCCCCGTGCCAGTTTACGACAGTTACCTTCTTACCATCTTTTGTCAAGGTGACTTTGTTGGTATCTCCAGAGTCACCATTAACCCCAGCCACTTTCCATACTGTCTTGTGTAATACAGCGAGATCTTTATTCACTTTTTCGTATGTGTATTTGCGACTGCCTTCCTCCAGTGGCAGTGTTATAACGCAACTGTCTGGAAAACCTCCCTCCAGTGGCTCTGTTATAAACATGAACACCGGTTTATGCTCATTAACATACTTCGCATCCTTAACATACTTCGCATTAATTTTATCACGAATTTCATCATAAGCTTTTATATATTCCTTTGCCATTGCGTGAATGTCTGTGTATATAGTATTATTGCCCGCTGTGCCCATCATCCAGCCCCCGGTTGGCTGTGCTATAAAAGCCATCTGAGGGATCTTGACAAGACGTTTTCCCTGGATCTTGCCTTCCTTTATTAACCCGTTGTCCCCATCTGTAATTGCTTTGACTGCATTGTCTGAAGTGATTATCAATGGGACTAAATCCTCATACCCATTGCCCTCCAATAACGGTCTCAGGTTTTTACGACCATATTCATATAATTCATTTAGTTTTGTTACCATCTCTCCGGCGGTGGTATCTTCAATATTCTTCTTTTGCCTTTCATAATTAGCTACCCACAAGTCAGTGAAGGGGATACCCACTTCCTCACTGAATTCATCAAGTGTCTTACCTGTCTTACCTGCGCTCTTAATTGCTTCAATAACATCCTTGGAGTCTTTGCTAATCCAGCCCTTACCTTTAGAGTCGGCTCCAGCACCGCTAGCAACCACTATCACCACGTCGTCGGTGTCTAGCATTAAAACCTGGTGGTCGGCCAGAAGTGGGAATTGTTCCGAATACGGCCGACTGAATGCCAATAATGCCTCTGGTCCTTGAACTCCAGTGGATCCGAACCGGGATCTATTGCGACGTATGAAACGCATGTAGGCACCTGCCTGCTTCTGCTTCGCCTTGGTGGGCAGGGCTTTCTTAATCTGACCGAAATACTGTAATGCTGCCGAAGTCCCGAACTTCGTGCAAACACTTGCAAGCACCTTCTGCTTCTTTAGGGTAAGAGGCATTTTGTTACTGTTGTCCAATATTATATTCTAGAAGTAATGTTTGATCACTTCGGCCACCTTGTCGGCGATGAGGTAGCCAAGCAGCGGCGGCACCGCATTACCTATATACTTGTACGACCGCATGTTCTTTTTCTCCGTGAATACGTAATCCGGCGGAAACGTCTGTATCAGCCCAGCCTCCCGCACCGTCAGCCGCCTCTCGGGAAGGTGGCGCTCCGCTACATTGGCACCGTCCGTGTGCCGTCGGAACTCGATGTTGCCGTGGTGTTCGGCTCTCATGGTGGGTGCGAACCCGTCGAGCTTCACCTCGGTCTGCCCCTGCCCCTTGGACAACCTCTTTGCCTTGGAATACATCTGCTGCGAAATGTCGTCGGAGTCGCTGGGTTCCTCGAGGTGTTCGAAATACTTGCCGATGTGGCACTCCGTCTGATTCTTCGTGATAACGTTCCAACCCGCTGCAACGGGGACGGTGCGACCGGAAGTGGAGATGCCCATGATGATCACTCGTTTCCGGGTCTGCGGGATGCCGAACTCCGGGCAGTATACCACCTGGTACTCGACGCTGTAGCCGAGGTCCTGGAAATCCTTTATTATTTGTTTGATCGGTTCTTCCTTCATCGTGAGGAGGCCGTACACGTTCTCCGCCACGAACACCTTGGGTCGGGTTTTCCGCACCACTTCGACGAAACTGCGGTACAGGGTTCCCCGGCTGTTCTGCTTGGCGTCAACCACCTCACTCCGCAGGTCGTGTGCCTTTGTCGAACCGAACCCCCGGCGGCGACCGCAGTGGCTGAAGTCCTGACAGGGGAAGCCGCCGATGACCACGTCCCCGGAGGGGAATGCGAAGTCGTTTTCCACGAGGTCGTAAATGCTCGTGGTATTGTAGTTGGTCGGCGTATCGTTGAGGCTGTACACCTCCTTTGCGCCTTCGAGGATGTCGTTCTGGAACATGATGCCGAAGTCGAGCCTTTCGAGTTCCACGAAACCCGGGACGGAGTGGTTCTTGCCGATGAAGGCGGGTTCGACGATGGAGTCTCGGTGTACAACGACCCTGCCGCCGAACCCCATATCCATACCGCCGATACCGGAGAACAAGGAAATAACTTTCATTTTCTCTAATACTAATAATAGTTTATCATCTGTTTTTAAATCTTATTGAGGCTTTTGAATTTCCGAATTATCTTGTCCGCCTGCTCCGCCATCTTCCAATCGAAGTTCATGCGGCGGTACGTATCGACTGGGTCGAGGTACAGATACATCCCGGGGTTGAACTCGATCTCGTTGATGAACATCGTGTTGGAGTTGCCCTGCTCCAGACAGCAGCCGAAGTCGATGCGGGTGAGGAAGGGGGGCATCTTCTCGAAAAGGGGGCGGATGGTGCGCAGTGTTTTCCTTGCGATTGCCTTCGCCTTCCGTATGAGGGGCGTGTCCTTCGTGGTGAGATAGTGTTCGGTGTGGTCTTCGACTACGGAATAGTGGTATTTCTCCCCCAGCCAGTATGTCCGAATTTGCGGGACGGTCTTCTCGAAGTCGGAATAGAACTTTTGGAAGACAACTTTGGGATACCTGGGGTTCTTGAATGTCTTGGTGAGGTATGCCTTAACCTTGGCTCGGGTAGCCAGGTCCCCAGGACGCCCCACGTCGATGGCGTCCGTTCCCCACACCGGTTTGGCAAACGCCTGGGGCCACGCCGCCTCCTGTATGTGCTTCCATACCTTTGTGGTGGCACGGGCGGCACTGGTCTCGAACTCAGCCCGTGTCACACACATTGTGCTACCCACTGGTAGTCCCTTCGCCGCCAAAAAGCTGTAATAATCGCACTTGTCGTAGATCAAATCGGCGTACCCGATGGGCGGAAACACCTTGCCTTCGCATTTGTCGTATATGTTCTTCAGCTTGGCCATCGGTTTTCCGGCCAGTGCGAACTTGCGGATTGAGGGGACGATGAGCAGGTCGACCCAATGGTAGAATATGAAGTCGTACTTGGTGAACAACTTGGTCGACACCTTCGATGCCGCTACGATGTCGAGGGAGTAGTTCTTCTGCTTGTCCGCAATGAACTTGAGGGCGTAGGCCATAGCAATGTCAATGCGCACGAACGCACCCGTTCGCCTAAACACGCCGTCTTCGTTCACCCGCAAGGTCGGCGGCACGGCTTCCAGCCACGGGCGGCGGACGGGGTGGAGACCTATGGTGTCGTTGTAGGTCTCCACCCACTTGTTGTGCCTTGGTCCTATAACGATCGCAACCTTCATTTATCTATGGTCAAGATTTAAATGATAGCTTATTTTTTTGTTGGTATACTGTAACGATGGGTCTGAGGATAGGATACTTCTACCGCACCAAAGTGACCGAGAGTTACTTCGAATTCACGCCCAACGAAGATCCGTGGTATGGCGGCTCCAAGAAAAACGTCATCGCCGAGGACGCTATAGTAGCGTACATGAAATACGCCTACCCCCAGAACACATACATCAAACTCAACGCCCACCGGTTCAACAAAAAACTCGCACTCTCCTGTGACATTGTCTGGTTCGCCTTCGAGGAGCAGGCAAATCTCTTCAAATACCAGGTGGCTTGGGCAACTCGACCAAAGAGCATCGCCGCCCGGAAGCGCAAGTACACACAGCGCTGGGAGGACATAATGACCCTCCCAAACTTGTTTCCCCCTAGGAAGGTCAACGACTTCATCTTCGACAAGTGCAAATACTACGCCGCCGCCAAACGCTGGGGCATCCCCATCGAGAAGACCCAATGTACCGCCTCCATGGACATCACTGCCAAGGGAATGCGCACTAAGCTCAACCGCTTCGCCGAGAAGGTGTATGTCAAGCCCCTCCCTTCGAGTGAGGCGTTTGGAAACATCGTCTTCAACAAGCCCTATGACGTCGGCGCTCTCGAAGACTACCTCCGGGAGATGCGGTCGACGGGGATCGACAAGCTGTGCATTCAGAGGTTCAACCCACACTTCGCCACGAAGAGCTTCCCAGAGTACCGCACCATCTGGGTAGGGAAGCGCTTTTCGCACGGCATCAAAACGGTGGGGGCGGGCTACACCACAGGGGAGATGAAACGGATCCCCGCCAAGCTGCGGCGGGCGTGCCTCAATCTGATCGACAAGCTGGAAAAGCGCTTCCGGGTGCCCATGATCTCGCTCCGACTGGACTGGGGCAAGACGGACGGGGGGGAGTTCTTCCTCAACGAGATAGAACAGTCATACGGAAGTTTCGTCGACGACATCTCCTTCCGCACACAGTTGGAGAAGAAGATCGGCGATCAGTTCATGACCGAGGCGTTGAAGTATGCAAAATTGTGAGAAAAAAAATGTTACGTTATGTTAAACTTATGAAGAAATTCTTTCCAACTCTGGGAATGGCAAAGACCTTCAGTTCAAGAAGTTTATCAAGACCATGGCTGCCTCTTGGGTGGCGGTGAATGCTCTTGTTATTCTACTATTTGCCTGCGTATACTACACTATAGACAAGCACAGAGAAAATTCATATTTTACCGGAATAAGCAAGAACAGAGAGGACCGTTTGTTTTCCGACTACCTGTATTTTTCCGTGATCATTTCCAGCACGCTAGGACTCGGCGAGATCGCACCGAGGCGCCCCGAGGAGAACACGGAATTCTCCATTGTAGGTAGGGTGGTCATCGCCACACACATCCTGTTTTCGCTGTTCGTCAACGATGTCCTCGATTCCATCGAAAACTTCGTTCTTGCCTAACCGGTCGATCAAGCCCACCCATTCTCGACCAAGCGTCGATAGTAAACATCGCACATGTGCTCCGACGGACTCCAGCAGGTGAGGAACGTCTCCTCGTACCAGCTGCGTGCCGCATTCGAACCGAACATCTTCACGGCCTTGACGGACAGGCGAATATTTTCACCAACGTGGTAGTAGCGAAAGTAAGGAAAGGCGGTCACGACATCACGCTGAGTCGTCACTCGGTAGTGCTGTAGATTCGGCATACCTTCGAATGCCGCCTTCCACTTCCTATTTCCCACCCGGGGGCTGGCAAACGACACAACGGTGACGTCGTTCTCAATGTCATTGGCCAGTTCGTAACCGCACAGACTGGCCAGAGCGGCTCCCAGACTGTGACCGGTGACGTATACCCTGTAATCGGGGTGCTCCGCAACGAGCCTCCGAACCTCGGTGAGTATGTCCCGGTACACACCTCCCTCAAAGAGCTGCTTGAAGAAACCACTGTGCACCCATATGTCGTCACGCAGTCGGCACTTCATAATGCTGAGGTCGTAGTACCAATCCGTCTTCGATTCGCTCCCACGGAAAACGACGCATATACGCTTATTGTGCTCGCTCAGTGTGATCCCCACTTGCAGATCGGTCTTCGGGTGACTGATGAACTTGCACACCCTCCCGGAGGGGGCCTGCGCCGCTGCGTCTTCCAGAACACGGCGCTGCAGCGCACTGATGCCGAGCGTGTCGATGTCGCCACTCTCCGTGACCCTGGCGACGAAGGTCTCGAGGGTTTCCTCGGAGTCTACTTCGAATTTGGCGCCGTAATCATACACGAGCATAGTGACTCGCAGAAGTTCCAAAGTGAGGGAATGTGATATCATATTAATATTATACATCATTTTTTTTAGTCCAGAAGGAGTTTCCTTTTGCGCAAGTTGTTGGCGGTTTTCCCGTCCGCCTTTATCATCCGCATTGTCTCGGGGTTACGGACGAATTCCTTGGCATTAGCCCGTGCAAGTTGAGTGCCTAACTGGAGGATTTCACGGTCTCTCGCAAGGAGTTTGCACTCCATCTCGGCTAGTTTCGTGCACAGTTCGTTACAGTGATCCTTCATCATGTTAGTCTTGACATTGGTTGCACGGATGACCTGGCGCCACTGTTCAATACTACTGTCTCGGGCGTTCTTGAGAATGTTATATAGTCGCACATACGAACCTTCCCGCATACCCGTCTCGCTACTGTCCTCCAGAGCGTCTCCCATTTCCCTGAAAACGGTGTCATCAAATTTGAGATAAACCGTCTCAGTCTCCATCTTTAAAGGCATGTTAGGCTGTATTTGTAACAATTAAATAGAGCAATCCTTTAACACATTTTCAAGCCTAAGGAATAAATGTCCTGTGATACGAGGAATTAAGGAGTTTAAAATACTTGATGAAGATTTTGAATTACTTACAGGATCAAATGTGAATGGAACAACTATTATATTTCAAATCGAATATTTCAACAAACAAGACCTTCAAGATTCTATCGGTGAATCTATGTTTGCTCGTCATTAATCAAGGTCTAAATGGTTTTCAATAGTAAATTCTCTTTTCTTTTCCATTATATATATTTCGTGTTGTTGTTTATAATAATTACTACTATATATACTTTTCGAGTGTGCTCTGTATAACCAACCATCTTGCGTATTACACTTACTACATATAATCCCTCTAATATTAAAAGGTATATCTAAATGTATATGATCTAAACATTTATCATTAGGATACTTATTATCAAGAGGTTTAAAACAACTATCACAACAGGTTTTATTAATTAAATATAAATAAAAGGCATTTTTATCTAAATCCCCAAAGGTCATACCTACCCTTTTCCATTTAGTATAATGTTTTCTTCTTTTTACTTCAAGTATTTTGTTTTCTTCGTGTCTTTTTTTAGCGAGTTCTTTTTTATTTAATTTATAAAATAATGCTCGTTTTTTATTTAAAGCATCTTTATTTTTATAATACCAACCCAAAGAACTTCGAGCAGTTTCATTTTTTTCCTCATTTTTAAGTTTATAGTATTCAACTTTTCCAAGTTTATCAAATAAATCTTGATTTTTCTTACTACGACCTTTTTGTATTCCATTATCTTTTTTTTTATTCTTTTTATTGTGTTCTTTTTGTTTTTTATTCTTTTCAACTCTTTTAAGTTCATAATAAGCATCTAAACCGATTTTATCAATTAAATTTTGTTGTTCTTTACTGCGACCCATTATTACTCTTTTAATATAATAAACGATAAAACTTTAAATATTGTATATTATAATTATATTTTATAAAACTAATGGCTTATACTTTAATCCAAGTAAAACGATTAATGTCAAAACACAATTAAGCAGTAAGGATTAAAAAATATGTTGTGTGTGTGTAAACACAAATGGGAAGAATTACCCTAGGAGGCGGAGACTTCTCCATGCGACAGACGGGCTTCAGCAATGTCCTCGACGTCATCAAGGCCAACACCCGATTGGAGGCCAAGGAGGCCAAATTCACTGGGGACGTCCAAGTTCTCGGCAAACTCTCGGCCAAACTGGACGCCGGCGACATCGAAAATCTCGAAAACTTTCTCAACAACGTCGATATGGACGCTTTGGTGAACGACTACCTCAACGCCAACCCGGTCGGGGCAGGGATCACGCTGACCAGTGCGACATTCCAAAACGACATTCTTACCCTAGGAATGAGCGATGGGTCCTCGACCTCTGTGGACCTAACCACTACTACACCCCCGCCCCTTGGCTCGGCTGTCGTTTACCCACAGTCGGGCGCCAGCCAGCCGACTTTTCAAATAGATTCGTCCAACAACGTCGTGCAAGTCGCCAACCTTGTCATGACCGGCGGATTCGTCAATTACTCAGACCGAAATCTCAAGTACAACATACGGGACACCGCCATCGGTGGTATCGACATGGTGTCCAAGCTCAAGTTGCGTGAATACAAATGGAAGGAGGGGGGGACATTCGTCCCCATCGGCTTCATTGCCCAGGAGTTGGAGGAAGTCAATCCATTCTTTGTCACCGAAATCAAAGGCAAGAAAGCCGTCAAAACGGTGGATCTGGTCCCAGTGCTCACCAAAGCGGTTCAGGAACTGATGGAGGAAAACAAACGCCTCACCAAAAGAATAGAAAATCTGGAAATAGGCCATATTTAAATGTATTACTAAGGTAATTACAATAAATGGCGACTTATCAAATTCTTCCATCGCCCGGAGGAAATGCGGACACCACTTATTCCTACTTCGATGCCGACGGAAACGGTTTGGTGACGGGGCGGTTCAGTGCCGCCACCTTTGCCGGCGACGGCGTGTACACGGACACCACGTTCTTAGAAACTCCTGCGGCCGACACCGTTCCGTCGTCCTTGGCCGTCAAGACGTTCGTCGACTACGAAATCGCCAACTTGACGGGTGGCGGCGGCGGCACCACCATGGCCTCCACTACATTGGATGACCCCACGTTTACAGGGGCCATTCAAAACCCCGGAGGAACCGACAGCGCCGTGCTTTTCTCGGGCGACACCGGCGCCACCGACGCCAACAGTGCCGCCATCATGGAAAACAGCGACACCAAGCTCGCAACCTGCAAGACCATCAAGAACTATGTCGAGCGCCAAATTGCGGACGTCGTCGATTCGGCCCCAGATACCCTGAACACCCTCAACGAACTCGCTGCCGCCCTGAGCGACAGTCCCGATACTATCACGGCGCTCACCACCGTCGTCGGTACCAAGCAGCCCATTGACGGTACGTCTTTCCACGTTCTTGATACCAGTGGCGGAACGGCACAGTTCTCAGTGAACTCTTCGGGAGACACCGTCATCAGTGGCACCACCACTATGGTCGCCGCTTCTGCCTCGGATACCCTAACCTGTGGCAAGACTTCGGGCACCGGTCTCGCCGTCACCAAGGACGCTACCATCGGCGGGACGCTCGCAGTGACTGGCATCACCACCATGGCCTCCGCCCTTGATGTTAACGCAGCCGCCGACGTCTTCGGCACTCTCACATGCAGCGCCACGTCGGGCACCGGCCTTCAGGTCGACAGCAACGCCAACGTCACCGGGACCACCACAACAGGGTCTCTCAGTGTCACCAACGGTATAGGTGCTGCGGGTAACAAATTTGCCGTCGCCGAGAGCACCGGAAACATCACCACCGATGGAACTATTACGTCCGGGGCTGTGACGACGACCGGCGTAACGAGCACTTCACTAAGCACTTTCTCTGGGGGGAACGGTACCTCGATCCCGGCACTCACGGCAACTGGTTATGCTAACTTCACGTCTGGGCTGGCGGTCGGTGGCTCGACGCAATACCAAGGCAAAGGTCTAGCCGTTCTAACTGATGCTTATTTTGGGGCCGCGTTTATCAACATCGACTCAGGCGGGATAAGAGGAGCGCAGACCTTGGGGGTCACAGACCCAGGGACTGTTACAATCGAGGATGTCGTCTTCTCCGCCGGTGATATTACCGACGTGTCGGGCTTCACCGCAACTGGTACCATCACTGCCGGCACCGTTACCGACGGTACCATGACCATCACAGGAGGCGCCATCACGGGCGCCACCACCATCAATGCGACTGGTGACATCACTGTGGGTGGGGACCTCGATCTCGATGGGTCGTTGGAGTTAGCTGGGGGTTCAGGCACGATTTCTGGCGGATACAAATTCAAAACTCAACCTGGTTCTACAGCGTTTTTTGGAGGCAGCGTCTCGTTCCTCTCCGGGATTAAAGGAAATGGAAGCTCGGCGGCGGTAAATTTGATCAATGGGACGTACATGCCGCTAGGGAAACAGTTTACGGATGGTCTCTTGAAGATAGCCTCCGGATCGATTAACGACGCCGTGAACATCACTGCCACGGGTGCCGTTTTGGCCGACTCGCTGACGGACGGTGTGATGACCGCCACGGCCGGAGCACTCACTGGTGTCACAAATATCACGGCTACTGGGACCATCACTGGTGTCACAGATATCACCGCTACTGGGACCATCACTGGCAATGTCACTGGCGATGTCACTGGCAATGTCACTGGCGACCTCTCTGGTGCTGTCACCGGCAATGTCACTGGCGACCTGACTGGTGCTGTCACCGGCAATGTCACTGGCAATGTCACTGGTGCTGTCACCGGCAATGTCACTGGCGACCTGACTGGTGCTGTCACTGGCGATGTCACCGGCAATGTCACTGGCAATGTCACTGGAGACCTCAATGGTTCTGTCACTGGTGCTGTCACCGGCAATGTCACTGGCGATGTCACTGGCGACCTGACTGGTGCTGTCACCGGCAATGTCACTGGCAATGTCACTGGTGCTGTCACCGGCAATGTCACTGGCGACCTGACTGGTGCTGTCACTGGCGATGTCACTGGTAACGTCATTGGAGACCTCAGTGGTGCTGTCACTGGTTCTACTATCACTGCATCAGGGAACGTCACTCTCGATGCCTCCGTCAACAACCTCAACTTCATTGTCAAGAGCAGCACTAATAATGTTCTTATCGCCGATACCAACGCCAACGTCGTACAAGTCTCCAACTTGGTGGCCACCCACAGCATCACCAACTACTCGGACCGCCGCATTAAGACGGATATCGCCCCGACGCAGCTGGAGGCTGTAGAGATCCTCCGTGACCTCAAGTGCTACGAGTTCAAGCGGACCGACATTGCCGAGAACAACTACACCCCCATCGGGTTTATCGCCCAGGAGGTTCAGGATATTCTCCCCTACCACGTTGAGGAGACCGCTGCTCCTCACTGCAAGGAGTTCGATACTCTTCTCTCTATACGCACGACCGATTTCGTGCCCCTTCTCGTGAAGGCCGTTCAGGAGCTTTCCGATAAGGTTATTGATCTTGAGAAGCGCCTCGCCGCCAAGAACATGTAAGCATACAAGCATACAAGCATACCCATACTGATTTAATATTCGTATTATTTCCGTATTGTGTGAAAAAAAATATAAGTAGAGTGTAAATGGCTGACAACAGTAACTACCCCCCGTTGGGTAATAACGCCATGTTTTCCACCGGGACGAACGGAGACATCGCCTACCAGGGTGACCTTGTGGAAGACGGCGTCAGTTACGATCTCGCTCAGATAAATACATTGATCGCAGCAAAAGTGAGCACTACAGAACTCAACGCCGTTACGGCAAATGTAGGATCTCTCCAAGCCGACTTCGCCAATATAGGGAACCTCAGCGCAGACTTCGCCAACATCGGAACCCTGGTGGCAGCCAAGGCTACCATTACCGACCTCGAGGCTGCCAACGCCAACATAGGGAATCTCAGCGCAGACTTCGCCAACATAGGAAACCTGGTGGCAGCCAAGGCTACCATTACCGACCTCGAGGCTGCCAATGCCAACATAGGGAATCTCAGCGCAGACTTCGCCAACATCGGAACCCTCGTGGCAGCCAAGGCTACCATTACCGACCTCTCGGCGACCAATGCCAATATAGGGAATCTCAGCGCAGACTTCGCCAACATAGGAAATCTCATAGCTAATACGGCTACGATCACAGACCTTACTGCAACAAACGCAACCATTACTACCCTAACTGCCAATCTGGCGACAATCGATACCCTCATCGCCAACACCGCTACGATTACAGACCTTACTGCAACAAACGCAGACATTACTACCCTAACTGCCAACCTGGCGACAATCGATACCCTCATCGCCAACACCGCTACGGTCAATCAGCTCAACGCTGCCAATGCCAACATAGGAACCCTGACGGCCGATGTCGCCAGCATCGATACCCTCATCGCCAATACGGCTACGGTCAATCAACTCAACGCTGCCAATGCCAACATAGGAACCCTGACGGCCGATGTCGCCAGCATCGATACCCTCATCGCCAATACGGCTACGGTCAACCAGCTCAACGCTGCCAATGCCAACATAGGAACCCTCACCGCTAACGTGGCTAGCATCGATACCCTCATCGCCAATACGGCAACGGTCAATCAGCTCAACGCTGCCAACGCCAACATAGGAACCCTGACGGCCGATGTCGCCAGCATCGATACCCTCATCGCCAATACGGCAACGGTCAATCAGCTCAACGCTGCCAACGCCAACATAGGAACCCTGACGGCCGATGTCGCCAGCATCGATACCCTCATCGCCAATACGGCAACGGTCA
>Ga0209502_10002206_pt1 | contig 16554 bp, 19 predicted proteins | sample ArcticOcean_MG_C_10_FD_187442 | JGI IMG/M metagenome (GOLD analysis project Ga0209502, IMG submission 187442) | Marine microbial communities from western Arctic Ocean - ArcticOcean_MG_CB11_90 (SPAdes) (version 2) | ecosystem: Environmental > Aquatic > Marine > Oceanic | place: Arctic Ocean...
GAATGGGTCCATGAAGTCGGTTGGAAGAAGGCCACTGTGCCGAGCGGAGAACGCCTCTACGACATTCCCTCATCACAGTTCACAGTTCTGAATGTGGTTGCACCGCTGACCCTAAGCTAGCGATGGCTGAGTTCCCCACATAGATGTTTTGGGTCTTGACATAAGATTGGGGTAAAGAATTCCGCACGTTGGTACCCATTCCACAATAGGGTTTACGAAAAATTAAATAAATTCAAAATGTTGCGCTGTCTATAATTTATTTATGATTTAAAACAATTACTTAATACATCGCCTTATTTTTGTGCAAATCAGTGATATACCAGAAAAACAACAGAAATCTGCGAGATTTTGAATTTTACCCTCAGAGTTATCCACACAAATTGTGGATGTGTTAATTCTTGCAGCCGGTGTTATTTCGGTGCAGCCCTCAAAAGAATCGCCGAGAGGTTCAAAGAGTTACGAATGAAACACCGCCGCCACTCATACAAAAAAGGCCAGCCCCTTTGCTTTGGGGGCTGACCAGTCTGGAGTAGAGAATTGCTTACACACAAATTCTCCGTTTTTAATTAATATGAAACAGGTTGGCTTCAAGGTTCGCCCAAAGTAAAAAGGCCAACCCCTTTTGTGAGAGGTTGGCCAAGTAATGGAGAATAGGTGTGCTAGCAAACAAAACTTTCTACAAAATGATGGCCATTGACGTTAACTTCAAGATTTTAAAAGTATTACCAAACGTCATATCTTCAGCCACGGATGGTCCACTGAGTTGATGGCTTCGTAGCGTTTTTGAAAGCTAAACCCTGGGTGTTGTCAGACAAAGTCTAACACGTCTCAAAGCACCACGATCACACAAATCTATGAAGCGTAGATTTGAAACCACTCAATGAGAGCGGCACTGCGTTTTTGCTTATAAGTCTGTCTGCTTTCTAGATGCCTTTCATGATTGAAGTGGTTGTATATCTGGGCGTGATAACTGGTAAATTTCTGAAGTGCCGCAACCGTCTTGAAACGCTGCATCGCTCGTTCTCGTCGTCGAAATGGCAGATGTGAATTTTCACACCGATTGTTTGTCCGGCCGCCACATAATTGCTTGTCAGCAATTCCAATCTCACGAAAAGCCGCGCCATAGGACGCCAGCTTGTCTGTCGTGATGATTTCAGGTGAAGTCTTGAAATATTTGAAGGGAGAACATGTTGTCATTTACCAAAAATAGGGATCGACCGCAAAACCGTCAAGTTTGTCTGACAACATCAATGGTTCAACTTTCGTCTGAAAATTCTTTGAACAGCCAATCCTCAAACAGCAGCACCTCGGGTCGTTTGGAACGTTTTGAGCGTGGTCGCATCAGGTAGTAGCCATTCGGGATTGAGACTTCTCCACCCACCACGGAAACCCTTTCGTTTGTTGCGTTCGCCATTTCGACCAACCGAGTCATAACCACAGCGTATCCACCGCCTGTTGCAGCCAGTTCAATTGCTGCTGTCATCGTATCGACGAAGTACCCTGAAATCCCCGGCGGCATAGCAATGTCCTGCGCAGCAAAATACCGACCCCAATCGGCTTCCTGCCCCAGAACGTGAATCAGCGGCCCTGTCAGGATTCCCTGGATTTTGCTGGCTCCACTGTTCAAACCAACGCCACATATCGGCACAATGGTTTCATCCGATAGCTTCTCTGAAGCGGCATCTTTCCAATCTCCGCGTCCAACACGCAACTCAACATCAACGTCATCAAACCCTGTAGTATCCGTCCAGATATAGGACACCAAGCGCAGCTCAATATCGGGATGCACTGCTCTGAATTTGGGGAGCCGCGGGGCCAGCCAGAGGGCGCATGTCGATATGGGCGCTTTCAGAGTGACCATGCGGCTAGTCGTCGTGCCAAAAAGACTGGCTGTGGTGAGGCTGATGTCTGACAAAGATTGCCTAACCGTCGGCACATAGGCCTGACCAATTTCTGTAAGGGAAAGATGCCGCGCACGTCTATGAAACAAGCGATTGCCCAACCGACTCTCCAGCGACCTTATATGAAGGCTAACCGCCGTTTGAGTCAGTCCAAGTTCCGCCGCTGTTTCGGTAAAATTCAAATGCCGGGCTGCGGCTTCAAACGTGCGAAGCCATGTGAGGTTGATGTGTTTTCCCAGCACGATCTATCACCAAATTTATTTGCCTATAGATTACATATTTAGTCGTTTTTATTTTCTACGCAAGTGATGAATATCGAAGTTAACAAGGTCAACATCTATCTTCGGGAAAACCCTCATGCCCCTATCCTCATTGAATGATATTCTTGACGATACACCATTCGTACCAGAAGCAGCCAACGATACCCCGACTGCATTTGTCGCCGCATTGGACGATCAACCGATTGAGGGGGGGTTTGATCCCGCTTTCGGGAATGTAACATGGCAAACGCTCATCTCGGGCGACAAGACTCCGTCAAACGGTTTGGTTCTGGGCGTCGCGACGTTTCCCGCAAATGGCATTTTGCATCTGCACCGTCATGCCCCCCCAGAATTCTATTTCTGTCTCTCGGGATCTGGCGTCGTCACGATGGATGGGCAACCCCACCAAATTGCACCGGGGGCGGCAGTCTTCATCCCGGCAAACGTCGAACATGCCGTTCGCGCGGGTGCTGACGGTCTAAAGTTCGCCTATGGCTTTGGTGAAAATGCCTTTTCCGAAATTGTGTATCAGTTTTCTGCTTGACCGCAGGAGATGCCCCAACAAAAGAGATCTAAAAAATGTCTTCAAATAGCCCTCGCCGCTCAGGCGGTCGTTCTGCGCGCCAAGCGCTTCGTGCCGCACCGCTTGCAGAAGATATGCGCCCTATACGGGCTGGCATGGAAGGTGGGACTTACAAACCGCTTTCAGATATTGACGTCCAGAAAATCCACAATGCGGCACTTGTTGCGCTTGAGCGCATAGGGCTTGCCGATGCGCCGCCGTCAGGTGTCGAAATACTGACAAAAGCGGGCGCAATTCAGGGTGACGATGGGCGTATCCGTTTCCCGCGGGCATTGGTCGAAGACATGTTAGCCAAAGCCCGCAGCGAAGTAATGCTATATAGCCGGGATGGCAAAAACGATCTCTTGCTTTCGGGTCACCGCGTTCACTATGGGACTGCCGGCGCAGCCGTGCATATTGTAGATGTACATGGCAATGACTACCGTGAGTGTACAGTTCAGGATTTGCACGACGCTGCGCGAATCGTCGACAAACTCGACAATGTGCATTTTTTACAACGCCCGATGATTTGCCGCGACATTCCTGACAATTACGAAATGGATCTGAATTCGATTTACGCATGTACGTCAGGCACGACCAAGCACGTGGGTGTTTCATTCACAGAACCAGCATTCGTCGCAGGCGCGTTCGAAATGCTCTATGAAATCGCAGGTGGTGAGGCGAATTACCGCGAACGCCCCTTTGTATCAAATTCCAACTGCTTCGTCGTGCCACCAATGAAATTCGCGACCGAAAGCTGTGAGGTCATGGAGGCTTGCATTCACGGCGGCATGCCTGTGCTGCTTCTGTCTGCAGGCATGGCAGGGGCGACGGCCCCGTCAACCATTGCCGGTGCAATCACGCAGGCGACAGCTGAATGTCTTGCTGGCCTCGTCTATGTTAATGCCATCGCGCCGGGGCATCCTACTATCTTTGGCACTTGGCCTTTTGGCCTTGACCTGCGCACGGGTGCAATGTCGGTCGGATCCGGAGAGCAAGCTTTGTTGACCGCAGGCTGCGCCCAGATGCACAAATTCTATGGGCTGCCCGGTGGCGCCCCTGCTGGTGCATCAGATTCCAAAATGCCCGACATGCAGGCGGGTTGGGAACAGATGTGTTCTAATGTGATGGCAGGCCTTTCTGGCTTGAACATGGTCTATGAAGCTGCCGGCATGCATGCGTCGCTATTGGGGTTCTGTCACGAAAGCCTCATTCTGAGCGATGATATTATTGGTCAAGCCCTGCGTTGCGTTCGTGGTATTGAAGTCAATGACGACACACTCGCCTTGGATCAGATCGAACAGGTTTGTGTCGGTGGCCCCGGCCATTATCTCGGGACGGATCAAACGCTCAGCCGGATGCAATCAGACTTCGTCTATCCCGCATTGGGCGACCGGACGTCACCAAAGGAATGGGCCGAATTGGACAAGCCAAATCTGCTGATCAAGGCAACACAGCGCAAAGAGGCAATCTTGAGCAAACGATCTGATGCGCGTTTTGATCCTACGCTCGACGCAAAGTTGCGTGCAGCGCATAATATCCACCTGCCAGCCTAAGGAAGGAGCTGTCAAACCAATCAGAACGAGCATCGGATTTCTGGCACAGCCTAAATCTATCCGCTCAATACTTGACGCCACTCGGCGAGAGCCGCGGCACGGTTCAGCTTGAAATTGATGCGTGTGTAGAGATGGCGTTCCTGCGGCTCCCACACACTCAACCCAACCCCGCACCCAGCCCATATTGCGCCTTTAGCGGACAAGAGTAGCTGAGAGGAGTAACTTCAGGGCTGGTTTTATAGTAGCGAAATGGGGAGTGTTTTGTCATTAAACGAGGTTACAAATTAGCCCTGCCCGCTTCAAGCAAGTTTAATTTGATGGTGCCGGCTGCGATGTCCGTCGTGTTCTATCACTCACCGCGCCGCGTTTAGACAAGTGGGCACACGAAACCATTTGTAAACTGCTGATAATCGGTGCGTATCGCTGATGCCTTGTTTCCAATAAAATTCGGAGAATTTTTAGCAGATGAAATTCGTCCATATCACGGATATCCACCTTGTCGACGAAGGCCGTTCGCTAAACGGTGGTGTTCCGACCGCCCGGCTGGACGCTTGCCTGGACGATATTTCTCGTTGGCACCCCGATGCGGCATTTTGCGTGATATCTGGAGATCTAGCCGAATTCGCTGAGGTCGAGGCCTATCAGGCGCTCAAGGCCCGTCTGGCGGTCTATCCGCTACCCTGCTTTCTATTGATAGGCAATCATGACGACCGCGCCGTGTTCCAATCGGTTTTCCCGGACCATCCAAAGGACATGAATGAGTTCGTTCAGCATCGGTTCGAGATAGAACAGGGCGTATTCCTGTTCCTTGATACCACCAAAGAAGGGCGAGACGTGCATGAGGGCCAGCTTTGCAGTTACCGACTAGACTGGCTGAAACAACAACTGGCCGAAGCGGGAGACAAGCCAACCTATCTGTTCCTGCACCATCCACCTTTTGAAATCGGCATTCCTTATGTGGATAATATCCGGTTGATTGAAGCGGAGGCATTCGCCAAAGCGCTCCGGTATGGGCGCGATATCCGGCATGTGTTTTACGGACACGTGCATCGCATGACCTATGTGAACTGGCGCGGCATCCCGTTCACCAGCTTGCCAAGCCTTAACCACCAAATCCCATTAAATGCGGCCAGTGTTGATGCCGAATTTTGTGACGAGCCTCCAGCCTACGGCGTCGTGCAGATCGAAAATGATCAACTGACCGTGCATTTCAACACCTTCCTGCACCGCAACCCACTGCGCCAGACCTAAGACATGGAACCGTATTGGACCATTTTGATCCTAATCTCGGCAGCAATCCACCCCTTGCGCGACCTGATTTTGAAAGGCGTGGCGCATCCGGCGTCTTGTTATGTTGGTGTGTCGTTGATCTGGGTGTTTCTGGCTGCGGGCCATACACTGGCCATGGGTCAGGATTTGAGCGTACCGCGGGAAACCTGGCCCTATGTCGTTATTTCGGCAATTGGTCTAACCCTCTACTATTATGGAACCTTGTCGGCCCTACGGCGCGGCAATTTGTCGGTTTATTATCCGATCATCCGCTCTTCACCGATTGCCATCATAGCTTTCAGTTGGTTGGCGCTGAATCAGATCTATTCCTGGCTCACGCTGCTAGGAGTATCGCTGGTTCTTCTGGGTAGCCTGATCATCCAAAAATCTCCAGGAAGGCTGCTGGATGATCGCAAAGCATTTACGATGGCGGTCCTGGCGATGATGGGCTCGGCAGCCTATTCGCTGAGCGATGCCAACGCAATGCAACAGGTGTCACCCGCACCCTTCCTTTTTTACTGCTATATTCTGGTAGTGCCCATGCTTGCCGGCATTCGTGCCTGGGAAGATAGCCACATGTTTGCTCCGTTTTTGCCAGTCGTACGCGGGTGGGCGCTAGCCCCATGGCGGATCGTTTTTGCCGGAATTACGTCATTTCTCTCCTACCTATTCATCCTCTCCGCGTTCCAGCTTGGAGCCGAAGCTGCCACAGTCAGCGCAGTTCGTCAGGCGTCTATCCCCGTATCCGTAATCCTCGCTGCGTTCATCCTGAACGAGCCGCACTTTATGCACCGCATCGTCTGGGCCGGCCTGATCGCGTTAGGGATCTTGGCTATTACACTGTCTTGAGGCGAGGCTATTGACATCTGTCCTAGAACCGCCGCGGAGGCATCGATGCCAGTCGGTTGATAAGTTGTATCGCGTCATAGCTCTCTCCTCTTTTAAATTTTTGCCGTTAGGGCAAATCGCAGAATTCAGCATTTTGGGCTCTGAACCGCAATGTCATGTATAGCAACGGCACCGTTGAACTCTCGTTGGTGATAAGCTTGATCTTCTTCGTCAAATCCCGGTCCTCGGCCCAGTGCCCGCGCCTGCTGGAAAAATCCTTTGGCCGCGTTGCCCTGCCCAACTTTACTGACGACCAGAGAGGCCAGGAACGGCGCGTCATTCTCAACGTCCTGGACCATTGTCGCCTCGAGCGCCTGAGTCACCTTGCCTATGGACCCTGGCATATAGAGCCCCATCGCCCGGGCAAGCTGGCCGTAGGTCATCGGCAGATCTGCGGCAGACAGGCCAGTCAGATGCGCGCGGATGCGATCCCGTAACTCACTACTTGCGGTGGCTGCATTTGCAGCAGCACGCGGGACGGGAATTTCATGAGCGGTGCCATCAGCCGCGATTTCAGCCGCCCAGACCCGCCTGCTGGATCGCATTATCAGCCGCGTCTTTCCCGCGTCAGCCCCAGTGCCGGATTCGGATTGGCTGACAACCTCGCCCGATTGCATCGCCGCCTTCAGGGTTTTTAAGTCCATCCCCAGCCGCGGCGCAAGATAATCAGGAGAGATCATAAACTGGTCATCCTCACGCATGATCACATCGGGTGGTACGGGGCGATACAATAAAGGGCGCTTTGGCTGCTGCTCCTCGCCCGGTCCGGAGCTGTAAAACGGAGTCTCTCCGGCGGCGTGGTTGGTCACGTCAATGATGTCGCGGACTTCGGGCACAGCGGCCCGGATCATCGTTTCCACGCCGCCACGCAGCGTTGCAGCAGAGGCGGCACAACCCTGGCATCCCCCGGACATCAACATGCTGACGACGCCATCCTGCACGTCGGTTACGCGGACATGCCCGCCGTGGGCGGCAATCGCCGGATTGGCCTGTCGGTCCAGCACCTCTTGGACCGCAAGAAGGATTTCGCCGTCGCTCCGGGCTTCGCCAGAGATCCTGGCGCTTTGCCCCAAAGGTGCTGAAAATTGCGTCACACTACCGCGAAGTGCATCGGCAATCAGTCGTTTCAGGTCGCCCCAATTGCTGTCATCGGTCTTGATAACGGCCACTACCGCGCCTGAGACATCAACCATTTTCACACCAGGAATCGCAAATAGCGCTTCAGCCAAAGGGGCACCCTGCGCTGCAGAGGCATCGGGAAAGCTCGCCAGAGCACTGTCCTGCACGTCCCTGTCCAACACAAAGCGCATGCTGTGCGGATCAGCGGGCGAGGATTCCGCACGGATCCGCATCGAATCTGCTACTTCAGACATCTTCAACCTCGGTGGCCAACATGCGGCGCAGGTGACCAAAGGTGTAAATGCCCGAACTGTGGCCATCGCTGAAGCTAACACCTATTGCATAATTGCCAAGGCTCCAGATCCGGGTCGGCACGATGTTCTGCGGCACAGTCGTCGGATCCAGCACCGCGCGCCCGCTCATCTCATCGATACAGGCCGCACAGCGGCATGTCAGACGTAAATCGCGCACGTCGATCTGCTGGTCGTGGCCATCCTGCCAATGCAAGGCCAGAGTGCGCCCGTCGCGCCGATCCAGCGCTAAAGGAACTTCAGTAGCGCCACCCGCGTGGCCCGCATGGGCTGAAGGCTTTGGTTTGCTGGCGTCATCAGCCCAATGCCAGTCAAACGGCGTTGGAATTCCTTCGGTATCGCGCTCGCGGCCTGACAGGATCGCGGCAATGTCGCGATAGACTTCCGAAGCGGGTGCGTCAGGAAGGGCAATAACCAAAGGGCGGCCCTCATCGCCGCAATCCACGATTGCTGGATCAATCGGAATGGCACCGAGAAACGGGATGCCCAGGCTGGCCGCGATCTTGGCACCACCGCCTTGATGGAAGATGTGGGTGACCTCATTGCAAGATGGGCAGGTAAACCCGCTCATGTTTTCGACGATGCCGAGAATGGGCACTTTGACTTGCTCCATCATGCGAATGCCGCGTCGGGCGATTTTGAGGCTGACATCCTGCGGCGTGCTGACCACAACTGCTCCGGTCAGTGGAAAGCTTTGCGCTAAGGTCAGTTGCGTGTCGCCAGTGCCGGGAGGCAAATCGAGGATCAGATAGTCGAGCTTGCCCCAATCCACTTCGAGAATGAACATGCGCAGGTATTTAGATACCATCGGGCCACGCAAAATGGCGGGCTTATCGTCATCGGTCAGCATCCCCATCGACATAATTTTGATCCCATGCGCCTGTGCAGGGATCACCTTACCCGCTGGTGACATCGTGGGGGCTTTTCCAGTCTCGATCCCCAACATTCCAGGCACAGAGGGACCGTAAAGATCAGCGTCTACCAGCCCGACCACCGCGCCTTGCGCAGCTAAGGCCAGTGCCAGATTGGTGCTGACGGTGCTTTTACCCACACCGCCCTTGCCGCTGGCGACTGCAATGATCTGTCCAAGATGCGCCATACCAATGTCGCCAGCCGGGCTCGAGTTGGCTTGTGCTGTCGTCATAAGATTTCCTTTGATTTGAGGCTTGGCATCGCTGCTTTGCGGCTTTCGATTGCGGCGAAGTTGACGCAAAGACAGCCAAGATCGGTTGGATCCAATTCAGCGTCAACGCACGCACAATAGCTGACCGCGCCGCTGTCCGAAAAATGTCGGCAGTCGCCGCAGGTGCCAAAGGCGACGGTGCTGCGAATTTTGGCCAGCTCTCCAGCCAATGCGGGCAAAGCCAGCCGCAATGCTATGCGCAGCTTGCCCTCCAGCCGCTCAATTGCATCAGACAAGTTATGCAAAGGATCATAACGCATGATTGCCTGTCCGCTGTGTGTCAGCTCCAAGCGAACACTGCGACGGTCATCAACTGCCTGATGTCGGACAAGATAGTCCTTTTGCATCAGAGATTTAATAATTTGCGACGCAGTGCCCCGGGTCGTGGCATTAAAGCTGGCAAACGCTGACGGCGTCCGGGACAGTCGATTTGCGCGCGCGAAAAACCGCATGGCCGTCCATTGCGCTGCCGTCAGGTCTGATCCTGCATCGGCCCCGCGTGCTGCCCGCCCAAGATAGACGAGTAGTTCGGCGATTTCTTCAGTTGTGGTTGGACTGTCATTCATGGAGCTTTGATAGCGCTTCGAAACCTTATTGACAAGCAGTTCTTATCAATATTAGTATCGAAACGAAATCAAATGGGCAGAAAATGAACAAACCCTACACTCCGACGCGTACGGCCCGCAGACAAATACCGCGCCCAGAATTTCTGGACGCGCCCACCGAGGCACGGCTTGCTAGGTGCTGGCGCGACAAAGGCGATATTGCCGCACGGAACCGTCTGGTCACTGCGCATCAGGCACTTGCTATGGCGGCGGCCAGCCGAGCTGGTGGCAAAGGCCGCAAATTAGATAACGACATTCTACAACATGCAAATATAGGGTTGATAAAGGCGGCAGATCGCTTCGACCCCGACAAAGGTTTTCGTTTCTCCACCTATGCTGCTTGGTGGATCAGGGCGGAAATTCAAGACTACAAGTTCCATGGATGGTCCCTCGTAAGATTTCCCAATTCCACGCCCCACCGCAGGCTGTTTAATAATCTAAAACGTGTCGAAACCCAACTGGCCTCATCAGGCGAGGTCGCACCGGAACACCTTGTTGACCGGATAGCGACTGAGTTCGGAGTTAGGCCCGAAGAGGTTGTGTTGATGCAACAAAGACTAGCCGCTCCTGATGGGTCTCTAAATCGTCCCGTCGGTGCCGATGGCGGCACAACGCAACTGCAAGATCTGCTTAAGGATCCCGATGCGGACGTCGAAAAAGAAGTTGGCGCACGTTTGGACTCCCGGGCATTCTGGACGACAATGTCCACTCATCTGAACCGGCTGTCCAAGCGGGAACAGGAAATCATCATAGAAATCTATGTGTCTGAGACACCAAAAACGCTGGGTGCCTTGGGAAAAAGGTTTGGCGTCTCTCGTGAACGTATCCGCCAAATCCGCGAAGCCGCTCTTACCCGCCTGCGTGAGTCGTTTGCAGAAACAGCGGCCTCCTGATGGAGCCATAAACACAAACACCTGCAAATTTTGATTCCAAAAGTGCCATGCTAATTGCACCTCACTTATAGACCGGTCTTGTTGCGTTTAGGTCCCGATACATGTGATCGCTACATTTTCCGGTGCTCACGCAAAGTAAATGGCCTATTTAAAGGATGCTTTATATGATCCCATTTTTGCGTTCGCGCGGACAGCTGTATTTCGGTGGGTGTTGTCAGACAAAGTCCAACACGTCCCAAAGTACCACGATCACACAAATCTATGAAGCGCAGATTTGAAACCACTCTGTGAGAGCAGTTGTACGTTTTTGCTTGAAGGATTGCTTGCTTTCTAATTGACGATCTACAACGCCAATCTCACGAAAAGCCGCGCCATAGGATGCCAGCTTGTCTGTCGTGATGATCTTGGGTGATCCATGCTTTCGCATTATTTTTATCAGGAACTTCTTCGCTGTAGCCTTGTTGCGTCGTTTTGTAACATAGCATTCAAGAACCTCACCTTCATGATCAACAGCACGCCACAAGTAAAAGCGTTCTACATTTATTTTCACAAAGACTTCATCCAGGTGCCACTGCCAGTTCGAATGTTGCCCTGCCCTCTTCTTACGGATTTCTCCCGCGAACTTTGACCCAAAACGTTCAACCCAAAACCGAACTGTTTCGTGAAAGATATCGACGCCGCGTTCATGCAAGATGTCTTCCACCTGACAAAAACTCAATGGATAACGTATGTAATACATCACTGCCAATCGGATGATTTCAGGTGAAGTCTTGAAGTATTTAAAGGGAGAACATGTTGTCATTTACCAAAAATAGGGATCAACCGAAAAACCGTCAAGTTTGTCTGACAACACCCAAAAAAGACTACAGCGTATAATACAAACCGCTAGGAGGTAATAATTATGAATACGCAACAACATTTATTAAAGTTCGAAGCTGTTTTGGCTCATTGTGAACAACGATTGACTGAGCCGTCTCTCCAAGCTGCGATGAAATATGGCCGTGCAATGGAATTTTTTGACAGCCGCAACAAACTCTCGCAATCGGGTGAGCTTTTAGCTGAGATATTGCTGCCGAAACATGCCTAACTTAGTCACCCCCTCAGATTGGTCTTCTCTTTCTGGTGGCCCGTTATGACGGCTAAACCCATAGTAGCCTGCTCACGCAGTTGGTCATACTAATGTGCTTATTTGATTTGATTTGGCAAAAATTTAATGCCATGACGCTCATATCAATTGTTCAAAAATGGCAGAAATTAAATGCAAGTAAGTGTTCGTGATAATAACGTCGACCAAGCTCTTCGGGTCTTAAAGAAAAAGCTACAACGCGAGGGTGTGTTTCGTGAAATGAAGCTCAAGCAACATTTCGAGAAACCGTCTGAGAAAAAGGCTCGTCAGGCGAAAGAAGGACTTTCGCGTCAACGCAAACTTGCCCGTAAAAAAGCTGAGAGCGACGGCTGATTATTCTGTAGATTTAGCGAATAATCTCCCTATAAAAACCCACAGGTCAACACCTAAGAGTGGTGGTCTTCTCTTTCTGGTGGCCTGTAATAATAGCAAAACCCATAGAAGCCTGCTCACGCAGTCGGTCTAGTTCTAGCACCATCAGTTCCTCCCGACGTGCGCCCATGCGTTTTTCTACGTCCTACACCATTGCAGCAACCCGGTATTGGTAAGGGTGCAGTCAGACAAATGAAAACTCCCATCAGATCACTGCCACAGCCTAAGTCTATGCGCTCTATAATCGATGCAACTTGGCGAGAGCAGCGGCACATGCTGAGTTGGTGTTTCTATTCAGAACACAGAGTTCCATTTGAAGACCATTTAATCGCATCCTCTAAACGATCATCTCCCCAAAAAACCTCTCCATTCACAACAAAACTTGGAGACCCAAACACCCCTATTTTTTTTGCTTCCGTAGTCACTTCGCTTAAACCCGTTGCAATGCCTTTAGACGCTGCTAGTCCCAAGATACGCTTTACGTCTTGCCCTATTTCATTAAGACTTTCTGAAATGTTAGGCTCTTCGCCAGCCGGCAAGCCCTCTTCAAACCAACGCCTGTAGGTGACTTGCGTATACGCCTCCACCCAGCCCTCTTGAACTCCCAAAAAGGCAACTTGATTAGCCAATACTAAGCCACCTAACGGATAGGGTGCTGGTATTTGGGGACATAAACCATAGCTGGCTGCTCGTCTTTCAATATCCCGCCACATGTAAGCTGATTTTATTGGCTTGTTAGAGAATGGAACATTGTTTTGCTCAACCATAACATCTCTGACATTAAATGGCCGCCATCTTACATTTACGCCATATTCTTGCGCTAGCTTAGGTAGCCTCATAACGGTCAAATAGCTGTAGGTAGAGCCAATTGAATACCAAAAATCAATATTCCCCACCACATTATCTCCATATGCACCATCCTCAGACTGCCAAAGACCAAACCCATCTGCAAACAGAATCTTTACCTTGGACACACACCTGCAAAACGGGCCAAGCCAATTCGTTTGGTTCTAACGCTAAGGGGCCTCATCAGGCTCACACAGAGGCTCATACAGCCTGTTTAACGGGCGTTATCAGGTCCAATTAACGAAAGAGTTTAGTGCCTGTATGGGGTTTACATGGGAGCTGTGAGGATTGCTTTTGTTAGCTCAAGACGACATGATTGTTCGTAGGTGATTGGGGAGATGACGATGGCTGAGTGCATTATGCATTAATCGGGTTTCAGCTAAAAGCATCAAGGTTCGCAGTGCGGACACCAACTTTATCAGCTTTTGCAAGAGCAAAGGGCCGTATCAGCAAGAGGAACTGTTCTAATGAAACTAACACTGACAGCACTGACCGTTGTAGCAGCACTTGTCGCCAATGGCGCAGCAGCATTTGAGCCTGCTGATCTACAGAAGCTAAAGGATACAGGTAATTGCGTGGAGTGTGACCTGTTTAAGGCTATCCTGAGTGGGGCTAACCTGAGTAGGGCTTACCTGAATGGGGCTTGGCTGAGGAAGGCTGACCTGAGTGAGGCTAACCTGATTGAGGCTGACCTGAGTGAGGCTTACCTCGAAGAGGTTAACCTTAGGAAGGCTAACCTGAATGAGGCAGACCTGAGTGAGGCTAACCTGATTGGGGCTGACCTGAGGAAGGCTAACCTGAATGAGGCTGACCTGTTTGACGCTACCCTGTGGAAGGCTGACCTGAGTGGGGCTAATCTGACTAGGGCTAACCTGAGGAAGGCTTACCTGAGTGAGTCTAACCTGAGTGAGGCTGACCTGAGTGAGGCTGACCTGAGTGAGGCTGACCTGAGTGAGGCTGACCTGACTGGGGCCATTATGAACGGCGTCATCCTCTGCAACACGACCATGCCTGACGGTTCAGTCAATGACAGTGGTTGCTAGTGAAATAACAGGGTGACGTTCCAAGGTAACGGAGGAAATGACGATGGCTGAGTGTAAAGAATGTGGGAAATCTATTAAGGCTTGGGAAGCATTGGGTGGTGCATGTGAAGACTGCTATTCTCTACACTTACAAAACAAGGCTCGGCTGAAGCAAAAAGAGGGTGCGACTGAACGAGAATTGGCTCAACAAAAGATTGGCTCAAAGATATGTTTGCCAATGTCAGAAACCTAGTAGGTGGTCGCTCAGCCGCAGTTGAAGATACCATGCGAGACTCTCGTGAAACTGTACTCCTAGAGCTTAAACGTGAAGCTCATGCAAAGGGTGCTAATGCGGTTATTGCGCTTGATGTAGATTACACTCATCTTGGTTCTGGTGGAAATATGATGGTGCTGGTTTCAGCTTCCGGAACTGCTGTTGTGATTGAGGAATAACCAATATTGGAACACGCAAACCTTTTCCCTGATTTAAGAATTGAAGCATTGCTTAATGGTAATGCTGTAGTGGTTCGGGAGAATAAAAAAGCTGGTCAGTATGTCGATACCGTAGCGCAATGGGCGGAAGATGCTGGCTTAAAGGTCTATTGTGGTCGTGCCAATTTTCATACAGGCCACAGAAAATCCAAATGGTTGAACCCCTACAGTTTGCAAAAGCTCGGAAGAGATGAGGCACTTCGATTACACCGAGAAACCCTCAGTGACGAGCTTAAAGACCAAGTCGGAGAATTAAAGGGTAAGGCTTTAAGTTGCTGGTGTTTCCCTGAGAAATGCCACTGTGATTATTTAGCAGAATTAGCAAATGAGAGTGAGTGAGCCATACTTAATCACCCTCTCTGATACCCAATGGCCAAGTTATGATCTGTCTCGCATGTATCCCCTGAGCAGCACTCAAAGATGTTTGACTTACAAGTTACACATTGCTCATGCCCATGCACAACAACTGTGTTCAGTGGTGACTGGCATCTAGGGCAGCGTTGCTGATGTGCATTGGCTGGGTTTAAGAGATTATCCATTTTCAGAAGGTATCATACACGATTACCCTTTCATATATTCCGTTCCAAAGCGCAAATATCAACCTGACATTTTACGACATAGCTCACAAATAAATTTTGACAGTTCGTATTAAAGAATAGACGTGCGTTTAAGGAAACGATAACGGCGCTTTATGAGCAACAACAATTCTTACGCACCCTCCACTGACAACATTCTTGCTGGTGTGTTCCTGATGCTGGGGTTCTGCATTACAGCTCCCTTGCTGGATGTAGCGGCCAAGTTGGCTTCTGGCACTATAGCCGTGGGGCAGATCACCGCTGCAAGATTTATTGTGCAATGCGTACTTATGGCGCCGGTTGTTTGGCTCATGGGGTTACCTTTCAAGGTGGCACGCAAACAATGGTTGGCAATGTTGTTGCGCGCGACCTTTTTATTAACATCAACATTTTGCTTCATTGCGGCCATCCGCGTCATGCCATTGGCCGATGCGTTGGCAATCGTATTTGTTGCACCCTTCATCGTGCTACTGGTGGGAAAATTTTACCTGAAAGAGGAAGTTGGCCCTCGTCGTGTGGGAGCCGCAGCAGTGGGATTTGTAGGCGTTTTGTTGGTAATCCAACCCAGCTTTTCAGCCTTCGGTGCTGTAGCTTTTTTTCCGGTAGGTACAGCCGTTGGATTTGCCTGCTATATAATGGTCACGCGTAGTTTATCCCGCCAAATGCATCCCATAACTTTGCAGTTTCATACTGGCACGTTTGCAAGTTTACTGTGTCTACCGATGCTTGCTTTTGGCCAAGGCGCAGGTTTTGAATTTCTTGAATTAGTCTGGCCAAACGGAATTAATTGGCTTTGGCTGCTAGGGGTGGGTTTTTTTGCTACGTTAAGCCATATGATGATGACTTATGCGCTGTCACTGGCGCCCTCGTCCACGCTTGCTCCACTACAGTACTTGGAGTTACCTGTGGCAACACTACTGGGCTACCTAGTGTTTAATGATTTTCCCAACTCGATCAGCCTTGCGGGCATAGCTATAATAATTGGTTCAGGTTTGTATATGATCCACCGTGAACGGGTAACTGCTCGTCAACTGATTACAGAGCGTGCTGCACCGCCTGTCTGAGGCGATATCTAGGTGCCGTCAAACCAACGCGAACACGCCCCAGATTACTAGCGCAGCCTAAATCTATACGCTCAATAATTGACGCCAGTCGGCGAGAGCAGCGGCACGGTTAAGCTTGAAATAGGTGCGTGAATAGAGATGGCGTTCCTGCAGCCCCTCACAGCCAACATAACCCCACACCCAGCCCCTGTTGCGCCTTTAGCGGAGCAGAGGTGGCAGAGGTGGGATTAAGTGGGCTGGTAAGTGTGATTGCAAGGTGCTGCCAGACTACTGAGAGTACTCATCCAATTGCTGACTTCGAGGCTGAAAGATTATAATAACTTTTCATTCTGATAAACGCAGCAGCGTTCTGCTGGAAATTTTAAGAATACTATATCTTCAGGGACTTCAACTTCACGTTTCACCTTTATTTTAATGCTATTGCCCTCAAAAATAGCCGTCAATAATTTATTATTACCCATATCTTCAACATTTTGAACAGAAGCACGCAAAGTATTCCCGCCCACTGAA
>Ga0209502_10002213_pt1 | contig 16502 bp, 14 predicted proteins | sample ArcticOcean_MG_C_10_FD_187442 | JGI IMG/M metagenome (GOLD analysis project Ga0209502, IMG submission 187442) | Marine microbial communities from western Arctic Ocean - ArcticOcean_MG_CB11_90 (SPAdes) (version 2) | ecosystem: Environmental > Aquatic > Marine > Oceanic | place: Arctic Ocean...
CAGTTGGTTAGTAATATTACAAATATAAAAAAAGAAATAATTCTCATATATGACTACTTATTAGATAAAGAGAATTGAATCAAATCTATATTTTTAGATTTAAAGCCTGCCTCACAATATGAGAAATAAAAGTCCCAAATTTTTTTAAAAGAGGAGTCAAAACCCTGTCTTGATATATCACTCCAAGACCTAATAAAATTATTTCTCCATTCTTTAAGTGTATTTGAATAATGCGCTCCATAAGAATTATAAGCAGTAAGTTCTAAGCCTGATTGTTTGCAGTGACTTTTTATTGAATGCAGAGATGGTAAAAAACCGCCAGGAAATATATATTTTTGAATAAAATCCTCATTTTTTCTGTATCTTTCGAATAGTTCATCTTTTATGATTATGGCTTGAATCGCTCCAAGTCCACCTGGCTTCAAATTTTCTTTAATAGTTGAAAAGTATTTATTTAAATATTTTTCTCCTACAGCTTCTATCATTTCTATAGAGGCTATTGAGTCATATTTACCTTTTAAATCTCTGTAGTCTAAAAATTTTATATCTACTTTTTCATTTAATCCTGCGTTAAAAATTCTTTTTTTTGTAAAATCTAATTGTTTTTTTGATATCGTGATGCAGTCCATTTTTACATCATAATTTTTAGCTAGATGCTCGGCAAAACCTCCCCAGCCACATCCAATTTCTAATATTTTGTCTCCTGATTTAGGTTTTATAAAATCAATAAGTTTATTGTATTTGTTTAATTGAGCGTTAGCTAAATCATCATTAGGCTCATTATAAATAGCGCTTGAATAAGTTAGAGTTTTGTCTAGCCATATTGAAAAGAATTCATTGCCTAAATCATAATGTTTTGAAATATATTCTTTGCTTTTAGATCTCGTGTTTGAATAGAGGAAATTCCGAAATAAATTTTTTAAAAATCTAATATTTAAAACTCCAGAAAACCTATGTGTAAGTTCAATATTTTCTGCAGTTAATTGAATTAATGTAGTTAAATTAGACGTTGAAAACTCATCTCTTACATAGCACTCTCCAAGTCCAGTACTCCCACCTTTAAGAATATTTAAATAAAACTTTGGGTTATGAACAACAATATCTGCTTTTATAATACCGTTTTGGTCGCCAAAATGCATTGCTTCATGATTATAATTTATTAAATTTAGACTCCCACCTTTAATAGATTTTAATTTATTTAATATGAAATTCTCAGATATTTTTGATGGAGTAAAGATCATTTTTCTAAAGAAATGTTATTTTTAATTTTAATTTTTCTTTTTTGAAATATAGCTCCTTTTTTCCATAGTCGTAATGCTTCATAGTGTATCGATATCATAATTTTAAAAGTCATCATAGGATGGGTAAAGAAATTAATTAGTAACTGTTTTAAAGACATGACTTGTCTCCTGCCTACTTGACAAGCCACTAAAACTTTTCCTTCCTTGTCGGTTTGCTTAATAAGTATCCTTATATTTTCATTGGGGTTTGTTAATCTAAAATTATAAAAGGTGTCCATCTCTATGAATGGTGATACATAAAATTTTTTATTACACTGCTGGGTAATAATTTTTTTAGCACTGTTTACAGAGAAAACATAGGTATGTTGTTCGTTAAAAGTATTCTTAACTTCATATAGAATTGCTTTGAGTGCATTTCCATTATAGCAATAAAAAATACTTAGTGGATTGAACACGTAGCCAAAAACTCTTGGAAAACAAAATAATTTAATTTTAGAAACATTAAAATTTAAATTATATTTTTTTAAACTTATTTTTACCCATTCAGTTAGGTCACTTCCGTCACGAGGACCATGGTCTTTATTATAAAAACTAAAAATATTAAATTTATTAAATGAAAATATACCTATTTTTTTATGGAGGTCTTCTAATTCAGTTAGATTAAATAAAATAGAAAAAGTTTTATAAGAAAAATAATGTCTTAGTGGTTTAAATCGTCTGTGGGTTACAAAGCCTTTGTATATACAGGTTTCCATTTAAGTTTTAAAATATTTCAACATTTCTAAAGACGACTTTAAACCATCTTCATGAAAACCATAGCCAAAATAACTTCCGCAAAACCAAGTTCTTTTCTTGCCTTGAAGTTTATTGAGATCTTTTTGAAGTACAGATGTTTTAGAGTTCAAATAAGGATGAGTAAAATTAATTTTTTTTATTATTTTATCCTGTTTGATTTCATGAATTGGATTAAGTGTTAAATAATAGTCTTCTTTTATTGTTAAGTTTTGAAGATTATTTAACCAATAGGTAACGCATGTACTGCTTAAATCATTTTTGGAAATAGAGTTCCAACTTGACCAAGCTAACTTTCTTCTAGGCATAAGGCTTTCATCTGTATGTAGATAGGCTACATTGTTCACGTATTTAAATTCTTTTAATATTCTCATTTCTTCTTCAGTTGGTTTCTCTAGTAAGTTCAGGCTTTGATCCGCGTGTGAAGCTAGTACAACATGATCGTAATCTAAATATTCATTATTATCTCCAACTGAAATTCTAACATTCTCTTCGCTTCTAGAAATTTTATTTACTTTAGAATTTTTAAAAAATTCTCCACTAATATTTTTTAGAACTTTACTTACATAATTTCTACTTCTCCCTGTAACCGTGTACCACTGAGGCCTGTTCTTAAGTCTAAACAATCCATGATTTATAAAAAAATTTAGAAATAATTTAAGAGGCATATTTTTAGCTTTTGAAAAAGGCATAGACCAAATTGCAGCTACCATTGGAATAATATGAAAATTTACAAAGTACTTGGATGTGTTTGATCTTTCTAAATAACTTCCCAGTGTCTCATGATCAATATTTTTATTAAGTAAAAGAGGAGCATTTTTATAGAATGATACAATTTCTATTATCATTTTTAAAAACATAGGATTAAAAATATTCAATTTATTAGCGAAAAGAGCTTTTAAACCTTTACCTCCATACTCTAACATTGAGTCTTTAACAGAAACTGCAAATGACATATCACTTTTTTCATAAACAACACCCAGATCATCGAAAAATTTAAATAAATTTGGGTAAGTAAGTTCGTTAAAAACAATAAAACCTAAGTCTACTGCTACTGTAGTCCCAGTATTCGTTTTAATATCGTAGGTGTAGGAGTGTCCACCAAAATGGTTGTCTTGTTCGAGTAAATCTACTTTATATTTTTTTGAAAGGTGGTACGCTGCTGATAGACCTGAAATTCCTGATCCAATAACTGCAACTCTCATTTATTACTAAGCTGCTTCGTCTTTATATTCATCCATTGACGGACAAGAACAAACCAAATTTCTATCACCGTAAACATTGTCTACTCTTCCTACTGGTGCCCAGTATTTATTTTGTCTTATGAACTCATTTGGAAAAGCCGCTTGTTCTCTAGTATACTTGTGTATCCATTCATTAGCTGCAACTTCTAGATAGGTATGAGGAGCATTTTTTAATACATTGTCAGTTTTGTCAGATACTCCTTGTTCAACTTTATCTATTTCTTTTTTAATAGAAAGTAACGCAGCACAAAATTTGTCCATCTCTTCCAAGTTCTCACTTTCGGTTGGTTCGATCATAATTGTTCCTGCAACTGGCCAAGACATTGTTGGTGCGTGATACCCATAATCAATTAATCTTTTTGCTAAATCCTCCTCAGAAATTCCTGACTTAGCTTTAATTGGTCTAATATCAATTATACATTCATGGGCAACATTTCCATTTTTCCCTGTATATAAAACCTTGAAACCAGAGGATAATTTTTTAGCTATATAATTGGCGTTTAAAATTGAAACTTGTGATGCTTTTTTTAATCCTTCTGCTCCCATCATTTTTATATACATCCAAGAAATAGGTAAAATACTTGAACTTCCCCATGGTGCTGCTGAAACAGAGCCCATTCCATTAGTAGGCCCACATTCTTTAATAACATTATGAGTAGGTAAAAAATCTTTTAAATGTTTAGCACAAGCTATAGGTCCCATCCCTGGCCCTCCACCACCATGTGGAATACAAAAAGTTTTATGTAAGTTAATATGACATACATCAGGCCCAAACTTACCAGGCTTAGCCACACCAACTAATGCATTTAGGTTAGCTCCATCCATATAAACTTGACCACCCTCTTTGTGAATAATTTCACAAATCTCTATAATTTTTTCTTCAAATACACCATGTGTAGATGGATAAGTTACCATTAAAGCCGCTAAATCTTTTGAATATTTTTCTGCTTTTTCTTTTAAATCTTTAACATCAACATTTCCATCTTCGTCACAATTAACAACAACCACTTTCATGCCGCTCATTTGAGCACTTGCAGGATTTGTTCCATGCGCGGAGTCTGGAATTAAACAAACATTTCTATTACCTTGTTTGTTTTGCTTGTGATATTTTCTAATAGTCATTAGTCCAGCATATTCACCTTGTGCACCAGAATTGGGCTGCAGTGACACAGCATCAAATCCTGTAATTTCTTTTAAATCATCAATCAGATCATTAAATAAAACTTGATAACCTTTCATTTGTTCAACCGGTACAAAAGGGTGAGGTAATGAAAATTCTTTCCATGTAATAGGAATAAGTTCAGCAGTAGCATTTAATTTCATTGTACAAGAACCAAGAGCTATCATTGATCGATTAAGTGCAATGTCACAATCTTCTAATTTTTTCAGATACCTAAGCATTTCTGTTTCTGATTGGTACTTATTAAAAACTGGGTGAGTTAAATATTCAGAGGTTCTTTTTAACTGACATGGAATATTACTTAATTCTATTTTTATATTTTGATCATATTTTTTATTTAATCCAAATATTTCTAACAATACATTTACATCGTCTAATTTTTTTGCCTCATCAAATGCAACTGAGATCATCTCATTATTTACATTTCTTAAATTAATTTTTTTTGCCAATGCTTTTTCATATATTTCTTTTGTTTTGTTTTTAGTTTTTATAGTTACAGTGTCAAAAAATTGATCACTTAGTATTTCAAACCCTGCAAATTTAATCCCTTCTGAAAAAAGCTTTGCCAATTTGGAAGTTCTCTCAGCTATTTTTAAAATACCTTTAGGGCCATGATATATTGCGTATGCAGCAGAAATAATTGCAAGTAGAGCTTGGGCAGTACAAATATTGCTTGTCGCTTTGTCTCTTCTAATGTGTTGTTCGCGAGTTTGTAAAGAAAGTCTATACGCTTTCTTACCATAACGATCTACGGAGACTCCGATAATACGCCCTGGCATTGATCTTTTAAATTCTTCTTTGGTAGCAAAAAAAGCAGCGTGCGGTCCGCCATATCCCATTGGTATTCCAAATCTTTGTGCACTTCCAACAGCAATATCTGCGCCTAATTCGGCAGGTGTTTTCAATTTGGTTAAAGATAACAAATCAGCTATCACAATTGCTTTCCCTCCTTTTTTATGAATTTGGCTAATAGCTTCACTGGGATCAATAATATCTCCGAGTGTTCCTGGATATGAAAGAACTCCACATATTAGTTTTTCATTTATATTTGAAAGAAAATCTTTTTGATTCCCAATTAATAATTTTAATCCAAAAGGTTCTACTCTAGTTTTTATAAGATCAATAGTCTGTGGATTGCAATCACTTGAAACAAAAACGTGAGACGAGTTATCTTTGTCGATACGTTGACTTAAACCTACAGCTTCTGCGGCAGCGGTTGACTCATCTAATAATGAAGCGTTGGCTATATCCATGCCAGTTAAGTCAGTAATAACTTGTTGAAAATTTAATAGCATTTCTAAACGGCCTTGAGCTACTTCTGGTTGATAGGGAGTATAAGATGTGTACCAACCTGGATTCTCTAAAATATTTCTTAATATAACATTAGGTGTAAAGGTATTATAATAGCCCATACCAATAAAATTTCTAAAAATTTCATTCTTTTTAGAAATTGACTTTAGTTTTTTTAAAGCATCATTTTCAGATATTGGCTCACTAACATTAAGTTCTTCAGATAAAAGAATTTTTTCTGGAACAGTATTCTTCATTAAATCATTTAATGATTTAGCTCCAACTGCTTGTAGCATTTTTTCTTGATCCTCTTGTGAGGGGCCAATGTGTCTAGCTATAAATTCTTTAGAATTATCGTCAATCATTAATTTGGGTTTTCTGCTACAAATTTATCGTAGTCTGTTTTGCTCATTAAATTATCTAATTCAGAATTATTTTTTATTTTTATCTTAAAAAACCAACTTACTCCCTCAGGATCAGAATTTACACTTGACGGGTCATCTACTATAGAAGCATTATTTTCAATTACTTCTCCTGATATTGGTGAGTATACATCGCTAGCGGCTTTAGTTGATTCTACGACGGCTGCTTGACCATTTTGTTCAACTACTTTTCCCTTTTCTGGAACTTCTACGAAGACAATATCACCTAGCATCTCTGTTGCATGTTTTGTTATACCAATAGTCGCGATGTCACCTTCAACCGCTACCCACTCATGCTTTTTAGAAAATTTTTTTTCACTCATAGTTTCTCCTTATCTTGCGTAACTTTTTTTATAGAAAGGCAATACAGCAACTTTTGCTTCATGCTTTTTTCCTCTTACTTCCAGTTTAATCTTTGTTCCAATTTCTGAGTAACTAGAATTCACATAGCCCATTGCAACCGGTACATTAACACTTGGTCCAAATGTTCCACTTGTTACAACTCCAATTTCTTTATCGTCAGTTGAAAATATTTTTGCTCCTTCTCTAGCTATGATTTTTCCTTCAGGCAAAATACCAACTCTTAGTTTTAGACTTCCTTTTTCTAGGTTTTCTTTAATTTTTTCCCATCCGTTAAATCCTCCTTCTTCTCTTCTTTTCTTCCCTATTGCCCATTTTAAATTAGCTTCTATTGGATTTATTTCTTCATTTAGTTCATGTCCATACAAACATAATCCAGCCTCAAGTCTTAATGTATCTCGAGCACCTAATCCAATAGGTTTTACTTTACTTTCTATTAATTTTTTTAATAAAAGCTCAGCTTGAGTATTTAGTACAGCAATTTCAAATCCATCTTCTCCTGTGTAGCCTGATCTAGTGACATAAATTTTTTCATTTATAAAATCAAAAGTTCCTCCTTGCATAAATTTTAAACTGCTAACACCTTTAACATAATTTTCTAGAATCTCTGCTGATTTAGGTCCTTGTAGTGCAATCAATGAAGTTTGCGTGCAAAGATGAAATTTGTGATTATCATTTAATTGTTTAGAAATTTGTTTGATATCATTTTCTTTACATCCCGCATTTAGAATAATGCAAAAACCTTTCTCTCTCCTCGTTATTATAAGGTCATCAATGACACCACCCTTGTCATTTAATAAAAATGAATATTTTGATTGGTTTTCTTTAAGCCCTTTAAGATCGGTAGGTATAATTTTTTCTAATGCATCTTCAATATTTTCACCGCTAATATAAAATTGTCCCATATGAGAAACGTCAAAAAAACCTGCGTATGTTCTTGTTGAGATGTGTTCTTTGACAATTCCTTCTGAATACTGAATCGGCATTTCGTATCCAGCAAATGATACGAACTTTGCACCAAGATTTTTATGGTAATTGTATAAATTAGTTTTTTGAATTTGCATAATAACTCATCTCTTAACCCAATCTGTCTATGGTACCTGAGAGATTTGCTCCTTCGGTGAGGCTTACGCCTGCTTTCCAGAGTTATTATTTAACGGTCCTTTTGCCTGAGAGTTTCCTGGGTGTTGCTCCTTCGGCGCCAAATTTAATTGGTCTCTCCCGTTACGATTATATTTTCTTTTAATTAGTGACAAATGTCAATTGTATAAGTTTGCTTCAGTTATGGGTATGTATAAAGTTTAGTGCTATTTTTTGATTAATTTAGAGCAAACTCACTTGAAGGTAGAATTTTAATAGTTGAGATAAAACAAGGTTGAAGGACCGATTCTTTTATAAATAGAAAAATTATTTTTTTCTAAAAAATGAGATATTAAATCGACATTTTTTGAAGCACTCCCATCAACATTGTGAGTCTCAATTGAAACAAGCTTTACTTTTAATTTCTTTAGATCAATTTGCTTTAAAATATCATAATCTAAACCCTCTACATCTATATTAATAAAATCTATTTTATTTTCAATTTTACTGATTTCAATTATTTCTTTAATTGTCTTTGACTGTACCGAAAGTATTTTTTTGCTCTTAAAGAAAGAACCTTTTAAACTTTCATAGAAGTTTTTATCTAAAGTATTAACTGGGCTAAAAGGATCATCATAATACATGGTAAATTCTTTTTTATTTTCATCAATAGTTGTACATAAATTTTTATCTTTCGGTCTTGCTATATTAAATAAATCAATTGATGTCTGATTTATATCTATATTTATTCCGGTCCAACCTTTTTTATGAAGCAAACATGTATTGCTGTACATGTATGGATGAAAACATCCGATGTCTAGATAAACACCTTTTTTTATATCTTTAAAAATTTTTTTTATGTATTGATCCTCTCCCCATTGCGAATATTGCTTTCTACTCAGAAAACATCTGTGTCGAATATAAAGATTATAGTATAAATAAATTTTATAAGTGATTTCTGTTTTAAAAAATATTTTTTTTAACGACATTAAGTTGATCTTAAGCAGTTATTTTATTTTTATCAAAAGTCTTAATAACAACAGCAAGTATTATTATAACCCCCCCTATAAATACACTAATAGGTGGAATTTCATTTAAAAACAACCAAACCCAAAGAGGCCCGAGTAAGGTTTCAGTCAACATTAAAATTCCTACGACTGCTGCTGGAGTTGACCGGGCAGCTATTACTACACAAATAAAGCCAAAGGCATGTTGAAATGTTCCTAATAAAAAACCAAGTAATAAATTATGCCCAGATATTAAAATTGTCTCAGACTTAAAAAAAGCAACAATTGTTATTATTAGCCCACCATAAAAAAGAGCTGGGACTAAATCAAGATTTGAATATTTCCTAATCAGTAAAACTAGAAAAGCAAAATTTATCGGAACAAACAAAGCAACAAGATTACCTTGTAATGATCCTGTGCTTAATGAGCCACCTATCATTACTGAAATACCTGTCATTGCTAAAATGATTGAAAGAAATGTTTTAAAGCTTATTTTTTCTTTTAAAAAAAAATAACCAAATAAGGCTAAAAAAACTGTTTGTGTGCTTATTATAAACAAAACATTAGCTACTGTTGTTTCTGACATTGCAAATACATAAGAAATAAATCCAATAGACATCGAAATTCCTCCAACTACTCCTGGAATGCCTGTTTTTTTTATAATAGTTAAGGCTTCATTTTTATACGTCAAATAAAGAAAAGAACTTAGCGTAATAGTAAAAAAAAAAGCACGCCAAAATAGAATTTGCCAAATATCACCGCCCTCCCAAATTCTAATTAACAAACCACCCCAACTTAGAAAAAAAGCTCCCATTAAACAAAGAATGTAACCAGGAATTTTATAGATTAATGACATTTAAAATTTTTTTAATATTTTATTAAAGTAATAATTCAACATAATTGATCTAATGATCATAAAAAGTAATAAAGATAACCACAAACCATGATTACCCAAATTTGCTACTAAAAAATGTGAAGATAAAATAAAAAGAACCACTGAAACAATCATTCCATTTCTCATTTCAGCAGTTTGCGCCGCACCAATAAAAATACCATCAAACTGATAACAAATAGAAGCTATTGGAGGAATAACAATAATCCAAAAAATATAATTAAAAGCTAAATATTTTATATAATCGAGATTAGTTAATTCGTTAACAATAATTTGGAAAGTTAACAAATAGATTACAGATATAATTAGACCAGAAAAAATGCTTAGTTGAAAAGAGTTTGACACAACTGCATAGAAAGAGTTTTTAACTCTTTTGCCGATTGTATATCCAACAACTGCCTCAGTTGAAAAAGCATAAGCATCCAGAAAAAAAGAAGCTAATATTATAAACTGCATTAAGATACTGTTGACTGCTAGATAATTCTCACCAAGTTTAGAACTTTGATAGGTTATCCATAAAAAAGAAAAGGTTAAAAGAATAGTTCTAATAAAAATATCAAAATTAATATTAAGTAACTTAATTAGTTTTGTTATATTAAATATTTTCTTTAGAGTGAGTGGGCTTTTAAACTTATCTTTTAATTGAAAGTAAACTAATATTAAAAAAATAATTACTGTTACATAAGCTGAAATAGCAGTTCCTGCCGCTACACCAAAAATTTTTAAATCATAGTTAATAACAAGAACTGAGCTTAAAATAGCATTTCCAATACAAAAAATTGATATCATTAAGCTTGAAGTGTTTGTTTTTTGTAAACCTAGGTAATACCCGACTAATACATATAATATAAGTTCCGCAGGAGCGGACAAAATTCTTATTGAAATATAATTTTTTATTAAATTAAAAGTCTCATCTGAAATTGAAAAAAAAATTTTTATATAGTATAGAATTGAATCTTTTAAAAAAATTATAAGTAAACCAATAAGAAAAGCTAAAAGTAGATTCCTAATAAGGATTTGAATAATTTCATTGTGGTCTTTTCTACCTGATGCTTGAGCCACAAGCCCTACAGTCCCCATACGTAGAAATCCAAAGCTCCAAAAAAGCATTGTGATAACTGAAGTTGCGATACTGATAGCAGCTAAAAATTTTTCATTGTTTAAATGTCCCATCAATCCAGTATCTACAAAACCTACAAATGGGATGGCTATATTTGAAAAAAAAATAGGAATAGATAATTTAAACAAATAAGACTTAGATGTTTGTGCAGGAGTGCTCATTTTAAGCTATGGGATATTTTATTCCTTGATTCTTTACAATTAAATAATATAAAGAATTTAAATGTTTCTTGAGCAATCTATTATCCTTCTTCAAATAATATTCATTGATATTGTAATGGCTGCTGACAATGCAATTATTATAGGGATGATTGCCGCTAATTTTGCTCCAGATAATAGAAAAAAAATTATAGCTTTTGGTGTAGCTGCTGCTTTTGTTTTTAGAGTAATTTTTGCCTTAAGTGCAACTTTTCTTTTAGCTATTTCATGGATTAAAATAGTTGGAGGTATGTTGTTGCTTTGGGTAATTTACAACTTAAGAAAAGATTTATTTGAATCAAAAAAAGTAAGATCCCCAAACTTAAAATCGAAAGAAGTTGTTTCATTTAGTACTGGCGTCTATCAGGTGCTAGTAGCTGACATTACTTTAAGCTTGGATAATGTTTTGGGAGTGGCAGGTGCTGCAAAACAACATTATTGGTTATTGGTAACAGGCTTGCTATTTTCAGTAGTTTTAATTGGTACCTTGGCTTCTTACTTTGCAAAATACATTAAAGAACACAGATGGTTAGGATGGTTGGGTATTGGAGTTATCTTCATTGTAGCGCTTCAACTAATTGTGGGTGGATTAGATAGCCTTGGAATTATTACTATCAATGAAAATTTTAGAAGTTTGTTTCATGTATGAAAGATTTCTGTATTGTTGGTAGTGGTATAGCTGGTTCAACAATAGCAAACTTGTTAGCAAGAAAATACTCCGTAGAAATTTTTGATAAAGCAAGAGGGCCTGGTGGCAGGGCATCTAACAGAAGATACAAAAATAATTTAAGCTTTGATCATGGTCTTCAATACTTATCGCCAAAACATAATGAATTTAGAAAATTTATATTAGATCTAAAGAAAAAGAATATTTTAAAAGAATGGGCTGGAAAACATTTAGATTTTAATTTTAAAAAGAATAAAGCCTCAATAAAATACATAGGATCAAAAGGAAATAATGATATTTGTAAATACTTAATTAAACATGTTAAATCAAACAATCTATCAAGTGTAACTGATATAAAGTTTAACTCTAATTACTGGGTGATCACCTTAAATAATAAGGATAAAGTTTATTTTAAAAATTTAATTTTAACATGCCCTTTTCCTCAGTTAAAAAAACTAGCTTCAAAATATATTAAAAAAAATACGTCGGGCTTAAAAGTAAGTATGTCACCAAATATAACAGTTATGGTTGCATATAATCATCACAATAAATTACCTATAAGTAGTGTGAAATTTAATGATGAAATTATAGCCTGGGCTGCTCAAGAAAACACTAAGAATAGATTTAACACCAATAAAAGTTTATGGACAATTCAATGCACCGAGGTTTTTTCAAAAAAAATTATTAATATTTTTAAAAAAGATAAAGATAGGTATCAATCTATCATACTTAAAAAATTTGAAAATTTATTAGGATTTCAGACTAAAAAAATTGTTTTTAAAAGTATTCATGGTTGGAAATACTCTTACAACAGAAATAAAACGCCATTTAAAAGTCTATGGAATAATAAAGAAAAATTAGGCATATGTGGTGACTGGTTAATTGGACCTAAAGCTGAGAATAGCTGGGAAAGTGCAAGAAATTTATTTCACAAGATAAAAAAAAAGCCCGGTTAAATTAATAACCGGGCTTTTAATTTTTAAACTTTAACTTATTAGAATTTTAATCCTACTCTAAAAGCAGCACCAACTACGTCTAAGTTAGCAGTTAATGAACTGTTTGTAGATGTTCCTGTTGTTGAAGCACCTGACTGAGTTAAATTAATTTTATCATAGTCAGTTGTGTAACCTTCAATCTTGTAGAACCCGTTGCTTCCAATAAGACCTTTTTGACCTATTGCATAAGTCGTACCATCGATACTTGTGTCCCCGTAAGCACCAAACGTACCTGTTCCAGTTGTTGTGTCTTGAGTTTTTACATCAAGTTGAACCATAGCAGCTTTTAAATAGATACCTTTACCAACTACAAATTCAGCGTAGTAAGAATTATGGTTTTCTATTGTTGCTTGGGCACCTTTTGTTCCGGCTGTATCATTTGAATCGCCAGATGCACCGTCTACTCTTGTTAGGGTCTTATTATTAATTTTAGCGCTTCCAGGGATTACATCTACTCCTAATGTAAATCTTTCTGAATCACCGAAATTGTACTCTAAGAAGTAAGAACCGACAAACGCCTGGTTACCAGCTGTTGCTGATTTTACAGAGTTTTCTGTTCCTGTTTCTGTTCCACCGGGTGTTTCTGTACCGTCAGCGCTGATACCAATTTGATGGCCAGCTATTCCGACACCGATACTTCCAGCGAAAGAAGATGTTGATAAAGCAAAGATTGCAATCAAAGCTACCAACATTGTTTTAATATTATTCATTATGTATCTTTCTTTGTTAGTTGTTATTTTTCGAAAATTAACTTGTCCCATGAGTAACATTTTTAAAAAGACTTAAAAGGTAAAAATTGCCGTTAGATTATAACTCGAGTCAAAAAAACCCCGTAAAATGAGCAAAAAGTGATGTATTATTGTCACGATAAGTAAAAAAATTATGCCAGTTTAAGAGCTTTTTAAACAAGTCTAACTTAAATAATGTCGATTCTTTAGCTGTTTTTTAAAGTACTCATTGTTGATTTAATTCTCTTTCTGAAAAGAAACGGTAGAACAAAACCAATTAAAGTTATGGTCCAAATAACAATTGAAACATTGGATGAAAATAATTTAAACCAATCACCGTCATGGATAGTCATAGCCCTTCTAAGGTTTGACTCCATATGTTCACCAAGTATTACTCCCATTATTACTGGTACTAAAGGAATGTCTAATTTTCTCAGCAACCAGCCTAATAAACCAAACATCACCATAATAATTAAGTCAAAACTTGAACCTGAAATTCCATAAATTCCAACAAATGAAACCATAGCTACAATTGGCATAAGATATTTTGAGGGAATTAGCAAAATTTTTGAAAAATATTTGACTAGTGGAATATTTAAAATTAATAAAACTATATTCCCAATAAATAAAGCTGCTATTAACCCCCATACAACATCTGGATTTTGTTTAAATAAAAGAGGACCTGGCGTAACGTCTAGTGTCATCAACATCGCTAATAAAACTGCAGTTGTTCCAGAACCTGGGACGCCAAGCGCAAGCATTGGAACTAATGCGCCCCCAGCCGCTGCGTTGTTTCCTGCTTCTGGTGCCGCAACGCCTCTTTCATCCCCTTTTCCAAAAGTATTATCTTTATTAGAAACTTTTTTTTCAAAGGTGTAAGCAACAAAAGATCCTAGCGATGCGCCTGCGCCAGGTAACACACCTGATAAAAAACCTAAAAAAGTTCCTCTAAACATTGCTGGTATGATTTTTAATACTGTTTTAAGTTTTGGAATTATATTTCCAATTATAAGTTTCTTTTCTTCATTCAATTTATCTAGATTGGTTTTTTCTATAAAAACAAATACTTCAGAGACTGCAAAAAGACCTACGATAACGACTAAAAAATCTATTCCATCGTAAAGTTCGATTATCTCGTAACTCATCCTTGGAACGCCTGTCTGATGGTCAACTCCGATAGTTGCGATTCCTAAACCCAAACAAGAGGCTAGAACTGTTTTAGCTTGATTCTTTGAAGCGACACCACCAAGCGTAGCAAAAGCCATAACAAATAAAGCAAAGTACTCAACTGGCCCAAATAATAAAGCAACTTTTACAAGTTGTGGTGCCAATAGAACTAACCCAACTGTTGCAAACATTGCACCAAAAAAAGATGCAAGACCAGTAAGAGTTAATGCTTCACCCGCTCTTCCTTTTTTTGTCATGGGATAACCATCTAAACAAGTCATCATCGCAGGTTCATCACCAGGAATGTTTAAAAGAATAGAAGAAATTCTCCCTCCGTACATTGCTCCATAATAAACACTTGCTAGTAAAATCATTGATGAGGCAGCTGACAGCCCTAAAGAAAAAGATAAAGGAATTAATATAGCAACTCCATTTGCAGGCCCAAGGCCAGGTAATGCTCCAAAAGTTGTTCCTAAAATACAGCCAATTAATGCTAGCGTAAAATTTTCTAGAGTAAGCGCAACTTTGAAACCATCTATTAAAAAATCTAGTGTTTCCATTAAAATCCCAAAGGTCCTGTTGCTAGTGATAAACCTAAAACTTTTCTAAATAAAATAAAAATAGTAACTGATATAATTAAACCTGCGGTAAAAGCTGATATTAACTTTGCACCCAACCTCCATGAGATAAAACTTGAGGCAAAAAAAGTTGAAAATACAAAGCCAATTACCGGCAAAAAAATTGCATACATTATTAAAATTAAAGCTGTCATCAAAATCTCAACTATTTTACTAAATTTAGGCCATAAAGGTTTTATGTCAGGCTTAATAACAAGAAATAAAGAAGAGGTTATTAAAAAGAACGAAACCATATAAGGATAAATTTTTGGACCAATATGATCTGAGATAAAACTTTCTTGTATTATGTAAGCAGAAAAAATATAAAAAACTGATAATATAAGGGTGAATACACCAAAGACTCTATCGTTCATAGAATTGGTAGCGCCTCTTACGAGGCGCTAGATTTTCTGACTTATTTAATTATACCGATTTGTTTAGAAATAGTTTGAATTGAAGCAACTGAATTAGCAACAAAAGCTTCGAAAGCTTTTCCTGACAAATCTAGTGGTGCTAAACCATTTTTAGCCATTGTCTTTTTCCATTGTGGCGTATCATACATTTTTTTAATAGCGCCAGCCCAGAAGTTATAAGCATCGTCGCTCATTCCTTTTGGAACATAGAAACCTCTCCAGTTAGCTCCGACAACATTTACACCCTGTTCTCTAGCAGTGTAAAATTTAGAAAAATCACCTGGAAGTCTATCTGGTGATAGAACAGCTATAATTTTAATATCTCCTGCATCAACAAAACCTTTGATCTCAGAAACATCACCTGTAAAAATTTGTACATTTCCAGCAAGTAATTGTGTTACAGCATCTCCTCCACCATCAAAAGAAACATACTTAATTTTACGAACATTTGAAATTCCATATTCTTTTGCAGCCATTAAAACTTTTAGATGATCCCATCCGCCTACAGCAGATCCGCCGCCAATAACCCATTTTTTAGGTTTAGTTTTAAGATTTTCTAAAAGTTCCCCTAAAGTTACAACGTCTGAATCTCCAGCTACAGCTATAACACCATAATCAGCGCCAATTGTTCCAACCCATTTAACTTGATCCATTGAATTTCCTGGATAAGCTCCTTGAGCTAGTCTTGTTGCTGTTGCTGCTGAAGCTGCAACGATTAGTGAATCGTCTGATCCTCTTTTATTAACTACTTCCGCGAAAGCTTTACCGCCACCGCCTCCAGCCATATTTGTAACTTCTAAAGAACCGTTAATTATACTTAAATCTTGAAGTGCTTTACCTACTGCTCTGCAAGTAAAGTCCCAACCTCCGCCAGCGTTCGCTGGAGCTATACATTTAGTATTATTTGGTTCAAAAGAGAAACTTGAAACTGTTGAAAATAAAAATAAAGATAAAACTATCGATATCTTTGATATGAATTTAAACATTTTTCCTCCGTTATATTGTTATTAATTTTAAGGTATTTCACCCTAATCAAATAAAGGAGTCAAACAGTTCTGGTGTTAAAAACACCTTAAAAAATGCCAGAATC
>Ga0209502_10002219_pt1 | contig 16479 bp, 15 predicted proteins | sample ArcticOcean_MG_C_10_FD_187442 | JGI IMG/M metagenome (GOLD analysis project Ga0209502, IMG submission 187442) | Marine microbial communities from western Arctic Ocean - ArcticOcean_MG_CB11_90 (SPAdes) (version 2) | ecosystem: Environmental > Aquatic > Marine > Oceanic | place: Arctic Ocean...
AAGATAAAAAATCTTTGAAGGCCACAACACCTTCAAGACGTAAGTTCTTTAAAGCAGCAGCAGTGACAGGTGCAGCGGCAGCAACAGCTGTAGCAATGCCTAGTATTGCTAATGCAGCTCCAGTAACATTAAAGATGCAAGCAGCTTGGCCTTCAGGAGCTAATATCTTTTTTGAAATGGCGCAAGACTATTGTAATATGGTTAGTGACATGTCTGGTGGATCACTTAAGATTGATCTTCAGCCAGTTAACTCAATCGTTAAAACTTCAGAAATCGGGGCAGCAGTAAGTGATGGAATAGTTGATATGGGTCACTGGGTGACTGCATATTGGTATGGTAAAAATGTTGCGGCTTCACTTTTTGGAACTGGTCCTTCATACGGAATGTCATCTCAAGAAGTTATGGGATGGATGGAACGTGGTGGTGGAAGAAAATTATATGAAGAAGCAGTATCTAGTGTTGGATATAATTACACTGGATTTTTTCATATGCCTATGCCAGCACAACCTTTTGGTTGGTTCAAAAAGAATGTAACTAAAGTATCTGATGTTAAAGGTATGAAGTATAGAACAGTTGGTCTAGCGACGAACGTTTTAACTGCTATGGGAATGGTCGTAAGACAGTTACCAGGTGGTGAAATCCAACCAGCAATGAAAACTGGTTTGATTGATGCTGCTGAGTTTAACAACCCAACTTCAGACTCACAGTTTGGAATGCAGGATGTCTCTAAACATTATCACTTAGGAAGTTTTCACCAATCTCAAGAGATGTTTGAAATCCCTATGAATACGAAGAGACTGAAAAGCCTTTCACCTGCTCATCAAGCTATCTTAAAAAACGCTGCTTATGCTGCGAATACAGATAACTATTACAAAGCACTTGTTAGATATTCTGACAGTTTAGCTATGTTGATGAATGAGCATAAGGTTAATGTTTACCAAACATCTGACGCCATTTTAGCTGCACAGTTAAAAGGCTGGGATAAAGTTGTTGGAGAGTTCTCTGCGAAAGATGCATTCTTCAAGAAGGTTGTCGATTCTCAAAAAGCATATGCTAAGAAAGTAATGAAGTATTTGCTTATGAATCAGCCTAATTATAAACTAGCTTATGAAAATGAGTTTGGTCCAATTGGAAAAGTTAAAATCTAATTAGCTTTTAAATAATTAAACAAAGGGGGGTCTCGGCCCCCCTTTTTTTTATAGTACTGTTTTTAAAAAATTAAGGTATTCTATTTATATCATGATGAGAGCTTACATAAAATTTGCTGATACACTAAGCACTTCAATAGGTAAGGCTTTTTCTTGGTGTATTGTTATTTTGATGGGTGGAACTTGTTATGAAGTAACAATGGCTTATGTTTTTAACAAACCAACACTTTGGAATTTTGACTTTAGTATGCAGATGTATGGTGCAATATTAATGATGTCAGGAGCTTATTGTTTAGCAACAGAATCTCATGTAAGAGGTGACGTAATTTACAGACTATTTAAACCAAAAACACAAGGTTGGATTGATTTAATACTTTATTTTATTTTCTTTTTCCCTGGTGTAATAGCTTTAGCATTTTATGGAGCAGAGTACGCAGCCTTGGCTTGGAAAATTAAGGAGACAAGCTGGAGTAGCCCAGCACAAATAAATATTTATATGGCAAAAACTCTTATACCAGCAGCAGGAATATTTTTAACTATTCAAGGAATTGCTGAGGTCTTTAGATCAATCATTTGCATTAAAACTGGACATTGGCCAGCAAGAATGGTCGTTGCAGAAGAAACGGAACAAATTTTAATGAGAACAGCTCAAGATGGAGATCAAAAAGATGTTATTTAGTTTAACAAATCCAGAAGTAGCCATTTTAATGATGGGAATATTTTTATTTGCAGTACTGTTAGGGTTTCCAATTGCATTTACCTTAATGGCAATGGGAATAGGCTTTGGATATTATGCTTATTATGATCCAGTTTTAATGGATCATATATTTGATAATAGAATATTTTCATTATTTGTAAAAAATACCTACACGGTTATGGATAATAATGTGCTCACTGCTGTCCCACTATTTTTATTTATGGGGTATTTAGTTGAAAGAGCAGGAATTGTATCAAAATTATTTTTTGCAATAAGACTTGCGGCTCACAGACTGCCAGCTTCAATGGCAGTAGCTGCCCTAATAACTTGTACTTTATTTTCTACAGCAACTGGAATTATAGGTGCTGTTGTAACTTTAATGGGCTTACTTGCTTGGCCTGCAATGGTTAAAGCAGGATATGACAAAAAATTTGCATCAGGGGTTATTTGTGCTGGTGGATGTTTGGGTATTTTAATACCACCAAGCATCATGTTAATTGTTTATTCAGTGATTGCTCAATTATCACCTTTAAGATTATTTGCTGCAGCAATTTTCCCAGGACTTTTACTTGCAAGTTTGTATATAGCATATGTTATAATCAGAGCCTGGATAAATCCATCAATTGCACCTAAGCCAGATGCAGCAGATATTCCACCAAGAGCAGAGATTTTAAAAGAAGTGCTGGTTTCTTTTGTCCCTCTCTTTGGATTAATAATGTTAGTGCTTGGAACAATTTTAGCAGGCATAGCAACACCAGCTGAGGCAGCAGCAGCAGGAGCATTTGGTGCAATACTTTTATCATGGTTTTATAAAACTCTTAAATGGCAAAGCTTTAAAGAATCTGTTTTTCTAACTGCAAAAACTACAGCAATGATTATGTGGTTGTTCATCGGGTCTTGGACATTTTCTTCAGTATTTTCTTATTTGGGTGGTCATGAAATTTTTGAGCATTTCTTTAAATCAATAGAAATAACAACTTGGCAATTTTTGATAATAACACAAATAATAATTTTTCTTTTAGGATGGCCATTAGAATGGACTGAAATTTTAATTATATTTGTTCCAATATTTTTACCATTATTAGAGGTGTTTGATGTTAATCCATATTTCTTTGCAATGTTAATTGCCCTGAATCTACAAACATCCTTTTTAACACCACCCATGGCCATGTCTGCCTATTATTTAAAAGGTGTTCAAAAAAATAATGTTGAACTGATGGAAATATTTGCAGGAATTATGCCATTTTTGGGCATAGTAATATTTGCGATGTTCCTTATGTACATGTTCCCAGGTATTGCTTTGTGGCTACCAGAAATATTATTTGCAAATTAGATAATTAAAATGATAGATATATTTTCCCTTACAGCCAACAAATTGGTTGAAAATTTAAAAGAAGGCAAAATTTCATCAGTAGAGGCTTGTACACAATATATTGAAAGAATTGAAAAATTTGAAAAAGATGTAAAGGCTTGGGAATATTTTGATAAAAAAAAACTCTTTGAAAAAGCAGAAGAGGCAGATGAATATAGAAAGTCCGGAAAGCCTATAGGACCATTACATGGTTTACCAATAGCAGTTAAAGATATAATTGGAACTTTTGAGATGCCTACTGAATGTGGTACATCATTAAGAAAAAAAATGCCAAGCTCACAAGACTCTGAAGTTGTTAATTTACTTAAAATTGCAGGAGCTATAGTGATGGGAAAAACAGTAACTACAGAACTTGCATATTTGCATCCAGGAAAAACTACAAATCCACATGATCATTTAAGAACACCAGGTGGATCCTCAAGTGGTTCTGCTGCGGCAGTTGCAGCTCATATGGCACCATTATCTATAGGTTCACAAACTAATGGTTCAATTATTAGACCAGCATCTTATTGTGGGGTTGTTGGGTACAAGCCATCTTATGGATTAATTTCTCGAAGTGGAGTTTTAAAACAATCAGATAAACTAGACCACATAGGTGTATTTGGAAAAACAGTAGAGGATGTTGCTTTATTAGCAAAATCATTAATTAAAAAAGATTTATATGATTCTTCAACTATTCATTATGCATCGGATGAAATGTTAAAAATTTGTAAAAAAGGACCATTATATGAGCCAAAATTTATTTTTTATAAAACTAAGAATTGGAAAAATATTGACAAAGAAAGTCAAAAGTCTTTTGAGTTTTTTATAGAAACCTTTAAAAAAAATATTGAAGTATTTGATACCCCTTCTTATTTTGATGATATTCCAAAATATCATAAAATAATTCATGAAACAGATATGGCCAATAATTTTCAAGGTTATTACAAAAAATCAAAGAAAAAACTTTCTAAAGAAATGGTTAGTGCAATTGAAAGAGGTCAAAAATATTTAGCAAAAGATTATGTAGAAGCAGTAGATTTTATAAAAAGAAGTTACGAATCTTATAAAGAGGTGTTTGAGGACTATCATGGAGTGTTAAGCCCATCTACAACTGGAGTCGCTCCTAAAAGTCTAAAGAGTACTGGCAGTCCAGAATTCTGTACTACATGGACTTATATGGGTTTGCCATCTATTTCATTACCTTTACTTACGGGTGCAAACAATTTACCATTAGGAGTACAGTTAATTGGAGACAAATTAGATGATCTAAGGTTTTTAGGTGTAGCTAATTGGTTGGAAAAAAATTGTAAAAAATATGCTAAATAATATCACAAAATCTATAGGCTCATTTCTTGCAGCAATTTTTCTTATAGGTCTTGCAACAACATTGACAAGATCATCCATGATTGGATTTTGGGATGTGCTACCAGTATATATTTTGATGGCAATTGCAATTTTTATGATGGTTTACGAAGCCTTTTTCGACAAAAAATAACTTTCTACTTATAATGAATAATTCAAAAAATAATTATTTATCTTTTCTATTATTAATTATTCAACCAGTTTTCATGGCTAGCAATTTGATAGTTGCAAGAGGAGGAGTTGAGTATGTACCACCAATTTCATTAGCCTTTTGGAGGTGGACTGCTGTCTTCTTAATATTATTACCCTTTACATTTAATTCTTTAAAAAAGAATTTTAAATTTGTAAAACAAGAATACAAAAAAATATTTTTTATTGGATCAATGGGTTGTGGTGTCTGTGGAGCTTTTCCATTTTTAGCGGGACAAACAACAACTGTTACAAATATGGGTATCATATATTCGTCTTCCCCAATATTTATAATCTTGATCTCTAGTATTTTTTTTAAAGAGAAAATAAACTTTTTTAGAATTATTGGACTTGTTTCCTGTTTAATAGGTGTTTTCGCTATTATCATTAAGGGTGATTTATCTTTGTTAATTAAGCTTAAGTTTACTATCGGTGATTTATGGATGCTAGCCTCAGCTATAGGGTGGGCTCTTTACTCTATTTATTTATTTTATTGGAAAACTAGTTTAAAAATTTTTGATAGATTTACTTTGATTGCATTTTTTGGTGTGGTGAGCTTGTTTCCATTTTATTTAATGGAAGAGACTTTCTTTGTTAGAACAGTTTTTAATTTACAATTTTTTATGTGGGTTTTATTTGCAGCTATTTCACCAGGAATTATAGCTTTTACCTTATACACAATGGCACAAAAGAAGCTTGGTGCATCCATCACTGGTTTCACCCTATATATCTTTACTGTTTACAGTGCGATTTATGGTTATTTATTTTTTAATGAGCAACTTGAGTATTATCATTATATAGGAACCATTTTAGTTTTTAGTGGTGTTTATATAGTTAAAAAGAAAGTTTAAATTAAGCCATAATCTGACCAAATAATTTAATTAATTGATTTGAGTAAATGCTTCAGCAAATTTTTCTGCATTAAAAATTTGTAAGTCATCTTCTTTTTCACCAAGCCCCAGAGCAATTATTGGAAGTTTGTATTTTTTAGCAAGTGCTAGCAAGATACCTCCTTTTGCAGTGCCGTCTAATTTTGTCATTATTAAACCAGTGATTGGAATAATTTTATTAAACTCCTCAACTTGGTTGATAACATTTTGACCTGATGTAGCATCAAGAACTAAAATTACATCATGGGGAGCATCAGGATCAATTTTTTTTGTTACATTTGCAATCTTTTTATATTCTTCCATTAAGTTTTTCTTGTTTTGCAATCTTCCCGCAGTATCAATCAAAACATGATTAAAATCTCCACTGATTGCCTCTTTTATTGCTTTGTAAGCAACAGAAGCGGGATCAGATCCTTGTGTAGATTTAGTAATTTGTACATCAATTTTATTAGCCCAATCTTCTAGCTGCTCAATGGCAGCTGCTCTAAAGGTATCGCAAGCAGAAAACATAACCTTACTTCCATTGGATTTTAAAATTTTACCCATCTTTCCAATAGTTGTTGTCTTGCCAACCCCATTAACACCTGAGACTAGGACCGCATTAAGTTTTTCTTTTTTATTAAAAAAAATCTCATTTTCCAAAGGCTTCATTAAAGTAATTATGTAGTCTTTTAAAATTAAATTTACCTCATTCAGGGTATCATTTTTAGGATCAATTTTTTCTTGAGCAATAATTTGCTTAATCTCCCCAGCCGCAGTTAAACCAACATCTGATTGAATTAAATATTCTTCAATTTGATTTAATGTTTCGTCATTTATTTCTTTTTTAACAATTATATCCCTTAAACCAGAGGTAAATGATGAAGCATTTTTTTTAAAACTAATTTTAAATTTATCAAAGATTCCCATTACAATTTAATTTCAATGTCTTTAATATCAGAAACAGGACCCTTCATGTGAACACTATTTTTTTCATCTATGGTGATTGTTAGTTTTCCAAGTACAAATTCTATATCTGCGGTTTTTTCTATCAATCCTTTAATATTTCCTGCTACAGCAGTAGCGCAAGCTGCAGTTCCACAAGCTTTTGTAAGGCCAGCACCTCTTTCCCAGACTTTAACTTTTATTAAATTTTTATTTATAACTGTGGCTAGGGTTACATTGCATTTCTCAGGAAACAATTTATGGTTTTCAATTTTTGGTCCAATAACTTCTAAATCAAAATTTTTAATATCATTCACAAAAAATATTATATGTGGGTTTCCTACATTTACTGTAATTCCGCCTATGTGTTTGACATTGTTTTTGTCTATAATTTCAATTTTGAGATCTTTAGTTTCTAGTTCTTTATCTAAAGGAATGTCTTTCCAGTTTGTTTTTGGTACACCTATTTCAGTTTCTACTAAATTGTTTGCTAGGATTTTTGATTTTAGTATTCCTGAAGATGTCTGCACAGTTATTTCTTTTTGATCATTTTCTTTTGATAAAAAGTCTGCAATACATCTTGTTCCATTGCCACATGCACCAGACACACTGCCATCTGAATTATAAAATACTAAATTAGCATCTATTTCTTTATTTTTATTAATTAGAATAAGCTGATCACATCCAATAAAATTCCGATCACAAATTTTAATTATTTGATCTTTTCTTAAATTAAGATCATGAGTTCGTTGATCAATAATTACAAAATCATTGCCTAAACCATCCATTTTAAATGCTTTAATATCCATATATAGATATTTATCTTATTTATTGACTTTTTGAACCTCTATTATAGGTTGTTCTTGTTTCCACAAAAACGTTAAATTTGTGGTGTCTTTGGAAACAAAGAGATCAACACTAGTCAGCGAGTTTCGCCCACTAGTGCAATACTGCTGTGTGTAATAAATATGTTTGAAAACTTAACAAATAAATTCGAAGAAATTTTTTCTTCTTTAAAAAAAGCACCCTCGCTTAATGAAAACCAGGTAGATGAAGGTTTAAAAAGTATTAGACAGGCTCTTTTAGAGGCTGATGTGTCGTTAAATGTAGCTAAAGATTTTATAGCAAAAGTTAAGCCAAAGATAATTGGGCAAGAAATAATTAGATCAACCTCACCAGGGGATATGATTGTGAAGATTGTATACGATGAGTTAGTTAGCTTTTTAGGTGAAAGTAATACAGATATAAATTTAAATGCAGTACCACCTGTGCCAATGATGCTAGTAGGTCTTCAAGGTTCTGGTAAAACTACTACTACAGCAAAATTAGCAAAATATTTAGAAAAAAATAAAAAAAAGAAAATAATGATGGTGAGTCTTGACGTATATAGACCAGCCGCTCAAGAACAATTAAAGTCTTTGGGAGAGCAAAATGATATTTTGACTCTACCTATTATTGAAGGACAGGTACCAGCAGATATATGTAGAAGAGCAGTTAGTGCTGCAAATCTGAATGGAGCAGAAATTATACTATTTGATACAGCAGGTAGAACACAAATAGATCTTCAGATGATGAGTGAAATCAAACAGATAGAAAATATAATTAATCCAACAGAGATATTTTTAGTTGCAGATTCTTTAACGGGACAAGTTGCTGCACAAGTTGCAAAAGAATTTAAGAATACAGTAAATTTAACAGGTATTATTTTAACAAGAGCTGATGGTGATGCCAGAGGTGGTGCGGCTCTTAGTATGAAGTATGTTTCTCAGGTTCCAATTAAATTTCTAGGGATAGGAGAAAAAGTAGAAAATTTAGAAGTTTTTCACCCAGACAGGATAGCAAATAGAATATTAGGCATGGGTGATATCGTCTCTCTTGTTGAAAAAGCTACAGAAGATCTTGGTGAAGAAAATATTAAAAAAGCAGAGGAGAATTTAAAAAAAGGACAGTTCTCTATGGAAGATTATTTAACACAGCTTAGACAAATGAAAAAAATGGGAGGCATAGAAGGAATTATGTCGTTTATGCCAGGTGTATCTAAAATGAAATCACAGATGGATGCATCAGGAATTGATGAGAGCGTTATTACTCAAAATGAGGCGATTATTCTATCTATGACAAAAAAAGAAAGAGGAAACCCTAAAATCATTGATGGTTCTAGGAAAAAACGAATTGCTACTGGCTCTGGAACAGACCCGGCCACTATCAACAAATTGCTTAAGCAATTTAAAATGATGTCTGAAATGATGAAGAAGATGTCAAAAGGAAACCTGAAGGGTATGTCAGATAAAGGAATACCTCCAGAGCTATTAAATCAACTTAAATAAATAAAGGTAAAAAAAATGTTAAAAATAAGATTATCAAGAGGTGGAACAAAGAAAAGACCAGTATATAAAGTAGTTATAGCGGACAGTCACCGTGCAAGAGATGGAAAATTTATTGAGAAAGTGGGCTTCTTTAACCCTCTTTTACCAAAAGATAAAAAAGAAAGAGTAGGATTAGAAGCAGAAAGAATTAAATATTGGTTAGGTCAAGGTGCTCAACCAACAACTAGAGTTGCAAGAATTTTAGGTGAAAATGAAATAATTCCAATGCCAGTAAATGGAAATAATCCAAATAAAGCTATACCCAAAAAAGAAAGAAAAAAAGATGGAGACGCAGTAGCTCCAAAAGCAGAAGCTCCAAAAGCAGAAGCTCCAAAAGCAGAAGCTCCAAAAGCAGAAGCTCCAAAAGTAGAAGCTCCAAAAGCAGAAGCTCCAAAAGCAGAAGCTCCAAAAGCAGAAGCTCCAAAAGCAGAAGCTCCAAAAGCAGAAGCTCCAAAAGCAGAAGCAGCAACAAAGGTAGAAACTAAATAGTTGGATTCATGTGGCAAGCTCAAATATTTACACTTTATCCAGATACTTTTCCTGGCCTTTTAAGTAAAGGGCTTTATGGAAAAGCATTATTAAATAAAATCTGGGATCTTAAAGTTGTAAACATTAGGGATGCTGCTGAAGACAAACACAAAACTGTTGATGACACACCTTTTGGAGGTGGATCGGGAATGTTATTAAAGGCTGATGTTTTAGCAAAATCTATAGATCAAAATAAAAAAGAAGGTGAAAGAATTTTTTACTTATCTCCTAAGGGTAAAAAGCTTGATCAAAAATTAGCTATAGAACTGTCGAAGGAAAAATCTATTAGTCTAATCTGTGGTCATTTCGAGGGTGTTGATGAGAGAATATTATCAACAAGAAATATAGAAGAACTTAGTATTGGAGATTACATCTTATCGGGAGGAGAAACAGCATCTTTTGTAGTTTTGGATAGTATCTTAAGATTGTTACCTGGGGTTTTAGGAAATGAGCAATCAAAAAAAGAGGAGAGTTTTGAAAACGGACTTTTAGAGTACCCTCAGTACACAAAACCACAAATTTGGGAGGAAAAAAGTGTCCCAGAATTGCTATTATCAGGAGATCACAACAAAATTAAAGACTGGCGTTTATCACAGTCAGAGGCTATAACACGCGTCCGAAGACCTGATTTATGGCAAAAATATAAGAAAAAACTGATTTAATAAATAACACTATGAAAACAATTGAAGAAATAAACCAACACAACGTTAAAAAGATATTAGTAGAGAAGAAGATTCCAGATTTTTTTCCAGGAGATATAGTAAAAGTTGGTGTGAGAATTACAGAAGGTAAAAAAGATAGAATTCAATATTTTGAAGGTGTTTGTATTGCTAGAAAAAATAGGGATTTAAACTCTTCGTTTACTGTTAGAAAAATTTCATTTGGTGAAGGTGTTGAAAGAACGTTTCCATTATATGGAACGGTGATTGACTCAATTACAGTTATTAGACATGGAAAAGTTAGAAGAGCAAAATTATATTACCTAAGAGATAGAACAGGTAAATCAGCTAGAATTGCAGAACGAATTAGAAAAAAAATAGGTATAGAGGTTGATGTTAAGCCCGAAACTGTAACAGCGGAAAATTTAGCACCAGTTGTAGTGGAACCTGAAAAACAATCAGAAACTCAAGTAGAACCAAAAATAGAAAAATCAGAAGAAAAAAAATAAGCTTTTTTTCAATGCCTTTAACCCTTTATGATAAAATCTGGAATGATCATTTAGTTGATCAACAAGACGATGGTACAACACTATTATTTGTTGACCGACATTTAGTACATGAGGTGACAAGTCCACAAGCATTTGAAGGATTAAGAAATTCTAATAGAAAAGTAAGACAACCTGGCTTAACGTTAGCAGTTGCTGATCATAACGTTCCGACTACTGACAGATCTAAAGGAATAGCTGATCCAGAATCTAAAATTCAGGTAGATACTTTAGAAAAAAACTGTAAAGAATTCGGAGTTCAATATTTAGGAATGAATGATAAGAGACAAGGGATTGTTCACATAATTGGTCCAGAGCAGGGCTTTACTCAACCAGGAACAGTAATTGTTTGTGGTGACAGTCATACAGCAACACACGGTGCATTTGGTGCTTTAGCATTTGGAATTGGTACCTCAGAAGTAGAGCATGTTTTAGCAACACAAACATTGGTTCAAAAAAAAGCAAAAAATTTTAGAATAAATGTTAATGGAAAACTTCCAATTGGAGTTACTTCCAAAGATGTAATTTTACAAATTATAGGAAATATCGGGACTGCAGGAGGAACAGGTTTTGTTATAGAATATGCAGGTAGTTTAATATCATCTTTAAGTGTGGAGCAACGGATGACTATTTGTAATATGACTATTGAAGGAGGAGCAAGAGCAGGATTAATTGCTCCAGATGAAAAAATATTTAAATATTTAAAGGGGAAACCAATGTCACCTAAAAATCAAAATTGGGACGAGGCTATGAAATATTGGGAAGGTTTAAAAACTGATGATGGGGCTAAATTTGATAAAGAAATTAATTTAGTAGCAGAGGATATTTTACCAATGATTACTTGGGGGACCTCTCCACAAGATGTGATCACTATTGATGGTAGAGTACCGAATCCTGAAAAAGAACAAGATGAAGACAAAAGAAACTCTTTAGTGAGATCTTTAAAATATATGGGATTAAAGGCTGATACATTAGCTACAGACATTAAAATTGATAAAGTTTTTATAGGAAGCTGTACAAATGGTAGAATTGAAGACTTAAGAGAAGCTGCAAAAATATTAAAAGATAAAAAGAAAGCACCCCATGTTCATGCAATGGTTGTTCCAGGTTCAGGTTTAGTCAAAGAACAAGCGGAAAAAGAAGGCTTAGATAAAATTTTTTTAGAATCCGGTTTTGAATGGAGAGAACCGGGTTGTTCAATGTGCCTTGCAATGAATGCGGATAAATTAAAGCCAGAAGAAAGATGTGCTTCAACTTCAAATAGAAATTTTGAAGGAAGACAAGGTAGGGGTGGAAGAACACATTTAGTAAGCCCTGGAATGGCAGCGGCAGCCGCAATTTCTGGAAACTTGGATGATGTTAGAAAGTATCAAAATTAAAATGCAAAAATTTAATTCGCTTAAAAGTATCCCAGTATATTTACCAATTATAAATATTGATACAGATATGATTATTCCAAAACAATTTCTTAAAACAATTAAGAGAACAGGATTAGGAAAAAACTTATTTTTTGAAATGAGATATGATGACAAGGGTAATAAAATTAAAGAATTTATTATTAATCAGGAACCATACAATCAATCAAAAATATTAATTGCAGGAAAAAATTTTGGTTGTGGATCGTCAAGAGAGCACGCTCCCTGGGCATTATTAGATTTTGGAATTACATGTGTAATAAGCTCTAGTTATGCTGATATTTTTTATAGCAACTGTTTTAAAAATGGAATTTTACCGATTATCTTAGCAGAGGAAAAAATTAAAGAAATATCAGAATATTCAAAAAGAAAAGAAGAAATTTCAATAGACTTAAAAGAAGAAAAAATTATTTTTGGAAATAATGAAATAAATTTTGATGTTGACCCATTTAAAAAAAAATGTTTATTAGAAGGTCTGGACGACATTGCACTCTCGTTAGCAAAAAAAGATAAAATTACTAATTTCGAAAAAAATCTAAAAAATAATAAACCATGGATATTTAATGATTAAAGTTAAGAAAAGAAAAATTTTACTTTTACCTGGAGATGGTATCGGACCTGAAGTTATTCAAGAAGTTAAAAAAATTATTCAATGGTTTAATTCAAATAAATCTTTAGATTTTGAAATTGATCAAGATTTAGCTGGTGGTTGTTCTTTTGATAAGCATGGAACTCCAATCACAGACGAAGTTTTTTACAAAGCACTAGAAAGTGAATTTGTAATGTTAGGAGCTGTTGGTGGTCCTAAATGGGATAATTTAGATTTTTTAAAAAAACCTGAAAGAGCATTATTAAAGTTAAGAAAAGAATTAAAATTATTTGCAAATTTAAGGCCTGCAATTTGTTTTGAGCAATTAGTTGACGCATCAACTCTAAAACCAGAAATCGTTTCTGGATTAGATATAATGATTGTTAGAGAGTTAACGGGTGGAATTTATTTTGGAGAGCCAAGAGGAATCAAGCCAATAGAAAATGGTGAAAGAAGAGGTATAAATACTCATACTTATACGACTAGCGAGATAGTTAGAGTTGCAAAAGTAGCTTTTGATTTAGCTAAAAAAAGATCAAACAAGGTTACCTCATGCGAAAAATCAAATGTAATGGAAGCAGGACAGCTTTGGAGAGAAGAAGTTCAAGAACTTCATGATAAGGAATATAAGGATGTTGAGTTAAGTCATATGCTTGCTGACAATTGTGCGATGCAATTATTGAAAAATCCAAAGCAGTTTGATGTAATTGTTACTGACAACTTGTTTGGGGATATGCTTTCTGACCAAGCTTCAATGTTAACTGGATCTTTAGGACTCTTGCCATCTGCTTCTCTTGGAGCAAAAAATAAAGATGGAGAAATGAGAGCAATGTATGAGCCTATTCATGGGTCAGCACCTGACATAGCTGGACAGGGAATTGCAAACCCAATTGCATCAATTCTAAGTTTTGCAATGGCATTAAGATATTCATTAGACTTAGATAGTCAGGCAGATGCTTTAGAAAAAGCAGTTCAAGACGTATTAAATGATGGTCTGAGGACTAAAGATATACTTTCAAAAGATATGAAAGAAGTATCAACATCAGCAATGGGTGATGCTATAATTTCAAAATTGCAATAATTAAAAATTTATTCTAAAGTTCTGAAATGCCAAATTACATTGCACCCGTTGAAGATATGATGTTTCTTTTTGATAAATTGAGAAACAATAAAAATTACAATGAAATTGAAAAATACAAAGAAGTTAACTCTGAATTAGTAAAAGATATTTTAGTAGAAGCAGCTAAAATTAATGAAAATTTAATTTTACCACTAGCAAAATCAGGTGATGAAAATCCATCAGTCTTAGAGAATGGAGTAGTTAGAACGCCACCAGGATACAAAGAGGCTTATACAAAATATATTGAGGACGGATGGACTTCACTTTCTTGTGACCCAAAATACGGTGGTCAAGGAATGCCAAAAACAGTAAGTGCTTTTTTTGATGAAATGCTTTCTTCTGCAAGTCTATCATTTAAACTTTATAGCGAATTAAGTATTGGTGCTTATAATTGCATAAAACAACATGCAATAGATGAGATAAAAGATAAATATCTTCCAAAAATGGTAGAGGGTAAATGGAGTGGCACAATGTGTCTTACAGAACCAGTGTGTGGAACTGATTTGGGTTTATTAAAAACAAAAGCTGAAGAACAATCTGATGGAACTTATAAAATAAGTGGACAAAAAATTTTTATTACCTCAGGTGACCAAGATCTTACTGAAAATATTATTCACCTAGTAATAGCAAGAGCCGTAGATTCTCCAGCAGGAACCAAGGGTATTAGTTTATTTTTAGTTCCTAAATTTATAGTTAATGAAGATAGCTCTATAGGTTCAAGAAATGGAGTTTCTACAGGTTCAATAGAAAGTAAAATGGGTATCAAGGGATCAGCAACTTGTGTCTTAAATTTTGATGATGCAACTGGTTATATGATTGGACCAAAAAATAAAGGTTTAAGCTCAATGTTTACTATGATGAACTTAGAGAGAATAGTTGTTGGAATACAAGGCTTAGGAATTTCTGAAATAGCCTATCAAAACTCTTTAAGTTATGCGCAGGAACGAAAACAAGGAAAAACAAATTATACTAAATCTAAAAATGGAGCTGATTATATTATTGAACATGCCGATATAAGAAAATCTCTGCTTAATATGAAATCTATTATTGAAGGGGAAAGAGCATTATGTTTTTGGTTATCACAACAAACTGAAGTTAGCCTTTATCACTCAGATGAAAAAATAAAACAAGAAGCGTCCGACCTTGTCTCTTTAATGACCCCGGTTGTTAAAACAATGTTTACAGATATGGGAATGGAAATAACAAGTGATGCAATGCAGATTCATGGAGGTTATGGGTATACAAAAGACCAAGGAATAGAACAGTTATATAGGGATAATAGAATTACTCCAATATATGAAGGAACAAATTCGGTTCAAGCAGCAGATTTAGTTTTTAGAAAACTAGTAAATAAAAATGGTGATATTATTAATAAATATTTGGAATTGATCAAAAATGATTGCAACACTAAAAATGAAAAATTAAAACCTTTCATAAAAGAATTAGAAATGTACTTAGAAATTTTATCTAAATTTACTATCTGGATTAAAGAAAAAACACAAAATTCAAAAGATGATGCAAGTGCAGCATGTAATGACTATTTAAAAGCATTAGGCTTTGTATCTATAGCTCATGCTTGGATAAAAGTTTTAGAGGTAAGTTTTAAAGATTATGAACAAAATAAAAGTTTTTATGATGATAAAATACAAACTGCAAATTTTTATTTCAAAAGAGTTTTACCAAGAGCCGAAAGTCATTTTAAAACTGCCACATCAGGAAGTGACTACATAATGAATTTTAAATTCAATTAACGTGAGTCATTACGATACAAATTTAGATAAAAATAAGGCTAATTATGTTCCTCTTTCGCCTTTAACATTTTTAGAAAGAACCAAAGATATATACCCAAACTATGAAGCATTAGTTTATGAAAGCAGATCTTATACTTGGAAAGAAGTTTATAAAAGATGTGTTAAGTTTGCCAGCGCACTAGACAAACTGGGTATAAAAACTGGAGACACAGTTTCTATAATGGCTTTCAATACTCCTGAAATTTTTGAAGCTCATTATTCAATACCAATGGTTGGAGCAGTAATTAACGCAATTAATACAAGACTAGATCCAAATACAGTAAGCTATATTTTACAACATAGTGATGCAAAAGTTTTAATTGTAGATAGACAATTTCATGATGTAATTGAGAAAGCTTTAAAAAACGTTAAAAATAAAATTACAATTATCGATATTGACGACCAAGACATAGACACAAGTTCTTTCAAAAAAATAGGAGAACTTGAGTATGAAAGTTTCTTAAATACAGGTGATGAAAATTACAAATGGAAAAAGCCTAAAGATGAATGGGAGGCAATCTCATTAGGGTACACATCCGGAACAACTGGAAAACCAAAAGGAGTAGTTTATCATCACAGAGGTGCATATTTAATGGCAACAGGCAGTGTAACAGCTTGGAACATGCCTAATAGACTAAATTTTTTATGTGTTGTACCAATGTTTCATTGTAACGGTTGGTGCTACCCTTGGACACTGGCGATGCTGCATGCAAGGGTAATTTGTTTAAGAAACATTGATGTAAAAAAGATGTTTGAACTAATTGATAAATATGAAGTAACCCACTTCGGTGGAGCACCAATAGTATTAAATATGATTGTTAATGCTCCAAAAGAGGATCAAAAAGCTTTAAAAAGAAAAGTAAATGTTTTAACTGCCGGCGCTCCTCCACCAAGTATTATCTT
>Ga0209502_10002223_pt1 | contig 16469 bp, 18 predicted proteins | sample ArcticOcean_MG_C_10_FD_187442 | JGI IMG/M metagenome (GOLD analysis project Ga0209502, IMG submission 187442) | Marine microbial communities from western Arctic Ocean - ArcticOcean_MG_CB11_90 (SPAdes) (version 2) | ecosystem: Environmental > Aquatic > Marine > Oceanic | place: Arctic Ocean...
ATTAGTGATTATGAGCACAGTCATTAAAAAGAAAATTATGTATTAAAGGGAGAAAGGATATGTGCTACCTCATCATCTTTAATATCTGATAACTTTCTGTTATTTATTTTTCTACTGATTTTTTTACACTCCGCTGCACATGGATCACAAGCTTTCTGTGATTGTGACCCATATACGTCAGAAGATTTATCTAAATCAATATCAAATAAATTTTTTTTCACTTATTACTTATTTCCAACTTGCAGCTAACATTACTTCTAATGCACTAGCTTGGTTTTTTCCATAATTAGCTACTTTAGTATTTAAATCTTGTTTAAATCCAAGACCCATTTGTTTTACTAATGCATGAGGCTCAACACCATCAATCATTGGGTATTCAAATGTATTATTAACTATATGCTGTTGTGCTTCTTTAGTTAATAAAAACTCAAGTAGTTTAATAGCATTAGCTTTGTTTGGAGCATTTTTTAATACACCACCACCACTAATGTTCATGTGAGTTCCTCTATCTCCTTGGTTAGGAAAAAATGGTAAAACTTTTTTAGCTGCTGCTTGTTGCTCTGGACCTTTTTTTCCAGATAACATCAAAGCCAAGTAGTATGTGTTAGCTACTGCTAAATCCGCTTCACCTGCTGCTACAGCTAAAATTTGAGCCCTATCGTTTCCTTTAGAATCTCTAGCCATGTTAGCAACAATTCCCTTAGCCCATTCTGCAGTTGCTTTTTTTCCATTATTTTTAATTAATGAAGCAACAAGAGATTGGTTATAGATGTTGTTAGATTTTCTTATAACAACTCTACCTTTCCATTTTGGATCAGCAAGACCTTCATAAGTCATTCCTTTAAGGTCATTTGCGCTTACTCTTTCTGGAGAATAGTAAATTATTCTTGCTCTCTTAGCTATTCCAGTCCATTTAGAGGTTCTAAAGTTTTTTGGAACTGCCGCTTTAATTGCTGGAGACATAGAATTTTGGAACATTCCTTTTTTAGCAAATGCGCCTAATCTTCCTGCATCAGCAGTAATATAAAGGTCAGCTTTTGAGTCGGCTCCTTCCTCAGTTATTCTTTTTTGAAGAGCCTTATCTTTTCCTGATACAATATTTACTTTAATTCCAGTTTTGGCTGTAAATTTTTCGTAAAGTTGAACATCTGAATCGTAGTGTCTTGCACTGAATACATTAACTTCAACTGCAAACGTCATATTTGCAAAAAAAACCATGCAAATTGTAACAATTGTAATTTTTTTCATTATTTTTCTCTCATTATGTTAATTTAGTTAGATTAGAATGCTTATTATTAACATTGAGAATGATTATCAATCGCATTATTGTCGCAGTATACAGAAATTTTTACTGTAAAATTAATATAAGTAAATTACTTACAAAAGACATTAAAATAAAAAAACCAATCAGAAAATTACAATACATATATGTGACTGTGCGATTTCTAATTCTTCTTTTTCTTACAAAAGGTTTGTCATCAAGGTCTGAAACATCTCTTTCACCAATGACTTTATAATCGTATGTCCAACGCCAGATTGATTTACCAAACCTTTCATCTTGATTATTATAGAAGTTTATCCAGGCAACAATATATCTGTGTGAAATATAAAAAAAAATTAAAAGCAATCCACTTATAAACATTCAAATATTAAAGCATATTAAGAAGTTATGTAAACAAGAATTAAAATATTATATTAACACCTTGAAGGTCCTGATATTAACTTACATAGACATGTGATATAAAAGAACCCTCTCAAAATATTACCTGGGTTACGCCCGAAGGAAGTGGTGGGCCTAAATATGGAAATATGTAATTAAAAAGATAAAAGAATTCCTAAAAATAAGATGAGCGCAACAAACATGCCAAATAAAATTATATTTATTTTGTTCTGTTGCTTCTTTTTTTTTCTAACGCTAGCTAACAAATAATTTATATCGACAGCTCTAGAGACTTTCTCTTCATTAACTTCACTAATTTGTGAACGAGTAAAAAATTTCATCAGCAGTGTTTATAATTTTTTCAGTACTCGTGGGCGTAGGTAATTTTTAAAACTGTTCCGACTCTGTCGAGCCTTCCATAGCTGTAGTTGAACTTTTGCCTGAGCTAATGGTGTTTGACACAGCATCAAAATAGGAAGTACCAACTTCTCTTTGATGTTTGACACTTGTATATCCATCTTTTTCTCTAGCAAATTCAAGTTCTTGAATTTTAGAATATGCAGTCATACCCTCAGTTTTGTATTTTTCAGCAAGCTCAAAAATTGCTATGTTTTGTGTATGAAAACCAGCAAGTGTAATGAATTGAAATTTATAACCCATTTCGCTAATTTTTTGTTGGAACGTTGCAATCTCAGCATCTGTTAAATGTTTCTTCCAATTAAAAGAAGGTGAACAATTATAAGCTAATAACTTTCCAGGAAACTTCTCATGTATCGCATCGGCAAACTTTTTAGCCTCTTCAAGATTAGGAGTAGCTGTTTCACACCAAATTAAGTCAGAATATGGAGCATAAGCTAAGCCTCTTGAAATAGCTTGTTCTATACCTTGTTTAACATAATAAAAACCTTCCGGTGATCTTTCACCTGTTAAAAAAGGTTTATCATTTTCGTCAAAATCATTAGTAATTAATTTTGCAGCATTCGCATCTGTTCTTGCTAAAATTATTAATGGTACATCGGCAATGTCGGCAGCTAATCTTGCAGCTTTTAAATTTTTAATCATAGTAGCTGTTGGTACTAAAACTTTTCCACCCATGTGCCCACATTTTTTTTCACTAGCTAATTGATCTTCAAAATGAACACCCGCAGCACCTGCTTTAATAAATTTTTTCGTTAGTTCAAATACATTTAGAGGTCCACCAAATCCTGCTTCACCATCAGCAATAATTGGAAGCATGTAGTCTGTTCTATCTTTTGATTTCATATCACCGTCGCTAATCTCCATGTGTTGGATTTGATCGGCTCTAACTAAAGCATTGTTCATCGACTCAACTAATTTTGGTGCACTATCGTATGGGTATAAAGACTGATCTGGATACATTTCACCAGCAGTATTAGCATCTGCAGCTACTTGCCAACCACTTAAATAAATCGCTTTCAATCCTGCTTTTGCATGTTGAATAGCATGATTACCAGATAATGATCCTAAGGTATTAATATAAGGTTCTGAATTTAAAAGATCCCACAATTTTTTGGATTGATGTTTACACATCGAATATTCAATTTTGATAGATCCACGCAAACGCTCTACCTCTTCTGCAGTATAGTCTTTTTTAATTCCTGAAAATCTTTTTAAGTCGTATGAAACTTTAGCTTCTGAGCTCATAGATATGTCTTTCTAGGTTGTGTGGTAAGAAAATTAGATCGTATAAAAATTAACGGTAAGAGGACTTATTTGTCTTCACTATATTCTTGAGTAAATTCATTCATTCCACTTGAACCCCAATCACAATGATCATCTCTAAGGTAAATACCAGATTGACTAAATTGATTCTGATTGTCGTTTTCGTTAATTTCGATTTGATTTTCTTGGTTTTTATTTATGTGTTTATTGTTCATGTAAACTTTATAATTTACTAAATTTACAAAAGCTAATTAAATCGTTAAAAACCTTGTAAAACATGAAAACTTATTGTAAATTTAAATTTACAAAATTTACAAAATAAGCTTATGAGTCAAATTGATTTAAAAATAGGTCCAAAAATAAAGGCTTTTAGAAGGCAGTTAGGTTTGCAGGCTAACAAACTCTCCGCGGATTTAGGTATTTCTCCGAGTTATTTAAATTTAATTGAAAGTGGAAAAAGAAAAATAGATGGAGACCTACTCCTTAAAGTTTGTGAAAAATTAAATATTCAACTTTCTGACTTAACATTAAAGTCAGATGTTAACTTAGAAAATACTATTTCAGAAATTCTAGATGATAAATTATTTGAAGACCTAGATATTCTTGGTCCTGAAGTTAAGGATCTTGTTGGCACAAATCCAAAAATAGGGAGAGCCCTTGTTAGATTAGGAGATATTCTTAAAAAGAAAGATCATGAACTAATTAATAAAATAGAAAAAATTTCAGGTAAGATAGTTGATAATAGAAAAAACTCTTTTCCAGGAGAAGTAATATCTGACTTTCTTCAAGAGCATAAAAACTATTTTCCAAAATTAGAAGAGTTTGCAAATAAAGTTTTTGATAAAATTCAGAAAAACAATAGAACAAGGTATATTGCATTATGTGAATATTTAAAAAAAGAATATTCAATTACAGTAAAAGATATTTTACCAGATGAAGGAAAACCTTTCTCAAAAATTTATAATAAAAGTAAAAAAGAACTTTTATTAAGTGATTATAGTTCTTTAGAAACAAAAAAACTTCATGCTGCAGCTCAAATTGCACAAGAAGGTGCAATGAAAGATATTGATAATTATTTATCAAAATTTTCTTTTCCATCTGAAGAATCAAAAAAATTAACTAAAGTTGCTTTATTGAATTATTGTGGTGCAGCAATTTTAATGCCTTACAAACCTTTTCATGTAGAATGTAAGAAGTTAAAATATGATTTAGAACTTTTGCAAAATACTTTTGCTACATCTTTCGAGCAAGTTGCACATAGAGTTACGTGTCTACAAGATCCTAAACTTCCAGGAATACCTTTTCATATGTTGAGAGTTGATATGGCTGGTAATATTTCTAAAAGATTTTCTTTATCAGGAATAGAAATTCCTCGTTACGGTGGTGCTTGTCCAAGATGGAATGTTTATTCTGCTTTTACAAGACCTGGTATAATTCAGGCTGCTGTTAGCAAAATGACTAATGGTGAAAAATATGTTTGTATTGCTAGAACGGTTGAAAAAGGTATTGGAAGATTTGGTCAATCAAAAAGTATTTTATCTATAGGACTTGGTTGTGATGCAAAATATGCTAAAGATTTTGTTTATACAGAAAATATTAATGTCAGTGACAAGACATCTGAAATTCCAATTGGTGTTTCTTGTAGAACTTGTGATCGTTTAGATTGTCCTCAAAGAGCCTTTCCACCATTACATAAAAAGTTTGATGTTGATATTAATTCTAGAGGTGTTTCGGTTTATGTTAACGATAAGTCCAGTTAATTAAGACTTCCAATCACCAATCTTACTAAATAAAAAATTTCTAAAAGCAGTAACTCTTGCAGTGTTTTTAAGTGATTGTGGGTAAACAAAGTGAGCTTCTGTTATGGGGCCTTCTGAATTTGGTAGCACTTTTATTACATTATTTGAATTTGAAACTAAATACTCTGGTAGTGCAGCAAGACCAACACCAGCCTCAACTGCTAAAAGTAATCCCATAACACTATTAACTTTCATTACTGGTTTTCTTTTTTTAGCATCTTTAATTCCAAGTTTTAATGCCCAATCAGGATCATAAACAGGAGATGGTGCTCCTTTTCCAAATGAAATAAATTTGTGTTTATTTAAATCTGCAACAGTTTTAGGCATTCCATATTTTTCTAAATACTTGTTAGAACCATAAACATAATATTTTATATCTATTAATTTTTTTTGAATATAATTGAGTTGCTTAGGTCTTCTCATAAAAATACCTATATCTGCTTGTCTGGTACTTAAATCTAATTCCTTATCGTCAAAAATTAATTCAATTTCTATTTCAGGATTTAAGGTCATAAACTCTTGAATTCTAGGGGTAAGCCAGTGAGTTCCAAAGCTTCTAACTGTAGTAATTGTTAATTTTCCAGTTGGTTTGTTCTTTTGATCACCTAAAGTGGATTCAACTTCTTTTAATTTGCTAATTACGTCATGTGCTGTTTTAAAAAGATATTCACCATTTTCAGTTAATGTGAGACCTCTTGCATGTCTTTCGAATAATTGGACTTTTAAATCATTTTCTAGAGCTTGAATTTGTCGGCTAATTGCAGATTGACTAAGATTTAAGTTTATTGTTGCGTTTGTGAAACTGCCTGCTTCTGCTACTGCGTGGAATATTTTTAACTTATCCCAATCCATTTATTTATTAAGATCGACTATGTATCTTCCTGATGTTTCGCCTTTTAGCATTTTGGGATATACGTCTATTAAACTTTCTAGACTTAGTGTCTTAATTGATTTTTCTAATTTCTCAAAATCAATTAAGTTTTTAACTTCATTCCAAACAAATTCTCTTCTTTTAATCGATGCTGTAACAGAGTTAATTCCCCAAAGCTTAACACCTCTAATAATAAAAGGCATTACAGTTGTATTCAATTTATAATCAGAAGCATTTCCACATGCAGCAACAATCCCGTTATCTCTAGTTTGTGCTAGTGCGTTAGCAAGAATTTTTCCTCCTACCGTATCAACAACGCCGTCCCATAAGCTTTTGTCCAATGGTCTTGCCTCTTTATCTAAATCTGCTTTGTTAATTATGTTTTTAGCACCTAATGACTTTAAATATTCTTCATTTTCAACTTTTCCAGTAACAGCAGTCACATCATAACCAAATTTACTTAAAATCATTACCGCAATACTACCAACACCACCAGAAGCACCCGTAACTAAAACATCTTTAACTTTTTCTCCTAATAAAAGTTCTTCTCTTGCTTTAATTGCAAAAGAACAAAGTAAAGCTGTCAATCCAGCGGTACCTAAAATCATTGCTTGTTTAGATGTGATATCTTTAGGTTTTTTAACTAGGTAATCTCCATTAACTTTTGCAAATTGAGAATAGCCACCAAAGTAAATTTCTCCAACTCTCCAACCTGTAAGGATCACTTCGTCTCCTTTTACAAATTTTGAATTATCACTTTCTAAAACGGTGCCTGCAAAATCAATACCAGGAATATGTGGGAATTCTTTTACTAATTTTGCACCATTATTTAAAATAAGTGCATCTTTATAGTTTAAGTCTGAATAATCTACTTTTACGAGCACATCGCCATGTTTTAAAAATGATTTATCTACTGATTTTACTTCTCGTGTAAAATTTTCACCCTCTTGATTAATAACTAGTGCTTTAAAATTATCTGACATTACTATCTTCTCCCTGAGAAAGTTACTTATTAATAAATCTTAAATATCTATTTTGAATACTAAGGTCTTCTTTAAATTGTCCTAAGAAATAATTTGTAACTGTTGTTGCAGTTTCTTTTTTAATACCCCTCATAGTCATACATTGATGAGTTGAGTCGATTGTTACTGCTACACCCTTTGCATCTAAAGATTCCATTATTGTTTTAGCAATTTGCATTGTAAGTCTCTCTTGAGTTTGTAATCTTTTTGAAAAAACCTCAACAACTCTAGCAAGTTTACTTAAGCCCACAACTCTTTCATTTGGAATATATGCAACATGTGCAATACCAATAATTGGAGCCATATGATGTTCACAATGACTCTGTACAGAGACATTTTTTTGTACAACCATATCATCATACCCTTCGACATCTCCAAAAGTTTTATCTAAAATTTTATTAGGATCTTTACTATAACCAGCAAAATATTCTTTGTATGCTTTAACAACTCTCTTAGGAGTTTCTAGTAACCCTTCTCTACTAGGGTCTTCACCCATCCAAGTTAAAATAGTTTTAAAAGCCTCTTCAGCTTCTTTGTCAGAAACTTTTTTAGTGTCTAGAATTTTACTATCTGTGTCTTCTACTAATTTCATAAGGCAAGTTTATACAGTAAATCCTTGTTTTTAAAATATTTATTATATTTGGTAATATGCTACATAATTACCTAATTATGTTTAGAAAAAGAGAAAATATAGTCGAAATTGAAGAAGGTAAACTTCTTTCACCAAAATTTGATAATGATGGATTAATTCCTGTTATTACTATGTGTTCAAAAACTAGAGACATTCTTATGCATGGGTACATGAATGTTGAAGCTTTTAAAAAAACTATTGAGACTAAAGAGGCTCATTATTTTAGTAGATCTAGACAGCAAATCTGGCACAAAGGCAAAACTAGTGGCTTTACTCAAAAAGTAACAGAAATTAGAATTGATGATGATCAAGACTCTATTTGGTTAACAGTTGATATTGGTGATGGTTCTAGCTGTCATGTTGGTTACAGATCGTGCTTTTATAGATCAATTCCACTGGGACCAATTGATAATGGTAGAGAAATTGAAATGAAGTTTGAAGAGAAAGAAAAATCTTTTGATCCAGAGGTTGTCTATAAAGGACAACAAAATCCTACAAAAATTTAAATGAGTGATAATCAAAAAAATGTTCTAGGTGAAGATCTCGAAGAATGTTCTAACGATCCTTTAACTGGATGGCATAGAGATGGCTGTTGTAGTACAGATGAAAATGATCACGGTGTTCACACCGTTTGTGCAAAGGTTACAACGGAATTTTTAGAATGGTGTAAAGAAGCTGGTAACGATTTAATAACCCCTCATCCTGAATTTGGATTTCCAGGTTTAAAAGCTGGAGACGGTTGGTGTGTTTGTGCTAGTTGGTACGCAAGAGCTGCTGATGCTGGAAAACCTTGTCCTGTTTACTTAAAAAGAACACATGAAAAAACCTTAAAGCTTGTTTCCATGGAAGTCCTAAAGAAAAATGCTATTGACTTATCTTAGTTTATTTCAAGATTAAAATCATTTTCTTGAAAAACTCAAAATGAACTAATAGGTTTTATGAATGGAAATTGCTACAAAAATAGCTCCAATAGGTTTAGCATTAATAATGCTTACGCTTGGATTTGGTTTAACCATTCAAGATTTCTTAAGAGTAATTAAAATTCCAAAAGATTTTTTAATTGGATTTATTTGTCAATTAATTTTACTCCCAATTGTTGCACTTATCATAATACTATTATTAAACCCAATTCCAGAAATTGCCGTAGGATTAATGTTAATTGCATGTGCACCTGGTGGTGTTACATCAAATGTGATTACAAAATTTGCTGATGGTGATGTTGCACTTTCAGTATCATTAACTGCAGTCACAAGTTTAATTAGCATTATAACCGTTCCATTGATTATTTTTAATTCAATTAATTTTTTTGAAATTGATAATATTTCAAAAGATATCTCTATGTTCGGAATTGCTTTAAAAATGTTTTTTGTTGTTACGGTACCAATAATAATTGGAATGATAATTAGGCATTTTCTAAAAGATTTTATTACAAGTAGAGCTATCCTTTTTCAAAGATTTTCAATTATTATATTTGCTCTAGTGTTTATTGCTATCTATGTATCGGAATGGGATCGTATTATCACATTTATAGTAAACGCAGGAATAATTGCTTTAATATTAAATTTAACAATGATGATTTTAAGTTTTTATATTGCTAAATTTTTTGCATCAGGAGTTGCTCAACAAAGAAGCATCTCTATAGAGTCTGGACTACAGAATGGGACATTAGCAGCATTTGTTGGAACTCAAATCTTTGGTGAAACTGGAGTAATGACTTTCATAGTGCCATCTGCTGCTTATGTATTAATAATGATGACAACTTCAATGATTTTTGTATTTATTCTTAGAAAAAATACTTAAAATTTAATTACCTTTCATTAAGCTAAAATTATAAATACGTGCAGCAAAATTAGCTAAATTGTTTAGGGTAATTTTTTGTACATCTAATATTTTTTTAAAGTTAATACCTGTTGTAGAATAATGTTTTTTACTATCTAATTTTAAAAATTTTTCTTTAACTAATTTATTTAATTTTCTAATAACTGTAGCTCTTGGGATACCTGTAATATCTGAAATAGACATGGCATTTAAACCTGAAAGTTCTCTTTGATTATTAAAGAAATATTTTTCTATGTAATATTTTTTACTTATTTCACTATTATCATTTTTTTTTGAGTTTAAAGCATGATTGGTTATGCAGATACCATAGACATGAAAGGATTCTAGATCACCAAAAACTTTTTTAAAGTCTAATAAAAAAGGTAATTGCATTTCATAATATAACTTCCAAACATGTGAAAAATATTCTTTACATGTTTCTGTCAACCTTTCAGAGCTGATTGGTTCTGGTATTGATCCCTCACTATAAAGCATCTTTGAAAAAGTCGATAAAAAACGTGTCATTCTTTTTATCGTATTTTCAGGTTTAATGTTCGGCCATGTGTTTCTATCAATTATAAATTTTTTATTTATTCTTTTTATTGTTCCTAATTTTTCCAATTCATTAATTTTTCTTCTAGCTGTTTCTTTTGGTAAATTAAGAGATTTAGATATTTCCATTACATTAATTGCTTCTATTTCAACCTCAGTTTGATCAAAATACTCTTCATAATTTAACTTTACAAAGCTGTTTGAATAATCATCAAATGTCTTCTTCAATAAATGCATGATGATCATAAATTTTTCATAATCATGAAAAGTTTTATAAACATCATTAACCCATGCTATTTGTGATGGTACCCAAATAGGCATTATCGAACCATAATATTTTTCTATTACTGTTCGTATATTCTGAGCACGGATTTGCTTTGATATTTCAGGAAGTAATTTAGGCATTAATTTATATTGTAACCCAAAATGAACATAATTTAACCTAGAGTCAACCCAAAATGAACATTGGTTAAGTTGTGTAACATTTATAAAGATGTTTTATGTGTGTTATGAGTACAGAAAAAATATCTTCTATAAAAGTTGATAATCTTCCTTCTTTAGCAGCCCCTGAAAAGAGTGAGGAAATTTCACCATCAGGTCGAGTTGATATAAATATTCTCTTAAATAGAGCTAGAAAAGTTAAAGAAAAAGAAGCTACAACAAATCTTGTTTTTATAGGATTAATAGTCTCTCTTGTTTTTGTTTTTGGAATTATTTTATCTTTTTAACTACATATTTCCATATTTAGGCCCACCACTTCCTTCAGGTGTTACCCAGGTGATGTTTTGAGAAGGTTCTTTAATATCACAAGTTTTGCAATGAATACAGTTTTGTGAGTTTATAACAAATTTATTTACACCATTTTCATTTTGAACTTCATAAACGCCTGCAGGACAATATCTTTGCGCAGGTTCATCAAATTTTTCTAAAGTATAATTTATTGGTAAGTTTGGATCTTTTAGCTGTAAATGCACAGGTTGATTATCAGTATGATTAGTTCCTGTTAAATAAACAGAACTTGTTTTATCAAATGTAATCACATTATCTGGTTTAGGATAATCAATTTTTGGCATTTCATTTGCTAGCTTTAATGTTTCGTGGTCAGCATGTTTATGCCTTAAGGTGAAAGGTAATTTTCCTCTAAATAATATTTGATCAATTCCAGTAAATATTATTCCAAGAATTAAACCCCAACCAAAACTTGGTTTAACATTTCGGGCAGTATGTAGTTCTTCATAAATCCAACTTTTTCTAAATTTATCTTCATAAATTGATAAATCTTGCTTTTCTTTTAAATGTTCATTTATAGTTTCAGCAGCAATCATTCCACTTTTCATTGCAGTATGAGAACCTTTAATTTTAGGCATATTTAAAGTTCCAGCATCACAACCTACTAATAAAGCACCTGGCATTGACATTTTTGGCAAACTCTGAAGTCCACCTTCGATTAAAGCTCTTGCACCATATGAAATACGTTTTCCACCTTCAATTATCTTTTTAATTGCAGGATGAGTTTTAAATCTTTGAAACTCATCAAAAGGTGAAAGGTGTGGGTTTTTATAATCTAACCCAATAACATAACCTAAAAAAATTTGTTTATTCTCTGCATGATATATGAAGCTTCCACCATAGGTATTGTTATCTAGTGGCCACCCTGCTGTATGCATTACCATTCCTTCTTCATGGTTTTTTTCATTAATTTCCCAAATTTCTTTAAAGCCAATTCCATATTGTTGAGGGTCTTTACCTTCTGTTAAATCAAATTTTTCAATTAATTGTTTTCCAAGATGTCCTCTACAACCTTCTGCAAAAACTGTAACTTTTCCAAAAAGTTCTATCCCCGGTTCAAAATTATCTTTTTTATTTCCATTTTTATCAACCCCCATATCTTGAGTCGCAACACCTTTAACAGAACCATCATCGTTGTATAAAATTTCATTAGCAGGAAAGCCTGGAAATATTTCAACACCTAAAGCTTCTGCTTGTTCTGCAAGCCATCTACATAGGTTTGCTAAACTTATTATATAATTGTTATGATTTTGTTGAACTGATGGAAGTAGCCATGTTGGCCAACTTAATGATTTTGTTTTACTTAAAAATAAGAATTTTTCTTTTGAAACCTTTGTTTTAATTGGTGCGTTTAACTCTTCCCAATTAGGAAATAGTTCATCTAAAGCTCTAGTTTCAAACACGTTACCACTTAAAATATGAGCTCCTATCTCCGAAGCTTTTTCAAGTAAACAAACATTTAATTCTGGATCTAATTGCTTAAGTTTAATTGCCGTAGATAGTCCTGAAGGACCACCCCCAACGATTACCACATCATAATCCATTGCTTCTCTAGGCATATCTTGAATTTTTACAGTACTGATTATTTTTGTATACTATTTAATTTATTCAATTCTTCTAAGAATTGAGGTAACGCCTCAAATAAGTCTGCTTCCAGTCCGTAATCTGCGACACTAAATATTGGTGCTTCACCATCTTTATTTATAGCAACAATAATTTTACTTTCTTTCATTCCAGCTAAATGCTGAATTGCTCCTGAAATCCCAACTGCAATATACAAATCAGGTACAACAACTTTACCGGTTTGACCAACTTGATGTTCGTTACTAATATAACCTGCATCAACTGCAGCACGTGATGCTCCTATTGCAGCATTAAGTTTATCTGCAATATCAGTTATCAATTTAAAATTTTTTCCATTTTGCATTCCTCTTCCACCAGAAACAACAATTCTAGCAGTTCCAAGTTCAGGTCTATCTGACTTAACCTCTTCTCTTTTAATAAATTTTGATAATGTGAATTCTGCAGTAGCTTCAATTTTTTCTATTGGAGCAGATCCACCAGATGTTTCACAAGGTTCAAAAGATGTTGGTCTAATTGTTACACATTTTTTTGTATCAGTACTTTTTACTGTAGCAAATGCATTACCTGCATAAATAGGTCTTATGAATGTATCGGCTGATATTACTTTAGTAATATCACTTACTTGAGATATATCTAAGTGTGCTGCTATTCTTGGCATCAAATTTTTACCAAATGTATTTGCAGAACTTACAATATGGGAATAATTTTCTGAAACTTTAACGACTAACGGTGCAAAGTTTTCTGCTAAATAATTTTCATAGTGGGCTGCTTCAGCGTGTAATACTTTTTTAACAGCTGACATTTCAGATAATGATTTAGCAACCTCTCCACAATTATTTCCAATTAATAAAACATGTACATCTCCATCCATTTGTGATGCTGCAGTAATCGCATTTAATGTAAAAGATCTTATTTCTTTATTGTTATGCTCTGCAATTAATAGAACTGACATTATATTACCTTTGCCTCATTTTTAAGTTTGCTAACTAATTCAGCAACACTTGCAACTTTAATTCCTGCTTTTCTTTTTGGTGGTTCTTCTACTTTAATTTGCTGAACTCTAGGTGTGGTATCAACTCCTAGGTCTGTAGCAGTTAAAATTTCTAAAGGTTTCTTTTTAGCTTTCATTATATTTGGTAGTGAAGCATAACGTGGCTCATTTAACCTTAGATCACAGGTGACAATGGCTGGAAGATTAACTTCAATTATTTCTAATCCCTCATCAACCTCTCTTGTTACTTCTAAAGTTTTTTCTTTTACTTCAATTTTTGATGCAAAAGTTGCTTGGGGCCAATTCAATAAAGCACTTAACATCTGACCTGTTTGATTGCAGTCATCATCAATTGCTTGTTTACCCATAAAAACTAGGTCTGGTTTTTCTTTTTCAACAATTTTTTGCAGTACTTTTGCCACAGCTAATGGTTCAACTGTTCCCTTAGTTTTAATTAAAATTCCTCTATCAGCACCAACTGCCAAAGCTTTTCTAACAGTTTCTTGTGATTTTTCCTCACCAACTGTAATTGCAATAACCTCTGTTGCCTTACCTTCTTCTTTAATTTTTATAGCTTCTTCAATCGCATTATCATCAGGTGGATTGCTCGACATTTTTACATTATCGGTAACAACACCAGTTCCATCCTCTTTAACTCTGACTTGAACGTTATAATCAATTACTCTTTTAACAGCGACTAATATTTTCATTATGCTCTCAATAAATTGTTTTCTGGATCATATGGACTCTCATCCAATATTGTAGCATCGTACATTTTTCCTAAAATATCAATTTTCAATTTTTGACCTGTTGTCGCAATGTCAGGTTTTACCATTCCTAATGCAATAGATTTTCCCAATCTAAAGCCAAAATCACCTCCAGTTGCACGTCCTACAACTTTGCCATTTTCATAAATAGGATTGTTTCCTAAAACATCAGCATCTTCAACGTTATGAATTTCCATAGTTACTAATTTGTTTTCAAAACCTTTTTCTCTCCACTTATTGAGTGCATCTAAGCCAATAAAGTTTCCTTTGTTAGGATGTATAAATCTATCTAATCCAGATTCGTACGGTGAATATTCAATTGATAGTTCTGTCCCAACAAGTTTGTATGATTTTTCAAGCCTTAAACTATTCATTGCTCTAATACCGTAAGGTTTAAGACCTAAATCTTTACCAGCTTCCATCAATTTATCAAATATATGGTTTTGGTATTCAATTGGATGATGAAGTTCCCAGCCCAATTCACCAACAAAGTTTACTCTCATGGCATTTACTGGTGCGTTTCCAACATTTACATTTTTAGCACTCAACCATTTAAAATTTTCACCAGAAAAATCATCACTGGAAACTCTTGTCATTAATTCTCTAGCCTTAGGACCAGACACAACAAGTACACCCATACTGTTAGTTAGATTTTCAAATTGAATCGTACCATCAGTTGGCATCCATTTTTGAATCCAATCATGGTCTAATCTTTGGTTCGCTCCTGCTGAAACTAAATAAAAACTATCTGGAGCTTCTCTCATTATTGTAAATTCAGAATGTACTCCCCCTTTAGTATTAAGAGCGTGACACAAACCAATTCTTCCTATTTTTTTTGGAAGTTTATTGGCAACTAAATAATCTAAAAACTCTTCTGCACCAGGACCTTTAATTCTACACTTTGCAAATGCGGTCATATCTAAAAGACCGACATTCTCTTTTACATTTTTGCATTCTTTTTTTATTGCTTCGAACCACTTGGATCTTCTAAAAGACCAATCATCTTTTTGCTCCATTCCATCTACCGCAAAGAAATTTGGTCTCTCCCAACCAAATTTTTGCCCAAAAACAGCCCCTAATGCTTTCATTCTGTCATAACAAGGTGATGTTCTTAATTCTCTAGCAGCACCTCTTTCTTCATCTGGATAGTGAACTTTAAACACATGGTTATAGGCTTCTTCATTTTTTTCTTTTAAGTATGATTTTGTTGCATAGTCACCAAATCTCCTTGGGTCAACACCAAGCATATCAACTGTTGGTTCTCCATCTACAATCCATTCTGCAAGTTGCCATCCTGCTCCACCAGCTGCAGTAATACCAAAACTATGTCCTTCATTAATCCAGAAATTTTTAAGCCCCCAAGCTGGGCCAACAATAGGATTTCCATCCGGTGTATAACAAATTGCACCATTATAAACTTTTTTTACACCGACTTCTCCAAAAGCTGGAACTCTATGAATTGCACCTTCAATATGTGGAGCCAGTCTATCTAAATCTTCTTGAAATAATTCATACTCAGAATCTTTTGATGGGCCATCTACATAACAAGCTGGAGCACCATCTTCATAAGGTCCTAATATTAAACCGCCCGCTTCTTCTCTCATATACCATCTACTATCACTATCTCTTAAAACTCCCATCTCTGGTAAGCCTTCTTTTTTTCTTTTTAAAATATCTGGGTGTGCTTCTGTCACAATATATTGATGCTCAACAGGTATAGCAGGAATATCTAAACCAACCATTTTTCCAGTTTGTCTAGCAAAGTTTCCTGAACAAGAAATTACATGTTCACATTCAATAGCTCCTTTGTCAGTTTCAACAACCCATCCGTCTTTAGTTTGTTTAATTCCAACTACAGCTGTGTTTCTATAAATTTCTGCACCCATGTTTCTTGCACCAGTTGCCATTGCCTGAGTTAAGTCTGCAGGTTGAATATATCCATCTTCAGGGTGTTGTATTGCGCCAAGTAAATCATCTGTACGACATAAAGGCCAAATTTCTTTTACTTGATCTGGTGTTAAAAATTTTACATCAACACCTATAGTTTGTGCAACACCTGCATATTGGTGGTACTCATCCATTCTATCTTTAGTGCTTGCTAAACGAATATTTGAGACAACACTGAAGCCAACATTTTGTCCTGTCTCTTCTTCTAATTTTTTATAAAGATCAACCGCATACTTATGAAGCTGTCCAACTGAATAACTCATATTAAATAATGGAAGCAGACCTGCTGCGTGCCAAGTTGATCCTGAAGTTAATTCTTTTCTCTCGACAAGAACAACATCAGATAAACCTTTTT
>Ga0209502_10002229_pt1 | contig 16451 bp, 23 predicted proteins | sample ArcticOcean_MG_C_10_FD_187442 | JGI IMG/M metagenome (GOLD analysis project Ga0209502, IMG submission 187442) | Marine microbial communities from western Arctic Ocean - ArcticOcean_MG_CB11_90 (SPAdes) (version 2) | ecosystem: Environmental > Aquatic > Marine > Oceanic | place: Arctic Ocean...
TCTTTCCATAATTTGTTCATAAAGCATCATTAAAGATAATTGCCCATTAATAGTTATACGCATACATAACTCAGGATCATAAAAAAAGCTATTTTCATCATTGCTAAGACCGAAAGTTGAATTAAGTATAATCTTATATACATAGTTCATTGGATTGCTCTTAGGTATCTTCTTACGCTCTTCAAAGAACCACTCATATTGATCACAAAATTCTTCTTTAGGAAAATGTCCCGGAGACCATTGGTTTTTTATAGCAAGATTTGGATAAAATGATGTAACATCTGAAGACATAATTATCATATCATCATTAGGTTCATATACTCCTTTACTAGCAGCACCATGAACACCACCTAAACCAAAATGTGTTTTTACATTTTTATAATCTACAGAATATTTAAAACTACCTTTAAGTCCATTTGCATTAACCTCTAAAAATTTAAACCTATCTAATAAAACTTTAAACTCAGGAGATGTAAATGAAATATATGGTAATATTATATCACAAACTTTAATAGTATCTCTATAAGTTCTCATTTTTTTAAGATCTCTTTTTGGTATATTAAGTTTTTTAGTTAAAAAATAACCAAATATTTCTTTACTAATCCTTGGTTCAGAAGCACTAAAAAGATTTATACCATATTCTTTAGTAAGTTCTTTTCTTAAACCTACCTGTGATTTAGATCTATTATATATTTCTTTAGTAGATTTAACATCATTAATACAATACTCTAATATAGTATCAATTTCTTTTTGTGTGTGAATTAAAGTTTCATGATGGATGGGCATATCAATAATATTTTGCCAATCCATACTATATTGTATCCATTTAAGGCTTGAACGTTTAGCTGGATTATCCCAGTGATGCATTTTAAACACATCTATCTGACCTATTTTCATTGTCCATTGAGGATAATCACTAAACATTTTAGCATTAGATTTAGATATAGTAAGTTGTGCATACTTATAAATAATCTTTGCAATTTCACATCCTTTAAAATTAATCCACGCAGAATAATTATCTAATATATAGTGAGTGACCTGACCATCAAAAGCTAATCCGTTGTAAGATATATGCCACTCTTTATTATTTATGTTTTTTTCTAAAAAACCTATAAACTTTAACAAATCATTTTGCAGATCATGAATTACAAAAATTTCAGTTTCTTGAGTTTTGTAATTTTCAAATACACCTGTAAAACAATTAGCTAATGTTTCATAATCCATTACCCAATGTTTCATTTTTTATGTGTTTTAATTGCTGCTTCTTTAGCTTCTAATACAAGATCCATAATACAATCATATATTGTTTCAATAGCATCTTTTGATCCGCTCCTTTCTAATTGTTTATCTATTTCTTTTTCATATACATTTACAGTTCTTATAACATGTTTAATTTTCTGCTTAAGTTGTTGTCTATGTACAAATTGCAACCCATGTGCTATTTCACCCATGCATTTGTTCATTGCAATTAATATATTTATGTCTATTGTTTCTTCAGGAGTTAACTGTTTCATTTATTTTATTTATTAGAGCCAAAAAAACCCCAAATCAATGAGGTTTTTGCTTGTTCAGATTAAGTAAGAAGAACTTCTGAATTAGTCAATTTAAGTAAGAAGAACTATTGACCAGGCAGTATTAACTTAGATGGTTCAGTTTTTTTCAAATCTACAAAAAATTCTGAAACTGAAAAATTATCAGCATTTATAGCAAACATATGTATAAATGTTTCTATATCTTTTCTATCAGTAAGATAAAATTCAGAAAAAGTATCAACTAATCTTCTTTCTTCTTTATGAGTTTTACCAGTTTGCGGATTTGGTTTTTTTAATCTTTGAGGTTGACCTTCATCATCTAGCTTAGGAACCATATGATAAGATTGCTTCATTACTTTACTAATAACTGCTAAAATGCCTGATGTTGGATCAAACATAGCTTCTGTATAAGGTGAACTCATGCTCACCGGAATTAATGTAAATGATTTAGCATTTCTAAAAGTAGAATTTACTAACATCATGTTTCTTCCTATTTTTTCTGACATAATTTATTTTTATTTTTTCAAATATATGGAGTTTTTATTTAATACCCAATCTAATGGTTTGTAATTTGTAACTAAAGTTTCTTTATTTAAATTTGGTACACTGCATATTTCATTTAATTCTTTAATAATAGATGCGTCAACACCTAATGCTTCTGCATAATTCTCATGTGAATTATCCGGGGATAAAAAAGCTTGTATATAATTTAACATAGTACCAGATGAACTAAAAAAATCTAATATAATTAATTTAGAATCAAAACTAAACTGTGAATATTTACCTTTTAAAAACCTTTTATAATCATGTTTTAAACTTAACAAATCAAAAATAAATAAATGTGTATTTTCTACAGACATATCTATGTGTTTATAAAACAAATTATGATTTTTTAAATAATCTTTATAAAAACTAATAAATTCAGGAGAAGAAGGAGCATGGTATTCACATATAATTTTATAATCTTTAAAAGCATAAACATGCTCCCAACAAACGTAAGTTTGTATAGGAACATATTTTAAACCTTTTTTTAATTTTAACAATGGGTAAAGAAATACTTTACTTTTTTGAAAATAATTTGTGTATACATCATCCATATTATAACTTAACTTTATTAACTAACAGCTCATAAGGTAATGAATAATCCCTGGAATTATAATGGTGTGCTACTCTATTTAATACACCTTCTAAACCTTCTGCATAATTTGCCATAGAAGCTTTAGATACATCATATACATAAACTTGATTGTATTTATCTATAACAATAAATTTAAACATAATAGTGTATTCATCTTTATTATCTCCAAGAGAATCATATACCATTTTAGAATATATAGCTGCTTGTAACCAGTAGTTGTAAAAATCAACACTTTCAGCAAATTTATCTACGGTTTTACCTGATGTTTTAAGATCACAAATTGTAACCGTTTTTGTTTCAGCATCAACTGTATAATAATCTACATAACCGTGTAATTTAAATGGATAATCTTTTAAATCAGTTTTAAGATACTTTTCTGCATATGATTGTATAGGATCTAAATCAAAATCAGTTGATTGATTTTCAAATAATGCCATTACTTCTTTATTAGCTTTTATAACTTCAGCTTTAGCCGTACAATTTAATAAAGTATCTTGATCTATTACATCAACAGCACTGTTAGATAAAAATTCCCAATAAGGTTCATTATCTAAAGTTCTAACTTTAGCTATTCTTGCTTCATCAGCTTTAAGGGACTGATATAAATTCATTTCCTTCAGTGAATCTAATATAATATAATCACCCACTTGTGATAGTTTTTCAACTTCTGTACGTAGTGACATTTCTTTCAATACTTTTCTAACATTATCACTTGGTGCTTTACCAGGTACAACATTAAATTTATCATTTAAATTTTCAGGTTCAAATACTAAACAATGCACAAGTTTACCTTCTACTAAATGTTTGTCAGTTTTTATTTCACGGTCCCATAATATATAATCCTTATAAAACAAGGATGGCGAATATAATAATTTGTTTAATGAAGAATAGCTAAATGCAAACTCAGTGTTTGCATAAAACTTTTCTTCTTTTTCTAGGTTTCTATTCATTTTTTATTATTTGATTAGTTAAATCTTGATTTATGTAAATTGATTCTAAGTCTATTTTAAACACACTTGAATCAGGACCCACCATTTTGTTTAAAAACACATTGTGTAATTTTTCTTTAGTTTTGTTTAATGCAAAAGTTGTAAGTCTATCATCTTCAGCTAAACTTTTTATATATTTATTATAAGAATAAACAGAATGAGAATCATGATTACCTTCATAGCTTGACATTCTTTTTCTAAAAGTTTTTACATTTGCAGTTTGCCAGTTAGTTGTATTTTTTAAAAAATCATACCACCAAAAATATAAACCTGATACTACATCAAATGATTTATTAATATTACAATTAGCAAGCATCTCTAAAGCAAGAGATCTATTATCTATATCATTATTTTTAACCATTTGTTCAATCTCATTATATTGATCAGAGTTTAAAACAGCTAAATCTTGATCTATAATATCACATATGTCAGTGTCTAAAACTATTGTAGCAGTTGAAGATACAATGTCATTGTAAGATTTACAATTTTCTTCTGGTAATTGCCAATTATTATTACGGTCATTTAAAAAATCATTTTCATAATCTTTAATAATACTATAAACAGGATCAACGTTAATGCTACGACTCCAACCAGTTTTACAACTATACATAACAACAGCATCTTTTGGAACTGCAGTCAAGAAATTATTTATACTTTCTAATGCTTTATCTGTAAATAAATTATTTTTTTCTTTAAATGTTTTTAGCATTTTAAACATGTCAGCAACAGGAACAGATAATCCATACTGTCTAACAAACAGATTAGAAAAAAATTTAGATGATACTACATGTACATCTGCTTTGTTAGGATCACGTATAACCTTACAATTAAATTTTTCTTTTAACAAATCTACTTTTTGTCTAGGTAAATCTAATTTAGGAAATCTATATATTTTTTTATCTTGTAATGTAAATGTTTCTTTTTTAATTTCAGGTAAACCTACACTTATTAAATCTTGTTTATTTAAATACCAAGAATTACTTGTGTGTATTTGTTTATCTTCAGTTTTTTTCCAACTTATTGAATCTGCTTTAATTTGTTTATTTAAATTAACAGAATTATCGTCACTAAGTTCAAAAGTAAAATTAAATATATCTTTCATTATTTTACTATTTTAAATATTGTTGATATTCTTTTTTTACAGCTACTTTAAATGTATAAAGATCTCTGTTGTGTATGCTAATCTCATTTCTTACAATAGGCTCTAAATATTTAAAAGTTGTTTTACATAACTTTTTGTTTTCTTCCAACCAAAGTATCATTTCTTGTGCACTTTTTCTCCCAAACTCTTTAAAACGTGAGATATTTAGCCAGTATTGCAAATCTTTATCCCTACTATCAGCATATGTTATATTATCACAATCTTGAGCAAATTGCCACAGTAAATGATAATTTGTTTTATAATCTATAGTAGGTATAATTTTAAGAGCTAAAGCTCTATCATCACCATAAGCATCTAATTGTGATTTTAAATCATTAAAAAGTTCTTCATCTAAAATCATTTTAGTTGCAGAAGTATGAAGCACTGTTTCACAATCAACAACACTTACATTTGTGGTTTCAATTATATGAGCTAAATTAATAGCCATCCCGGTTAACATCCAAGAATCATATAAACTATCTTCCATAACTAAATCATAATATCTTACACTATTTAAAAGTTTAGGGGTTACAATAACCTCTAAACCTGAATTGTGTATTGCTATTTCTTTAGGGTGTGTTGCATCAGTCCTACCTTTTGTTGTTTCATAATTCCACAACTTGTTCATCATTGATGTAGAAGGTATGTTTTCTGCGTTTTCTAATTTATAACCTTCTATATCTTCATGACCTATTATTAAATCTGCTAGTGTGTAATCATTTGTAATAGATATACTATGTTCTTTAAGAGCTGCTTTTATTCTATCTTGAGATACATTACATTTAGGTAATATAAAAGCTTTTTTTTTGGTTATAAAAGTATGTTCACTTTCTGTTGGTACTGTTAGTATAGTGTTTATTTTCTCATATGTAGTTCTATCTTGAGTACATAATACTTTGCTTACATCACTTGAACCAGACAGGACACCGTAAATAGTGTCCTGTTCTAATCCAAAATAAACTAAAGCATCAGTATCAAAATCTTGATATACTGATTTATTTGCCATTTTATTTCATTGTCATTTTAATGATAGATGGATTCATCATCATTTTATTAAACTTTTGTTTATTACCACTAAAAAGTGATCTTACTATTAAATACTTAAGGTCATTAGTAAAATATTCTTTAGTACATAAAGATATAAGCCTATCTGTAATTTTTTGACTTATTGTGTTTTCTTTAGAATATACTACTGAAAAATTAGCTAAACGTGTTGCTAATGTAGCAGCAATATCTGCACGGTAAGTATCATCTTCACCAATACATCCACGTAATTCACCTAAAATATAAGATTCATTTTCATGAGTCAATAAATCTTTAGGTGTAACAAGCTTATCTAATTTATTATTAATAAATGTAGTAAACATAGAAGCAAATGCATCTCCAACAGAACCTTCACCAATCATTTGTATTAAACTTAAATTATCTTCAAAACTATCAAAACTAGAAATTGAATTAAAAAAAGTTGTAATTGATCTTGCGTTAGTTTCTTGCGTTACTAATTCTGGGTGAAGTAACAGAAAGTTAATACATCTAGTATCAATTCCTGCACCTTCTGCCCACTCGGCCCATACATTAACATCAAACTTGAGGTTTGCGGTTACATATCTAGTCTTCTGTGCTGAATCTACACTGTTAACCATATAATCTCCGTTATCAGGGTTTGCTGTTAACATAATATGCCAATCTTTTGGTAATGTCCATGAAATATAAGTTTGACGGTCAATTAATTCCATAACTGCTTGAATAAATCTAGTATCTGCACGATTCCAGTCATCTAGTAATAAAATACCACCTTCTTTTGCATCTGCTATCCATTCAGGAGCACAATATGACATTCTATTTTTACCTGTCATTTTGTATCCTGTCTTAAGATATTCTTGCACTGCAAGTTCATCAACCCAAGTACCAACTTTTTTAGTTAAAGTTGTTGGCATATTTGCTAAATCAATTGATGCAGCAGCTCTTTGTGCCGCAGTATAATTTATATCTGCAATTGCTTTTTTTGGATTAGCTATCTTTTTTTCTTTATACATTTGAAATTGTCTAACAGGAAAACCTACTAAATCACCTAACTCTTCTATTTGTGCAAGATTTAATTTAACAAATTTTAATTTGTTTTCTTCAGCCAACTCTACTATGGTGGAAGTTTTTCCAATACCTGATTCTCCTACAACTTCTATAGATACAGGACTTTTACCATTTTCCTGTAGATATCTGTTATTTTTAATAATATGATTTACAAAACCTTTTAACTCTGTTACATTTAAATTTACTTGTGCCATTTTTTCTATTAATTTAGTTTTATTACTTGTCCTGGTAATTCATCATTCATATCTGATACGCTGCTTAGCACCCACAAGGTGTTATTTGGACAGTTATCAGGATTATATGCTTCACCATCTGTTAGATATATAAGTGCCGTGTATGACCCTTTTTCATTATAGTGGTCTATAACAGGTTGAAACGATGTTCCACCTCTACCATGTATTTCCCAATCTTTTTTAGGATTGAATTCTTCTACTGTTCTTAAACTAGTATCACATTGTGCAACAGTAATTTTATGACCTGTTTTACTCATGTGAGCTAATTCACTAAAAAATTCATTTAACTCTTCATTGTTTACTGATCCACTTGTATCAACACCAACAAGAATATGATTCTTAAACTTGATTTTTAAACCAGGACTACCAGAATAACGTTTGTTATACTTACGTCTTAATTTTTTAGTGTAAACAATACTAGAATTACCAACAAATCTTTTTAAATAACCTTTCCAATCAAATTTAGCCGGTTCTATGTGAAATAATCTTTCAATTAAATCTTTAAATTCACCAGGTATACTTCCTTGTTTTTTAACAGTTGTTTCAGCAGCATCTTTTAACTGATGCTCTACTTGTTTTTGCAATAATTTTTTATCTGGTTCAGACAAATCATCAAATTCATTCCACGTACTGTGACAATACTCTGATTCACCGTCCATTTTATCCATTAAATCATCTAATGCAGGACATGTTCCATCTTCTTGTGCTTGTTCCAAAAGTTTATAATATTCTTTTGTACCTGCCTTTTTAGGAAGATTTAATTCAGGAAAACTAGATAATAATAATCCTCCTTCTGGTAACTTGCTGATGTCTATGTACTGATTAATCTCCAAATCCGCAGCTATGTTAAACAACTTATGATCAGAATACAAATCTCTCATTATTAAATGACCAAAAGCAATATGCAAAAGCTCATGCTTTATTAATCCAACACGATGTGGTTTAGTTAAGTTTTCATAAAACTCAGGGTTTATAGTCAATTGCATACCAATACCGTGCTTACTAACTCCTGCTGTAGGAATTTGATCAGTAAACTTCTTATTAATACCAATTAGAAAAAGCCCATAAAAAGGCTCTGTTAAAATTAATTCTTTAGTTGTTTTAGCAACTAAATCTTGTATGTTATCCATAATATTATACTTTCATTATTTCATATAGTATATCCACATATATTGTTTTGCTACTATTTTTTTTTATATAATTAAATAAATTAATACCTATTAAAACTTTATTATCATGGTTAATGCCTAATGAACTGCCTGTTAAAAATCTTTTTCTTTTATCTAATGATAAAGACTTAACTAACAAACGATCAATTATTTTTTTATCATTAAATTCTAAGTTATTTAAATTAGAAATTGCAACTGCATAGTCTTCATCAGAACCATTTAATAAGTCTTTTAATGCAAAAAACTGATTAAATGTAATATTAACCATCTTTTAATATTTGTATCCACACACCTGGTTTTTCCTTATCATATGTGTATTGTTCAAATGCTGGTATAATAAATTCAGCATTATCATCTTCAATCCAACCATATTTAACCATGTCATCTTGCACTGTTTGTGCAGGATTTAAATAATCAAACTTATGGCGGCTACCTCTAACAAATTCAAAAGATATTTTTACTGGAAGTTTATGATTTTTTAATTCTTCTTTAAACTCTTCAGTATATTTAGCATAAATATCTTTAGTTGCTTTTCTGTAATTCATAACAGCTTTACTAGCAATAAAGTATTTACCTGTCCATCTTCTTCCATTTTTACTAGAAGGTACATTTCCTGGTATCCACCATTTTTTATTTCCCATATTATTATTTTCTAAATTATCCATCCAAGCCCATTCTTTACCGTAGTTCATAATTATTTAGATAACGTTTGTTTAAGTAATGGCTTTAAGATTGCGTGTACTTCATTTAATCCATAGTTTTTTATAGCATCAGATATATCTTTAGACATAGATAATACACAACCGTGTAAACCATATAAATTCTTATATTTTTCTATAGCTTCTAAACCTGCTTGATCATTATCAAAAAGAGTTATTACTTTTTTGTATTTCTTTTTAAGATGTTCTATAATATGAGGTTTAATTATAGTGTTTTCACTGTCTGGTGCTAACACTTCTACATTATAACCCATTCCTTTTAAACATAAAGCGTCTTTTAAAGAAGAACATATAACTAAGTAAGGTTTATTAAACTTAAGCTGATCTATGCCTTGCAAATAAGATTTAGCTTTATAAAATTTATATTTTTTACTAAAAGGTTGATATATTTTATATACTTCACCATTCTTATCAAAGTATCCATAACACCATTTGCTACCACATCTTAAATTTTCTACTTTATTAGAATTTTCCTTAACTAAAGTATAATATTCAATAGGCCTTACATTAAATTCATCCAATATAGTTTTACCAATTCTAAAAGACAACCAATATTTTTTGTCTGTTATAGTCCAACTTCTTTCTTTAATATAATTTATTACCCATTTTGATTCAGGTTTAAAATCTATTTTTTGAACACCGTTAGTTTTTACAAACATATTATAATCTTTAACTATTTTTCTGCTTGCTTCTGGATATTCTATATTAAATATTGATTTAACTAAATCTACTTTATTACCATTCTTTCCTGTTGAAAAGTCTTTAAACTTATACTGCATAATAGTTTCATTAACATATATACAAAAACTTGGAGTTTTATCATTAGGATTAAATATAGATTTAATTTTAATGTTTTGTCCAGTAAGTTGTTCAGGAAGATTTAAATAATATTGAAATACCCATGTGCTTGGTATATTGCGTTCATCTAGTACTATATTTTTAGTATTAAACATATAAATTAAAGTTATTTAAAAAAAGGCCTAGCATTACACTAAGCCTATTTTTTTAATTAAAATTCTTATAATTCAAAATCATCACCTGCTGTAGAAGCTGGTTCAAAACCTGATGTTGGTAATACATCTTTTTTAACTAATGCTCTGTAGTGATTCTTATCACTAGTATTATAAGTAATTAATCTAGAATTTTCTACATCTAATGCTTCAATAGGGACACCTGCTTTACTTAATTTTGGTAAATACAAGTCATTATTTATATAACCTTCTTTGTTTTCCCATTCACGGGTTCCAAAACACATATTCAAATATGTTGGTCCTGATAAAACAGTATTGCATTTGCTCATAAAATCTTCAATTGTATTTGCTTGAATAGCATCTAATTCTTTTCTTTTATCTAATTGTTCTGATAAAAAAATCATTGCTTTCATTACTTCAGTATCTCTACTAATTTCACTACCGTTAGGTAATATGGCATCTTTATATGGGTATGGTGCAAATCTAATTCTTCCTACTTGACCTTTATAACGCGGTCCACTTGGATTATTTGCATCTTCTAAAAAACCTTGAAACTCCCCTTCCATAGGTTCTGATTCTACATGTAACATAATATTAAATGCATCAGCTGCATATGGTGTTACGTCAAATGTAATAGAATTAATTTTTACTACATTGTTTCCTGGTCCAATTACTGGTTTTTCTTTGCCGCTTCCCGCAGACATTCCGCTTGTGTTTAACATAATTTAATTTATTATTAGTTTATTAATTATTCTTCATATTTTTTCATACAGTCTTTTACATACTGCAGGTTGTTTGGGATGAAGAAATCTTCAAACATACCTTGTGGTGATTTACATGTGTTCTCACCATTGTTTTGAGTTTCAAAACCATAACTAAGTTCACCATCATCATTTTTATTTACTTTTCCAAATAATACTATTGAAAATAAGCCTTCCAAAGTTAAAGTATTGTCTATCATTTTACCAATAGTTTTTGCTTTTACTTTTCTATTTCCATTTAAATCAGTTGATTCTTCAGAATGTGTTAAGAAAATTACAGTCAAATCATCTCTTAAATCTTTAGGTAATTTAGCTACCATAGCAAGATTAGATGCAATTTGTGTAAATTTATCATATCCTTTTTCATGTGCTCTATCAAAATATTCAAAAGAACTCATGTATTGCCAATCATCCACTATAATAGTTTTAATATGACCCAATTTGTCATTAACATGATTCATAGCTTTAACAATACCTTGTGCGGTTGATGTAATTGTTAAATTACCTTTTGGATTTTCTTTATTTATCTGTGTATATGAACTTTTCCAACCTTTAAATGGCAAAGGTTTATTTGCTATGTTTATAATAAAAGTTTCATCTGGATTTAAATCTCTTATAGCTGTGGATTTTCCAGTTCCTGAATCTGCTATGACTAATACGCTTTGTGCCATTCTTATTTAATTAATTTAGTTATTACTTTGGTTAGTGTTATTAATGTTTGATTTATTTCTTCTAGTTTATCTACTAAACTTGAAGAAGGTGTTTCATCTGGATCTGTTAGGTTAAACAAATCAGTAGCTTTACTTACTGTTTTATTCAATGGTTCCTTTTGCATTCCTGCTGTAGATAATTTATTTTTATTTCTATTTGTAACATCATTAATAACTTTTAATTCACTTACTGGTATTAAATGTCTTTGAAATCCAGAATTACTTGTTATTAATTCATACTCACTTTTCCAATGAGGATTATATTTTATTAAATACAAAGTTCTTTTTGGATCTTCACTTTCATAATCTATGCTAACAAATTCTGTATAAATATCTTGGTCTTTTTCTAATTCACTAGGAAAAAATGATACATGGAGTTCATCTTTACCGGATGGTCTATAAGCCATCTTAGGTATATATAGTACATTAGTTTTATCTTCTGTTTGAAAATAAAATTCATGTTCTTTTTTTAAATTACTAATTCTTTGTTTTCTTTCTGTTGGTGTTATTGCCATTTCTAATAGTTATTAATTATCTTCTTTGCTGTTGATCTGGTGTTTTCATTTCTTCTATTTGCATTTGCTCAAACTTAGCTTTAAAGAAACTCATTCTAGCATCACCGTTTCTAGCTTTTAAGAAATGTAATACTAATGTTCTATCATTTTCTATAATATACCTATCAGGACCATAAAATTTAATCTTTTGTTTAGCTGGTCTGTTAATACCTATAAGCATATCTGCATGTTGTAGCATTGCATCTGAGCCAAATATATCTGATTCAAGTATATAGTTACCATACTTACCATCTATAGCTCTATCCGGGTTATCTATATTTCTATTAAGCTGTGATAATGCTATAAACAAAACTGGATAATCTCTTTTACACTGTGTAAAGAACTCACCTAATTCAAACATCATATCTAATGTATTATTTTGATATGGAGCTCTTTTAACAAGCATTGTATGATCTAAAGTTACTATAGTTTTTTTACCTTTATGTAAATTCATATACATGTCTATTTGTTCACGCATTTGATTAACAGTTAAAGGTGTACTAATTATATCTACAGGATTTTTTACTCTTTCTTTAGCATATAATAAACATTTGTTTAATATTTCAGGTTGTAATACACTACCCGCACTACACAATTCTTTATATGTTTTACCTGTCATAGAACTAAACTCTCTAATTGCTGAGGTTCTACCCACCATTTCAAATTGAAATTCTAATACTCTAAAGTCATCATGTGGATTAAGTGCAAATGATTCTCTTATAATTTGATCTTTTATTAATGTTTTACCTGATCCAGGTCTACCACCAATTACAGTAAGAGTATTCCATTCTAAACCATCAGTAGCAGCGTCATTAAATTTTGGCCAAGGTGTATAAATTGATTTTTCTTCACCTTTTGATCTTGCATTCATATATTTTAATGCTTCACTAAATGCAGCATGTTGTCCTACCCACGATTTATCAGTTTTACCCATTGTCTATTATATATATTATGCTTTCTACATTATCAATACTTGCTTCACATGATTTCTTATCAGGCACCCATGTACCATCTCTTAGCATTTGAAAATCTTCAAGCACAAGATTTAATTTATTTAATACTTCTGTTACTTCTTTTGCTGTCATACTACTTTTTCTTTAAATGTTTGTTCTTCTGTATCAATACCATCTCTAATCATATCACAGTAATCAGCTAAAGTAGAATGTTTAACTCTATGCTTATCTTGTTTAGATATAAAGTATTGACTAGTCTGCATATACATATACTCTGCATCTCTATATTCATTAACATACATCTTAGTAGCATTCATGACATGTTCCCACTCATACTCATATGTTTCAAAAAACCATCTAAATGATTCTGATAACATTTTTACATTTACTCTAGCAGGTTTACCACTAGGCAATCTTTGATTAGGAAATATTTCCCTAAAAGTGTTTATTTTAGTTGCAAAATCTTTACCCATTAACTGTATATCCGTTTTCTTCTTAGCTTTTATAAAGTAATTATCTAATCTAGACATAATCCCTTTAGCTTTTACAGTTAATTTATATTTACTATTTTCAATTACTAAAAACCCATTAGATACTAAAATGTCTTTATCTAGTTTACTAGTGTTTGGCAATGATACGCCTTGCTTCATCCCAAACAGTATAAGGCTTTGGTTCGGGCTTAACTTTAACTTTAAAATCTTCTGATATAGTTCCCACATAGTTATCTACTTTTTTTTGTAATTGATTTAATATTATAATAAAATTAATATTATTAGTTTCTATTGCATCTTTAACAGTTTTACAAGAATGCATGACTGTAGCATGATTTCTATTAATAGCTTTGCCAATTGCTGTATAAGAATAACCATCAGTATATGCTAAAAAGCTCATTGCTTGAATATATTGAACAAAATCACGTTCTTTTGATCTAGTTTTAAAAGTATATTTACTATATTTAGGATGATGTTCATCTATACATTCTTTAGTAAATTTTTTATATTTGTTTAATGTAATAGTATTATCAGGTCCTAATGATGATATAATATACAATTCAACTCCGTGATCTAATTCAAACTTTCTTTTAAAATTTTTTATTTCTGATTTTTGTATAAGGTTTTGATCTTCAGTCATTTATTTAAATTTAGAGGGGTACAAATATACCCATTATTACCAGTTTATACAAGACTTTTTTTGTTTTTTTAATTCTTTATTAATTCTTTCAAATATTTTATCTGATATCCACTTACCACCTTTATATTGTGCTGCAGCAGGATGAACACATTTTAATATTTTCTGTCTAGGTAATAACAATTGCCAACTTTCTGCTTTCCTACCCATTAATACAAAAACAATGTCTTTATCTAGCTTATTTATTTCAGTAAATATATGTTGAGTAAAAGGTTTCCATAAGCTTTGATGTGATCCTAGTTTATCTATCTCAGTTGTAAGAGCTGTATTAAGTAAAAGCACACCTTGATGAGCCCAACGTCTTAAATCACATTCTTCTTCAGTATAATAAACTCTCCCAGTAACTGTCCAATCACCAATTGTTTCTTTAAGCATAAGCTTAAGATAATTTTCAGCTACGTACAATCCTGAACAACTAAATGCTAATCCATCTGCAACCATATGTCCTGGATAAGGATCTTGACCAACTATAACAACTTTTAAATTATTTAAATTTGTTTCAGTAAAAGCATTAAATACATTTTTATATTTTGGTGTAAATCTTTTACCTTGTTGAACTGAACTAATTAATTTATCAGATATATTTTGATAATGTTTGCTATCTATAAATGGGTTAAGAATTTTATCCCATCCGTTTTCTTTAAATTGTATTTTTAATCTTTTATTTATCTCATTTACTTCTGTTTGCATATTTTTATTATCTTTGTTATATAAATATATTTATTATGTCTGATAAAAAAGAACCTGAATTACATTCACAAGTTACGTATGACTTTACTAAAACTATAACAGGTATAGAAATTAGTCCTGCATATATCCTTGGTCTTCAAAGAATCACTAATCTAATGATTACTAATAATATGGATAGAGGTGCTGAATTACCAAGAATGTTCAAAAAATTTGAAACTATTGTTAGTGAAGCCAAATTGCCTATAGAAGATCAAACTAAGATTGAACTAGATGCATTTGAAGCTGACATATATACTTTATTTTCTTTAATTCAATTATTAAAGTATAAAGCTAAAGAACAAAACCTTGAACTGCAAACAGAAACAACTGTAACAAAAGCAGAACTAGCTGAACTTACTAAAATGATTGAGGCTGGTGTAGATGTAACAGAAAAAGTTAAAGAAATGAATGCTAAGATGACTATAGTAAGATAATTATCTTAGCTGCATTCCATTAAAGTCTCCAATTTCTATACATGCCTGTATTGCTAAATTTAACTCATCTTTATCACAGTCTGCAAAAGATTTACAATACTCTTGTTTGTTTTTTACAAAACATAATCCTGAAGCTCTTTTCACTTCAATTTTGGCTTCTGCAAAGGTATAGCCAATTTCTTGCGCTATTTCTCTAATCATTGCGTGAATTCTAGCTAACTGAGGATTACTACCTTTATCACCACTTACACCAATAAATATTTCTAATTTAGAATCATCTGGTAATTGTTCAAAAAATTTTCTATATCTAGTTCCAACAGCTTTGATAGGAAAGTATAACTCACCATTTTTAATTGATGCTTTTATATATATATTATCTTTCATATTGTTGATGCAATTGCTATAAGTATCATTCCTACTACAACAAACGTTAAAAGTAATATTTCCGCTCTATTTTGTCTTACAGGAGATCTACCTTGATTACTCCTGTATTGTCTATGTTTTTTTTTCTTAGCCATAATGATTTATTTTACTGCATCAAGCAATTGCACAAAAGAATATGTGCCATATGTTGTTGCGTCTGTATAATATTGAGATTGTCTAAACCTAATCATTTGTATAGTTTTAGATGCTAAAAGACCTTCAGATTTAATTATATAAAATGATGCTGAACCATCTGCACATTCTATATCAGAAACATCATCATCTAATTTAAGAATTGTACCATCAGTAAATTTAAATATTATATAATTACCGGCTGCACCTGAACAACCTAAATCAGTAGTAGATTTAACTTTTAGAAAGTATGTGTTACCTAATCTAGCAATAGATGCTTTGATAAGTCCAACATCACTTTTACCTATATTATAATACTTTGTAAACTTTTTTACATCTCCTGTAAAACTATCTACTTCATTTGTAGATAAGTCTTGTGCATTTAACCCAAATGTAAATGTTAACATTGCTAATAAGAATAATATTTTTTTCATAATTTGTTTGATTTTTAAATTTAATAATTTCTTTTTTAATTTCTTTCTTTCTTTACCTTTTGGCAAAGTATCAATCTTTTGTTGTAGCTTTTGTATTATTTTTTTGCTCATAACTTACGTATTTGTATATTATGTAATTCACGGTAGTCT
>Ga0209502_10002234_pt1 | contig 16412 bp, 11 predicted proteins | sample ArcticOcean_MG_C_10_FD_187442 | JGI IMG/M metagenome (GOLD analysis project Ga0209502, IMG submission 187442) | Marine microbial communities from western Arctic Ocean - ArcticOcean_MG_CB11_90 (SPAdes) (version 2) | ecosystem: Environmental > Aquatic > Marine > Oceanic | place: Arctic Ocean...
ATCTTGATCAAGGAGCTCAGGCAGAACGAACTGCGGATTGACGCTCCCCATTTCTGCGTAGACCGGAATGGGAACTTCACGAAGGGCGCCGAGGTTAAAAAGCGCACGGCCTCCTTTGAGCGATCCCGTGAAACCAATCGCGGCGACCGAGGGATGCTGCACGACGGCCTCACCGACAGCGTTGCTTTGCCCCTGAACCATTTGATAAGTGCCTTCAGGAAAACCCGTTTCAGCGAGCCCGTCTTGAATGGCCTCAGAAATGAGAGCGCAGGTTCCGGCATGAGACGGATGCCCTTTCAACACCACCGGACAGCCAGCGGCGAGAGCACTGGTGACATCAGATCCACCTGCCGAGAGCGCGAGGGGAAAATTACTCGCACCAAAGATCCCGATGGGGCCGATGGGAATGAGCATCTTTCGTAAATCCGGCTTAGGAAGCGGCGTGCGGTCCGGCTCGGCGTGATCGATGGTTGCTTCGACCCACGACGCATCGCGCGCGACCGCAGCAAAAGCGCTGAAACCACCCACCATCCGGCCAAACTCACCCTGCGCCCGACCATCGGGATAGCCGGTCTCTCCTTGCACGCGTTCCAAAATGGCCTCGCGAGCATCCATAAGATTTTCGGCAATCGATTCAAGAAGCACCGCAATTTCAGCACCACTTTTTCTCCGTAAAATGGGAGCGGCCACTGCGGCAAGATCGCAGGCTTGAGAAACTTCTTCCCGGCTGGCGTCAGAGAAGTTGCCAGGAAGCGCTTCGCCCGTGATAGGATTGATCGTTTGAAATGGCATCTTGAAATTAAGCAACTTTATTTTCGAGTGTCCCGAGACCTTCAATCTCAATCTTGACCACATCACCTGCGGTTAGGGTGAAGTCAGTTCCGGGAACGACTCCTGTACCCGTCATGAGCATGGCACCTTTGGGGAAATCCAACTCGCGATACAGCGCTTCTACCAACTCATCAATACTGCGCTTGAGTTGGGTAAGGTCGGTGGATCCAGAAAAGGCGAGATCACCCGCGCGGGTGATCTCGAGAGAAATTTTTGCGTCATCTGCAAGCGCTTCACGACCGATCGTCAGATGAGGTCCCACCGCGCAACTACCCGTGTAAACTTTGGCCTGCGGAAGGTAGAGCGGATTTTCGCCTTCGATGGACCGCGAGCTAACGTCATTTCCAACCGCAAAGCCGAAGATTTCGCCACCGGCATTGATCGCGAGAGTCAATTCTGGCTCGGGGACATCCCAAGAAGAATCTTTTCGAACTCGAATCGCGCCCCCGGTCCCCACAGCTCGGTAGCCCATCGACTTAAAGAAGAGCTCCGGCCGATCTGCCTCGTAGACGAGATCATAAAAAACATCGCCGCCCGCTTCCTCAGATTCTTCCATACGCGCGGATTTCGACCGGAGGTAAGTCACACCCGCAGCCCAGATTTCAGTATCCAGTGGAACCGGAGCCAAGAGCTCTGCGAATCCGGAAATTACTTCACCGCGTTCTTCGGCGGCTAGAATCGCGGGCAATTCACCTTTCCCCGATTGAAAAAGGCGCTCCAAAAGATCGGCGCTGACCGCATGACAGCCCGCTTCATCCTCGATCAAGTTCCCTCCAGATGTGCGATAAATCCTCACACCGAAGAGTCAACATGCTCGCCCCTAGCACGTCGAGAAATGATAACGGTAGAATTGTGTCAGCCAGCCTAGCGAATAGTGAGCAGTGGTCTTATACTCCCTCTCCCGGTTCCTCAAACGACCCTTTCTCGACGCGCTCATCCGGAGTGCACTTTTTATCTTGGCTCCTCCATTTACTTCAGCAGAATCCGAAGGGTTCCTCCCGAAATGACAATCTCGATCACCAAGGACGCAAGCAAAAAGCTCATGATCACCACCACAAAGAAAAAGGTGCCTTTCGCATGAGGCTGACAGGTCCCAGAAGCTGCATCCACCTGATGAGAATCAGCCGAGTTCGAAGATTGCTAATCTGCTCTTGCACTCCTTGTCTTTGATCCTGCAACCAGTCGCCGCGAAATTTTCTCACCAGCGCCGCGAGATACAGAAAGCAATTGCTACAGAATATAAAAAATAGACTTACCGAAGGAAATAGCAGCATTAGAGTGGAAATATCAAGATCCATGTGGGGACTCTGGCATACTCAATCCACGAATTAACTCACGATTCATCTCCATTAAGAAAACTAAGCACCTCCTCGCCCACCTCCCGCTCCCCCATCAAAAAAGTATGGTCTCCATCGAGCACTTTAAGCGCCCGCATTCCCAAAACCTGTCCCCCTTCCACCGAAACGATACCATCATTATCCGAATCCAATAACCCCTGAAAAAAAGGAAGCGATCGGGACCGTCCCATCACCACCGCCACCTCAACTTCCCCTGAAAATCCCGGCACCTCACGCCGTACCGCGGCCGTCGAAAGACTCATCCCTCCCGGGCCCAGCAGCCACCGACTCAGCGGAAAACTCTCCAGCCAATCGATAATTTCGCTCCCCTGATTTGGCGGAGCAAGCAAGACTGCCCGATCATTGACCAATTCAGGAAAGCGATGTGCCAGATGGCGCAGCACAATCCCTCCCATAGAATGAGTGACAAAGTGCACCGGCTTCCCATCATCATACGAGGACACGATCTCGGCCACATCAGCGACAATTTCATCCATCGGCTTCCGAAACGAGGCATAAGGAACATTGAGAGTCTCGAACCCGCTCTCTTGTAGCAACTCCGCAAGATTTTCCATCGCCCAGACGCTCCGCCACAATCCGTGAAGAAGCACCACTCGAGCCCCTGCCCCCGGACAGTGCCGGGCTCGATCAACCGGAAGCGGGGGAATTAACATGCGAAGTCGTTTCATCCCAGAACGCTAAAGCCAATTACCCGATCCGGAAAATCGATTCCCTCAAAAAGAACATTAGTTCCATCAATGTTACATCCGAGTGTTAGACCCGCCTCGCCATTTGCGTAAGATGGGTCTATCCTTCCCCAGCCGATGTCCAAGCTCCTCCGTATCATCATTCCCCTCCTCATTCTTGCCGTAGGCTATTTCGGCTTTGGGATCCTCGCTGAAAAAGAAGAGCTGGAAGTCCGTAGCCGCCCTGCCCCCAAAATTATCGAGACCAAGGTTCAAGTAATGGAGCGCAGCGACTTCCGCGTCACACTCTCGACCCAGGGAATCGTCCGCCCCCACAATGAAACCGCCCTCACCCCTCGCGTGAGTGGTCGCGTGATTAGAATTTCACCGAAGTTCGAGAGCGGATCATTCTTTGAAGAAGGCGACATCCTTCTCGAACTCGACCCCTCTGACTTCCTCGCCGCCTTATCCGCTTCCGAAGCCCGCCTGGCCCGCTCTGAAGCCGCCTTTGCCCAAGAAGATGCCCGCGCTAAACAGGCCCTCCTCGACTGGGAAGACCTCGGATACACCGAGCCCCCCACCGAACTCGTTCTTCGCAAGCCCCAACTCAAAGAAGCCGCAGCAAACGTCAAAGCCGCGGAAGCAGAACTCCTCAGCGCACAAAACGACCTCAAACGCGCCCAAGTCCTCGCCCCCTATGACGGCCGCGTCCGTGAACGTAGCGTCGGCCTTGGCCAGTCCGTCAGCCCTGGAACCACCATCGGAGAAATCTTCTCCACTAGCTTCGCCGAAGTCCGCCTCTCCCTTTCTACTCGCGACCTTGTCCACGTCGATCTCCCCGACAACCCCGACGACCTCGCCGTTCCCGTCACCCTTACCGATGCCCTAGCCACCGAAAACCCCACTACCTGGCGGGGAATGATCGTCCGTACCGAAGGCTCACTCGACGAAAAATCCCGCAAACTCTTCGTCATCGCCCGCGTCGATGATCCCTTCGCTCTCAAAAAGGAAAATGCTGCCACTCCCCCTCTTCGAATCGGTCAGCCCATTCGCGCTGAAATTAAAGGCAATACCATCGAGAACGTCTTCATCGTTCCTCGAAAAACCCTCCTCCGGCCCAATGAAATCGTCCTCATCGAGCCCGTAGAACTTACCATCGCACGCACCCGCATCGAGCCCGTCTGGAGCGATTCCGCTAATTTGATCGTGCGCGATAATATAACCGAAGGCTGGCTCCTTTCCACCTCCCGCCTCCCCTCCGCTCCCGAAGGAGCCCCCGTCGTTATCCTCGAACCAGATGAGAATCAAAACGAAGGAACGGAAGCCGCCGCCCTCCCCAAAGACTCCCCCGGAGCCTGAAGGACAGAGGATCCGGGGCATCCTCCTCCGCAAAATCCGAAGCTAGCGACCGTTCTCCCGCACCAACGGTGTTAAACATACAAGCTTGGGCCAGTAATCTAGGTTGCCAATGCGCTGAGCATCAAAAACAAGCCCAGCACCTCGCCCTGCCTCATCAGCCGCCCGAAGCGCCCACCTCCAAAGCCCGTTCAAATCTCGCTGTCGTGTTCCAATCTCAAATTTTATCCCTCTCCCATGACGCCCCTTACCGATGATACGGCTCCCCTCGCTTAATCGAATAAGCCCGGTAAAGCTGCTCCAACAAAACAACCAGCGCCAACTCATGCTGAAGCGTCAGCGGCGAAAGCGCCCAAATCTGGTGACATTTCTCCCTCAACTTCTCGGTGTGCCCATCCGAAGCTCCGATGAGCAGAGAAATCGTCTTAACCCCCGGGTCCATCTCCCAAGCATCTACCTTCTTTACAAACTCCCCCGTCGTCCAAGCTTTCCCCCGCTCATCCAGGGCGACGCGATATGTTCCTTCCGATCGCGAAAGTAAATCCGCCGAAACAACTTCTGCCGATCCCGCTTTCACATAAACGAGCTCCACCTTCGCGCCTCGAGTCAGCCGCTTGAGATACTCCTCAATTCCCTTCTTCGCATAAACGAGAGCCGGTTTCCCTGCTGCCAAAATCCTCCAAGTCACGGCAGAACAATGACACCAAAATCAAAAAGCAACAATTCTTCAATTCTTCGTGAAACTCCCATTGACGAAAACCCGCGCACCTGCTCATATCCGCGCAGTTCGACGAATCACTGGACCTTTGGCTGAGTGGTCGAAAGCGCTCCCCTGCTAAGGGAGTATACCTTTGCGGGTATCGAGGGTTCGAATCCCTCAGGGTCCGCCACTCTCATAAAACCCTGTAGTCCAAGTGATTACAGGGTTTTTCTTTGATGCGCACTTTGTGAGTCATACACATAATCATATACCGTTCGTCTTTATTCGCGAGAATTCATCAACGTCCAGCGTAGTCGTTTTGATGAAAAAGTCCGTCAGATTATTCAGCGCTTGAAGTCATTCCGTTGCCGAAGTCCTCTACAACAGACTTATCTCTTTTTCTATGATCTCCCTTTCCTCTCGGGCGCGTGTATGCGTCGGAAGCGTGTATGCGTCGGAAAACTCCTTGTTTTTAAGGACTGAAGAAACTTCCACCATTGAGTCCAAGTCCAAGAGTCAACAGGAAGGAAGTATGAACGGATCGCTGTTTGAAACATCGAGCGCAACCTCGACGGTTTTGAAGAGTTGCCCCTCGGGGATCGAAGACGAAGATCGTGCTTCTGAAGTAGTCCCGTTTTTGTAGCCAGTGAATTCTTGGTTTTATTGATGAGCGAGCTATGAGGAACATGGAGCTCGGATAGCTAAACGTGGAGGTGAATAGCGCTATCACTGACCTTGTTCGATCAAGCGGCGGATCGTTGTTAAGTTCCGTCGGGCATCAGCGTGGGTGGGCTCTAGTTTGAGCGCTTGCTCAAGATGCTCGACGGCTTGTTGGAGTTGTCCTTGTTTTGCCAGGGCGAATCCCAGACTGGAGCAGTGGTTTGGGGAATTGGGATTGAGCTTCAGCGCTTTTTCCAGGGACGTTTGGGCTTCCGGCCATCGTTCCAGTTTGAGCAAGAGTTGAGATAACATCGCGAGGATTTTTCCATCTTGTTGGTTGCTCTTGACAGCCTGTTTGAGATGGGGGATGGCATCGGAAAGCTTGCCTTTTTGGGCAAGGAGCGTGCCCAGGTTAGCATTGGCTTTTCCGTGGTCCGGCTGGATGCGGAGAGCCTCCCGGAAACTGGCTTCCGCGAGATCGATTTTCTTGGCCCTGATATAGGAAATTCCCAGGTTGTTGTGTGGTCCGGCGTTTTTTGGAAACGACTTGATCAGGGCCTCGTTTTCAGCATTGGCCAGTTGGGTGAGTCCCCGTTGTTGGAGGAAGGTGGCGAACCGGTATTGTGCTTCGTATTGATTTCGGTGACGGGAAACGGTTGGGATCGGAAGCGTTCGCCCGGGGAGGGGGGCGGAGCGGGCAAAGCGTTCGAGCGGTGTGCCTTGTGAATGCCCTAGATCTTCTTTTAAGTGATCCGGGTTCAGTTTGCCTTTGTAAATGACCGAGATTTTCCCGTTGCCATCGATTAAGAAACTGACGGGCACGGGTAGGGTTTCAGCACCCGTGATTTGGTAGTCATGGGCAGATTGCAGGTAGCTGATCAAGTTTCTCGTCGCTCTGCCGCTTGTGAAGGGGAGGTCCAGTCGCTTGGCCATTTTCTCTGCGTCGGGCGCTCCCGCGTTGTCCTCATCAAGGCCGTCGACGGCGAGGGCGATGATTTCAATGCCGGCATCGCGAAGCTCTTGAGCTCGTTCTGCCAACTCTTGCAACTCTTCTTCACAAGGAGGGCACCAGCTTGCCCAGAGACTCAATACGTAAGCTTTGCCCTGTCCGGTAGGTAATGGCTTGGAGGTGCCATCGAAGGTTTGGTAAGTCAACCTGGCCATGGGAAGGAGGGAGGCCAGATGGATGCGGGCAGTGCTGTCGGTTGGAGGTAAATCGACGGGACTGGGAGAGATTGTCGTTTGACGTTTTTGTGTTTCGGTTTTTTCAGCTTTACCGCTGTTTTGGATAAGGCGATAGCGTTGATCCACCTCCAGATTGGGAAAGGTCTCAGTCTCGCCGCCTGGCCATTGGACTTTCACTGATTCGATGCTCTCTGCGTCTCCTAGTCCGAAATGAATCCATTTGGTGGATTGGGAGAGGAATGATTGTCCTGCTCGCAGGGTTTTGATCAGAGGTCGTCCGTCGGTGAGGATCACTTCGATCCTTGCGCCGATGGCATCGCGGTTGGTGGTTTTGGTAGTGCCTTGAAGGCGGAGAGTCAGATGGTGGTGCTCGGACGGAACGTCGTTGCGAAAAAATCTCAGTCGTGGGGCGTTTCGGTTTGAAATCCATACATCCAGGTCGCCGTCGTGATCCCAATCGGTAGCAACCAAGGCCCGGCCATCGTCTGGAAGATCGATTCCAGAGGTTGCCGAGATGTTGGCGAAGCGCTCGTCTGGTTTTGCGGTGTTGAGGAAGACACAGTTTCGTTCCCTTCCACTATAGGATCGGCCGCGACGCATCATGGCGCCGAAGGTTGCGTTGGCTTTTTCCAACTTACTTGTTTTTTGCTCGTCGGCTTCGTTGAGTGACTGCGACACGACCTGTCGCCAGTAGAAACTTCACAAATCGCCCGGATCTTCGCCGGTAATGTTTCCGTTGGCGACGACAAGGTCCTGCCAACCATCATTGTTGAGATCAACAAAGCTGGTTCCCCATGCCCAGCGCGCCATGGCAACTGAGGCGGACTCACTGACATCTTCAAACGATCCGTTGTCGAGAGCTTTCATGAGAGTGCTGCCGCGCGCGAACCGTTGGAGTCGGGATCGCACTTCTTTGGGGGCATCCGGTTTGAACTGCTCTTGAAAGGTGATGCGGTTTCCGGCGGCAGAAAACATGTTGCTGACATAGACGTCCATGAGGCCATTGCGATCGTAGTCTCCCCAGGTGACGGCCATTCCAGAGGCGCTGTCTTCGACACCTAATTGGGCGGCGACATCGCTGAATTTTCCTTCGTCGTTGCGGAAGATGTTGTTTCTTCCGAAGTCATTAGCGACGTAGAGATCCTGATCGCCATCATTGTCATAATCCTCCCAGGACGCGGCGAGGCTCCATCGCAGGTTGTTGGCGTCCAGGCCTGTTTCAGTGGTGACGTCGAGGAATTTGAATTTGCCACCGCTCGTTGTCTCGTTCTTGAATAGACTGTTGGGGCCGCCAGAATTTGAGTCGTGATAAACGAATGCTCCCCCGATCCCGCTCGAACGTGACTGAGGGCCATTGGAGGCATTTTGATAATAGGTGCAGATGTAGAGGTCGAGGAGGCCATCTTCGTCGTAGTCTGCCGCGCTCATGGACATGAGATCGTCGGCAGTGGGGATCAGGGTTTGGAATTCAAACCGGCCGTCGCCTTGATTGGCAGCCAGGATGATGCCGCCGGTAATCGCCACGGCGAGATCCTGATCTCCGTCGTTGTCCAAATCTACGAGCAGGGCGCTGCGAGATCCTTCCAGCCAATTCACTCCGGCCTTTTCTGATTCGTCGCTCAGGGTTCCGTCAGGGTTTTGAATGTAGAGCCGGTTGGGGAGGCCGTCTTCCTGGCAGAGATAGAGGTCGTCGAGGCCGTCATTATTGACGTCACCAAGGGCGATACCCGGATTGCCGAGCCAGAAAAAATATTGGGTATCCTGGATGTGCCGGAGCCAGTGACCGTATCCTCGACCGAGTTGTTGTTGAAATGAAGTGTTCGAGCCCAAGACGGACTGGGTGCAATCTGAAAAGAGGGTTCGGCCAGGAGTGTGGGATTTGACCTGTTCGAAATCGCTGACTTCGAGAGAAGTGAGGCGGGGGAGGGAGTCATCGCTATTTTTAATCCAGCGGGTGCGCCAAGTGGCATGTTGCTCGATGACTCCGCCTTCGGTGATCCCGGAGATGGCGACATACTGTTGTGTGGTAAATGAATCGCGGTCCTGTTGCACACGGAATACCTTGGGTTCGAAGCGCAGGTCAGTGGCTCTTTTCAGAGGAGCGCCGAGTTTGCGGAGTGAGGCTTCGAGTTCGGTAATGCCTTGCTGCTCTGTAGCAGCTGGCTGATTGCTCATGCGGACAATATTGAGAGCAGAGCCCGAATAGGCCGCGTTGAGCTTCGCCGGTTCCAAGCTGTGAAATGAAATGTCTTCGGTGACGAATTTTCGAAGTGATTTTTCGTCGATTTTCCCGGGGTGCAGAATCAATTTACCGAGTCCCTTGAGTTGTTCTTTGGCCTGCTCTGCCAGAGCTTCGGTGGGCCATCCGTCAGCGTTGGGATCGTCCAAGCTCTCTATGGGCGGCTCTGGTGGTGCCGGCACTTGGTAGGGTCGGTTTGCCGGGTCGGTGGCTGTGTTGTCCGCACTGGGACGGGAAGCCACGAAGATCCCGGCGATCGCTAATAAAGTGAGCCCGATGAGCGCCCATCGTTTTTGATTTTTAGAATGCGAACCGACCGGTTTATTCGGGCGACTGTCTGATGATTTCATAAGAGAGATACTCGGCAATGTGCCCTCTGTATTTAACTAAGGATTCCCTTGGTCCACGAGCGCGATTTTGCGGGAGATGGACCATAAAAAACGGGGCGACCTAAAAAGTAGGCCACCCCGTTGAGATTAATATCGAACTTCTTTTTGTGCCGCTGTTACTTACGGCGGCGGAAGAAGATCAGGGCAAATCCAGCTAATCCGAAGAGGGACAGGCTTGTAGGCTCTGGGATAGCAGCAACCGCGTTGTCATCAAGTCGCACTTGGTTCAAACGGGTCCATCCCCAACCTCCATCGTCGCTTTCTAAAAAGTCCAGCTGGTAGTCGTCGGTGAGGCTGACGCCGGCTCCGACAAGATCAGCCTGGGTGAGTGAGAAGCTCTCGACTCCGTTGCCGTCTGTTGGATCGTAGTAAACTGCATCATAATTTCCAGTTGTCTGGTTGAGCAAGGCAAGGCCCTTTAGACCCGCGTCAGTAGTGACTCCCGTGCCCACTCCTGCGGGGTTAGCAAAATTCGCAGCCCCTCCCTGATTACCTTGTCCGCCAAACCAATCGAACTCAAGCACTGGGTCGGTCGAACTGGTGGTGGCGAAGTTGATCGTAGGAGAGCGGTAAATGAAACTTACGTGTGCTCCATCGTGGGCATTTCTAGTGGCTCCGGTGGTGTTGATCCCACCGAAGTAATCATCAATACCGCCACCATCTACTTGACCAGCGCCAACGCCGTCGCCTGCAAACCAAGCAGCGCCATTCACGGCGGTCCAGCCGTTATCGCCTCCCGGCTGATCATTGAAGTCCCAAACGACTGCAGCATTTGCTGAGGACGCACCGACAGCCGTAGCAGCTGTAAGGTTGAGTACGAGTTTTTTAATTTTAGTCATCTAATAGTTGTTATGTTTAAGGGTAATCACTTTACGTCTCACTGATTAACCCGGCTACTAGTTATTAAATAGCAGACGATTACAATAGAAAATGTCATTTATTTTCGATTGCGATCAAATCGGCTGAATGCCGCTTTAAATTCTCACGGGCCTGATTTGCCCAATTCGTAAACTTCCACCAATTCGTCGACGCAGACTCTCTTGAGCCAGAAGTCCCCCAATTTGACGTTTCTGGCGGGGCTTCCCTTTTGGGCTCTTACCACGATGAATTTGACTTTCCCCCGGTGAAATTTCTCTAAAATACTCTTTGAAGGGAACCCACTGAGGATTTGATTACGCAGATTCCTGTAGTGCTGGGGAAAGTGGCTGGAATAGCCGTTGAAGATCGGGGCTTTGTGAAAAGTGCCCAAATACATCCACTCACTGGTTACAAGATATTGCCAGACCCGGGGTCCCGGTGCGACCGGCAAGCAGAGGATTCCTTCTTCTTCCGAGGTGTTCTCCTCAACATACTCCAGCCACTTACGATGTTTGTTGACGTCAGTAATTTCGGCATTTCCCGTTTTTCTTGGAAATCCATCGACCAGAGCGAGAATGGCGAAGAGGGGGAGGGCCCAGCGGAAGGCACTTTGAAGCTTGGGCCGCTGAATTCGATCCCGGGAAAGTTGGTAGATCCCTCCTAATCCTAAGGCTGCAAAAATGATCACAGGGATTTGCACGAAAAAGGCAAAGCGCATCACAGACCGGACTCGTGAGAATCCGGGGACATTTTCGGTCAACCACCACCAGGGTTGGAAGCTGCCGAGCTTGAGGTTTGGGCCGAGCGATAAAAAAAAGGCCAGGACGGTGATCGCCAGCAGAAATGAGACCCAGCGGCGGGTTTGAGTTCGTTTTAGGCCATAGAAGATCCCGGCGAGGGCGAGGAGGTATTTGAGCCAGCCTGAGGAGAGAAAGAAGGAGCGTTGTTCGTCATCACCGAAATCGATGAGTTCATAGGCGGGAGCGTGGAAGTAGTCGCTCACTTTTGCCGAGAGATCGGTAACGAGGTCTGATTCCCATTCGATAGCGTGCACTTCAGTGACCTGCCTGACCTGATAGACAAAGGGCACCGTGATGACCAAAGCGACCACGATGGCGAGTCCCCAGTGCCGTAATTCATGGAATTTGATCCATTGTCTCCACAGGATGGGCGCTGCGCCAACGAGGAGAATGGCGAGGAAGAGTCCGTGGTGCATGCAGGAAACAAAGCTCAAAGCAGCGGCGACTCCCAGCTCCACGCCTTTTCGACGCGAGGGCTCGCGGCACAGTTGCTCGATTGCGGACCAGGTCCAGAGGATGCCCCATAAGGAGGCAAGCTGGAAGATCCCGAGTTGCCAGTGCACCAGTGGTAAAAGGACCATCGCGGTTCCGGCCCAAAGAGCGCTCAAGCGTCCCATCCCGTAAATCTTTGCCAGCCTCTGTGCGAAGACCCCATTAAGGACCAGGCAGATCCAGACATAGACATTGTAAGCGAGAATCCGCGATCCGGTCAGCCAGATGACCGGGGCGACCACCATGGTGGTGGGTTGAGGCTCCATCAGGGCGAAGGATCCCTGGGTAGGGTAAAATATCGGCGCATCCCAGTAGCCGAATAGCCCTCCGGCCAATCGGTCGGCATTCCACCACGTGGCCCAGACATTATACAAAGGCACTGAAGCGGTGGGTTCCGTGCCAATCGGGACGTGGGAAAAAGGAGAAGCAATAATTGGCCAGGTCAGGTAAAGGGCGAGCACGAGATAAACGAAGACGCATGCGATTGGCCATTTTCGCTTGACGCATTGGGAGATCACATTTTTTCGCAACTCTCTGAGGATCATCTGCGGCGACCCTATGGAGGTGAATCTCACGAGGCAAGGGGGAAGACGGGAGCTTGGTTCCCGGCGCATCTTTAAAATACGATGAAAAGAGATTGGAGGACTTGGGCTTTGATCTATATGCACGCTGTCAGCGATGGACCCCCACCCTGAAAATGAGATCGAACTCAGCGTTGTTATCCCATGTCTTAATGAGGAGGACACGCTTGATGTCTGTATCGGCAAGGCGCTTCAGGCGATGGAGAAAGAGGGCGTGTCCGGGGAGGTGATCGTCGCCGACAATGGGAGCACTGATGGTTCGCTGGAGATCGCTCGAAAACGAGGCGTGCGGATTGTTACGGTCGAGGAGCCTGGTTATGGCTGTGCGCTCATGGGGGGGATCGATGTGGCCCGCGGAACTTATGTCATCATGGGGGATGCCGATGATAGCTACGATTTCCTCGAAATTCCGAAATTCCTGGAAAAGCTGCGCGAGGGATTTGATCTCGTGCAGGGATGTCGGTTGCCTGCGGGCGGTGGCACGGTCTTGCCGGGTGCGATGCCTTGGACCCACCGACACCTGGGAAATCCCTTCTTCACTTTGTTAATTCGCTGGTGGTTCAAATCGCCCATCCACGATGTCTATTGCGGACTGCGGGGATTTACTAAATCCCACTACGAGGCGCTCAAACAGAGCTGCACCGGAATGGAATTTGCGACGGAGATGTTGATTAAGTCCAGCCAGACCACATGTCGGATCTCGGAGGTTCCGATCACTCTTCATCCGGACGGTCGGGTGTCCCATGCTCCTCACTTGAATACATGGCGCGACGGATGGCGGACGCTGCGCTTTTTTCTCATCAACTCGCCTCGCTGGCTTTTTCTGGCCCCCGGTTTACTCGCAATCGTGGCTGGCTTGGTGGGTTATGGTCTCGGCATGCCGGGAGTGACGCTCTTTGGGATTAACTTTGATTTGCACACGCTGCTCTTTTCCAGCTTGTTCATCATGTGCGGGTTTCAATCCATTCTCTTCGCGTTGCTGAGTAAGACCTATGCGGTTGAGTCCGGTCTCATCGGTCCCGATCTTCGCCTGAAGAGGTTTTATTCCTGGGCGACACTGGAGCGGGGAATTTTGATTTCGGGTCTCGCGATGATGGCGGGGGTCTTCCTGCTAGCCTATGCGATCAATGAGTGGCGGCTTTCTGAATTCGGCGCGCTCGAATACGGGCGCAATATGCGTTTGGTAATTCCCGGTGTGACGATCACGGCGCTTGGTGCCCAGTTACTACTCTCCAGTTTTTTCGTGAGCATTCTCGGTATTCAAAAGAAGCGATGAAGGTCATCGATAGGATCCATGGTGGCATTGTTCATCAAAGGCGGGTGCGGGTGCTGGCAGATATTTTTGCTTCCTGGCTTCCGCAGGACCTTTCGATTCTCGATGTTGGTTGTGGCGACGGGCAATTAGCGAAGGAGCTCACTACGGCGCGCCCTGATTTGAAGATAAGCGGTGTCGATGTTCTTGAACGTGCTGATTGTGCCATCTCGATGCAGGCTTTTGACGGGGAGACGATTCCTTTTGAAAATAATGCCTTTGACGCGATTCTGCTCGCCGATGTTCTCCATCATACCACTGATCCTTGTCGGCTTCTCAAGGAGGCGATGCGGGTGTCGAGAGAGCTGATCGTGATCAAGGATCACAACCGGAACGGACTGTTCGCGGGAGCGACCTTGCGCTTCATGGACTCCGTTGGAAATGCCCGCCACGGAGTAGCACTTCCGAATAACTATTGGTCCCGCGAACAGTGGACGGCAGCTTTCCAAGACCTCGGACTTGGAATTGATGAGTGGACCAATAAGGTTCCTCTCTACCCTTGGCCGGCTAGCTTGTTGTTTGCCCGGAGGCTTCATTTCTGCGCCCTTCTCGCCTCGGGGGGGAACTCATGTCGCTAGTGAGCGACCATTCTTGCTTGATATTGAATGGGCAAAAGCTAGTTTGGAACAATCGAATCTTAGAAAAATGAGATCGTGACCTATTATTATGATCAAAAAATTTCTCAAACTAGTGACAGCGTCTTTCGGCGTATTCGGCATTAGTCCAAGCACAGCCCATGCCGGGGTTTCGGTATTTTGGGACTTCAATGATGTGCAGGGAAACGACTACGGCTGGACCACCGTCACTGGCACTGCTTGGTTTGCAGGGGATGGCGTGGGCGCTGGTCAAGCAGATGGTGGCGGTATTGATGGTTACTTCGGTGGGATCAATACCACCGGAAGCACTAGAAATGCCCACGATGGAGCGCACGTAAATTTTCTTTACCGCTCTCCTGCGATCAACTTCGCCGCCGTCCATGAGACCGACCCAGTGCTTGAGTTCGATTGGTTTGGCGGAGCTGGCAATCAGGAAGGGGTTGCGGATATTACTAACCCCGCAAGAGTGGGCACGGGAGTCACTACTGGCCAAGGTCAAAAGGGCCTTGCCTTGCTCAATCTGACAACTGGAGATTATGATGCAGTTTACTACGATCCAACAGACGGCAACGGAGTCGAGAGCTTCTCACTCACCCAGGCTGATCTTACCGGAGCCGGCGTCAGTCTTACGGACAACTACCAGCTGGACTTTTTCGAAAACGACGATGGAGGTTGGGGCTGGACCCGCTTGAATGAGGTGAGGCTGGATGGGGCGGCCCTTATTGATCTGCCGTTTAATGTGAACTGGAATTTTAATGACGGTGGGGGAGGAGCTCATAATTGGAAGATCGAGAATGGCTTTGCCAGCTTTTCGGCCGATGGAGTTCATGCTTCTCAGGATGGCACCAACTTTGCGGAAGACGCGGCTCACGCGGCAATGCTTTTCAGATCACCGATGATTGATTTTAGCGGATTGGATCCGGATCAGAATGCGATTGAGGTGAATTTTCTTGGTGGTCAGGGAAATCAAGGAGGAGCCCCGGAACCTGCGGGCCCGGATACGGTTGTTAACTATAACGGAGGAAATTCTGATGCCAACGGGCAGAAAGGATTGGCCTTTCTCAATCTGACGACGGGAGTCTACGATCACGTTCTCTATGACTCTGAGGATGGGGGAGATAATCCTGAATCGATTTCACTCACCCAGGCTGAATTGGTTGCCGCCGGAATCGATATCAATGAAGTCTATCGTCTGGACTTTTTTGATTACGATGATGGAGCCTCCGGCTGGACCCGGTTGGAGAGCCTGAATCTCAACGGCTCGGTCATTGCCGATCCACCCCCGCCCCCGCCCCCGCCATCTGAAACTCTTCTTGCCTGGAACTTCAATGATGGGCCGGGAGGCGATAACGGCTGGACCACCGTCAATGGCACGGCTTGGTTTGCAGGGGATGGTGTTGGCGCTGGTCAGGCAGATGGTGGCGGTATCGATGGTTACTTCGGTGGGATCAACACCACCGGAAGTACTAGAAATGCCCACGATGGAGCTCACGTAAATTTCCTTTACCGCTCTCCTATGATCAACTTCGCCACCGTCCATCCGATCAAGCCAGTGCTTGAGTTCGATTGGTTTGGCGGAGCTGGCAATCAGGAAGGGGTTGCGGATCTTGCTAACCCCACCACAGTAGGCTTGGGAAAAACCCTCACTACTGACGTAGGTCAAAAGGGCCTTGCCTTGCTCAATCTGACAACTGGAGATTATGATGCAGTTTACTACGATCCAACAGACGGCAACGGAGTCGAGAGCTTCTCACTCACCCAGGCTGATCTTGTCGGAGCCGGCGTCAGTCTTGCGGACAACTACCAGCTGGACTTTTTCGAAAACGATGACGGGGGCTGGGGCTGGACCCGCCTGAATGAAGTGAGAATCGATTCGACGGCGCTTGGCGAATTAGCCGGCCGTATCAAGATTACGGACATTGATTATTCTCCTGACACGAACTCAGTGACCCTCACTTGGGATTCCAGGGAAGGAGTGATTTATATCGTGAAGTATTCGGAAGACATGACCGATTGGTCGACTGATATCGATGACTCGGTCATTGGCGATGCTGGAAACCAAACGACCAGGACGTTTAATTTGGGAGGTATCGGGATTGTTGATCAAAGGAAGGTTTTCTTCAGAATAGAGCGGTAGCGAGCCAACCTGGTGGCGCCTGCCTGATGTTGTAAAGGCTTACTTACTGCTAGGATTTTGCTTTTGGAGGGAGGGCCTTGAAGCCGCCTTTAGGCCGTTACCCGGATCGCACGAAGCGAGCGAAACGAGGAGGAGAAACAAGAAAGGCCGCATAAGCACGGTTTACGGCAGATCAGCGGAAAGAAAAAGACGGCCTGGGCGAGAACTTCAAATGTTCCACATCAGACTTCAATCCACACAATAAGGAACCGAG
>Ga0209502_10002235_pt1 | contig 16411 bp, 15 predicted proteins | sample ArcticOcean_MG_C_10_FD_187442 | JGI IMG/M metagenome (GOLD analysis project Ga0209502, IMG submission 187442) | Marine microbial communities from western Arctic Ocean - ArcticOcean_MG_CB11_90 (SPAdes) (version 2) | ecosystem: Environmental > Aquatic > Marine > Oceanic | place: Arctic Ocean...
CCTGTATTTGTCCACTTAATTGAACCATTTGAAGCGCTTAGATCAAATAATCCATTACGTTTTAGCACTCGAACATCGAGTTGAGGTACTTCCTCTAAGTTAGGACCTCGACGATTCTGAAACCGTCTCCCTGAACCAATTCCACCCATAAATGAACCATTCAGCCTAAATGAATAAATTGATACATTATAACATTAATTGGATTGAGGCGCTTTGGATTGTTGGTATCACTTAATAGGTTGCTCGAGCAGTCTTAATGGCAGACCCTAGAACAGGCAAAGCCTTTGGTACTGGCTTCAGACATACTGCTTGCACCATGCTTAATGAGCTTGAATACCCTGCTGACGCGATAGAGCTTCAGACGGCTCACCTAATCCAGAACATCGTTAGAGGTACGTACAACAAAGCACAGCTAATGCCTGAGAGGACCAAAATAATGACGGAATGGGCCGACTACATAGACGACCTACTCAACAATTGGTATTTAAAAGCCACACTTCCAGGGGCTTCTTTATCAGTCTATACAGTTATGTTTCAAAACTGTATAGACAGTAATATAGTTTTGAAGCGATACTATATTACTTGGCATAAAGACTGTAGAGTTGATTCAGTAATTAAGTTCAGTGGCCGGTATTATCATTCCCTGTCGGTGCCTATATATGGTAATCCTGGGTATTCGTACCTAGCCACTGGGGTCATCTTTTTTCAGAATTATGTAGATAGGGTTTTTTATGACTTTCGTTGTGACAGAAGCGTGTATCCTTTGCCGTTATACAGACTGTGTTGATGTGTGTCCTGTGGACTGCTTTCATGTAGGTCCAAACTTCCTCGCCATTAATCCAGACGAATGCATCGACTGCGCTGTATGCGTTGCAGAGTGCCCTGTTGATGCTATCTACGCAGAAGAGGATTTACCGGAAGATCAACTGCATTTCATCGAACTGAACGCGGAACTCTCTCTCAGCTGGCCGCCTATCACTAAGGTTTGCGAGCCACTTCCGGATGCCGAAGAATGGAAAGACGTGCAGGACAAGCTACAACATTTAGAGCGTTGATGCGGTCCTAGCCCATAAGCCATAGGCTGCACCAGGCCGCCTATCGGGTCCAATAGTTTCAGCTATGTCACCTATAACTGCTGCGTAATTGCTCAGGAGAATCCCTATTAAAATCGAAATGACGCTAATCACAGACAGAACCTACGATGCACCGGATAAACAAAGAGGCTCACTCAAGACTAAGCGCGATGAGATCGTTACAGACAAAAGATTGCCAAAACCAAATTGGATTCGCGTCAAAGCTGGGTTACCTTCGGGCCGCTACAGTCAGGTCAAGGGCATCGTACACGCCAACAAATTGGTAACTGTGTGCGAAGAGGCATCCTGCCCAAATATCGGTGAGTGTTGGAGTAAAGGCACCGCCACATTCATGATTATGGGTGATAAATGCACGCGGCGCTGTAGGTTCTGCAATGTTAGTACCGGACGACCTAATCCGCTGGATCCCCTTGAGCCGCAACGTTTGGCCCAAACTATTGCTATGATGAAGCTTAATTATGTAGTCATCACCTCGGTAGACCGTGACGATTTACGCGACGGCGGCGCTCGCCATTTCGTCGAATGCATTAAGCATATCCGTGCGCTGTCGCCCAGCACTTATATTGAAATTCTGACGCCGGATTTTGGAGGCCGGCTGGACCTTGCGCTGGATATTCTCTGCACTACACCGCCAGACGTATTGAACCATAACATCGAAACCGTGCCGCGTTTATATAAAGAAGCACGCCCCGGTGCTGATTTTCAAAACACGCTCAATCTATTGCGGCGGTTCAAAGCCATGCATCCCAATATACCGACCAAATCAGGCCTGATGGTAGGGCTGGGCGAGACTGATGAAGAAATACTGCAAGTGTTACGAGATCTGCGTTCCCATGGTGTTAGTATGTTGACCATAGGCCAATATCTGAGGCCATCCGGCGGGCATATGCCCGTACTGCGTTATGTGCACCCAGACACCTTCAGGATGTATGAGCAAGAAGCTGGCAAAATGGGTTTCTGCCACACCGCATCGGGTCCGTTGGTGCGCAGCTCGTACCATGCCGACGAACAGGCACATGCGGCAGGAGTATTTTAACGATGCAACACCTAACTACACCTGAATTGGCTATATGGCTGGAGAATACAGAGCGCTCGAATCCTATATTACTGGACGTACGAGAACCGTGGGAATTTCAGACCTGTCAGATTGACGGATCGCTTACGATGCCGATGAATACCATCCCCGGTAAGTTGTTAGAACTAGATGTGGAGCACACTATTGTCTGCATTTGCCATCACGGAGTGCGTAGTATGCAAGTGGCATTATTTTTAGAGCAGAATGGTTTTGACAAAGTTAGTAACCTCACAGGCGGCGTTCATGCTTGGGCTCAGCAAGTCGACAGTACGATGCCGACCTATTAACTATCATTTACATCTACTTACTGAAGTAAATGATCTGTAATAAACGAGTAGGTTATTGTTAAAGGAGTAAACCATGATCAAATTTCGTACGGAATATGATAGCTTTGGCGATATTAATGTGCCCGCTGAGCGTCTATGGGGGGCACAAACCCAGCGCAGTCTTGCGCACTTCAATATTTCAACTGAGCGCATGCCGCTAGAATTGATCTCCGCCCTGGCACACGTCAAGCGCGCAGCGGCGCTGGTTAATCTCGACCTAGGGTTGCTGGAATCTACCATTGCCAAAGCTCTTATTAAAGCAGCCGATGAAGTGCTAGCAGGTCAACACGACGACGAATTCCCGCTCGGCGTTTGGCAAACTGGCTCGGGTACTCAGACCAACATGAATATGAACGAAGTGATGGCCAATCGCGCATCGGAATTGCTCGGAGCCGGTCGTGGCAGCCTGCGCTCGGTGCACCCGAACGACCATGTGAATATGGGTCAATCCTCCAATGACGTTTTCCCTACCGCAATGCATGTAGCGGCAGCGCAGTCACTCAACAATAAAGTCATGCTCTCGTTACATAAATTGCGCGATGCTCTGGCAAAAAAGGCACACGACTTCAACGACATTGTAAAAACTGGCCGCACCCATTTACAGGATGCCACACCGCTCACGTTGGGACAGGAATTTTCTGGTTACGTTTCGCAACTTGACCATGGTCTCGAACATCTGCAGCATGCGCTGCCCCATGTATATGAGCTTGCTATTGGCGGCACTGCGGTAGGGACTGGCCTTAATACTCACACAGAATTCGGCATGCGGGTAGCATTGGAGTTGTCCAGAGTAACGGGTTTACCGTTTGTTTCAGCACCCAATAAATTCGAAGCTCTAGCCAGCCACGATGCACTCGTACATGCGCATGGGGCATTGAAAACAGTTGCGGCATCATTAATGAAAATTGCCAATGATATCCGCTGGCTATCCAGCGGACCCCGCTGCGGCCTAGGTGAAATCACCCTTCCTGAGAACGAACCTGGCAGCTCGATCATGCCTGGCAAGGTTAACCCTACCCAAGTGGAAGCTCTCACTATGGCATGTACACAAATCATGGGTAATGACGTGGCTATCAACATCGGCGGCGCATCGGGCAACTTCGAACTCAACGTTTATAAGCCGCTTATAGCGTATAACTTCCTGCAAAGCACGCGCCTGATCGCTGATGTTACCACCAGCTTTACCACCCATTGCGTGGATGGCATTCACGCCAATAAAGAACATATAGACAAGTTGTTGCAACGGTCCCTAATGCTGGTAACCGCGCTCAACCCACACATAGGCTATGACAAGGCCGCGCATATCGCCACAAAAGCTCATAGTGAAGGCGCGACTTTACGAGAAACAGCACTGGCATTAGATTATGTTACTGCAGAAGAATTCGATCTATGGGTGCAGGCGGATAAAATGGTGGGCAAGTAACAGTATCGTTTCAAAACTATCTTGACTATAATATAGTTTTGAAACGATACTAGTTTGACCTTATTTATATATTAAATATACAGACACGTGCCGTGTCCTAGACCTTACCGAACTTGAGAGAGTAATCATGAGTATGAACGTCACGCAGAAGCTGATTCAGTCACACTTAATACACGGTGATATGAAGCCCGGTGAGGAAATTGGTATCCGCATTGACCAGACCCTAACCCAAGACGCCACCGGCACTCTGGTGATGCTAGAATTGGAAGCAATGGGTTTGGATCGAGTTAAAACTGAGGTGAGTGTCCAGTACGTTGACCACAACATCATCCAGGAGGACTCCAAGAACCCCGACGATCATCTTTTTCTACGTAGTGCCTGTCAGCGATTCGGCGTATGGTACTCACGACCTGGCAACGGAGTAAGCCATCCGTGCCACCAAGAAAACTTCGGTATACCTGGAAAGACGTTGCTCGGCTCTGACAGCCACACGCCTGCGGCCGGTGCCATTGGTATGCTGGGTATCGGCGCTGGTGGACTGGAAGTAGCGTTGGCAATGGCCGGAGAACCATTCTTTACACGTATGCCTCTGGTTTGGGGCATTAAGCTCACCGGAAGTCTGCCGGACTGGGTGAGTGCCAAAGACGTGATCCTCGAGATGTTACGCCGTTACGGAGTGGAGGGAGGCATTGGCCGTATAGTAGAGTACTACGGACCGGGGCTAGACTCGTTAAGCGCGATGGATCGCCACGTGATTGCCAACATGGGCGCCGAGCTTGGCGCTACCAGTAGCGTTTTCCCTTCAGATCAGGAGGTACATCGCTTCCTGCGTGCTTGGCAGCGCGAAGATGAATGGGTAGAGTTGCTTGCAGATACGGACGCAACCTACGACGTATACGATGAGATTGATCTTTCAACCTTAGTGCCGATGATCGCCATGCCGTCCAGCCCTGGGAACGTGCGCCCAGTGAGCGAGGTCGCCGGAGAGCAGATCTACCAAACTTATATTGGTTCGTCTGCAAACCCAGGCTACCGAGACTTAGCCGTGTCCGCCATGATGGTACAAGGCCTTCAAGTGCATGACCGCGTGTCTTTTGATATCAACCCCACGTCTAGAGCGCAGCTTGAAACCTTAGTGCGAGACGGCCACATAGCTCACCTGTTACACGCCGGCGCGCGGTTGCATCAGGCAGGCTGCAATGGTTGCATCGGCATGGGTCAGGCACCTGCTACCAATGAGCTGTCGTTACGCACGGTGCCTCGAAACTTCCCTGGTCGTTCCGGCACGCGCGAGGATAAAGTATGCTTGGTCAGTCCGGAAACAGCTACGGCGTCCGCACTCACCGGTGTAATCACCGACCCGCGCACCCTTAGCATCCCCTATCCGCGTATAGCAGACCCAGACCACCCTATTATCAACCGCTCAATGTTCATGGAGCCTCTGTCACCTGAGGTGGCCTTGAAAATTGAGCTAGTGAAGGGTCCTAACATCGTTTCATTGCCGAACTTCGAGCCATTTCCTGATGAAATCCAAGTGGCGGTGTTACTTAAAATGGCGAACGATGTGTCTACCGATGAAATTATGCCGCCGGGGCTACGCGTACTACCGTTTCGCAGCAATATTCCTGCGATCGCAGAATTTTCATTCGATAGGATTGATCCCACCTACGCCACACGAAGCAAGCAGGTACCTGGTCACATTGTTGTAGGCGGGAATAATTACGGACAAGGATCTAGCCGCGAGCACGCAGCTTTAGGCCCCCAGTACCTAGGGTTACGTGCAGTGCTCACCAAGGGTTTTGCACGTATTCACTCACAGAATTTAATCAATTTTGGTGTACTACCGCTCACCTTTATCGATCCAACAGATTACGACGGTATCCAAAAGGGTGACATATTACGCATAACTGATCTGCGGCGGGTGCTGACAGAAGGGGGTGACGTAAAGGTCCAAAATGTCATGACCCAGCACACGTTTAAGATGCGTCACTATATGTCTGCGCGGCAAGTGCAGTTTTTGCTTCGCGGTGGCTTGATCAACTGGATGAAAGAGCGCCTTTCAAAGCAGTAGAAAAACAACAGCCATTAATTACGGCCGTTAATATTTAGAATACAAGGAGCTTAGGCATGCAGAGTACTGAACATCAACATAATCAACACTAGGCATCTAACGCGGCATCCCAACCGGCTATGAGCGCGGACAAACTGCCAGGAATACGACATATTATTGCTGTGGGGAGCGGCAAGGGGGGCGTTGGAAAATCAACAGTGAGCGTCAATATAGCGCTCGCGCTGAAACAGTTAGGTGCCAGAGTGGGCCTAGTAGATGCCGACATCCTTGGCCCAAGCATCCCCGGAATGCTTGGTATTCCAACGGGTGTTCCACCAACGATGACACCGGACGGCAAGATCATCCCAGCGGAGCAACACGGTCTGAAAGTGATGTCGATGGCCATGCTTACCGAAGATGACAACCCAGCCGTGTTGCGCGGGCCAATGGTCGGTAAATACCTCAACAAGTTCATCACCGACGCGCAATGGGGTACGCTGGATTATTTGGTCCTTGACCTTCCGCCAGGTACTGGCGACACCCAATTGACGCTGGCACAGAATATTCCTTTATCGGGGGTGGTCGTTGTGACAACACCTCAGGCTGTGAGTCTCAAAATCGCCCGCCGAGGCTTGCGTATGTTCGAGAAGGTGCAGGTCAAGATTCTTGGAATCGTCGAGAACATGCGCACCTTTACTTGCCCTCACTGCGGCGAGAACACAGATATTTTCAGTCACGGCGGTGGAGAGGAAATGAGCTTAGAGCTCGGAGCTCCATTTCTGGGTGCTTTACCTCTGGATATCGATGTCGTTAGCTGCGGCGATGAGGGCATCCCTATCGTATCAAAGCAGCCAACCTCGGTCAGTGCCCAGGTGTACTCGTCCATCGCCACGGCGCTCATGAAGCAACTTGGGGAGGAAGTCATAGCGCTGAAGCCCTTTGTTTGGAATTGGGACAGTAACGAGGGCGCGCCAGCGTGGATGGAAAGCGCGGTGCGGCCTGCTGGATCGAAGACCACACCAATTGGTTTTTTGCGTCGAGATCCGCGCACCTTATCTATTCTATGGGAGGACGGTCATCATGACGACTTCGACGTTCGCGACCTTCGCTTAGCCTGCCATTGTGCTCTCTGCATCGAGGAGATGAGCGGACGTAAACTACTCGACCCAAAAAGTATACGATCTGATGTGAACCCGCAAAGAATCGTGAACAAAGGCACTTACGCAATCCAGTTCGATTGGAGCGATGGGCATAACAATGGCATCTATACGTTTAAAGACCTGCGGGCCTTAGGCGAACGTGCTGCGGCGAAGAGCGTTGAAAATGTCTGATGTCCTAATAGCGGATCAGCCTGTCAGCATTCGTGTGGAATCTTCGCTTGCGGACCCGGACACGTGTAAATTTATCGTCAGCCGTACCTTACATCCAGGCGGCCCCTTCTTTTTCAGTAATAAGGAGAGGGCAGTGGGTTCCCCACTGGGCGAGCGATTGTTTGAGCTTGCAGGGGTTGCCAACGTTCTTATTGCCGAGAATCTGGTCACCATCTGCAAAGAGTCTGTGGCTTCGTGGTCAGGACTCAAATCCTCCATCGGTATGGCCATTCGAACACAGCTACTAACAGGTGTGCCAGCGGTGTTGGAAATGAACATACACAATGGCACGCAAGTAAGATCTGAAATAGAGCTGACTACAGCTATTCAAGACCTCCTAGACAAGGAGGTCAATCGCTCCATCGCTAAACACGGCGGCAAGATTTCGATTGTGGAAATACTCGAAGGTAAACTTTATATCAGCATGAGCGGCGGCTGCCAAGGATGTTCATCCTCTCAGGTGACCCTAAGGCAAGGATTTGAAGTCATGCTGAGAAGGGTGGCCCCAGAAATCGAAGAAATCGTAGATACCACCAACCACGCAGCGGGAAAGAAGCCCTACTACCCGCGCAATGAGTCCGGACTAAATTGATGACCAAGCCGCGTTCCAAATCACATACCCAGAATTCATCGGCATTCGTATCCACACTTGAAGATCTCGCAAAGTTGGCGAACTACTCGTTCATGGACACGCTTACCAGTGACCCTGACGCCAAAGATAACGGCGCTGACCACATACCAAGACAAGTATTCACGGGGCACTATGTTCCCGTAAATCCTACTCATATCAAAGACCCTGAGTACGTTGCTCATAGCCACAATTTCTTCCGCGAACTTGGTTGGGCCGACAGCATGGCACAGCTACCCGACTTCGTGCAGATGTTCTCTGGCGATATATCCCGAGTACCAGACCCCATGCGCAAGGTTGGTTGGGCATGTGGCTACGCAGTGTCCATATTCGGCACTGAATACTATCAGCAATGCCCATTCAAAACGGGCAACGGATACGGCGACGGGCGCGCAGTTTCTGTACTTGAGGCTGTCATCGACGGTGAGCGGTGGGAAATGCAGCTCAAAGGTGGAGGTCGAACGCCCTACTCTCGAGGTGCAGACGGACGGGCTGTTTTACGCTCCAGTGTAAGGGAGTTCCTGGCACAAGAGCACATGCACTCGCTAGGAGTGCCTACGTCACGATCCTTATGTTTGTACGTTTCTAAAACGGAACAAGTAAAACGTCCGTGGTACTCCCAGGGCTCGCGGATGAAAGATCCAGATAGGATGATATCAGAGCCTGCCGCTATCTCTACACGCGTCGCACCGTCGTTCATTAGAGTAGGTCAACTGGAACTATTTGGTCGTCGTGCCCGCAAGAAAGAACACCTAAAAGCGATGGCAGAGCTAGAGATGATAGTATTGCACTTGATCGACCGTGAGTACGCAAACGTTATCGACAAGCAGCTCAGCACGGCCGAAAAAGTGGTGTTACTAGCACGTGAATTCCGCAATCGCCTTACGTCTCTTGTGGCGAACTGGATCCGTGTAGGTTACTGCCAGGGTAACTTTAACAGCGACAACTGCGCGGCCGGTGGCTTCACACTTGATTACGGTCCATTTGGATTCTGCGATGCATTCAGCCCGCACTACCAGCCATGGACAGGCGGCGGGCATCACTTCTCGCTCCTAAACCAACCCGTGGCAGCGGAACGTAACTTCCACATGTTTTGTTCGGCTTTGAGGCCGTTGCTAATGTCTCTTCAGGACTATTTGCCACAGCTAGATGAGATTGATAGTGGATTTTCCAAAGTGATGGAGATGCAAATGGAGCAGATGTGGGCGACCAAACTTGGGCTTGTCACTTCTAACGCGGCGCTATTAAGTGAGTTAGAAACGCTCATGGTACAAACCTCTGTCGATTACACACTCTTCTTCCGCCAGCTCTCAATGATACCTGACGATATTGACCCTCTCAAAAAAAGCTTCTACAAAGGTTCTATGTATAAAACAGACCCAGAAGGCATGGATCAACGTTGGTTAGCGTGGTTAATACAATGGAAAGCGCTCATCGCTAATACTACTTCGCCTAGATCTCATGAGGAGATCTCTAGGCAGATGAAACTTGTTAATCCAAAGTACAGCTTACAAGAGTGGTTTGTTGTACCTGCGTATCAGCAAGCCTCTGCGGGAAACTACGATTTAGTTAGAGAGCTGCAAGAAGTAATGACGCAACCATACGCTGAGCAATCCAAGGATGTGGAGGAAAAGTACTATCGATTAAAACCGTCTGAGCTCTTTGATCTGGGCGGGTTATCACATTATAGTTGCTCGTCGTAATGGTTGAGAATATCATTACTCAAGGCCTAATTGAGGAAGGGGTAAGTACCGAAGAGGTGCAGATCGCTTACCACGAGCGAACAAAGCATCACTTCCATCGATACGCCGCCGCACTTGGATTGGACTGGGCGACACAGCCAGATCCGTTTCGTCGCTACATAGGAGCAGATCTAGTGCATCTACCTTTACCTAAAGCGGGGCGGGCGCTGCCCTATTGGCAGCTCTATACAAAGACCACCGCAATGCCATCGCCGGAGCCACTGTCGTTGGCGTCGGTATCGCTCTTTTTCAGATACGCACTATCACTCACGGCATGGAAGCAGGCTGGTGATACCACGTGGCCGTTGCGCACAAACCCTTCTAGCGGAAACCTGCACCCAACCGAGGGCTATGTCCTCCTCCCTGCGATAGACCAAATCTGCGATACCGCCGCCGTGTATCACTATGCACCAAAGGAACACGCGCTTGAGCGGCGAGCAGTACTCGACGCCAAGCGGTGGGCCCAGCTGACTGAGTCTTTCCCTGAAGGCTCTTTTTTTGTAGGTCTGTCATCAGTGCAATGGCGAGAAGCCTGGAAGTACGGTGAACGTGCGTTTCGTTATTGCCAGCATGATATTGGGCACGCACTGGCTAGCCTGCGTATCGCAGCAGCAGCGCTGGGCTGGAAGATGGAACTTATTGACGGCGTTGCCGATAGCACCCTCTCTAGCCTACTTGGTCTGGATCGCGATGAAGATTTCGCAACAGCGGAGCGCGAAGAAGCTGAACTGCTGGTATTGATTACGCCAATTTCAGCAACAGCATTTAACACGCAATATAAACCGCTGACGGCCCACGGCAGTGACGTAGTTTGGCAGGGCAAGGCAAATACCCTTAGCCCAGAGCACGACGTAGCATGGCCTGTGATCAATGATGTTGCGCAGGCCACGCGACAATGCCAACGCGTGCCTATTAACGAGGATTTCTCCAACTTTCCCTTGGAGGAATCTCTTTTTTGTGCACCTATTCGTAACGGTCTGCTCACCGCAGAAGTGGCCATTCTTGGACGACGCAGCGCAGTAGCGATGGATGGCACCACGTCTATTTCAAGTGCAACATTTTTTCGCATGCTCGCTCGGTTGATTCCAACGCAAGAGCGGCAAACGATGCCCTGGGATTCGATCTCCTGGCGACCGCGTATCCACATTGGGCTTTTCGTTCACCGAGTAGACGGTTTGGCGCCAGGCCTCTACGCACTCGCCCGCGACCCAGACAAGGTTGAAGCCCTCAAAGATGTGATGCATTCACAATTTGGCTGGTACCCTGTGCCAGGCTGCCCGCCAGAACTTCCCTTATACCTTCTCCAGAAGGGGGATTGTCAAAAGCTTGCCGCCACAGTCTCCTGCGGTCAGGACATTGCAGGCGATGGTGCCTTCAGCTTAGCAATGATCGCTGAATACAGTGACAGCCTAGCCACGTATGGCAGCAGCTTCTACAGAAATCTGTTCTGGGAGGCAGGCATGGTGGGCCAGGTACTTTACCTTGAAGCCGAAGAATCCGGCATACGCGCCACCGGGATCGGTTGTTACTTCGACGATCCGGTGCGCACCGCCTTCGGTATTGTTTCAACAAAGTGGCAAAGCTTATACCACTTTACTGTGGGAGGCCCTATTGAAGACAACCGCCTTACCACCTTGCCTGCGTACAATTTCGAGGAACAGTAATGAGCATCTATATCCTTGCCCCTAACTCATACAAAGAGAGCCTATGAGCACCCAAAATATTACCCTTGTGGACCAGTTTGCTACTAGCCTAGTACCGGTGATTTCGGAATCTACGCCTGCCCCGGTTGGAATACTTGCAGACACGCGTGGAAGGCTTTTGCGCGATCTGCGTATTTCGGTAACGGATCGCTGCAATTTCCGTTGTACCTATTGCATGCCAAAATCAGTATTCAACAAGGACTATGAATTTTTACCAAAAAACGAACTTTTGAACTTCGATGAAATTACCCGTATGGCAAACTTGTTTGTCGCCCATGGCGTAGAGAAAATTCGCCTCACTGGCGGCGAACCCTTGCTGCGTAAAAACGTGGAGATTTTGATTGGAAAACTAACAGCCATTAAAACATTGGATGGTAAACCTTTAGATATAGCTCTCACAACAAACGCCTCTTTGTTATCCAGAAAAGCCCATGCGCTAAAGGACGCAGGCCTGCACCGTATCACCGTATCGTTAGATTCACTTGATGAAACTGTATTTCGTGCCATGAACGATGTGAACTATTCGGTGGCCGAAGTGTTAAGCGGTATCGACGCTGCGCAAAGTGCGGGTTTTACCTCCATTAAGATCAACATGGTGGTCAAAAAAGGGGTCAATGATCAGAACATAGTCGCCATGGCGCAGCACTTTAAGGGGAGTGGCCACATCGTACGTTTCATTGAATTCATGGACGTAGGTTCATCCAACGGCTGGCGTATGAAGGATGTGGTGCCCTCGTCTGAGATCGTACGCATGATCAACGCACAGATGCCTCTAGTGAAAGCAACATCAAACTACACAGGTGAAGTAGCACAACGCTGGGCCTATGCGGATGGCAGCGGCGAAATCGGCGTCATTTCCAGCGTAACGCAAGCCTTTTGTTCCAGCTGTACTCGTGCTCGCCTCTCAACCGATGGCAAACTTTACACCTGCTTGTTCGCACAGTCTGGCCATGACTTTAGAGAACTGATGCGTTCAGGCAAGAGCGACGAGCAAATAGCCAGTGCTATAGGTTTGATCTGGAGTCAGCGTGGAGACAGGTATTCGGAAATACGTACAGCAGATACTGCTGCCATGGGAAAAGTTGAGATGTCTTATATTGGCGGCTGAGGTATTGGCGGCTGAAATATGGGTGGCTTAACTAGCGTCAAGGCATTATGCCATGCATAAAAAAGCCCAGAAAAGATCACTATACTGGGCTTTTATATTCACTGCTCAACTCTTTATTTAGTAATCGTCGAGCACCGCACCCTTACTGGCGCTAGAAGCATTAAAGGCAAACTTGGCTTGTACGCCTCGGGTATAACGCGGTGATGGCGCTTGCCAATCTTTCTTACGCTCGGCAAGTTCCTCATCACTGATATTAAGTTTTAGCACTAGCTGCGTAGCATCAATGGTGATGGAGTCGTCTTCATTAATAAAAGCAATGTTACCACCGGCAGCTGCCTCTGGTGCCACATGTCCAACCACCATACCCCAGGTACCGCCAGAAAACCGACCGTCTGTGATCAAACCAACGCTGTCGCCTAAACCTGCACCGATCAATGCGCCTGTAGGTGCAAGCATCTCGGGCATACCCGGACCGCCTTTAGGGCCTAAGTAGCGCAGTACCATTACGTCGCCAGCTTTGATCTTACCAGCCAAAATAGCTTCCAGTGCTGACTGCTCATCGTCAAATACACGGGCAGGGCCTGTCATGGCAAGAGTTTTCAGGCCAGTGATCTTAGCCACACAACCTTCTGGTGAAAGGTTACCCTTAAGAATAGCGAGGTGACCTTGTTGGTACACAGGGTTGGTAATAGGGCGAATCACATCTTGGTCAGCACGCGGCACATCGGGTACGTCTTTAAGTACCTCTGCAATGGTCTGGCCAGTAATGGTTATACAGTCACCATGCAGCAAGCCAGCTACCAGCAGTGTTTTCATCACTTGCGGAATGCCGCCAGCTCGGTGCAGGTCAACTGCCAAGTATTGCCCGCTAGGCTTAAGGTTACACAGTACAGGAGTCTTCTGGCGCATGCGCTCAAAATCATCAATAGTCCACTCTACTCCAGCCGCATGGGCGATGGCTAAAAAGTGCAGCACGGCGTTGGTGGAACCGCCCGTGGCCATAATAACCGCCACTGCGTTTTCAATCGACTTTTTGTTAACGATGTCGAGGGGCTTAAGGTTCATGCGTATCGCTTCAATCAGCACCTTAGCAGACTCTTTGGCAGAGTTCATTTTCTCATCATGAGGGTTAGCCATGGTGGATGAGTAAGGCAGCGAAATACCCAACGCTTCGAATGAGCTAGACATTGTATTGGCTGTGTACATGCCGCCACAACTGCCTGTACCAGGAACAGCGCGGCGTTCGATTTGAAGCAAGTCTTCGTCGCTCATACGGCCAGCCGCATGTTCACCCACGGCCTCAAAAACACTAACAATGTTGAGATCTTGGCCCTTGTAGCGGCCAGGAAGTATGGTGCCACCATACACATAGATAGAAGGCACATTGGCACGCAACATGCCCATGAGGCCGCCGGGCATATTTTTATCACAACCGCCAAGTACCAGCACACCGTCCATCCACTGGCCTTGCACGCATGTTTCAATACAGTCAGAGATCACTTCACGGCTAATCAACGAGTACTTCATGCCCTCCGTGCCCATGGCCATGCCATCGGAAATGGTTGGTGTTCCAAACACTTGTGCATTACCACCTGCCTCTTCGATTCCGGCGATTGCTGCATCAGCCAGCCTTTGCAGACCGCTGTTGCACGGGGTGATTGTACTATGGCCGTTAGCCACACCGACCATAGGTTTCTTGAAATCTTCAGCCTCGTAGCCCATAGCGTAATACATCGAGCGATTGGGGGCGCGTGCGGTGCCCTCGGTGATGTTTTTGCTACGGCGATTTATTTTATCATCGGTGTTAGTGGTGTCCTGCGTCATGGTGTTTCTCGTGAGGGTGGGCGCTGATAAAAGCCGACAGTGCGCCATGGAATTGAGTGATGCGAATATAATAATCATGCTGGATCAATATGTACAACATATTATTATTCACCTATGGAACTAAACCTCTGAAACCAGCTAGTGACACTAGCCGAATAGCTTTATTTCGGCCCAACAGCAGGCGGCTATGCATGGCCACCGAACTACTAATCGCGGTGCAGTTTAATCGAAGCAGCCCTTAGCCGTTGTGGATATTTTGCGGAACGAAGTTGATACAGATTTCGCTGAGTTCTCCCATAAGCAGCGGTTCTCCCTCTAAGCTACAAGAATGTAATGCCTGCCCCTCCGGGTTACATCCGTCGCCTTCCAGATGCTGGCACGACGCGCAGGTGCCAAAATGAGGTTTCCCACTTTCCCGTGCCACGTGCCCTATCATGCTCTGTAGAGTGTTGGCAAAATCAGCGTGGACATTGGGGGGTAAAAGTTCCGCAGCACGGACCAAGGATTCAAAAGGGGCGTTCTCTAGCATCCCCCTGGCTTTCTCGGTCAGAACAAGCCGCACACTGCGTCTGTCGCCCTCTGACCTCATACGTGTCAAATAGCCTTGGGTTTCGAGGCTTTTGATGGTCTGCGACGCTGTACCGCGTGTGGTTCCATGAAACGCTGCGAAGGCAGAAGGCGTTCGAGAGAAGCGGTTGGCTAGTGCGAAGTATCTGAGCACAGCCCACTGGGCCGCCGTCAACCCTTCACCAGATGCTATACGTCCCAAATGTAAGACTAGTTCAGCGATGGCACGACTGTCCATTTTTAGCTCCTTACTCATTCACATATAGTAGAGTATAACAATGTTATTGATAAAGGGTATGTGCAGTGGTCAAGTAAACCTGACCACAGTACAAGAGGTGGTTCGTAGTTTATCTCTAAGCCATTCTCAGGTATTAACAACTTCCATTGTCATTTCCCCAATAGTGGATAATTCGCAAATGTTACCACCAAGAGAGCCATTAGCTATAATGCTAACAGCTTTAACCGCACCGGCCTCAACGAGGCCTTTGAGCATCTTATTATTCATCTTCAAACAGCGGGGTTTGTTCTAGTACAGGATACCCAGCGTCGCGACAGTATTGTCGAATCATCATCTCAACCATATTGGCAACGCTCCTGTGTTCCTGGTTAGCGGCATAGCGAACAGCATCCTTAACTAAGGGGTCAACTCGCAGATTCAGTGTGGTGGTCTTTTTAGCTATCATTCGATAATTATTGTACAAACGCGTTACATTTTCAATATATGTAATTCATACAACCAAGGATCAGTTAATGTCAGTCCCTTCCTATTCCATACTGTGTACCTAATGTGATTACAGATCGTCTAGTAACGCCACCAATGGCCAATATTATTATAAGGACGACGAAGGGCAGTTTAACCTTGAAAGGCAACTAGGGTGGTGCAATGGCTGTCAAAGCATTACTGCCATTGAAGATTTTAGCGATGCGGCTAAAGTGGCTGGTGAGATCAGGTCTAACTTATATTCTATTCGCCGTGATACGGGTACGGTTTTTGCGAATATCCTCAATGTGTTATTCAAATCACGCCGAGAGTGGATAGATTCGACTATTGAGACCATTAATAGTTACGCGAAATACATTGAGCTAGCTAAAGCACGAACTGGCCAAGAGCGATGTTTGAAGTGCAGTAGTTATGTTGTTGTTCCTTACAAGCCTGCCAAGGAAGGGGGTGGCTTTAAAGAGAAGGGTGACTTTATGTATCATGGGGAACGCAACACCGACTTTGAGCATCCAGGTTGTGGTGGTATGTTTTACGAGAAGGCTGATAATGTCCGACTTCATGGTAAGTTTGAACCACGATTTTATACGACCGACGGGGTGTTTATTGAGTCTTAGTATGTTGAATCGATGTATTGATAAAACATGAGCCAAATGGGCTCTGGGGTAGCCCCATGGTAGCCCCATAAAAAAGGGTTAGTAGGCGCAAACCTACTAACCCTTCGCATATGGTGGGCCTGGTCAGATTTGAACTGACGACCAAAGGATTATGAGTCCTCTGCGC
>Ga0209502_10002238_pt1 | contig 16368 bp, 17 predicted proteins | sample ArcticOcean_MG_C_10_FD_187442 | JGI IMG/M metagenome (GOLD analysis project Ga0209502, IMG submission 187442) | Marine microbial communities from western Arctic Ocean - ArcticOcean_MG_CB11_90 (SPAdes) (version 2) | ecosystem: Environmental > Aquatic > Marine > Oceanic | place: Arctic Ocean...
AGGACAAAAAAGATATTTTATCTATGGCAGTTATGCATTTGATAGACCAATAATATGGCAATTTAAAAATGTTAATTATTATCCAGAAATTAAATTTACTAAAAATAAGATGCTTTCGTCTTTTCATGACTCAAATTATACAATAAAAAATGTTAGCTAATTTATATTGAATAATAATTCAAAGAACCATAGAATTCGAAAATGACCTCAAAAGTTAAAGATAAGTTTGACAGACAAGGTTTTCTAATTGTTAGAAATGTTTTAGATTTTAATTTTGATTTAAAACCTATCTTGAATGACATTGAATTTGTAATGAATAGACTAGTTTATAAGTTTGTTATGCAAAAAAAATGTGACACTGTATTTAAATATAATTTTTGGAAAAAATATACCTTCTTATCAAAATTGAATATTAAAGATTTTGATCAGTATTTTAACATTAGACTTCCTAAAGAAAATTTAAAAAAAGATAGTGATTTTTTTGCCTCTCAATCAGTCTGGAACTTAATTAGTAATAAACATATCTTAGATATAATTGAAAAATTAATTGGATCAGAAATAAATTCAAATCCCGTACAAAATTCCAGAATTAAGCAACCGGAAAAATTTTTAAGAAAAAAAATTATATATGATGGTTTAAGTGGAAGAACGCCATGGCATCAAGATGGCGGTGTCCTAAGTCAAAGAGGACAAAAATACACCGATTTAATAACATGTTGGATACCTTTTACTAAAACTACTAAAAAAAATGGGTGCATGATTACGGTTCCAGGCTTACAGAAAAAAGGTTTATTTAATCATGACGCTGATTCAAAAGGACAGGCACATATTAGAAACAGTGAACTGTTAAACAAATTAAAAACCGTAGCTTTAGAAGCAAATCCTGGCGACATTGTTTTACTAAGTAAACACACTGTTCATTGCTCATTACCAAATATCTCAAATAACTTTAGAATTAGTATAGATTTGAGATATCATAAATCTGGTCAACCATCTGGGCGAGACCTGCTTCCAAATTTTTGTGTAAGGAGTAAAAATAAAAAAAATATTAAGATTTATAATTTCAAACAATGGTTAGCTATCTGGGAAAAAGCTAAACAAAAATGCGTTCCCAAGAAGTATACATTTAAATATCGAACACCTACATTCAAAGGAAAGAAAAGAGATTTAGTTAATTTTATTTAATGAAAAAATTTAAATATCTTAAAATCTCTAAAACTAAAAAAATAAGATATATAGATAATTACTATAAAAAAAAATTATATATTATTTTTTTACCAGGTTTCATGTCAGATATTGATGGAAAAAAACCACAAGCTTTCAAAAAATATTCTATTAAAAATAAATTAGGTTTTTTAGCAATAGAGTATTCTGGTCATGGTAAATCATCTGGTGAGTTTACCAAAGGTAATATAACTAGTTGGTCTAATGATGCTAAAAATGCAATAAAAAAAATTGTTAAAAAAAATAATTTTATTTTAATTGGCTCAAGTATGGGTGCTTGGATTGCTTTAAATCAGTTTAAATATTTTAAAAAACAGATTAAAGGTTTTTTAGGTATTGGATCTGCTCCTGAGTTTTTAGAAAGACTAATGTGGAAAAAATTTACCAAAAAAATTAAAAATGAAATAAAACAAAAAGGGATAAGTTTGATTAAGCATGGACAGTCAAAATCTAAACAAAAACAAAATGAATATCCTGTTACATATCAATTAATAAAAGACGGAAGAAAAAATAATGTTTTATCAAAAAAAATAAAATCAAAAATTAAAGTAACTATGGTACATGGAAAAAAAGATGAGACGGTTCCAGTCTCATTTTCTAGAAAAGTTCTGTCACTATTTATAGACTCTCAAAAAAAACTAGTTATAATTAAAAGTGGAGATCATAGTTTGTCTGATAAAAATCATTTAAAAAAAATAATTAAAGAACTAAACAAAATTGTTGTAAATATAATTTAATTCGATAAAAAACAAAGAATAAATAAGAAAGTTAATAAATTTTATTTAATGAAATCAGTTACAAAGAGAATTTATTTAATAGATTTCTCACTGGCCGTATTGGGTTATGTTCTTTTTGTTTTGTTTGATACATTCAACAAAAAATTAATTGGCTCATATCATGTTTCACAAATAATATTTGTAAATTCTATTGCTGCTTTATTGCCAATAATACTCTTTACCCAGTCAAGAAATGCTTGGCATAAATTAAAAAAGGTTAATTTAAAGATACATTTTTTTAGATCCGGCTTAATGTTTTTAGCAATGCTCGCTTTTATATCAAGTGCTGCTCATTTACCTCTAGTTATAATGTATAGTGTGACATTCACATCACCACTGATGTTGACTATTGGTGCGAATATATTTTTAGGTGAAAAAGTTGGATGGAGGAGATACACAGCTGTAATTATAGGTTTCATTGGTGTTTTAATTTCTTTAGACCCTTTTAGCGAATCTCTTAATAGATATGTACTATTAACTTTCTTAGCGCCACTATTCGTATCTATAAGCTGGTTGATTGTTAAAAAGTATGGCCAAACAGAGAATGTTTATTCATTTTTAATTTATGGAAAGTTATATTTGTTAATTTTCTCAGGATTTTTTTTATTTACTCATTTTGTTTCAATGAATTTAGAAGATTTTCTTTTAAATTTCACTAGTGGTATAATTAGAGGGATTGCATTAATTTTTATTATAAACTCTGCTAGACACTTACCCTCATCTTTATTTGCTCCAACTCAATACATTCAAATCTTTGCAGGTGCTACATTAGGTTTCATAATATTTGGTGAAATTCCAACTTTAAACAACTACTTGGGCAATATACTGATTATGTCAGCTGGAATATATATTATTATTAGAGAAGTAACATTGTCCAAAAAAATTGTATCGATTGCTGCTAGACCTGCTACGATTCCAACTGGGGCAAAAGAGTAGATAATCTGATTTTCACAATTTTTATGTCAATATTTACTTAAAATACATATATCTAAAGCTATATTTTGCCTCATTATATGAATAAAAAGATATTAAAATAATAAAAATAGAATGATTTTAGACATTACTGAAAAAAAAAATTTTTCTGCAACAGATATTTTTAGAAAAGTTTATGGACATTTAAGACCTAAAAGAAAAAAACAATTATTTATAGTTTTCTTTTTTACCATACTTGATACATTAGCGAGCACATTATCTTTAGCGACATTAATTCCATTTGTAACTTTTTTTGCTAACTCTGACACAACAACGTCTTTTTATTTACTAGATGATGTTTTTCAGTATTTAAATATTTCTGGTCAAAATGAAAAATTATATTTTCTGGCTTTTATGTTTATTTGTCTGGTTTTAATGAGTCTTTATTTTAAAGTACAATTTACAAAACGCTCACACAATGCAATAGATAATATTACTAGTGATTTTAGAATTAAAATATTTAATTTTTTAATTCATCAAGATACTAGTTATTATTTCCAACATGGATCAAATGAGATTATGAGTAACTTGACTCAAAAATCTGGTGCCTTTGCTTCAATAGTTTTTGCAGTCATCAACATTTCAAATTCTTTTCTAATTTCTGTTGGTGTAATTACCGTCTTAGTTTTAAAAGAACCTTTTTATACACCTCTAATAATGCTTGGTTTTCTTTTATTTTTTTCAACAGTTTTCTACCTAAAAGCAAATATTATTTTAAAAAAAGGAGAAATAATGAACAATTCTCAAAATTCAATAGTAGAGATTTTTGAAAATACAGTAGGTTATTTACCTGAAATAATTATTTACAATTTAAGAAAATTTTATTTAGCAATTTTTAGTAAAGTCTCTAAAGACAACGCCCATGCAACAGCTACAGTTAGAACAATAGCTTTATTACCCCGTATATACCTCGAAGCTTTCATCCTTATTTCGGCAATAGGTTTTATTGCTTTTTCAGGTTTTTCAGAAAGACCCCTTGAATCAAATATAACATATTTAGCAATTTTAGGATTTGGAGCTCAAAAAATTCTTCCTTTAATAAATTTAATCTACAATCAATCAGTGGCTTACAAGGGTATAATACCTGTTCTATCAGAATTTTTGCATATACTAGATGATGGAAAAAAACCATTTGAATATACAAATCCCGAGCCTTTAAATTTTAATAAATATATAAAATTAGAAAAAATTAGTTTTCAATACAATAAAAATACACCTAAAATTTTAAATAATATCAATTTTGTAATTAATAAAGGAGATAAAGTAGTTATAAAAGGTGAAACTGGATCAGGGAAAAGTACCTTAGTTAATATTATTTCTGGTCTCCTTACTCAAAACGAAGGAAAAATATTAATTGATGATACAAAAATTACTTTAGAAAATAAAATAAAGTGGCAAAGAAATATATCGATAGTGCCACAAAGCATTTTTTTAAATGACAGTTCTGTACTAGAAAATATCGCAATTGCAGTAAGCATAAATGATATTGATATTCAAAAAGTTAAAAAAAGTGCACGGTTAGCACAAATAGATAATTTTATTGAAACTTTACCGAATGGATACAATGAACAAGTTGGTGAGAGAGGTATTAGACTTTCAGGTGGTCAAAGACAAAGAATCGGCATCGCTAGAGCACTTTATAGAAATAGTAGCTTAATACTTTTAGACGAGCCTACAAATGCACTAGATTCAGAAAATGAAAATTTAGTTATGAGTGCAATAATCAATCTTAATAAAGATATTACGGTAGTTATGATATCACATAGTGATAACTCCTTAAAATTATTTGATAAGATTATTGATTTAAATAAATATAAATAAACCCTTTTAATTTATATACAATTTATGGTTAAAATAATTTCTTTTATGGGTGTTGATGGTTCAGGAAAGTCTACATTAATACAAAAATTAAAAAAACAATTTAAAATAAAATATTTACACTTGCGACCCTATTTTTTTATAACAGATAAAAGAACTATAATTAAGAATCCTCACAAAAAAAAAAATTTACACTCTACGTTTGTGAGTTTTGTAAAATTAATAATGTGGCTTTTTATGTATAAATTTTTTTTTTACATAAATAAAAAAAAAGTTGGTAAATTAATAATTTTTGATAGATATGCACATGATATCCTCATAGATCCAATTAGATACAAACTTAAACTACCAAAACATATACTAGAAAAAATTTTAACTTTTTTCCCCGAGCCTGATTTGTGGATAATTTTAAATGTAAATCCAAAAATAGCCTACAAAAGAAAAAAAGAAATTTCATTCAAAGAAACATCTAGACAAACACGAGAATATTTAAAATTTGCAAAGACTAAAAAAAATTCTATTGTAATAATGACAAATAAAAATTTAAAAAAAAGTACTTTAATTCTTCTAAAATATATAAAAAAACATTATGGCAATAATTAAAAATATTCTCATAACAGGTGGGGCAGGTTATATCGGATCCCATATTGCAGAAATATTAGTTACCAATAATAAAAAAATCTTTATTATTGATAACCTCTCTACTGGATTTAAAAAGTTAATAAATAAAAAAGCTTCTTTTTATAATTTAAATATCTTAACCACAAATAAATTAAAAAAAATTATTACAGAAAATAAAATTGATACTGTTATTCATTTAGCTGCAAGTCTGAGTATTGGTGTAGGTGAAAAATATCCAAAAATTTATTATAAAAATAATGTTATGGGTACAGAAAGCTTGCTAAAAGCATGTAAAAATTCTTTAGTTAAAAATTTTATATTTTCTTCCACTGCCGCCATTTATAAAGATGGTCAAAAAATAGTAAATGAAAATTCTAAAATTGGTCCTAAAAGTGTTTATGGAAAAACTAAGCTCAAAGCTGAAAAAAAAATTATTATAAATTGTAAAAAAAATAAGATTAATTTTGGTATTTTAAGATATTTCAATGTTTGTGGAGCTAGTGATTCAGGAAAAATAGGTTTAATTTCCAAAGGTGATCATTTGTTCAAAAATATATCAAGTGCTGTTATGACAAAAAAACCTTTAATCAAGATTAATGGCAATGATTACAATACATTTGATGGCACAACTATTAGAGATTACATACATGTATCAGATTTAGCTGATATTCATTTTAAGGTATTACAAAAAATTTCTAAATTAAATAAATCAATCACATTGAATTGTGGTTATGGTAAAGGGCTTTCTGTAAAACAAGTTGTAAATGAATTTAAAAAACAAATTAAAAAAAAGATTAAAATAAACTTTCTTCCTAGAAGATCGGGAGATATGGAAATGATAATTGCTGATAATAAAAAATTAAAAAAGTTTATCAATTGGAAGCCTAAATATAATAGTATAAAACGTATCGTTAAGTCATGTATTGATTGGGAAAAAAAATTTATTTAAATGAAAAAAAAAATATTCATAACAGGATCATCTGGTTTTATAGGTTTTAATTTAAGCAAATTTCTTCTTGAAGATGATCATGTTATTCATGGATATGATGGAATAACTGACTACTACGACATAAAAATGAAACATGACCGCAATAAAATTTTAAAAAGTTTTAAAAAATTCTCTTTTACTGAAGGTATGTTAGAAAATGAATTTCTTTTAGAAAAAACAATTACAAATTTTAAACCTGATGTAATTATTCATTTAGCTGCTCAAGCTGGTGTACGATATAGCTTAGAAAAACCAAAAATTTATTTAAGCTCAAATATTAATGGTACACTTAATATTATTGAACAAGCTAATAAAATAAAAGTCAGCCATTTGATTGTTGCTTCTAGCTCATCCGTTTATGGTGCTAATAAAAAAATTCCCTTCCATGAAACTGATAAAACACAAACTCAAATGAGTATTTATGCAGCAACTAAAAAATCTACAGAAAGTATAGCACATTCTTATTCAAGTATATGGAAGTTGCCAATAACAATGCTTAGATTTTTTACAGTGTATGGTCCATGGGGTAGGCCAGATATGGCTTTATTTAAATTTACTAACTCAATTATAAATAATAAGCCAATCGACATATATAACAACGGTGAGATGTATAGAGATTTCACTTACATAGATGACATTGTGAAAGGCGTAGTATCTTTAATATTAGTACCACCTACAAATGAAGAAAGTATAGACAAAGGCGACAGCCTATCTCCTGTGGCTCCATTCAGAATTGTTAATATTGGTAATTCTAATAAAGTTAAGTTGTTAGATTTTATTGATGCTATTGAATCTTGTTTAGAAAAAAAAGCAATACGTAATTATATGCCTATGCAAAAGGGAGATGTAGAAGCTACATGGGCAAACACAGATTTATTGAAAAAATTAACTGGGTACAGTCCAAAAACCAATATTAAAGAAGGAATTAAAAGTTTTATTGATTGGTATTTATCTTATTACAAAAAATAGTATTTTAAATCAATCTAGTCTTTAATATATCAATAATCTTCTAGTTTAGATTTTCTGTGATATGTCTCAAGATGTTCATCCGAAGTTGATGACTTCTTAGAACTCTTTTTTTCATGTGAAGTTTTAATTGGAGAGATTTTTCCAGCTATTTTAGTTTTAGTGATAAGCACATTTAAATGGTCTACTGCAGATGAAAGCTCTGTTTTATTATTATCATTATTTAAAACTTGCTCCTTAGCAATATTTAATCTTTCTTTAATATTATTTTTTTCAATAATTATTTTTTCATAATTCTCTTTATAAAAAGTTAAGTCACGGTTGGCTTTATTCTTGTACGTTGAAAACTCTTCTTCAACTTTTTTAATATTATTTATTAATGATTTTCTTTCACTAAGAAGTTTTTGCCCTACACCCATTAATTTTAGTGAATAATCTTTTAAATCTATAAATTTTTGTTTTTGTTCTTTAACCTGTTTGTAAAAAATTCTTAAATTATCAGTTTCAAGGGATAATTTTTCTTTATTCATAAAAATTGTTATATCTTGTTCAAGGTCAATAATTTTAAGGCGCAATTTTGTTTCATTTTCTTTAAATGTTATTATTTTTTTGTTAACAAAATCCTGTTGACTATTAGATTGATGAAATTCTAGATTATTTTCTAATTCATTAATTCTTAACTGAAGATTTTTAATAACTTCAAGATTAGCCTCATTTAAAATACTGTTATTTGAATTAATTTTTTCTAATTTTTGTTTATTTAAAATTGGGATCTGAGAATTAACTTGAGTAGATTTATTTTTTTTAAACTCTTCAGCTTCCTTTATAATATTATCAGTAATGACAGGTACTTGATCTTTTAATTGATTGCTTGCTTCTTTTCTGAAAACCACCTCACTTTTCTTCTTATTATGAAGCTCACTAATTGCACCAAGAATACTACTGATGTTATAATTTTCTTCCATATATTATTTTTAAACTAAAGTGAAAAAAATTCAATATTTTTCATAATTATTATGTTGGCAATTTTTCAAAATTTAATACTTAAAGTTTAATTCAAATTAAAAATTAGTTTTTGCAATTTTTTTTATATCTTTGAATTTAAGATTTCTAATATATTGAGAAATGTAATGCATTAAAGTTAAGTGACAGTCCTCAACAACTCCAAAGTTATTAGTTGGAAAATTGATATTATATTGTGATAGTTTTTTTAAGCCTCCACCATTAAATCCTGTAAAAGAAATAATTTTAATTTTTTTAGCTTTCGCAATTTTTACACATTTTAAAATATTTTTACTTTTTCCAGAAACTGAGAAAGCAAACAAAATATCACCAGATGCACCGAGACGATCTAATTGGTAGGAAAATATATTGTCATATGAAATATCATTTGCGACAGCAGTAATAAGCGATGTATTAGAGGCTAAAGAATAAGCCATTACGTTCAAATTTGTATTTGTGCATGATGATTTTGAAAAATCACAACTTAAATGTTCAGCAGAAGAAGAGGAACCGCCATTGCCACATGAAAAAATTTTTTTCTTCTTTTTTATAGCAGACAAAATTACATTAATTATGCTCTTTAATTCTTTTTTATCTACTTTTTGTAAAAGATCATTTTTAATATTTATATAATTTTTATAATATTCGTCACTATTTGATATTTTTTTAAAAGGAAAATTAATAATTTTATTCATAAATTTTAAATTTTATCATACATCTTATGAAAATCAAAAATCAATAGTTGATTATTGAATAAATATTATTTGACTACTACAACGCATCAAAGATTTCAAAATCTTTATGATTTAAGTCTTTATTTGAAACAATTTTAGGTTTTTTTGGCCATTTAAAATTAAAAAATTTATCATTATATTTAATTCCTTTTTCAAATTTTGGTGCATAACTATTTGAACAGTAATAGTGAATTATAGAGTTATTCGTTAATGTAAAGAATGCATGTGCACATCCTGCAGGGATATAAATAGATTTTCTATTTGTTTCGTCTAATGAGAAAGCAATCCATTTTTTAAAAGTGGGAGAAGATTTTCTTAAATCAACAACAATATCGTAAATTCCCCCTTTAATACATGATACTATTTTTCCTTCAGAATATTTACCTGTTTGGTAGTGAAATCCTCTTAACGTGTGTTTAAATTTATTTTCTGAAATATTTGCTTGAATAATTTTTGATGAAATTCCATTTTTAGAAAATTCTTTTTTACAAAAGTGTCTTCTAAAAACACCTCGTTTATCTTTATGTAGATCTGGTGAAATTAAAAAAACACCTTTTATTATTTGTTTTTTAAAAATCACTGCACTTTTTTTTATTTAAATTATTTTTCATTACATATCCAGTTATATATATCTTTAAAAACATTACCAGGTTCCCAGTTTAATTCTTTTAGAGCAATTGAGTTATCTCCGTAGTTTATAAAAGGCTCACCATTTCTTAATTTATGAACGTTATACTTTAATACACTACCATCTTCTTTTAGAATTTCAGAAATTTTGTTTATTAAAATTTTTATTTCTGTTGGTTTCCCATAACATAAATTCATTATACTGTGATTTTTATTTGTTGTTTTGAGAAACAACATCGCTTTTATTAAACCTTCAATTAATCTATCTATATAAATAAAATCACGTTTATGTGTGCAGGGAGAAAGGTCAATAGTTTTTTTAAATTTTAGTGCATTTATAACTTGAGGTAAAAGTTTATATTCTGAATCATAAGGTCCTATTGGATTAAACATACGTATAATTAAAGTTTTTATTTTTCTCTGTTCCGCAATTTCAATAGCTTTTAATGATGCGGATAATTTACTTGATCCGTAAGGACTAAAAGAGGGATCACAAGAAGATTTTTCACTCACTTTTCCCTCTATTTTTTTATATTCAGCATTAGTGCTACCTATAATTATTTTTGTATCACTTTTTTTTTTAATACTTCCATATAAATTTTCAATAAACTTTATATTATTTATTGTTGAATTTTTGAGAGAAAACTTATTTTGTCTGATACCGCTAGTATCAGCAGCTAAATGAAAAATAAAATTAGGATTAATTTTATTTATAAGAAAATTAACTTTTTCTTTTTCAACTAAATTAATAACATTAAATTTAATTTTTAATTTTTTTAAGAAGTCTAGTCGTTTTTTTTGTATACCATCATAAGTTATTATTTTTTTTGATATTGTCACAAAAACATTACATTTTTTTTTTGCAAGTGTTGACGCAAGATGAAATCCTACGAAACAAGAAGCCCCCGTTATTAAAATATTATTTGTATTCATTTTAAAAATTTTGAATAATTTTCTAGTATTTATTGAATTTTTACTAATTATATTTTTTTAGTATTTTAATAATTTTCTTATCTAATCTTTCTCTTGGTTTAATATGTAAATATTTTAATTTTAGTTTTTTTGCAGCTTTTTTATCTGAAATTTGATCTCCAATAAAATACATTTTAGAAAAATCTAAATTAAGATCAGCTTGTGCTTCATGAAATAACCCAGTCATTGGTTTTCTACAAATACATTTTTCACCTGGATGATGTGGGCAAACATAAATATAATCTAAAGAACCACCAGCTTTTTTAACTTGCTTAGACATATTAGTATGAATTTTTTTTACTTCTTTTTTAGACATTATACCATGACCTATACCAGCTTGGTTTGTTGCTATTATTGTTTTAAAACCATTATCTTTTAATATCTTGAGAGCTTCTAATGAACCTTTTCGCCACTTAATTTCGCTTAATTTCGTAACATATTTACCTTTTTTAAGTTTTTTATTTAAAACACCATCTCTATCTAAAAAAATAAATTTTTTAACTGTAAGCATTAATTTTACCATTTATTAATTTGAATAACTTCATCTTAATTTTAAAATTCAAAAAAAGTACTTGTTTAAGAAAGATTAAATTTTTATTGTTTATTTTTTAGTTAAGCAAACTTAATAAAACCTGTTCTTTTGTAAAAACATAAACTTACATAGTGCGTCATTAAGTGATATTGATAATCATTATCAATGATAATAGTTATCATTTGCATTCAATTATCAACAATAAATAAAGGAAAATAAAAAAAATGAAAAAAATAATACAATTATCTATGGCGCTGATGTTCTGCTTTACTTCTTTATATGCCAACGAGGTTAATGTTTTTAGTGCAAGACACTATGATTCTGACATTCAACTTTACGAAAAATTTACTTCTAAAACTGGAATTAAGGTGAATGTTATTTCCGGTAAAGACAAGGCACTTCAAAAAAGAATAAGTGAAGAAGGCGCTGACTCAAGAGCAGATTTATATATCACTGCTGATGCGGGAAGATTGGGTGCATTTGATGCAGCCGGTATGTTTCAAAACTCAATGTCTTCTAAAATAAAAAAAGCCGTGCCGTCTAACTTAAGATCTAACAATTGGACTGGTATAGCTAAAAGAGCAAGAATTATTTATTACTCACCTGAAAGAGTTAATGTAAACGATCTTAAAGGAATGAGATATGAAGATCTTGCCGATCCTAAATGGAATGGTAAAGTCGTTATCAGACAATCAAATAATGTCTACAATCAATCTCTTGTTGCTTCATTAATTCAAAATAATGGAAAAAAAGCTACAGCAAAATGGGCTAAAGGAATCGTAGCAAATATGGCTAGAGATTCAAAAGGTAATGATAGAGCCCAAATTTTAGCAGTTGCAGCAGGTGAAGCTGATTTAGCAGTAGCAAATACTTATTATTATGCATTGATGTTATCTGGCAGTAAAGGTGAAGAACAAAAAGCTGCAGCAAAAAAAGTTTTACCTTTTTTCCCTAATCAAGATGATAGAGGAACTCACATGAATATTAGTGGAGGTGGGATCATTAAAAGTGCTCCAAATAAAGCCAATGCTATTAAGTTACTGGAATTTTTATTAACTAAAGAAGCACAAGTACATATAGTTAATAATACTTTCGAATATCCAATTATTGATAGCGTAGAACCGCATGAGCTGGTTCAAGCAATGGGTCTAGGATTTAAACAAGATATTAAAACAAAAGTTGTTACTTACGGAAAAAAACAATCCGAAGCATTAGAAGTAATGTTGGCTGCTCAATGGAAATAAAAAGATACGTTTCAATTTATTTTTTTAGTAGAGAAATGAGAAAAGATTTATTTAATATTGATTTAAATAATTCAACTGGAGAATTTAATTTTTTGTCTTCAAAATTGACACATCTTAAATTTTCATCAGAGTGTAAAAAAATCAATATAAATAATAGGAAAAAAATTAATTAATTTTTTCCAAAAAGTGCTCATAGTTACATTTAATGAATTACCCCGTTAACTGTGATATGAGCACATTATATATGTTTTTAAAAAAAATTAATATTTGGTATTTAAGTTCCTTTTTAATATCTACAATTGTAGCAACACCAATACTAACAGTTTTTAGTAGTTTTTTTGAATCTACAGGAACCTACTCTACAATTTTAAAAAATACTTTTTTATATGATTATATTGTCAACTCATTTGTACTTTTAATAGGCGTTTTAATTTTAACATTTTTTATCGGAGTAACTTGTGCCTATTTAGTGTCTTTCTACAATTTTCCAGGAGTTAATTTTTTTAAATGGGCTTTGATTTTATCTTTTGCAGTCCCAGCTTATATTTACGCTTATTCATTAACAGCTTTTTTTGAAAATTATGGAACAGCTTTTACAATTTTAAAAAATATATTTGGTGAGGGAAGTTATAATTTATACATACCAAAATTTGATGGCATGTTAGGTGCTATTTTATCAATTTCATTTTCATTATTTGGATATGTCTATGTTTTAACTAGAGCTTCTTTCCACTATCAATCTCAAAATTTAATTGAACTTGGTAAAAATTTGGGTTTTTCAAAAAAGAAATCTTTTTTTAAAATTATCTTACCTGCAGCTAGACCTGCTATCGTTGCAGGTCTTTCCTTGGTCGCAATGGAGACTCTTTCTGACTTTGGGTCAGTTTCTTTTTTTGGAATTTCTACGCTAACGACAGGTATTTATAATGCATGGATCTCATTTGACGATCTTACTCTTGCAAACAGACTATCTTTTTACTTATTAATATTTATTCTTGGTTTATTTATTTTAGAAAACTATTCAAGAAAGAAAGCACAATATCACACACCTATAAAAAGTGGATTTAAAAAAAAAAAACTTATAACTTTTACAGGCCAAAAATCATTTTTAGCATTTTCTTTTTGTGCTTTAATTTTTTTTGTAAGTTTCTTGTTTCCAGTTTTACAAATGCTTTACTGGACTATAAGTTTTCCAAAACATTTAGCAGATTTAGATTTAATAAAATTATTTATGAACACAATTCTTTTAGTTTTTTTATCAAGCCTTGTGTTAATTTCTTTAAGTTTTATTTCCAATTATGGAAATAGAGTGACAAGAAGTAAACTACTAGACGTATTAACTACTTTTTCCATTTCAGGCTATGCTATACCTGGTATAATTTTAGCTGTTGCTTTTATCACTTTTATTTCCTGGTTTGATAACAGTATCATTAGTTTTTTTGGGTTTAAAAGCGTCAAATCAATCTTTATCGGTTCAATATTAGGATTGATTTTAGTTTATTTTATTAGATTTTATTCACTCGCAAGTAATGGAATTAAATCTGGCTATTTAAAGATTAACTATTCAATAGATGAAAGTGCTTATTTATTAGGATACTCAAAATTTAAAACTTTTACTAACATACACATACCTTATTTAAAGAATTCAATGTTATTAGTTGGAATTTTGATAGCCATTGAAGTTATAAAAGAATTACCAATAACACTAATAATGAGACCCTTTAATTTTGAAACATTTGCAACTACTGCCTATATTTTTGCGTCTCAAGATTTACTTGAAGCAGCAGCTGCACCATCTTTATTTCTTATTATTATTGCAAGTTTCTTTATTTTGATTACATCTAGACATATTCTTAAAGATTAAAATTATGAACAAAAACTTTTTAGAAATAGATAATGTTACTTTTACAGCTAGTGCTAAAAATAAAGTGAACAATGTTTCCTTTAAAATAGAAAACAAAGGAGATATCATTTGTTTGTTGGGTCCTTCTGGAATTGGGAAAACTACAATATTAAGAACAATTGCAGGGCTAGAAAGAATTGATTCTGGAAATATTATTTTGAACAATAAAGTTATGTCTTCTGAAAAAATACATGTTGAGCCAGAAAATAGAAATATTTCTCTAGCATTTCAAGATAATTCTTTGTTTCCACATTATAGCATTATAAGAAATATAGAATTTGGGGCCGAAAGAAACAGTAATAAAAAAAAAAATCTGAATATTAATGAAGTCATTAAATTTCTACACTTAGAACACGTGGTTAATAAATTTCCACATCAAATAAGTTCTGGAGAAGCTCAAAGAGCAACACTAGCAAGATCTCTCTTGTCTAATCCAGATTTATTATTGTTAGACGAACCTTTATCTAATGTTGACCAAAGTTTTAAAGAGGAAATACAAGTAAAATTAAAAAAGGTACTAACAGAACATAAAATAACAACTATAATTGTGACACATGACTCGTATGAAGCTTTTTATTTAGGTACCAAATGTGGAATTATTTTGGATGGACAACTTAAACAGTATGACGATCCTTATAACGTTTATCATTTCCCTAATTCTATAGAAGTAGTAAATTTTTTAAACAGAGGCACTTTAATTCCGGCAAAAGTTACAGGAGAAAATAGCTTAGATAGTGTAGATCTTGGTACTATCAAAGGTAACTTCATCAAGCATTATCCAAAAGGATCAAATGTTAAACTTTTGATACAACCTGAGGATTTAGAACATGATGACGGAAGCAATCTAAAGCTAGAAGTGGTTGACAGACAATTCAGAGGAACAAACTTTATTTACACTCTGAAAACATCAAGTAATTTAATGATTCCAGTATTTGTACATTCACACCATATTCATCAACATGAGATCGATGAAAAATTTGGAATCAAACGACCTATTAATATTGATCATATAGTTTGTTTCTAATAGAACCTAATATCTTAATTATTTTTAACTTTTTCTATTGTTAAAACTATATTAAATAAGTCAAAGAGCGCCCTTAGCTCAGTTGGATAGAGCATCGGTTTTCTAAACCGAGGGTCGGAGGTTCGAATCCTCCAGGGCGCACCATTAAATTATTAGATAAATTTTTTTATATAGCTAGGTCTATTAATTATTCCACTTATTCTGCAGATAATTAACATAATTTAAAAGATCCAAAAATACATACTTGATGTTATTTATGATCTCAAAATATTTATTTAAATATAACTCAGACTCAGGAATTTTTAAAACTAACATACCTTTTGAGCTGTCTAGAAACTTATGAAGTATAAAAAAGATAATAATACTTAAAAATATATAGAGACAAATAAGAAAATAATTATTTTTGTTTTTCTTAAAAACTTCTTTAAAATTATCATCTCCTTCAACAGATAAATAATTCTCTCTTATTTCATGTTCATCGTTATTATCTTCAATATTTTTAGGAATAAGAATTTTTTTAATCTCAGGTTTTATTTTTTTTAAATTATCATTATTTTCATTCAACTTCCCTGTAAGTGCTTTAAGCGATAAGTCAATTTTTTCTAAGGTTTCATCAAATATCTCTAAGTTCATTAAATTGCTCTCTTTTATTTCTTCATCAAGTAGCTTAATATCCAAATTTTCAAATTCAGATTTGTTAACTTTATTCTTAGTTTCATTTTCTTTAATTAATAGTTTGTCAATTTTGCTATCATCATTCATAATATGCTTATAATAAGGTATTTTCAAAAAATAAGTATTATAATTTTAAGATAAATGAAAAAAAAATTTCTCAAATATTGTTTAGATAATAAGTTTCAAAAAAATATGGAACAAATAAAAATACTAGAATTACTCAATAATTTTCAAAATAATAATATTTCAAACAATATACTTAATAAATTTTTTCAAAAAAAATCAAAAAA
>Ga0209502_10002239_pt1 | contig 16363 bp, 18 predicted proteins | sample ArcticOcean_MG_C_10_FD_187442 | JGI IMG/M metagenome (GOLD analysis project Ga0209502, IMG submission 187442) | Marine microbial communities from western Arctic Ocean - ArcticOcean_MG_CB11_90 (SPAdes) (version 2) | ecosystem: Environmental > Aquatic > Marine > Oceanic | place: Arctic Ocean...
ATATATGGATCGGAACTGGCGAGTCACCAACAGTATACAGATACATTGACTGGTTAATTACAGTGCCTTTACTAATGCTTGAGTTTTATTTTGTATTAGCTGCTGTTAAAAAAGTACCAGTTGCAGTATTTTGGAAACTTTTATTAGGTTCTTTAGTAATGTTAATTGGTGGTTATGCCGGAGAAGCTGGTTACGTATCAGCAATGGTTGGTTTCATAGTAGGAATGGCAGGTTGGATATACATTCTTTATGAAATATTCTCAGGTGAAGCTGGCACAATAGCTGCTAAGAGTGGCAATAAATCTCTAATCACTGCATTCAGTGCTATGAGAATAATTGTTACTGTTGGTTGGGCTGTTTACCCACTAGGTTATATGTTTGGTTATTTAACTTCTGGTGGAGTGAATGTTGATTCACTTAACATTCTTTACAATGCCGCAGACTTTTTAAATAAGATCGCATTTGGTCTTATTATTTGGGCTGTTGCAATGCAAAACACTAGTTCAAAATCTATTAGATAGTAGATTAATAATTTTCAAGAAAAGGGCGAGTTTAAATACTCGCCCTTTTTTTTACGTGTATTAAATTATTTTGTGAAATAGTTATATTATAGCATTTAAGTCTTAAGTAGATTTTCTTTTTAAGGCTAATTTTGTTTCTTCTACACTTGAATTAAATATTTTATTTAATTTATTTTTATCTAATGAATTCTTTAGTAAAGACTCAACAGAATTAATAGCAATTTTAACTGAAGCATTTTTAATATCCTTTAAAGCTTGATTTTTCATCTGTTTAATACGGTCTTCAGTATTTTTTTTTCTGTTTTCCATCTGGTTATGAAAGTCATTATTAGTGTTTAACACATGTCTTTCAGCTTCATCCGCTGCTATATCCAGCATAACTTTAATCTCTATTTTTGCACTACTAATTTTTTTTTCATATTCACTTAAAATATTTTTTGATTCTTCTTTAAGTTTTTCCGCATCATCAATTTCAGTTTTAATTGTATTTATACTATCATTTAAGACGCTGATTATTTTACCAGGTATTTTAAAGTAAATTAAAACACCTATAAAAACAAAGAAAGAGACAGCAACCCAGAAAGTAGCATCTATAGTCATAAGTATTTACCTAGATTTTTTTTAGTTGATTCAAATACTGCTGCTTTAACGCTGCTTTGATTTAGTGGTTCGCCTGACACAATTTCAATAACATCTGAGGTCATATCTTCTGAAATGGAGGAGATACTTATTAAAGAATCTTTTTTTAACTGCTCAATTTCTTTTTCTACGTTTTTTACTTCGATATCCATTTCTTTCTCAAATATTTTTTTCTTATTTTGAATTTCAGTATTTAATTTATTTTTACTCTCAAAAATTATTTTTTGAACTTCTTTTTTAGCATTGTCTATAGCCAACTCATATTCTATGAGTTTCTCTTCTGCTATCAACTTTAGTTCTTGAGCTTCATCTAGATCATCCTTGATTTTATTTTCCCTATCATCAAGACCTTCTTTAATTTTTGGAATAAACATTTTAGAAAGCGCTAAATAAAGCAAGGTAAAAATAAGAATTAACCAAAAGCTTTGTGAGGCCCAATAAGTTGGATCAAGCTGAGGCATTCCAGCCTCAGCTGCTAACAGGTAAACTTGACCCATTATAAACATTCCAATTATTAAAAGAAATAATCTCATTAAAAATTAAGATTATTACCTAAAATGCAAACAGTATAATTAAAGCTACTACTAATCCAAATAGACCAGTTGCTTCGGCTAATGCAAATCCTAAAAGTAAATTAGGGAATTGTTTTTGGGCTGCCGATGGATTTCTCATTGCTCCTGATAAATAATTACCAAAAATTATTCCGATGCCAACACCCGCTCCTGCTAATGCGATTGCAGCGAGACCCGCTCCAATCATTTTTGCTGCTTCTAACTCCATTGTTTCTCCTTTTTTTTGTTAATGGTGTAAATTTAATGCATCATTTAAATAGATGCAGGTTAAGATTGCAAAAACATAGGCTTGTAAAAATGCGACTAATATTTCCAAACCAGTTAGTGCTACTGAAAAGCCAAGCGGTAACCAACCTCCTAACATTCCTAAACTAATAACAAATCCTCCAAAAACTTTTAACATAGTATGACCAGCCATCATATTTGCAAACAAACGAACTGAAAGACTTACAGGTCTACTTAAATAAGAAATTATTTCTATAACAGTAATAAGCGGTAATAAAACAACCGGCACACCACTAGGTACAAAAAGTTTTAGGTATCCAAAACCATGTTTTAAAAATCCAATAATTGTTACAGCAATAAAAATAAAAATTGCCAACAATAAAGTAACAATAATGTGGCTCGTCACAGTGAAAGAATAAGGTAACATTCCTAACATATTGCAGAATAACACAAACATAAATAAGCTAAAAATAAATGGAAAGTAAGGTTTTGCTTTTGATCCTGCGGTATCACTTATCATTTTAGCTATAAAATTATAAAACATCTCAGAGATTAGTTGAAATTTGTCAGGAATAATTTTTTTTTCTTTAGTGCCTAAAAAAAGTAAACCACAAATTGCAACGGCACTCAGTAACATAAATAAACTTGCGTTAGTAAAAGATAAATCAATACCTGCGATTTTGATTTCAGGACCAAGTCTATAAACTGCGAATTGGTGCATTGGGTTTGTTGCCATAAAAAATTTTTCTAAAATTATTCTTTTTCTTGCATTCTTTTTGCGACTTTAATCACGTTTAGAATTCCTGCTATAGAACCCAAAAAAAAGAAAAAAATCATTAACCAAGGCTTAGTATCAAACCAATTATCTAAAATAAACCCAATTATTGTCCCAACTGCTACAGCAGCCACAAGTTCTGTACCTAATTTAAAGGCACTAGCCATAAACGAGCCGTTTTCATTGTTATTAAGGTTATTAGAATGTTTTTTAAGTTTTTCTTTTGCAATTTTTAGGCGAGTTTTGAAATCTTCCAGATTTGCCATAAATTAAGCCACCAGTTCTTCTGCTTTTTCTAAATCAACAGCGACGAGTTGACTAACACCTTTTTCTGCCATTGTTACACCGTACAGCCTGTGCATCCTGGACATAGTTAAAGCGTGGTGTGAGATAATAATAAATTTTGTTTGAGTTATTTTTGTAAGTTCGTCTAACAACGAACAAAATTTTGTAACGTTAGCATCGTCTAATGGAGCATCCACTTCATCTAATACGCAAATAGGAGAAGGGTTTACCAAGAATACAGCGAAGATTAAAGACAAGGCAGTTAAAGCTTGTTCGCCACCTGATAAAAGCGTGATTGACTGAAGTCTTTTTCCTGGAGGAGAAACAAGCATTTCTAAACCTGCCTCTAAAGGATCATCAGAATCAACTAACTCCAATTTAGCACTCCCACCATTAAACAACTTGGTATAGACTTCATTAAATTTTCGATTTACTTTCACATAAGCATCAAGCAGTTTTTCCCTTCCTTTTTGATTAAGTTCATCAATCGATGCCTTAAGTTTTACAATAGCTGAATAAAGATCAGCTCTATCATCTTGCATTTTTTTAATTTCATCTTGATATTTTTTAGTTTCTTCATCAGCTTTCAAATTGACAGAACCTAAAGCTTCTCTTTTTTTTTTAATTTTTTCTAGATTTAACTCTTGTTTTTGCAAACTAGGATAATTTTCTGGTAATAAGGTATTTAAGTTAGAAACCGATAACAGATTATTCTCAGTATCTAATTTTAAATCGTTTTTAATAGAGTAAACTAAATCTTTTTTTCTCTTATCAATACCTTCTATGGTAGCCTCACTTCTTGCCTTGTTTTCACGCAAGATAGAAAATTTTTCTTGAATCTCTTTTAAGTTCTGGCTTATTAAATTATATTTAGTTTCAGCTTTAGTTAGTTCCTCATCTAATTCTTCACTTCTTTTTTTAGTGTTTTCTATATTCTGTATATTTTGCCCTTTAGTTGTTGCAATTTTTTCTGGGTTTTTTTGATTTTCTTTAATTTCACTTTTAATTTTACTTTTTCTTTCATTTAATTCTTCAAGCATTTTGTCAGAATTAGTCTTTAAATTTTTCCAATTTTCAAGTTCAATATCTATGCTTTTAATTCTTTCTCTTCTTTTAATAGAGTCACTTTTTATTGACTCATTTTTTCCATAAGTTGAAGCATATTGTTCTTGAGATGTAGTAATTTGATTAACTGTGTGCTTTAATTTTTTAAAAAGGTCTCTTGTTAGCTTTTTATTAGAGTCAATGTAACTCTCAATTTCATTTATAATTTGATCTAGTTGGTCTTGAAATTTTTGCAAGCCTGACTTTGATTGATTCAAGTCTTTTTCCGATTTTAGTTCGGTATCGGATATTTCTTTTTCAGTTTTTAATAATTCGTTTTTTTCTCCAAGAATTCTCTTTTCATTTAATGAAGCATCTAAGGATATACTCTTTTCTCTTTGTAAATCAGAATCTAAAGTATCTAATGCATTTTGAAGTTTGATTTGTAGATTTTTAATTCTAGATTCTTCCTCGTCTAAATTAGACATCTCCAAGTTAAGTTTTTGTAGTTTTGCCAAGTTTTCCATCTTTCTATCTCTTAAAGGAGCTAACCTTTTATTTTCTTCTTCAAGCAATTGATTATTGTGGTTCAAATCTATTTTCACAGCACTTAACTCATCATCTTGCTCGCTAAGTTTTTCTGTTATAATTGTTTTGTCTTTTTCTATGGCTGTTAGCTTTAAATAATACAGACCAGCCTCAATACCTTTAATCTCTCTTGAAATTTCCTTATATCTTGTTGCTTCTTCTGCTTGTTTTCTGAGATTATCTAGTTGTTTTTGTTGTTGTTTTCTTAATTCATCCGCACGTTTTAAATTATTTTCAGCAGCTCCCAAGCGAGACTCAGCCTCTTCTCTTCTCGCATGAATTCCCGAAATTCCAGCCGCCTCTTCTAGTATCAATCTTCGCTCTGCGGGCTTAGAAGTGACTAACATTCCAATTCTTCCTTGGCTAATCAAAGAAGGTGAGTGAGCTCCTGTAGACAAATCAGCAAAAAAGGTTTGAGCATCTCTTGCTCTTACTTCTTTTTGGTTAATAAAATATTTTGAACCTTTGTCTCTTTCTATTCTTCTCGTTACTGTGATTTCATCCAATTCGTTATATTGCATTGGACCATCCTTATCTAGATTTTCAATTTGTATTGAAACTTCAGAAATATTTTTTGCAGGGCGGTTCGAAGTTCCAGAAAAAATAACATCTTCCATGCCTGAACCACGCATACTTTTTGCGGAAGTTTCACCCATGCACCACCTTAAAGATTCAACAATATTAGATTTTCCACATCCGTTAGGACCAACTATTCCTGTTAGTCCACTTTCTATATAGAAATTAGTTTTATCAAAGAAAGATTTGAAACCTGATATTTCTAATTTTTTAAATTTCATTATAAAAGTTTATCTACTGCTTTTTTAAAAGATTTGTAGTCTCTTTTTCCTTCATATTTTTTTTTATTTAAATAAATTGTAGGTGTTGATTTTACATTGTAATTTTTTTGAGCCTCTATTCGCTCGTTAAGAATTTTTTCTTCTAGTTTTTTGTCCACTAGACATTTATTCATCTGATCTTCTGTTAAGTCGAATTCTTTACCAATATTTTTGATAGATCTATTGATAACATTTATTTCTGATCCTACTGCCCATTTATTTTGCTTTTTATAAAGCTCAGTTAAAAAGTTCATTTCTGTTTGAGGGTTAGTTCTACATTGTAATATTTTTTCCGCATTTAAAGCTGCCAGATCAAGAGGAAAGGGACGGTGTTCAAATTTCACCCTGCCGACACTTATATATTCTTTTTTTAGCTTCTCATAAACCTCTCCATGAAAATCTGCACAATGTGGGCAAGTTAAAGAAGAGAAAACTTTAATTATGACAATGCTATTAGTGCTATTCACATCTTGCGTTGTTTGATCACAACTCATAAAAGTAAAAAATAAGGATATTAGGAAAATATTTTTAGTTATTTTTAGCATTATAAGCCTCAATAAGTTTGTTTAATGAGTTTTTAAGATTTTCATTGTTAATATTGTTCAATTTATTTTCATATTTTTTTTTTATCTTATTTACATACAGTTTTTGTTTATTTTTTTCTTGAATAATTTTAAGCTTAACTTCTTTAATACATTTAAAGCCAAAAAAACTATTAATTTTTTCTATAATTTCTTGTCTACCATATTCTACTATTAATTCATTACCATGGATTACATTCAATACTAAAGTTCCATTGTCCATTTCTTTACCCATCTTTATTGTACATGGATAACATGAGTTAGAAATGTCTTTGCCAACCATTTTAGTCCAGTTATCAATAATATTAGAAAAATTATAATTTCCTTTCTTTAACAGTTTTTTTAGACCCCGAGGAATAGATCTGGAAAAAGGTCTTAAACCTTGTATGAAAGTATTACTTTTATTATTATTTTTTTTACTATGCATCTTCAGAATAATTTATCAAAAAACATTCTAGCTTGGTATGATAATAACCAAAGAGTCCTACCTTGGCGTGTTAGTAAAAAATCTACAAAAAAGCTTTATTACAGACTTTTAAGCGAATTTATGTTGCAACAAACACAGGTCAAAACAGTTATCCCTTATTTTAAAACTTTCCTACTTAATTTTCCTACTTTGAAAGCGTTATCACTCTCGAGTGAAGCAAGGGTCCTAAAGTTATGGGAAGGTCTTGGTTACTATAGAAGAGCAAGAAATCTTTTAGCAACTTCAAAAATACTAATTAACGAACACAACTCTAAACTACCCAAAAGTTTAATTAATATAAAAAGATTACCTGGAATTGGAGATTATACCGGAAATGCATTACTCGCTTTTATTCATGACCAGCCAACTATAGCTGTAGATGGAAATGTTAAGAGAGTATTTTCAAGAATACTTAATAAAAATGAAAACAGGATAGACTTTAATAAATTGATAGAGATTAATAAAAAAGATTTATTTAAAGCTAAAAGAAATTCAGATTTTGTCGAAGCTTTGATGGAGTTTGGAGCATTAATTTGTAAACCAAAAGATCCAGAGTGCACTAAGTGTATTATAAAAAATATGTGTAAATATTATAAATCTGATATAAAATTTAAGCAAACCAAAGCACCAAAAGTAAAAGTAAAAAACTATAATATATTCTGCTATATAGACAAAATAAAAAATAAAATTGCTTTAACAAAAAAACATAATTTAGGATTTTTGGATAAATTTTATTTACCTTCAATTAAGGAGTCATATAGTAATAAAAAAATAATAAATTGGAATTTTCATTCAAATTTTAAAAATTCTATTTCAAATAAAAAATTAAATATTAATTTATATTATAAATTTTCATTAAAAATACCACTACAATATCGATGGTTTTCATTAAAGAAAAATAATGAATTTATTCCATCGTTTACAAAAAAAATATTTAAACAAATCTCAAAAATAAAATAATGAAAAAAAAAATTGCAATTATTGGTGCTGGAATTGGAGGTCTTACTCTGGCAAATCTATTGCAAAATAGTTCAGATTTTGAATTTGTTATCTATGAAAAAGGAGAAACTTTAAATTTAGAAGAAGGGTTCGGACTCCAACTTGCGGTAAATAGTGTTTCTGTATTAAATCAAATAGGCTTTAGTAATTTAAATAAATCAGAAATTTATAATCCAATAAAATTAGATTTTTATTCTGATGAAGACAAAGTATGTGATTTAGACTTAACACAATTTAATAACGAAACAGACAAATATACAACACTTAAAAGATCTTCTTTAATTAAATTTTTAAAAGATAAATTGTTTTCAAATTTAATTAGATTTAATAAAACGATTGAGAGTGTTGAACAAGATCAGGATGTTTTAAAAATAAAATTTAAAGATGGAGCCAGTGAGGTAGTTGATTATCTTGTGGTTTCTGATGGTGTATTTTCACAAACAAAATCAATTATTGAGAAAAAAATCTTTAAACCCAATTACTATGGCGCAATAGCTGTCAGGACTCAAATTAAAGCAAAAGATGTACTTAAATTTAAAACTGAAAATATTTCTCTTTTTATGAGCTCTAAGGCTCATTTAGTATTATACCCGGTTAATAACAAGAGAGATATTAATGTAGTGTGCATCTTAAGAAAAAAACTTAATAAAAAAAAATCAATCGAACTATTGCTAAGTGAAAAGTTTATTAATAAAAATAAACATCTATTAAGCCTCTTTAAAGGGAATTTAAAATCATGGTCTATTTACACTTCAGCAAAACCTGTAAAATCTATCTTAAAGAAAGTTTTTTATATTGGTGATGCCTTTTATACCTTTTCACCGACACTTGCTCAAGGAGCGTCTCAGTCTATAGAATCTGCCAAAGAGTTATATGACCTGTTAATTGATAATAAAGAAAATATTGAAAATACTTACTTCGAAAGAAGACTTAAGAAAACAATTATGATCAACAATAGGTCAAAACTTAATTATTTCTTGTTTCATTTTTCTAACCCTGTTTTGAAAGTACTAAGGAATAAATTTTTAAAATGCTTAATAAAAAGTAAAAGCTTTATTAACAGGTACTTAGGTAAAATTTATAATTAGCTACAGTTTATTTAAATCCTTTTAGATAGAAATCTTTGTCTTAAGCTATCAATTAAAACCATAGAATCACCAACTCTACAATGCCAGTATGTCCATCCGTTGAAACTCTCTGTGCCCATTATTTTTGCTGCAACTTTATGGATAGAACCCTCAGACTCTTTATATTTAATACTTCCATCAACCATTATTTTTGCATTAAATTTATTTTTAGAGTCAAACAGAATAGTACCTGGCTTAAGAATTCCTAGCTCTACCAATGAGCCGAAAGGTATTCTTGGCTTTGATCTATTATTTTCAATTGTATCTAGGTAGTCTTCTTTGATAATTTTTGTTTTATTAATTCTATCATAAGCAGCTTTAAAATATTTTTTATCTTTTTCTATACCGTAATATTTTCTTCCTAGTTTTTTAGCTACTACCGCTGTAGTCCCTGTTCCTAAAAAAGGGTCAAATATTAAATCTCCTTTATTAGTTGTTGCTAATATTATTCTATGTAAAAGAGATTCAGGTTTTTGAGTTGAGTGTACTTTTTTACCATTGTTTTTTTTTAGTCTTTCTTTTCCACTACAGATCGGAAGAATCCAATCTGAACGCATCTGCAAATCATCATTTAAACATTTTAAAGATTGATAATTAAAAGTGTATTTTGATTTTTTATCTTTAGAAGCCCATATTAAAGTTTCATGAGCATTAGTAAATCTTGTTCCTCTGAAGTTAGGCATTGGATTATTCTTTCTCCAAATAACGTCGTTCAACAACCAAAAGTCTAAATTTTGTAAATGATAGCCTAGACGAAAAATATTATGGTATGAGCCTATAACCCAAATACTTCCATTATCTTTTAAAATTCTTTTGCACTCAACTAACCAAGCTTTGCAGAAATCATCATAATGCCTGAAGCTATCGAATTGATCCCACTTATCATCAACCCCTTTTACTTTGCTAGCGTCAGGTCTTCTTAAAGTTTCACCAATTTGCATATTGTAAGGAGGGTCAGCAAAAACTAAATCAAATGTTTTGTTAGGAATTTTTTTTAATTCCAGAAGACTATCGCCGTTAACAATCGTATTAGAAAATTTTGACATTTTTAGATTCAACTTTAAATTGAATCTTAGGTCAAACAGTTTTACGTGAAATAGTGTGCCTCTTGTGTTTCAAATTTTTATCTTAACAACATGTTGTGTATCGGCTTAAAACCTTTTCTATGATGAGAAGTAATACCAAATTTTTTTAATCCTTCCATATGAGCTTTAGTTCCATAGCCAAAATTTCTTTCCCAAGCATAATGAATAAATTTTTCTGATAATTTAATCATAAGTAAATCTCTATATGTTTTTGCTATAATTGAAGCGGCACCAATACATTTAATTTTTTCATCTCCTTTAATAATTGTTTTATAATTCTCTAGTCCTTTTGGAGCAAAGGGACCATCTATGAGTATTTCATTGGGTTTTTTTTCAAGCTTATCAATAGCTCTTTTCATTGAAAGCAAAGAAGCTTGTAAAATATTAATTTTAAATATTTCTTCAACAGAAGCTACACCGATTGCATAATAAGAATTCTGTTTAATAATTTTTGCTATTCTCAATCTATTTTGAAAATTAATTCTTTTTGAATCATTAATTAACTTTAAATCTATTTTATCGTTAAGTATTACCGCGGCTGAAACTACAGGCCCTGCTAAGCAGCCTCTACCAACTTCATCTACACCGGCTGTTATTAAATTATTTTCCAATATTAATCTTAAGATTTAAAATCTTCTTTTTAATCATTTTAAGATCTATCCATGAAAATTTTTTTTGATCAGGCTGTCTCATTAAAAAAGCAGGATGAAAAGAAGCAATAATTGAGGTGCTACATCTTCCTATTTTTTTGTCAATCCACTTACCTCTGATGTCAGATATGACTTTATCATTACCAATAATTGCATTTAAAGCAGTGCTTCCTAAAAGAATTAAAATTTGAGGGTTTATAATTTCTACATGTTTAATAATGTAGGGAAGATAACGAGCAATTTCTGTTTCGGTTGGATTTCTATTTTCAGGCGGCCTATAATTAACCACATTAGAAATATAAACATTATCTCTGTCTAAGTTAATTGATAACAACATTTTATCTAATAGTTCTCCTGTCCTGCCAATAAACGGAACACCTTCTAAATCTTCATTTGCTCCTGGACCTTCTCCAATAATCATAATTTCTGCTTCAGGATTACCATCAGAAAAAACAATATTAGTTGAGTTTTTTTTTAACTCACAATTTTTAATTCTACTAATCGAATCTTTAAGTTCTTGGAGTTTTCCACCCTTAGGTCCTTTGATGGATATATTACTATTGATTTTATAACGATTTATAGCCTCATTCTCATATATTAGGTTATGATTAATTAAACTATAATATTTAATTAGTTTTATTAATTTAGTATTAATTTTTTTTGTCATTTAAATAGTTATGAAAAACTTAAAAGCTCAATTCAAGATAATAATTTATCTTTTTTTATTCCTAAATACATCCAACGTTATTTTAGCTAAAAATTCAGACAAATTTTCTAAAGCAGATGATGTATCAAACTACCTTTCAGGTGTTTTGTCTATAAATGACAACCAATATACGAAATCTTATGACTATTTAAAATCACTAAATAACCTAGAAGACAGTCACTACATTTACGCTCAATACTATCAATATTCGCTAATAACTCTCGGTAAGTTTAAAGAAGCTGCCAAATATTCTAAAAAACTAAATGATAAAAAACTTGATAATTTTGAAAGTAATTTAATAAGTGCGATTTATCATCTTAAAGATAAAAATATTAAAAAAACTTTATTTTACCTAAAAAAACTAGATAGCAAAAACCAACCTGGAACAATACAAGATTTATTGTCTACATCCTTAAATGCTTGGGTTAATTTTAAAAATATTACCAATCTTGAATCAGGACTTAGTCTTTTAGATCTTATTCCTGATAAGTTTAAAGGTGTAAAAGATATTCAAAAAACTCTTGCTTATTGTTATTTCGATTCACTGAAAACAGACGAAATGTTCAAGCAATTAACATCTAATCCTGACATCAATTATTCAAGGTATCATTTTTTTCATTCTAACTATTTGATTTCAAAAAATGAAGAAAAAAAAACAAAAGAGGTTATTGAATCTTCACTCGTCCTATATCCAAAAAATTTAATGCTCAACCAATTAAAATTAGATTTTAAGGAAAAAAAAGAATATCAAAATAAATTTGACTGCAAAAATCCTACAGACGTAATTGCTGAAATATCTTATGTTGTGTCGAATGTTTTAGCTTCACAAAAAAATTATAAAGCGTCTAATTTCTATTTAAACTTAGCTAAATATTTAAATCCAAGTTTTATTTCATTCGATTTACTGTATGCGGAAAATTTTTTATTCATACAAGAATACGATGAAGCTAAAAAAATTTATAATAAAATAAAAAAAAATGGCAAGGTCTACAATTGGTACGCATCAAAACAAATTGCATCTATTTATATTGAACAAGACAGGAAAGAAGATGCTGCAAAAAGTCTAAAAAAATCATTCAAAAAAATAATAAATCCAACAATTTATGAAATATTTGATTATGCTGAGTTTTTAAAAAATAATGAAAAATTTGAAGAATCAATTAAATATTACACTGAGCTATTAAACTTAATTAAAAATAAAGATATTCTCTATGGACAAGCAGTGGAAAGCAGAGGTATTGCTTATGAAAGAACCAATCAATGGAGCAATGCTGAAATTGATCTACTTGATGCATTAAAAGTTTCGCCCAAAGACGCTTATGCAATCAACTATCTTGCTTATTCTTGGATAGAGAAAGGGATTAACATTAAAAAATCTTTAGAAATGCTTAAGAAAGCAAATAAGTTAAAACCTAATGATGGTTACATTACAGATTCTTTAGGTTGGGCTTTATTTAAATTAAAGAATTACAAAGAAGCAAAAAAGTATCTAGAGCAAGCAATGAAACACATGTCCTCCGATCCAGTAATTAATGATCACTACGCTGACGCATTGTGGATGAACAATAAAACATTACAAGCTCGATATTACTGGAATTATGTTTTGAAATTAAACAAAACAGAAGAAAAATTAAAAAAAAAAATTGAGCAAAAATTATTATTCGGTCTTAAAAGCTAAATAAGCAATGATTAAATCTTTTTGTAAAGTTAATCTATTTCTAAAGGTCCTCAAAAAAAATAATGCAGGTTTACACGACATACAAACCACAACAATGCTTATAAATTTGCATGACAAGATAAGTATTAAAAAAATAAAAAAGGCAAAAGATATAGTAGTTTTTAGTGGTCCTTTTAAAAAAAAAATAAACAGTAGCACTAACACGGTATCTAGTGCCATGTCATTATTAAGAAGTCAGAGTTTAATAGACTTTAATACAAAATATAAAATTATTATAAATAAAAAAATTCCAGTATTTGCTGGTCTAGGAGGTGGAACTGCTAATGCCGCAACTGTAATCAAGTATTTTTTAAGAAATAAAATAAGTTCAAAGTTATTAGAAGTATTTGAAAATAAAATAGGTTCAGATTTAAGGTTATTTTTTTTTGATCATTCCTTCCAACAAAATTTAAAAAACTTAAAAAAATTTAAAAAAAAATATAAATTTTACTTTGTATTAGTCTATCCCAACATAAAATGCTCAACAAAAGAAATTTATTCAAAAGTAAAAACATTTAGTTCACCACTAAGAATAGACCCATCAAGAATATCCAGCAAAGATAAATATGATAATTTTTTAAAAAATGAAGTAAATGACCTGCAAAAAATTGTAGAAAAAAAATACAAAAGAATCAAAAATATTTTGAATCTTATCAAATATCAAAAAAATTGTTTGCTCTCTAGAATGACAGGTTCTGGTTCAGTTTGCTTTGGAATATTCCATGATAGAAAGTCAGCTAATTTTGCAGTTAAGGTTTTAAAGAGGAAATTTCCAAATTATTGGTGTGAACTTACAAAATCTATTTAATTATTTGTATTTATGGTATATCAAACCATTATTATTGGGGCATAGCCAAGCGGTAAGGCAACGGTTTTTGATACCGTCATCCTAGGTTCGAATCCTAGTGCCCCAGCCAAAAAAATGGAAAAACTATCAAAAAATAAAAATTTATTCCACAAGATAAAAAAAATATTTTTTCCTTTTTATAATTCAAAAGAAATTCAAAAATTATTTAACATTCTCGAAAAAAATAAAGAAAATAATACTGAAGTTGCTAAGTTTGTTGGTGGTTGTGTCAGAAATTTTTTATCAGACGAAAATATAGACGATATCGATATTGCATCTATTTTTTCTCCGGAGAAATTAAAAGAAAAGTTTAAAAATTCAGAGTTCAAAATTATAGATACCGGTATAGAACATGGCTCTGTGACAATTGTTGGAAGTGTCAGTAAATATGAAATTACAACTTTAAGGAAAGACATTAAGACGGACGGTAGACGTGCGGAAATTTCTTTTATAGATGATTGGCAACAAGATTCAGAGCGAAGAGATTTTACCATAAATGCTATCTACATGAATAGAAGAGGAAAAATATATGACCCGCAAAACGGGAGGTATGATTTAAAAAAAAAAGAAATAAACTTTATTGGGGATTTTAACTCCAGAATAGAAGAAGATTATTTAAGAATAATTAGATTCATTAGATTTTCAATTCACTACAACTGCAAACAGTCTGACCCAAAAATAATTGAGTCTATTAAGCTAAATCTTAATGGTGTAAAAAATCTTTCTAAAGAAAGAATTTTAGGTGAACTTTATAAAATATTTGAATTAAAAAATATTAATAATATTATAGAGAATAGGGATATAAAAAATATTTTTTCGGTTATATTTCCTGAGTTTAAGTACCTAGATAGAATTAAAAATTTTTATTTCTTGTTAAAAACCAATACTATTACACAAACACCAGAAGGAATTTTCTCTATTTTTCTAATAGATGAAAAAGATAATTTTGAATATTTCTGCCATAAATATAAAATTTCTAATAAACTTAAAAAAGACCTAAGTTTTATTGCAAATAGTTACGTAAAATTTAAAGAGGAAAAAAGTTATATAAAAAAAGATTTAAAAAAAAATATACATAAATTCGGAAAGATTAATATTAAAAGATTAATAGTTTTTATCTATTGTGCGGAAAAAAAATTTTCTTTTGACTTATTGAAAAAAACATTTGATGAAGTTGATAAAATAAAAATTCCAAATTTTCCATTTAATGGAAAGTATGTAATGGATCAAGGATTAGAGGATGGACAAAAAATTGGTTTAGCGCTTAAAGAACTAGAAAAAGAATGGATTCATAATAATTTTAATTTAAAACATCAAGAAGCTATTTCTATTATCGATCAAATAAAAAAACTAAATATATTGAATACCTAAGATTTCAAAAGTTTTTTCACCCGAAGGCGTCACAACAACTACCATGTCTTCACAAATTTTACCTATGAGCGCTTTACCTATAGGTGATTTATAATAGATTAAATTTTTTGAGATATCAGCTTCCTCTTTACCTACAATTTTGTAAGTTTGTTTCTTATTGATCTCTAAATCTTTTACAGTTACTGTTGAACCAAAAATTACGTTACCGTTATTTTCAATTTTTTTAACATCAATTACATTTGCTCTCGCAATAACGTCATTTATTTCTATGACTCTGCTTTCCATTTGAGCTTGTTGCTCTTTTGCTGCGTGATATTCGGCATTTTCTTTTAAGTCACCATGAGATCTTGCTTCTGCAATGGAAGCAACAATTTCTGGTCTTTTTATATTTTTAAGAATATTTAGTTCTATCTTAAGCTTTTCTAAACCTTCAACTGTTATTGGTTCTTTATCCATTTTATTTCCATTTAGCTTGAGGCGGCAAAGACATTAAAATTGAATCAGTATTACCACCCGTATTTAATCCAAACTTCGTACCTCTATCATACAAAAGATTAAATTCAACATACCTTCCTCTTTTGTATAATTGGTTTTCTTTATCTTTTTTATCCCAATTTAATCTTCTTTTATTAATTATTGTTTCTTTTACTATATCTATAAACCCAAGACCGAGCTCTTGCACAAATTTAAAATTTTTTTCCCAATTTTTAGTTTCATAATCAAAAAATATTCCTCCTATGCCACGTGGTTCTTTTCTGTGAGGTAAATAAAAATAATTATCACACCACTTTTTATATTTATTGTAATCTTTATGATTTGATAAACATATTTTTTTTAGTTTTTGATGAATAATTAATTTTTCTTTTGTATCTTTAAAACTTGGCGTTACATCTATGCCTCCTCCAAACCAATCTTTTGAAGTCGCAATAAATCTCGTATTAAAATGAAACGCCGGTATTTTAGGATTTTTCATATGAGCAACCACAGATATTCCTGATGCCCAATATTTTCCATTTTTTTCGGCTCCTAAAATTTTAGATCTAAAAGTTTTTTCAAATTGGCCAGATACAGTTGATTGGTTTACTCCAATCTTATCAAATAATTCACCACCACTTAAAAGAGCAGAGACTCCACCACCTTCGGTCTTATTATTTTTTTTCCATTTTCTTTTAATAAATATTTTTATTTTTTTTCTATTTTCTTTACTAGTTTCATTTTCAAGTAATTGAAACTGATTAATAATTTTATTTTGTAAGGATCTAAACCATTCGTTAACATTTTTTTTTTTTATTTTTATTAAGTTTTTCATTTAAAAAAATTATTTTTTTT
>Ga0209502_10002244_pt1 | contig 16343 bp, 17 predicted proteins | sample ArcticOcean_MG_C_10_FD_187442 | JGI IMG/M metagenome (GOLD analysis project Ga0209502, IMG submission 187442) | Marine microbial communities from western Arctic Ocean - ArcticOcean_MG_CB11_90 (SPAdes) (version 2) | ecosystem: Environmental > Aquatic > Marine > Oceanic | place: Arctic Ocean...
ACAAAAAATTTGAAATATATTTCATTATGGGTGCTGACAATCTTATTAACTTTCATAAATGGTATAAATGGAAGTCTATTATAAAGGAGTGCAATATTCTTGTATTTGATCGTCAAGGCTATAAAACTAAATCTTTAAAGTCAGTGACTTTTAATGGGACAAATAAAAAAAACCTAACGTTTATTAATTTTAAAAAAGTCAATATTTCATCTTCTCAATTAAGAAAAGTTTGATAAGGTTTATTTAATTAATGCACAAAAATAAAGATCTCAAAAGCATCATATTAGATACTCTCGATTCCAATAAGGCTTTAGATATAATTTCCATCGACCTTAAAAATAAAAGTTCCATGGCAGACTATATGATTATAGCTAGCGGAACCTCTTCAAGACATATTCAAGCTTTATCAGAGCAAGTATTAAAAAAACTAAAAACTAATGGAGTTAAAAATTCTAAGATAGAAGGAAAAGAAAGTTTAGATTGGAAATTAGTTGATGGTATTGATTTAATTGTTCATATTTTTAATCCTGATAAAAGAAAATTTTATGAGCTTGAAAAAATATGGTCAGAACTAATTCCTAAAGAAAAAGTAATGATTTAAATCTGATGAAAAAATTATTATTTATTATCATCATATCTTTATTTTTTTTTGAAAAAAGTTTTTCTGAAAATTCTGATATATATAAAAAAATAGACTTATTTGGTGAAGTCCTTGAAAAAATTAACAAAGAGTATGTTGATGAGGTAGACCAGTCCAAAAGTATGGATGCTGCAATAAATGGATTATTACAATCTCTAGATCCCTACTCTGCATATATGACTCCTGAAAGTTTTGAAGGTATGCAAACTGAGACGAGTGGTAAGTTTGGTGGTCTTGGGATTGAGGTTGGTATGGAGTCAGGTGTTGTAAAAGTAATTTCTCCTATAGATAATACACCAGCTTCAAGAGCAGGATTAAAAGCAGGAGATTACATTGTAAAAATTGACGGTGTGCAGGTGCAAGGTAAATCATTAATGGATGCTGTTGATTTAATGAGAGGGCTTGTTGGATCCAGTATTGAAATAACCGTTAGAAGACGTGGTGTTAAAAAAGCGCTTATCTTTAATATAACAAGAGAAATTATTCAGGTTCAATCAGTTAAATCTGAACTCATTGATAATAATATTGGCTACATTAGGCTAACTTCTTTCAATGAAAATAGTAGTAAACAAATTAAAGAGAAAGTTAAAAAACTAAATAAAAATAAAAATTTAAAAGCTTACATTTTAGATTTAAGAAATAATCCTGGTGGCCTACTTTCTCAGGCCGTTAAAATCTCAGATTTTTTTCTTGAGAATGGTGAGATTGTATCAACTAAAAGTAGACAGATTTCAGAAAACAGAAAATGGTTTGCGAACAAAGGTGATTTAACAAATGGTAAAACATTAATTGTATTAATTAACTACGGTTCTGCTTCGGCATCCGAAATAGTTGCAGGTGCATTAAAGGATCATAAAAGAGCAATTATACTCGGAGAAAATAGTTATGGAAAAGGCTCTGTTCAATCGATCATCCCACTTAAAAACAGAGGTGCTATTAGACTAACAATTGCAAAGTATTATCTTCCTTCTGGTAAATCGATATCTAAAGTTGGTGTAACACCGGACATAGAAATTACTGAAGATTCTGATAAATTTAAGATCAATACAGAAACTGATAATCAATTAAAATTTGCTTTAAAGTTACTCAACGGATAAATGACTAATAACAAAATAGATTTACCTCTTAGAAGTGGAGTTGGAATTGCCGTATTAAACAAAGATAATAAAATCTTTGTTGCAAAAAGAATAGACAATCCAAAGAATTTTTGGCAAATGCCTCAAGGTGGAGTTGATGACGGTGAAGACTACTTAACCGCCGCCTATAGAGAATTAGAGGAAGAAACCAGTATTAAAGAGGTTGAGGTAATCAAAGAACTAGATGAACTAATTACTTATGAGCTACCAAAAAAATTATTAGGTATTATCTGGAATGGTAAATACCGAGGCCAAGAACAAAAATGGTTTTTAATGAGGTTTTTAGGCAAAGATAGTGACATTAATATTAAAACTAAAAACCCTGAGTTTTGTGAATGGAAGTGGATTGAGATCGATAATTTGACTGATCAAGTCGTTAATTTTAAATTGCACGTTTATGAGAGTGTTAAAAAGGATTTAAAAAAAATTACTAATTTATAGATTTTAAAACTTCTATTTTTTGATCAACTAAATATTTGTTTTGGTCAGAAATTTCATTACTTGTCGAGCTTTCTTCTGCTTCTTTAAGTAGTTCATTAATTTTACCTTTATCAAAATCTTTAATATTAAAAATAGAACTAGTTAAAACTGATAAGCTATTATTTTTAAATTCAGCAATGCCATCTTCAATATAGTATTTTTCTTCCCCTGATTCAGAAAAAATCTTAATCAAGCCCGGTTTTAAAAATGAAATGATTGAAATATGATCTTTTAAAATTCCTATCTCACCTTCAAAGGCTGGAACAACAACTTCTGTTACATCTTCTTTTATTAGAAAAGATTTTTCAGGGTTTACTATTTCAACTTTAAATTCTTCACTCATTATGCCTCAGAATCTTTGGCCATTTTTTCAGCTTTTTCTATGGCTTCTTCAATTGTACCAACCATATAAAATGCAGCTTCTGGCAAGTGGTCATACTCACCATTACAAATTGCGGCAAAGCCCTTGATTGTAGATTCTAAATCTACTAATTTTCCAGGTGCGCCTGTAAATACTTCTGCAACAAAGAAAGGTTGTGATAAAAATCTTTGAATTCTTCTAGCTCTAGCTACTGTTAATTTATCTTCTTCAGAAAGTTCATCCATTCCTAAAATTGCAATAATATCTTGAAGAGATTTATAAGTTTGAAGAATTTTTTGAACTTCTCTAGCAACTCTATAATGTTCATCTCCAACTATTCTAGGATCTAAAATTCTAGAAGTAGAATCTAGTGGATCAACAGCTGGATAAATTCCAATTTCTGCTATCTGTCTAGATAATACTGTTGTTGCATCTAAATGAGCAAAAGATGTAGCAGGTGCTGGATCTGTTAAGTCGTCCGCTGGTACATAAATCGCTTGTACAGATGTAATTGATCCTTTGTTGGTTGTTGTAATTCTTTCTTGAAGATTACCCATATCAGTCGCAAGTGTAGGCTGATATCCCACTGCTGATGGAATTCTTCCTAATAGCGCAGAAACTTCCGAGCCTGCTTGCGTAAATCTAAAGATATTATCAACAAAGAAAAGTACATCTTGACCTTCTTGATCTCTAAAATATTCAGCTACTGTTAAACCTGTTAGGGCAACTCTAGCTCTAGCCCCTGGGGGTTCATTCATTTGTCCATAAACTAAGGCAGCTTTTGATCCTGGTCCATCAGGTTTAATAACACCTGAATCTATCATTTCATGATAAAGATCATTTCCCTCTCTAGTTCTTTCACCAACCCCAGCAAAAACAGAGAATCCTCCATGTGCTTTTGCTATATTATTAATCAATTCCATAATGAGCACTGTTTTACCAACGCCAGCACCTCCAAATAGACCTATTTTTCCACCTTTTGCGTATGGTGCTAATAAATCAACAACTTTAATTCCAGTTACAAGTATTTCTGTTTCTGTTGATTGATCACTAAATTCTGGTGCAGCTCTGTGTATCGACCATTTTTCTTTTGTTTTAACCTCTCCTCTTTCGTCGATAGGCTCACCTATTACATTCATAATTCTTCCTAAAGTTTCTGGTCCAACTGGTACTTGGATGGGAACACCAGTGGCAGTTACATTGTCTCCTCGTTTTAAACCTTCTGTAGCATCCATTGCAATAGTTCTGACACTAGACTCACCCAGATGTTGAGCAACCTCTAAGACTAATCTGTTATCTCCATTTTTGCATTCTAATGCTGATAAAATTTCTGGCAATTCTCCATCAAATTTTACGTCTACTACTGCTCCAATAATCTGTGTAATTTTTCCTATGCTCATAATTATAAACTCTCCGCTCCTGATATGATTTCAATTAGTTCTTTTGTAATAGATGCTTGACGACTTCTATTATACTCAATAGTAAGCTTGTCAACCATTTCACCTGCATTTCTAGTTGCGTTGTCCATTGCACTCATTCTAGAACCCTGTTCGCTAGCTGAATTTTCCAACATCGCTTTAAAAATTTGTGTTGAAATATTTTTAGGTAATAAATTGTTTAAAATTTCATCCTCATCTGGCTCAAATTCATAGCTATCTTCATGAGAATTTTCCTTTACTTCGGTTGTTTTTAAAGGAATTATTTGTTGTTCTTGAGGTATTTGAGTAATTACATTCTTAAATTTATTATAAAAAATTGTACATATGTCAAATTCTAATTCTTCAAAATTTTCTATTACAATTTTTCCTACTTTTTCTGCATCTAAATAATTAATAGTTTTTGAATCTTTAAATGATATTTTTTCAATAATAATATCTTTGTAAAGTCTTTTTAACTGATCATAACCCTTGGAACCTACCGTTATAATCTTTAAAGCTTTACCTTCATTTAATATTTTTTCAAAATAGGCTTTAGCTTTTTTAATAATACTAGTGTTAAATCCACCACAAAGGCCTCTGTCTGATGTTAAAACTATACATAAATGTACTTTTTCTTTACCACTACCAAAAAGTAACCTTGGAGCATTTTCTTTATCAGAGATACCACTGGTTAAATTGAGAATAATATTATTCATTTTTTCTGCATAAGGTCTTCCCTTTTCAGCATTTTCTTGTGCTCTTTTAAGTTTGGCAGCCGCAACCATTTTCATAGCTTTGGTGATTTTTTGTGTAGACTTTACACTTACTATTCTTTTTTTTAAATCGTCTAGCGTTGCCATATCTTATGTGTTAAAGTTTTTCTTAAGCTCCATTATTAATTCTATTAATGATTTTTCTTTATCATCTTCAAGTTTACCTGAACTTAAAATAGATTCTAAAATTTCTGATTTTTCAGATTTACATTTTTCAATAATTTTATTTTCAAACTCAGCAATATCTTTAAGTTCTACATCATCTAAATAACCTTTAACCCCACAAAAAACCGAAATTACTTGTTCTGCAACAGTCATTGGTGAATACTGTTTTTGTTTTAGAAGTTCAGTTAACTTAGAACCTCTATTTAAAAGTTTTTGTGTAGATACATCCAGGTCAGATCCAAATTGTGCAAAGGCAGCCATTTCTCTGTATTGGGCAAGCTCCAATTTCATTGATCCTGAAACTTTTTTCATCGCTTTTGTTTGCGCTGCAGATCCAACTCTTGAAACTGATAAACCTACGTTGATTGCTGGTCTAATACCCTGATTAAATAATTCTGTTTCAAGAAATATTTGCCCATCAGTAATTGAAATTACATTGGTTGGAATAAATGCAGAAACATCTCCACCTTGTGTTTCAATTATAGGAAGAGCAGTTAATGATCCTCCACCATGTTCATCACTAAGCTTAGCAGCTCTTTCTAACAGTCTGCTGTGTAGATAAAATACGTCTCCAGGGTAAGCTTCTCTTCCTGGTGGTCTTCTTAATAAAAGTGACATCTGTCTATAAGCTACAGCCTGTTTAGATAAATCATCATAAATAATCAAAGCATGCATGCCATTATCTCGGTAGTATTCACCCATAGTACATCCTGTATAAGGTGCTAAGAATTGAAGTGGCGCTGCATCTGAAGCAGTGGCAGCTACAATTGTTGTATACTCCATTGCACCAGCTTCTTCTAAAGTTTTTTGAATTTGTCTGACTGTAGATCTCTTTTGACCTATAGCGACATAAATACAATAAAGTTTTTGTTTTTCATCACCAGACTCATTAATTTTTTTTTGATTAATTATTGCATCAATTGCAACTGCAGTCTTTCCAGTTTGTCTATCACCAATAATTAATTCCCTCTGTCCTCTTCCAACTGGCACTAGACTATCGATTGATTTTAAACCTGTTTGCATTGGCTCACTAACAGATTGTCTTGGAATAATTCCAGGAGCTTTTACTTCAACTCTACTTCTTTTCACTCCTTTATCTAAGGCACCCTTACCATCAATTGGATTTCCTAATCCATCAACAACTCTACCTAATAATTCTTTTCCAACAGGGGTATCAACAATACTTCCTGTTCTTTTAACAATATCACCTTCTTTAATTTTTCTATCATCTCCAAAAATTACAACTCCAACATTTTCACTTTCTAAATTTAGAGCCATTCCTTTTGATCCATCAGCAAACTCCACCATTTCTCCAGCCTGAACATTGTCTAGACCATATACTCTAGCAATACCATCACCGACTGATAAAACTTGACCAACCTCAGTTACTTCTGCTTTATCACCAAATTTTTTAATTTGCTCTTTTAATATCTTTGTTACTTCTGATGGGTTTATATCCATTTATGCCTCTATCATCCTATTTTCGATTTGTTGTAATTTATTTTTAATAGAAGTGTCCACCATCGTGCTTCCAACCTGCACAATCAAACCTCCAATTAAACTTGTATCATGTGTATAGTTTAATTTTATTTTTGAACCAAAGTTCTTGGTCAATTCTTCTTTTATATCTTTAACCTCATTTTCATTAAGGTTTTTTGCAGAAATTAACTCTGCTTTCAATTCACCTCTCTTATTAGAACAGGTTTCAATGAAACTTTTTAATATTTTATCAACATAAAAAAATCTTCGTTTAAATATTAAAAAACCTAAAAATTTTATTAATAACCCATTAAATTTATATTGATCTGAAATTTTTTTTAGCACATTAAGCAAGTCATCTTTCTTATTTGTGGGATCTTTAATTAATAACCTAAAGTTTTCATTTGCTATAATTAGATTAATAATTGATGATGAATGATCTTCAATTACATCGAGTTCATTGCTTTCTGCTGCCAACTCATACAGCGCTAGTGAGTATCTATATGCCGAAGTTTCTGAAAAACTTTTATTTTTACTCAATTTACTAGTTCCTTATAAATAATTGTAGATTTATTAAAATTTGGTTCTAGTTAGCATATGACCATAGCCTGTTCAAGTCACAGACTGCCTTAAATACTTTTTTTTTCCTCATTAATTGAAGTTTATTGGGTCAACATCAACTGTTAGTTTTATTCCTGCGGGAAATTTGAATTTTGCTATGACATTTGCTAATGAAGTCTGCATTTTTAAGGATTTTCGCCCCCTAATTAAAAGCCTTACTCTGAACATTCTTTTTAACCTAAAAATTGGAGCATTCACAGGCCCAAGAACCTTACCCTCAACCGTGCCTTCTATAAAACCTTTAAATTTATAAGCTTCTTTTTCAAGATCTACTTCATTGCTGCCAGTAATTATTATAGCAATAAATCTTTGAAAAGGTGGGAGGTTATTTTCTCTTCTGATTTCAAGCTCTTTGTTTAGAAATATATTTGGATCTTTATTGGTAATATCAGAAATCATTTTAGTGTTTAGGTTGTAAGTTTGAAAATAAACAGTAGCTGGTTTTCCTGTCCTTCCAGCTCTACCTGAAAGTTGATGATATAATTGTAGATTTTTCTCAGCACCTCTTAAGTCATGGCCTTGTGAGGATAAATCAATATCAACTACAACAATGCAATTTAAACTTGGAAAATGGAAACCTTTTGAGATTAATTGTGTTCCAATTAGAATTTGTATTTTATTATTTATAATTTTTTCTAAGATTTCTAATGAACTTTTTTTATTCATAGTATCGCTAGAAAAAATTGTTGTTTCTTTAGTAGGAAAGATCTTTTTTACTTCTTCCGAAATTCTTTCAACTCCGGGTCCACTGAAAATAAAATCACATTTTCCATCCTTTGAACAATCTCTATTCAATAAAGCTTTATAGCCACAGTAATGGCATAATAAATTTTGTTTTTTTTTATGGTATACTAAATTTATTGAACAATTAGGACATGAATAACTACTAAAGCATTTTTTACATAAAACATGAGGAGAGAAACCTCTTCTGTTTAAAAAAAATAAAACTTGATCTTTTTTTTCTAGATGAAGTTTTACCTTTTCTATTATTTCTTTTGAAATCCAAGATTGGGATTCTAACTTAGTATTATTTAATTTAATTATTTCAAAATTAGGTAATGAGGCATTTAGGTATCTTTGATCAAGTTTTGATAAACTATATTTGCCTTTTTTAATATTATCATAGGTTTCAATAGATGGAACTGCAGTAATTAAGTTTATCGGGATATTTTCAAAGAAGGCTCTAGATATTGCCATATCTCTTGCGTGATAGGTCACACCTTCATCTTGTTTATAAGATTGATCGTGTTCTTCATCGACAATGATTATTCCCAATTTTTTAAAAGGTAAAAACAAAGAAGACCGCGCACCGATTAAAACTTTAATTGTATCATTGGCAATTCCGCTCCAGATAATTTCTTTGTTTTTTTTCGTTATTCCTGAGTGCCAAACCGCAGGTTTAAATCCAAAGAATTCTATAAATTTATTTTGAAATTGTCCTGTTAAACCAATTTCTGGTAATAGAATTAACCCTTGAAAACCCTTGTTAATTATCTCTTTTAAAGCATCAAAATAAACCATAGTTTTACCAGAGCCTGTCGTACCCTGTAAGACGTGTACTCTGAACTTATTATTAGAGACATTCATCTTTTTTAAACAATTTTTTTGATCTTTAGAAAGTTCAATTTTATTTTGTTTAATATTAATTTTAAATTGTTCATAAGTTTCACTTGTAATTTTTTCAACAGCATTGCTACTCAATAATAGTAGCTTTAAAGCCATACCCTTTGGAATCATATTATATTCTGAAAACCAATTTAAAAATCTGATTGTATTTTTCTTTAACGGTGGGATTGCTAGTTTTCTCAAAACTTTCTTAATTGCAAAATTCTTATTAGTTTTTTTTTCAAAATCATTCCAAACCACTCCTGTAAGTTTAGATTTTCCAAATGGTACAATAACATAATCACCTTCTTTTAATTTTAAATCAGAATCATATGTAAAAGGATGATTAAAAATATTAGGTATTAGGATTGGTACTTTCATTTCAAATAATACACTACCTTAACAATGTCAAAAAGCGATATAAAGATTGCAAACCTGCGAAAAAGTATTTATTAAATCATTAGTGTCTCAATAATGAAATAAAAATATTTATAGGATCTAGCTTAAAAAGTACAAATTAAAATGAAAAAAGTTTGGAAAATAATAAAACCTGAAAAATATAAAAATGTAATTGATTGTGTAAAAGCTATTAAGAAAAAAAAAGTTTATATCAGCCCATGGATTGAAGATATAATAAGAAATAAGAAAAATAAAATTATAATAACTAAAAAAACTGTTTATTTATTTAGAATAAAAGTTTCTTCCCTTGGTTTTAAAAAACCCACACAGCTAAAAAATATTTATCAAAAATTAAAACAAAAAGGATTTAAACTTGTACCACCAGATATTGCTTTTAGGTCGAGACTTCAATATCAAGAACAAAAAGTAGGTGAGTGGTTAAGGTTTGCTACACCAATGAATTCTTTAATAGATAGCGACGGAGTTCCACACTTACCCAAATTAGGTAAAGCTTTAAATTCTTTTTTTATTGAAACATACTGGTCTTATTCTATGGCAATTTTTCACCCTAATAACGAATTTGTTGTAATGAAGCATGATATTTAAAAATTTAAAAATAAATAATATTATCCTAAAAAATCGCATTGTCGTTTCTCCAATGTGTCAATATTCATCCAAAAATGGTAGCCCTTCAAAATGGCATTATCAACATTTAGAAAATTTATCCTCAACAGGCAGTAGTATGATTTTACTTGAGTCAACTGCTGTTGAAAAATCTGGGAAAATATCTGAGGCAGATATGTGTTTATATAATGCTACTCATGAGAAAAATCTAAAAAAATTAATTAAATTTCTTAAATCAAAAAATGATATTAAATATGGTATTCAAATATCTCACTCTGGAAGAAAAGGTTCAAGTTATGAACCTTGGATAAAACATAATACTCCACTACCAAAAAAAAAATCTTGGAAAACATTCTCCGCATCGGCAATCTCTAGAGATAAAGGGTGGCCTAAACCTACTGAAATGACAAAATTACAAATAAAAAAGTTGGTTAAAAAATTTAAAAATACAGCCATTAGAGCTAATAGAGTTAATTTTGATTGTTTAGAGATACATATGGCTCATGGTTATTTATTACATCAGTTTTTTTCTCCTATTTCTAATAAGAGAAAAGATGAATATGGAGGAAACTTTGTTAACAGAAGTAGATTATTACTTGAAATTGCAAGCGAAGTACGAAAAGTGTGGCCTAGTCATAAAATTTTGGGTGCGCGCATTACTGGAACAGACCACATTAAAAATGGGATATCTATTGATGATGCCACCCTACTATCTAAAAGTTTAAAAAAAATTGGTTTTGACTATGTTTCAATTTCTAGTGGAGGAATTTTACCATTTACAAAAATGAAACAATATGAGGCGTTTAGAGTTAATATGGCTAAAAAAATTAAGAATAATTCAAAGATGATGACTACCACTAGTGGAATGATAACTAAACACAAAATTTCAGAAAATATTATTAATAATAAAAAAATTGATTTTATTACAATTGCTCGAATAATTGTGAAAAATCCTAGATGGATTTTTCAATTTGCAAAAAGAAATAAAGTTAAAGGTTATGTCCCCAACCAATACAAGAGAATTATTTAGAATATAAAAACTTAACTTTTGTATATCTCTCTCCATTTTTGGGCATGATTAATACCTAACAACGTTCCTTGTGCGTTGCAGCTTTTACAGGGATTATTACATCTATTACCTGCAAGTAAATCTACTCTATACTTCTTCATAAGCTTTGATGTCCAAATATCAAAAATTGCTTCTTGCATCATATTTCCCATAGTTTGACGTCTTTGCCAATCTTGTGGACATAAAAAAATATCACCATTCCAGTCTATCAAAAATTGATAAGAGGGATAATAACAAATGGTATGTGTATCATTCGGTATTTGATTTCCAGTTTTTATTGTTCCAGCTCTATTAGTTAATTTTACACCAAAATTTTCATCTTGTGTGTACCAACGATCTCTTAATATTATAAAATCTTCAGGAACATTAGCTTTTTTAATCATTGTTTTAAATTTCTCTATCTGTTCTGGGCCATCATACATACTGATTAATAATCTTGCTGTATTTGCATTGTATAATTTTTCTATCATCTTATAATTTAATGGGTCTCCGTTTGTAACAATCTCAACATCAGATACCTTTGAAAGTTTATTAACAATATATTCAATATCTTTATGTAATAGTGGTTCTCCATATCCCGCTAAAGCTAAAGAGCCTTTAAACTTCAATTTTTTTAAATCATCATGCAATTTGTCAATTAAATTTTTAGACATTTTTTGATAAGTATCTGGAGCTACATTATCATCTGATTTAGGACAAAAACTGCAAGACCGGTTGCAAACATCAATTAAACTTAACTCAATCCATGTGGGCAATGGCACACCTTTAAACAAACTTATTCCATCATCAACTATTAACTTTCTTCTATTGATATTCTTTTTGATAGTTTCTTTTGGATCTAAGGATATTGGTGGGTTATTATGTCCAAGTTTACTCATTATAATAAATTTTGATCAATTTTTTTAATGATTTGTTTTTTAAATACAGCCTTATCTTCATCATCAATTTCAGCTTTAAGTTCATCATATTCATTCATTTTTTTTTTCATAAAATTGATTGCTAGTTTTGTTTTAGAAGAAATTCCATAAGGAGTTAAAATGTAAAAATAATTCATTTTTTTTTTATTTTTATTAAAATTTCTTATCTTAATTAAACCTTTGGTTTGCAATTCTTTAATACAATAATTTAGCTTTCCTAAACTAAATCCAAGTTCTTCAGCAAGTTCTCTTTGACTCGACTCTGGTTTTTTTGATAGCCTTCTTAGTATCTCGAAATGATCTTGGTTATTATTTTTCATATTGTTCAAATATTGAACGTATGTTTCAAAAATTGAACTGTAAAGCTTAATTAAGTGTCGTAAAATAAGTAATACTTGTATTATTATAAGTAATGTTTAATAATTTAGACTATTTAACACACAATAAATAAATATCTAAAAACATGTCTAATTTTATACTAAATGAAGGATACCAAAAAACTAATGTGTTCTTTGAAGAGGGTTATAAAGATAAAATTATACATCAAGGAAAGGCTTATATAGATCTTTCTAATTGTGCTGGTAGCTTAATACTTGGTCACAATAGTAAAATTTATAGAGAGATTCTTAAAAAGTATTTAAAAATAAATGGCTCTAATTTTGCACATCCAAATAGTTATGCTGTTGATTATTCAAAAACAATTAAAAAAATTTTTCCTAGATTTGAAAAAATTATTTTTTGTAATTCTGGAACAGAAGCAGTTACTAAGGCCTTAAGAATAAGTAGAACTCTAAATAAAAAAGAATGTATAGTAAGTGTTGTAGGTAGTTGGCATGGCTCAGTGGATAGCTTGCTGTTTCAACCTGACAATAAACTTAGACCTCAATTTCTGTCAGATGGAGTATCAAATAACGACAAAAAAAAAATAATATTTATTCCTTACAATGATATTGAGGCTTCAAGAAAAATACTAAATAAAAATAAAAATAAAATCAATTCAATTATTATTGAGCCTATACAGGCTTGCTTGCCATTAAATAATTCCAAAAGATATTTAAAGTTTTTAAGAGATTTTTGCAATAAAAATAATAGCACATTAATTTTTGATGAGATTATCACAGGTATCAGATCTGATAAAAACAGTGTTCAGCAAAATTATAATATCAAACCAGACATTACAACTATTGGTAAAATTGCAGGTGGTGGAATGCCAATAGGAGTTATAGGAATTTCGCAAAATGTTGACAAAAAAATAAAAGAGAAAAAAATTTTTTATGGAGGTACATTTTCAGGGAATTCACTATCATCGTTTGTAGGAAATGAAACTTTGAAATATTTAATTAAAAATAAAACAATTATCAAAAATGTTAATAAAAAAAGTAAATATTTTCAGGATATTCTTAATCAATTTATTTATATTAACAAAATGAATTTAAAAATATACAGATACTCATCAATTCTTAGGATTGTTTATACTAAAAATAAGATCGATAATAGAACCCAAAGAGATTTTTTTGAGAACAAAATTTCAAAAAAGATAGATTATTTTAAGAAGTTTTTATTTCAAAAAAATATTTATTACCCTTCGAGTGGAATTATTTTTTTTTCAGAAGCAACTACTTACAAAAATATTGATTATGTTATAAAAAATATAAAGATCGGGTTTAAGAAATATCTCCAATAAAATGATTTAAATGTTTGACAAAAAAATTATTGCAATTTTAACCGTCTCCTCCAATTATGAGAGTTTAATTAATATTAATAGATTACTACATGAGGAGATATTAAAAGAATTTAAAGAATTACACATTATAGATCTTCAAAATCTTCTTTTATTTAAGAAGAAAAAAAATAATAAAGAAACTCAATTTAAGTTTAGGAATATAAAAGTTTTTAAGCCCAACAATGCATCAGAACTAATAAGTTTTTTTAATAATAAAAAGTTGATAGCATTTAATTGTTTTGGAAAAAACTTCTTAAGCTTTAAGATACATTATATTTTAAATAAAATTAATTTAACTCAAATATTATTAATAAATCTCGGATCTATAAATAATACTAATGCTATAGAAATTGACAAACATAGCATAAAAACAAGCCTTATTAATTTACTTTTTTTTTGTAAAAAAAAAATTATCAACTATCTTTTCAAATTTTTAACTATTATAAATTTATTTCCAAAAATTGATTATTATTTTGACTCATCAAGATTTATAATTAAAAACATTAATTCAGCATTTATTAGAAAAATAGAAAGATTTTTTCCAAAAATAAAAATTTCATACTTTAGAAAAGCAATAAATATTAATAGTAGGAGCTTCGATCAAATATCAAAAAAAAAACATCTACAAGAGCAGAAATATATAGTTTTTATAGATACTTTTTTTGAACACACGGATAGAATTTCAAGAGAAGGCCCCATTAAAAAAAAAATATCAATTGAATATTACTCTATGCTTTCAAACTTTTTAAAAAAATTATCTAAAATTTATAATAAAAAAATTATTATTTGTATCCATCCACAAAATAAAAATAAACTATTTCTAAACCATTTTAAAAATTTCACGATTAAGAGATATAAAACAGAAGAAATTATAAGAAAATCTTTTATTAATTGTATTCATGAGACTAGCTCGATATTGGATGCTGTTATGCTTAAAAAAAATATTATCCTACTAAAATCCAATCTACTTGGTAATTATCTCTCAGATAGAGTTCGGCAATATGAAAAAATGTTAAATTTACAATCTATAGATATCAATGATTATGCTTTCCTTAAAAAGAAAAAATTAAACTCACTATTAAATATTTCTAAAAAAAAAAGTAATTATTATACTAAAAATTATTTAAATTGTGATGGGAAAGAACCTGGTTATAAAAAGCTTATAAGACTGTTAAAAAAGATATAAAGTATAGTAGTGTGCTAAAGCCAGTATTTGATACCCTAAGAGTGCATTGTTTTTTTTTAACCGCTCTACTTCTATTGATAAACATAACTTCTAAAGGCACCATTAACTTTTTATTTTCTGTACCAAGAATAGAACCTAAATTATAAAACTAATTACTATTCAGTTAACAATCCCAATACATTTTGAAAATTAGTTTAACTTTACTTATTGTTCAAGTCTATTTTATTAGGGTGAAGGCTTTACGGTTTATTGACACCAATGACCCATTTGAAATATTGCATTATTACCGCCATTCCAACCATAGTTAGTATCGTCTATTTGAGTCCAAATCACTAATTGGGATTTGCCAGCTGGTTTTCCTCCTGGACATTCTGTTTGATCAAATCTTATTCCACCAAGTACGTTGCCACCTCCACCTCTTCTAACCACTGCATCTGCAGTACTGTCGTATGTATTTTTGTAACCAATATCTAGAAAATGATCTTTAAATATATCAGCCATTTGATTTACACCCGATGCAGTATTCACAGTGTCACAATTGATGGATCTTTTATCACTTAATTTTAAAATTCCTCCTTGAATGTCACATAATGCAAATTTTGCACTAATAAATTTTGATGCATTTTTCCAATTTGCAAGCGTTGCACTTCTTTTAGCAAATAGTGTATATTTGTTATAAGCAACCACTCCTACTGCAGCAAGGATACCGATGATGGCTACTACGACTAGGAGTTCTATTAGGGTGAAGGCTTTGCGGTTCTTATCTTTCATTAAAAATTCTAATCAGTTGTAATGGTGCTTAGTAATCAGCTGTAATGGTGCTTAGTTTTGTGTTCGAAGAGTGACAACCATCTTTAAAGACTCTGCAAGTTGAGCTCTTATTTGACCCTGTTGTTCAGGTGGAAAGACATCAATAATTCTATTCACAGTATTGGGTGCACCACTAGTATGAAGTGTTCCAAAAACTAAGTGACCTGTTTCTGCTGCAGTTAATGCCATACCTATAGTTTCCAGATCTCTAAGTTCACCAACAAGAATTACATCTGGATCTTCTCTTAAAGCTGCTTTTAATGCATGAGAAAAACTCTCTGTTTGTTTTCCAACTTCTCTTTGAGAGACTATACTTTTTTTATCTTTGTGAATAAATTCCACAGGATCTTCAATTGTGATTATATTTGAGGGTCTAGACTCGTTTATCTGATTAATAATTGCTGCTAAAGTTGTAGATTTTCCAGACCCTGTTGGACCTGTAACTAATACCAAACCTTTATGAGCATCAAGTAAACTAAATAATACTTGAGGTAGGTTTAAATCTTCCATTAGAGGAATTTTGGTTTCAACTCTTCTTAAAACAGCAGCTAAACCATTTAAAGTTTTGAAAAAATTTGCTCTAAATCTTAGTTCACCTAACATAATGGCAGTATCTAATTCATTCTTTACTTCAAACTTTTTAATTTCATCTTCTGAACAGTTATTCTTTAATAAATCTTGTAAATCTTTATCTTCAACTTGACTGTTAGGTTCCATGACAATGTCTCCTAAAGCTCTATAAGAAATATCTGAACCAGACCTTAAATGAAAATCAGAAATTTTTTTATTAGTTTTTGCAAGCTCTGAAATTTTGTTTAACATCATGTTAATAATACTATTTAATGATAAAAATTAAACTAATATTAGACTGTATAATAGATCACCTTGGGCAAAATAAATTAGACAGGCCGCTATAATAAAAGGTCCAAAAGGAATT
>Ga0209502_10002247_pt1 | contig 16325 bp, 15 predicted proteins | sample ArcticOcean_MG_C_10_FD_187442 | JGI IMG/M metagenome (GOLD analysis project Ga0209502, IMG submission 187442) | Marine microbial communities from western Arctic Ocean - ArcticOcean_MG_CB11_90 (SPAdes) (version 2) | ecosystem: Environmental > Aquatic > Marine > Oceanic | place: Arctic Ocean...
TTGGCCCGAAAAAATGCGCGCCACGTTTAGCGAGTTTTCTGGGCCCGCGTCACCTTTTCTAGACGAATTGGGCGCAGATTCTGAAATTTTGTTTACAGCGGTCGAGGAAGTCGCTTTGCCTCTCCCCTGGCATCGAGGGAGGGTTTTGCTGATCGGCGATGCGGCCCATGCGTCAACGCCATTCATGGGGCAAGGCGGGGCGATGGCTATGCAAGATGCCGTAGTTCTGGCCGAAGCATTAGATATTCATCCATGTCCGCAAAGGGCATTTGCGGCTTTTAGCGCAGCGCGGTTCCCAATTTGCGCCTTTGTTCAAAAGGCGTCCCGCGCAGTTGGCGAGGCTGGTGCATCGGAGGATGGGCTTAACCTCAAAGCACGCGACGATGACATGCGACGGACCGCGCAAGGTAAAGTGGACGGTTTTTATGACAGGCTTACTGAACTTAGTGATGCCGCAGATATCATTTTACGTCAAAATTTGTAACCGTCTTGAGCCGTCACAAATCTGTCAGTTGAACCCGGGCCGAAATGTCAGCAGTCTTGTTGTTCAATGATCCCAGCTGCGCGCCGTGCGTCCAGAGCCCGCCCATAATTTCAGTGTCCATCAGGTTTATGGCTCCGGATGAGTTGGATAACCTGTGGGATGATCCCGCTGCAACATCGCAGAAAATGGAGATGATGCAATTGTTGATTGACCGGAAAATTGCCCTTCGAAGCAAGTCTCTGGTTCCAACCCATCAGGCCTGTAGAGAACCACATGGTCCGAACAAAAAAATAGGATATTGTTGGTTTAGTTGAAGTATAATAAAACATGAACACATTGTTCATATATGAACATATATAACTTAAGGTGAAATATGAAAAAAGAATACGTAGAATTTAATGCAGACTCTTTAGAGAGTGCAAATTTAGCTAATCAATCCCGAGGGCGAGATTTAGATACTAATGAAAAAGCACTCGCTAAAGCTTTGATGAGTATTTATGAAAATGGAGTTCATGATTTTAAAGATGTTGCTGCTGCTCTTTCGAGCATGAAAGTTATTGCGCCACGAAGCGGCCTAAAGGACTGGACAATTGACTTGCTTCATGATGAGCTTATAGAAACTAATAATAAGCTAGATTTAGCTTATAGGGAAAACGGTTTTGGCGCTTGAATTTAACAATATATCAAGGTTCTTTGTGATCCCTGATAGTCAATTTGATGCCTTAAAAGGTTTAATAATAAATATATATAAAAGGTAAATTATGTCAAATATTCCTCCTGAATTCCCAAAAATAGAGCCACATAATGTTCAAATTCCAAGTGGTCAAAGTTTAAAAAAATGGATTGAGAGTCGTACTGCTCGATATGAAACCCGAACAGTTGATTGGAATGCACTGAAATTTCAAGCTGATTTTGATCCCAAATATAAGCGTGCTCAAATGAGATATATTGGAACAGGTGGGTCGGGAGTTACATCGGATCCGAATGTTGTTCCAGCTGATCACTTCACATTTTCAACTATGGTTTTGCCTGCTGGTTGTGAAGGGCCACTGCACATTCACTATGATGCAGAAGAAGTATTTTTTATTTTAAAGGGTAAAAAAATTAGATTATTTTTTGAGCACAATGGTGAGGAAGTAGAAACAGTTTTGACAGAAAGAGATGTAATCTCAATTCCACCTGGTGTTTATCGCGGGTTGCGTAATGAAGGTGTTGAAGAGGCGCTGATGTGTGTCATGATTGGCAATCCAAATCCCGTGACACCTGCATATCCAGAAAGTCATCCAATTTCTAAAATTAAACGACCAAAGAATTAATAATACAGATATAGGAGTGTAATTTTGTCAGATATAAATATTAGTGCATTAATTGAAAATAGAATTAATAATGGAATATTAGGACAGTGGTACCCTGTAGCTAAAACAGTTCAAGTGAATAGTATTTCACCTGTAGGCGTTGAAGTGCTTGGTGAAAAACTTGTACTTTGGCGTAACGAAAAGGGACACCTTCAGTGTCTTAAGGATTTATGTCCTCACAGGGGCGCTCCCTTATCACATGGAATCATTCATAAAGACCATATTGCATGCCGTTATCATGGGATTGTGGTTAGTGGACAAGGAACTATTATAAATGTTCCAGCAATGAAGGACTGTGCTCTCGAAGGCCAAAAGGCTGTTAAAACATTTGAAGTTCAGGAACTTTATGATGCTATTTTTATATATATTCCTTCCGCTGAAAACCCAAAAGCACCCCCGCTAAAAGTTCCAAAAGAATTTATTTCAGAAGATTGGACAGGTATTTTGTGTACTTCTGTATGGCAAACAAACTACAGATATGCTCTAGATAATCTAGCTGATCCAATGCATGGCTCTTACTTACATGCAGAAAGTTTTACGTTAGGATTTGGCTCCAAAGAAGATCTAATGGATGTTGAAAAAACTGAGAACGGATTTATTGCTAGACGTACTGGACAAGTAGATGAAAACTTTGACTGGGTGGAGTTTGAAATTTATAACGGAACAATGTTCTGCTTTCTTGATATCCCGTATCCTTCAGCTGCTGGACCAGGAGGAAGTATGCGTATAGTTGGTTTTGTTACGCCTATCAACGATAGTTCTTGCAAGGTATTTTTTTGGCGTATGAGGAGAGTTAAAGGTATTCAACGTGAATCTTGGAGGTTTCTTTATCGAGCTGAACTAGAATCAAAACACTGGAAAGTTTTAGAGCAAGATCGAGAAATATTAGAAGCAATGTCAGACAATGCTCGTGAAAATGAAAAGTTATATCAGCATGATATTGGCGTAGGTAATATTCGATACACCCTCTATAGTCAAGCAAAATTAAATGTTGATTACGAGCAAAATGTTGAAAATAAAGCGTAATGCTTAAAAATCGCTCAATATTAGTAACAGGTGGCGCAAGAGGCTTAGGTGCAGAAATTGCAAAAAGTGTTTCTGAGAAAGGGGCCAAGGTAATTATTGCAGATATAAATACTCAAGAAGGCCAACAAACTGCTAATAAATTGAATGCTGACTTTTTTCATGTTGATTTAGAAGACTCTTCATCTATTCAAAAACTGATCAAGAGTGTTTCTAAAACTTTTAATGGCAAACTTGATGGATTGGTAAATAATGCTGCTATTGCAACTGGTATTGGCGGCATTCAATTTGAAGACATTGATCTAACAAGCTGGGACAAGGTGATGCGAGTGAATGTGAGGGGTACTTGGTTGATGACTAAGGCAGCTGCGCCACTATTACGAGCTTCTAAATCTGGAAGAATAGTAAATATTTCATCTGATACGGCTTTATGGGGTGCGCCACTTCTATTGTCATATGTCGCCAGCAAAGGTGCAATTATTTCTATGACTAGATCTCTTGCGCGTGAGCTTGGATCAGACCAAATTGGAGTAACTGCAGTTGCTCCAGGAATTTTAACTACAGATTCAACGGATTACGTTCCTGAAGCTCGACACAGTTTTTATAATGAAAATCGCGCCATACTTGGTCCTCAAGGAGCTGAGGATATAACTGACACAATAAGCTTTCTTTTAACAAAAGGAGCGCTAACTTTGACTGGTCAAGTGCTAGCCGTTAATAACGGTTTTGTATTTTCTTGATATGATGAATAATTTAAGCCTTAAAAAATCTGGATCAATTGAGTATTTTGAGCAAAAGGGCGAAGATGAAATTGAGGTAGTGCTTCTTCATGGTATTGGATCAAATGCATTATCTTTTAAGTCACTAATCAAAGAATTACCTCAAAGTTGGAGAATATTGGCTTGGAATGCGCCTGGATATGGTCAATCAAAGCCCTTAGATAAAAACTGGCCAATAGCTGATGATTATGCTTTAGCTCTTCAGGGGTTATATGAACGACTAGAGCTAAGAACCCCTCTATTGGTTGGTCATTCACTAGGCGCTTTAATCGCTACAAGTTTTGCTTTGAGATATTCAAAAAATGTTTCAAAACTATTACTTGCCTCTCCAGCATTAGGCCACGGTCAGTCAACTAATGACCCTCTAAACCCATTAGCAAAAAATCGCATTGATGAACTAGAATTATATGGGGTGGAAAAATTCGCACTTAAGCGTGCCAGTAAACTTGTAGCCAATCCAGATAAAAATCCAAAGATTGTCTCGCAAATTGCTAAAGAAATGATGCGTATAAAAAATCCAGGATATACTCAGGCTGTGAAGATGCTTGCTTCAGGTGATCTATTGCAAGATGCATTAAAAGTAAGTTGTCCGACAGATGTTCTGGTTGGAGCTGAAGACATAGTTACTACTCCAACTTCTGCTAAAAAAGTTTTTCAAGTTTTACAGTCTGTAGTTTGTAGTAAATTAACTCAGCTTGATGAAACAGGACATGCAATTTATCAACAATCTCCAAGAAACTTTGCTAAAGCTCTTAAAGCTTTTGCGCAGCCCAATTTATTAACAAATTCTAAAAGGATAAAATTATGACAAACTTTTCTCAGGTTGATGGACTACGTGGAATTGTGATGCGTGGACCTAGTATTATAGAGAGCGCTTCTTTTTATGAGAAACTCTGGGGGTTAGAGCTTTCACACTCAGAAGATGGCACAGTTTTTTTTCGATCCACTAACTCTGAACCAATTACTTATGGTTTGGTAAATCACCCAATTTTTGGAATTGAATATATTCATTTTTCAACAAAAGATCGATCTTCAATGGATATTCTTTTCACACAACTTGTTGCAAAAAATTGCACAATAATTAGCAAACCAGCAGAGTTTAATGATTTCGCTGGTGGCTATGGTTTTGAGATTTTAGATCCAGATATGCGCCGTTTAAGATTTCGAACCGACTCTCTTAAATTGCCTGAAAAGAAAAAATGGGGTCATCCACATAAAGTCTCTCATATTGTCCTAAACACTCCTGATATGGATGGATTACAAAAGTTTTTTACATCTGTATTAGATTTTCGTGTCTCTGATTATTCTGGTGATCAGATGGTTTTTTTAAGATGTAACAATGATCATCACTCTATTGCATTAGTAAAATCACATTATCCTAGCATTAACCATGTTGCTTTTGAGTTGTCAACAATTGATGAGTTTATGCACTCTATTGGGAGAATGAAACAAGCTGGGCATAATCCATCTTGGGGGCCTGGTCGTCATGGTCCTGGTGACAATCCTTTTGCCTATTTTGTATCACCACCTGGTTTTGTTGTTGAATTTACAACTGAGTTACAAAAAATTAATGAGAAAACACATCAGCCTAAGGTTTGGTCACGCACTGACCCAGCATCTATGGATTTATGGATGACAGCAGGGCCACCAACCACTTCACAACGAACAGCTATGCAGGGTAGGCCAGACCCTGGCTTCCTTAATTTGACCAATGTATGAGAGTAAATTATGATTAATTTTAATTATGAAGGTAAGGTAGCAGTTGTTACAGGTGGAACATCTGGGATTGGCCTTGCAACAGTAAAGGCTCTTCTTCATTCTGGTGCAAAAGTGGCATTTTGTGCTCGCTCTAATGAGCGATTATTAGAAGTAGAAAATAAATTAAAAGTAGAATTTGGCGAGAATCGAGTATTTGCAAAAGCACTATCAGTTTTGGATCCAAAAGAAGTAAATATTTTTTCTGAGGATGTGATGTCACTTTTTGGAAAATGTGATTTGCTTGTTAATAATGCTGGTCAAGCAATGCTCTCAACATTCAATACTACGAGTGACGATGACTGGCGAAGCGAATACGAATTAAAAATTTTTAGCCAGATATACCCAGTGCGTGCTTTTCAATCGATGTTAAAAAAAGAAAGAGGCTCGGTTGTTGCTGTCAATTCACTTCTTGCACTTCAACCTGAAAAACACATGGTTTGCACTTCATCAGCAAGGGCTGCGGTTCAAAATTTAATTAAATCATTGAGCATCGAATTTGCTCCAGAAATTAGAGTTAATTCAATTTTATTAGGCCTTGTAAACACTAGTCAATGGGAGCGTCGATTTCAAGATCGTGAAGACCACGCCATAACAAAAAATGATTGGTATAAAAATCTTGCGCTTAACAAAGGTATTCCACTTGGAAGACTGGGAGAGCCAGACGAAGTTGCAACTGCAATAGCTTTTCTTGGGTCTTCTGGAGCTAGTTATATAACAGGAGCCCAACTTGAGATTTCTGGCGGGCTGTCAAAACAGATATAGAGTTAATCATATGAAAAATACATCATTATCACCAATAGAAACAGTAGCAGATGTCATTGCACAATATTTAGATGATATAGGTATTAGTGTAATTTTTGGAGTGATTTCAATTCATAATATGCCAATTCTAGATGCTATAGCCCGACAGGATAAAATACGTTTTGTACCGGCTAGAGGGGAAGCAGGTGCATTAAATATGGCAGATGCTTTTGCTAGAGTTAGCGGTGAGTTAGGGGTTTGTATGACTTCTACTGGAACTGCTGCTGGTAATGCCGCAGGTTCACAGTTAGAAGCCTTAACTGCTGGCTCTAAACTTTTACATATTACTACTCAAATTGATCTAGAATTTTTAGACCAAAATTCTTCAGCAATTCACAGTGTACCTAGCCAACCTGAAATGTTGAAATCTATATCGAAGAATTACTTCCGTATTAATGATTCTAGAAACACGATAAAAATTCTTTCTGCAGCAGTTTCTTCAGCCATTTCACCACCGACTGGCCCTGTTAGTTTGGAAATTCCAGTAGATGTTCAACGTTCTCAATTAAGATATCCTAGTTCTATTGAAATACCTGAGCCATGCAGAATAGCCTTACCTGAAAACTCAATTAGAGAACTTTCCGAACTAGTTAAAAAAGCAAAGCGCCCTATGCTTTGGCTTGGAGGTGGGGCTCAAAATGCTGGAATTGAAGCAACAGAACTTTTGAACAGGGGCTTTGGAGTTGTTACATCGACAAATGGACGTTCAATAGTTAGCGAAAATCATTCTTCAAATCTTGGCGCATTTAATATGACCCAAGCTGCCTCTGGTATTTATGCAAAAAGTGATTTGATGATTGTCGTTGGCTCTAAGTTGAGAGGTAATGAAACTCAAAATTATAAAATGAAACTTCCTCCACTTGTTCAAATAGATGCTGAAGACTATCAAGGTGTAAGAAATTATGAAGTAAAAAAGTTTATTCACAGTGATGCAAAAGAGGCGTTGCAAAAACTTTTAGAGTTACTACCTAAAAAACTAGATATTGATAAAAAGTTTCATAAAGATATTAAGCGAGCTCGTAGTGTCAGTGAATCTAAGTTGTTAGTTACACTAGGACCATATTCTACAATAGCAAAGATATTAAAGAATACAGTCTATAGTGGCTTGCACCCATGGGTTAGAGACGTAACTATTACAAATTCAACATTTGGCAACCGTTATGTGAAAATTGCTGAAGCTTCATTAGGCGTTCATGCTGTTGGTGGTGGTATTGGTCAAGGAATATCAATGGGAATTGGCGCAGCAATTGCAAGTCCGAAATCAAAAGCTATTGTTATGATTGGAGACGGTGGTGCAATGTTAGGTTTGGCAGAAATGATTACTGCTGTTAGTGAAAACGCACAACTTGTTTATATACTTATGAATGATCAGGCATATGGTGTAATTGAAAATATTCAAGATAATCATTATGGAAGCCGACGACACTATTCTAAATTAGCCACGCCTAATTTTTCAATTTTTTGCAAGTCTATCAATTTGCCTCACCAAATTGTTAGGGATGTAGAAGATTTTCAAGGTTCAATCGATAAAGCCCTGAAGGCAAAAGGACCGCAAATGGTAGAGGTTGATATGTGTAGCATTGGACCATATGCTGAGGTATTTTCTGGTCCGCCTGCTGGTGCTGCAAATAATAAGGAGATAGCATGACAAGACTCGGAATAATTGGCTTTGGTAATATTTCAATATCCCTAGCTGGACTTCTTCAAACTCAACTAGAGAGGCGATTGGAGCACTTAACTATTGTTTGTCGACCAGAATATAGCTCTCAAATCAAACAAATCATGAAGGAAGAATATAACGATATTGCTTCAGAATATTGTATAGCTACTTCTATAGAAGCTTTAATAAATAATAAGCCCAACCTTGTTGTTGAGTGTGCTGGTCATGATGCTGTTTTTGAACATGTTCCTCAAATATTAAGTGCAGGCATTGACACAGTAGTAGTTTCAATTGGCGCCTTATCAGATGTAGCTCTTGCAGATTCTTTGTATAATTCTGCAAGAAAAGGCAACTCTAAACTATTACTTCCTTCTGGAGCAATTGGAGGAATTGATTTACTGGCATCTTTGCAACAATATGGAGAACTAGATGTTTCATATAGAGGCGTAAAACCGCCTGCTGCATGGTCAGGGACACCAGCTTCTGCGCTTTTTGATTTGGACCAGTTATCGAAGGAAACAGTAATTTTTAGAGGCACGGCTCGTGAGGCTGCTAACACATATCCAAAAAATGCTAATGTTGCTGCTACAATTGCTCTTGCAGGTGCTGGCTTTGATGAAACTAAAGCAGAGTTAGTTGCAGACCCAAAAGCAATTACCAATATCCATGAATATACTGTAAATTCCCCTTTGGCAAGCTATACTTTTCGAGTAGAAGCTAAACCCTTAAAAGACAGCACGAAAACATCTGCAACAACTGCATTTAGCGTACTGCGTGAAATAAAAAATTGTATTGGTCCTATTGTAATTTGAAGGTAAAAAATGATTAAGATGCCAGATGGAAAATTGTTTATTGGTGGTGAATGGAAAACAGGAACTGGAGAAGAAATAGTTTCAATTTTTCCAGCTGATGGATCATTGAATTGCTCTTTTTCTGGAGCTTCAAGAGATGATGTTTTGGAAGCTATAAAACTTGCAAAAAAGGCACAGTCACAATCCTCTTGGCTCTCCTTAAAACCGCATGAACGAGCTCGATATCTGTATTCAATAGCTGATGGTATTGAAGCTAATATTGATAGAATTTCACAAATACAAACTCGGGATACAGGAAAAACTTTGAGAGAAACTGCGGCCTTAGCAAAGTCTGCTTCTGAAACTTTCAGGTATTTTGGCGCGCTTCTTGAAAGTAGTGATGATTTACTAACGACTCAACGAAATAAATCATTGACTATGTCAGTCTATGAGCCATTAGGATTAATTTCAGCAATCACTCCTTGGAACTCTCCTATAGCATCTGATGCTCAAAAAGTTGCTCCAGCATTAGCAGCTGGAAACGCTGTGCTATTAAAACCATCTTCTTGGTCTCCATTAGTAAGCCTTGAATTCGCACGAATAGTTGAATCAGCTGGTCTACCTAAAGGTTTATTTTCAGTTTTACCTGGCTCAGGAAACGAAATTGGTAGTTTATTAGTAGATCACCCTGATATTTCAAAAGTAACTTTCACCGGTAGTACCGCAACTGGTAGAAATTTGGCAATCCAAGCAGCAAAAAAATTAATGCCGATTTCACTAGAACTGGGAGGAAAGTCACCCGTAATAGTGTTTAATGATTCTGATTTAGATGTTGCAATTTCAGGCGTTCTGTTTGGCATTTTTTCATCAACTGGCCAAAGTTGTATTGCGGGCTCACGATTGTTTGTACAGAGAGGCATATATGATGAATTTCTTAAGCGATTAGTAAAAGCAACAAAAAAACTAAAAGTTGGCAGTCCTTATTCACAAGATACCCAAGTTTCAACCTTGATTCATAATGATCATCGCGATAGTATAGCGGCGTATGTTGATCTGGCACGCAACGAAGGGGCAAAGATATTATGCGGTGGGGAAAGCCCGAGTGGTGCAGAGTATAAAAAGGGCGCTTACTACCTGCCAACAATTATTACTGAAGTCGATAATTCAGCTCAGATTTCCCGCGAAGAAGTTTTTGGCCCAGTTTTGGTTGTAATGCCTTTTGATGATGAAGCTGATGTCATTGAACAAGCCAATGAGAATGAATATGGTTTGGCTTGTGGAATTTGGACCAGTGACTTTCCGAAGGCATGGCGAGTGGGTCGTGCTATTAATGCAGGCACTGTCTGGGTTAACACATACAAACAATTTTCAATTTCGACACCTTTTGGCGGTGAAAAAAACAGTGGTATGGGTAGGGAAAAAGGAAGAAATGGTATTCGCGCTTTCATGTCTCAAAAGTCACTTTATTTTGATCTAACTGGGAATTCTCATCCATGGGCAGAAACATACTAATGGATAATGCATATTTGGGCGTTCATCTGAAAGGAAATATGAAAAAATTAGAAAATGGGAATTTAAATAAAAAAAGCTATTTAGTCCCTCCTGTTGAGCGCGCGATAAGGCTTCTTCAATATATTGGTGAGGGTAACAAGTGTCGTAATCTTTCTAAGGCATCAAGCCATTTATCTATAAACCGAACAACATTAATTCGATTAATTTATTCCTTACTCGACAACCGAATGATTGAACAAATTAGTGAAGATGAAGGTTATTGCCTTGGGATTGGAATCATTTCACTTGGGGCGCAAGCAATTCAATCAAGAGATGTTGTTCAGATGTCATTACAGTCGATCCAAGAGTTAGTAAAAAAATCAAATATGTCTGCACATTTAGGCATTCTTGATGGAACAGATGTTGTGTATCTAACTCGTGAAACTCCTAAAGCACATCTGATTAGTAATATGCATATTGGTTCGCGTTTACCCGCACATGCTTCGTCTATTGGAAGAGCAATTATTTCTGATCTTAGTGAAGTAACAGTAAGAAATATGTATAAAAATCACGAAGTAGGTGGTGCAACCAATAAAGCACCTCAAAATCTTCAGCAAATATTAAGTCAACGTAAAATTGATGTCAATCGAGGTTATGTTTGGAGTGTTGGAATGATTGAGCCCAATATTGGATCTTGTGCCGCAACTATTTATAACCATGAAGGAGTTCCTATCGCTGGATTGAACGTAAGTGGACCAAAAGATATCTTTATTAATGAAAACTCAAAACAGGCAATTATTATTATAGAAGCTGTACTTAATGCTGCAAGAATAAGTTCTGCAGCAATGGGATTTAGTTAGAGGAGTTCTGCGTGCGATTTGATGCGCTTTCATCTGGTCCTTACAGACGTTTTTGGCTTGGATCCATCGCCTCAGTAGGCAGTACACAGCTTTATTTTATAGGGATGGCATGGCTCGTTTTCGAACTCAGCAATTCTGCACTCGATCTCGGCCTGCTTGGTGCAGCAACTGCGGTACCCACCATTCTTGCAACTCTGGTTGGTGGTCTGGTTGCAGATCGAGTAAACCGCCGCTCAGTTTTAATTTTAACTTCTGTGGCTTCAGCTATACTGCTGTTTATACTGGCGGTACTAGATGCCACAGAGCTAGTGCGGGTTTGGCACGTTCTGTTAATTTCAGCCCTGCTTGGATTGGTACAGGGTTTTGATTTTCCATCGCGCTCTTCGATTTTTCCAGCGCTGATTGAACCAAAACAGATGATGAGCGCTGTTGCATTAAATTCTATCCTTTGGCAGGGGTCACGTATGATTTTTCCGGCAATTGGAGGACTACTCATTGCGCTGACTGACACCTCACTAATCTTTGTAATATGTGGAATTGGTTTTATAACAATGGTTATGGTACTGTTTTCAATTGAACTGGAGCAGGTAATTCAGGATAAGACTGACCCCTGGCACGAGTTTAAAGATGGAGTGAGATATGTTCTTCATCAACGATTATTCTTAACCTTGATCCTGTTGACTTGGATCTCTATGTTTTTTGGAACATCTTTTGTACAGATCATGCCGATCTTTGCTGACATATTAAATCATGGAGAACGCGGATATGGATTATTAATTTCGGCAACTGGGGTTGGTTCAGTAGCTGGGAACTTGTTCATATCTCATTTTCAGCAATCCCGTCAACTAGGGTTGCTGATGTTATCTTGCGCAGCGTTGTCAACATTCTCACTGGCAGGTTTCAGTCTGGTTACAGGGACATTATCAAATGCGGCCGGGGCATTTTGGCTTGCCTGCTTTTTCGCAGTTTTGGCTTCAGCCTTTAGTTCAGTCTATCTGGTTAGCTCCATGACAGTTTTACAGCTCAAAGTACCCGATAATTTACGCGGACGTGTGATGGGAATTCACAGCATCACTTTCAGCATGGTTGCACTTGGTGGACTTGTTATTGGAGCCCTAGCTACAAAATTTTCAGCCCCGACTGCCGTTTTTATAGGAGCGGTGATAGTGTTGTCATCATTAATCTGGGTGACGATTCGACAGGGAGAAATAATCAATCTTGATGGCAGTGAACTATGAATAGAGTCGTTACAACATTAGAATCGTTCCTGAAATTGAAACTCACCAAGTAGTGGTATCTGATCCTGACGGTAACATGTTTGAAGTGTTGTTTAAGGGCAAGGAAGCCAAAGTTGTAAACATTGAGGCTTATAATGGTTAATTATCCAATGGAGTCTTTGTTTCTCTTAGTCTTTAATACTTCACAACCCTCCCTCCCACAAAAAACGAAATTGGGACTTTAGTCCAAGTTGATATATAATCCTAGTATGAAGAAACTACTCCAGCTCACCCACTTCTGAGAGTCATAACTAGGTTATCCTAAAGACTTAATTCCAAACATAAGGCATTACTTCACTAGTCAAATCTTAAGACTAGGTAGTGCTTATATTAGCTCGAAGTACCCTGTAGTCCATTCATCATCCTTTTCTCATATACTCACACTTTAACTCCACCCAGGGAGAGGCTCATTACTCTTGGCTATAGATGAATACCATCCCTCACACATCAAACGAAGTTTGGACTTTTATCCTTGAAATTTATATTGTCAGTGTCTTGTGTCAACTGACAAAAGATAATTAATTGATAGGCAATAGGGGGGGGTGTTTGAATTACTGAAACCAAGTTGTAAGTTTTACTAGAGCCCTACTAAGATTAGATACTCTGAAAAGTTTTTCAATCTTAAGATGTATTAAGTCTTTTGCGTAGTAAAAACAACAGTTAGCTTTAAGTCTGTCTTAAGGTTTAAATCTAGTTGAAATTAGTGAGTTAGCTTTAAGTGTGGGTGAATCTATGCTGTAAGGCTTTTTTATCTGTAAATCTACTCAATATAAATTAGGCTCTCCACTTAACTTGTTAGTATGCTGCTGAATATAGTAATCTATACGTAACTATTACGTTAAATGGTTTAGTGTTATTAGGATAGACAATAAGGTATTGTCAATGAATTTTAAATGCGATATTAAGCTTTTAAGAAGCTAGATTTACTTAGCTATAACCCTTATATGAATTTGGGATTTAATACTGCTCAGTGGTTGTTTATCTAAACGACAGAGGGTAATTTATATTAAAGTTAATAGTAGCTTGTATATATAAGATTAAACACTAGATAACTCTACCTTAATAAGCATAATAATAAATAATGTGACAAGTCTACGCAGTAGGCTTAGTCACATTATTTGTACTATGATTACTTGAGAACAATAAAACAATAATATTAGTAGTAGTAGTAGTAGTAGTAGTAGTAGTAGTAGTAGTAGTAGTAGTAGTAGTAGTAGTAGTAGTAGTAGTAGTAGTAGTAGTAGTAGTAGTAGTTAGTAGTTAATTTCTTATATCTAGATAAATAACATAACTGCGTATATTCACTCAACCTTATATTAAGTTAATATGAATGAGGATAACCGTCTACTTCGTAGACTCTATATCCTCATTCATATACTTTTCATATTATTTACTTGTCATATTATTGATCTAGATATAAGAGCAAGTGTTATCTTATTAGTAATTCCGCGGGGTCGCTACGCTCCAAGTATATATAATTAAGAGAAGTCAAAAATCATTGCTATTAATGGAATTTTATAACACTGTATTCAATTTATAGTTACATTATTCATGTTATAATTTAATGCATGAGACGCAAATATACACAAATGAGGGAAGATGCCACGAAGTACCCATTAGATTCATACAATGAGCTTTCTAAAGCTCAACAACGTATTTTTACCTTTTTAATGAAATCCAGAGGCGCTAACAACCAGCAACGAATACAAAATATTGAAATTGCAGATCGTTTAGATGTTCATGCTCAACACGTTAGCCATGATCTAAAAGCTGTTATCGATTTAGATATGATACGCAGAGGTAAATACAATCTGATAATGATTAATCCTAATATGTGGTTTGCTGGAGATGTATTTGCTCATAATGATGCCGTTATTATGTGGAATGATTTGTTCAAAAGTTGATGTAGGAATTAGATTTGATGCTTAGTTTCAGAGTCATTCTACTTACCTCCCATATGCTCATCCAGCCACTGGTCAACAGCTGCTTTTTCCCAAACGACAAGTTTTCCGGAATTACTTAGATTAGCACCTATATTGATACCAGCTGGAAACTTACCATCTTTAACTAAGCGAGTGATATATGACTTGGACATTGATATGTATGAAGCTACATCTTTAAGCCTCATACATCTTTTATCTTGTGGTGCTGCGTATTTTTTAGCTGCATTTTTATACTTGATAGACATACTCTAACTCCTATTAAGGAGTAAGAGTTGATTCTGGTAGATTTATGTAGCGACCAACTCTTACAAAAACATTAAATTAACAACACTATGTGTTGTTGCTATTTAAATGTTTTCATAATCGGAGTGAAGTATCTAACCACTTAGCAAATTACAACTGCCTTGCGCTACTTCTGCTCTCGTAGGTCCACTTCTTACGCTATACGAAATAGTGCGGTTGGACACAAATGTTGCTTATAAATACTCTAGAGGACTAACTTTAGAGTTCTATTTTCAACAAAAGGAGAAAATACAATGATTTAAATTTATGTTAATATTATAAAATATTATGTTAAATAATTCAATGCTAATTCATGTTATTTTATGTGCATTTTTCAGTTTAAATCTGGTTCAAAAGTATTAATGTAATTACACCAAGTAGTCATCAATTCACGCCTTTTATCGAACAAGTCACCCCTGTTGTAAGCTCTCTCAGTTTTACTAGGAATAGTATGTGCAAGAGCCCTCTCAATTACACCGTATGATGAAGTTGACTGCTCTTCACACCAGTCTCTGAATGAGCTTCTAAATCCATGAGGTACATAGTGTCCTATATCCATTTTTCTCATTGTAGCAATCATAGTAACACCAGATAACGGCCTTCCAACTCTCTGTCCTGGAAACACATATTCATTTAATACATACAGCGATTCAAGAATATCAATCATTTCATCAGTTAATGGAACTCTATGTTCTTTAAAAGCTTTCATGCGGTTCGCTGATATTGTCCAGGTTTTATTTGGCAGATCTATTTCATCCCAAGTAGCATTTAAAATCTCACCAGACCTACAGGCTGTTAGTATCAAAAACCTAAGCGCTTTCGCTGAGAAACCATCCTTATTTTTAAGTTTTGCATAGAAACTTGGAACCTCTTCATACGGCATAGCTGGATGATGACGCTCAACACCATTATTATTAAGCTTCTTTATCTTAGTTGGTGATTGTAGTAGCTTATCTAGGTTGCCTTGCCATCTTGCTGGATTGAACTCCTCTATGTAATCCATTGCAGAGCACCAGTCAAGAATATTCTCGATCCTGCCTTGTACACGCTTAGCTGTTTCAGTTTTAGTAAGCCAAATAGGCTTTAACACTTTTAGTACATCTGCTTTGGTGATATCTGTTACTAACATTGAGCCAATAACAGGGTTTGCATGATTGCGAATGGTTGATATCCATTGCTTGGTATGCTTCTTATTTCTCCATTCGTGTCGCTGCTTCAGAATATACCTAGCTGCAGCCTGGATAAATGTTGGCACAGTTTTACTTGCTTCTTGCTTTAAGCGGTTAACTTCATCAATAGGATCGATACTCTTGTGAATCAATTTACGGTACGATAAAGCTGTTTCCCTAGCTGAAGCTAGGGAAACTGTAGGATAACCCCCTAAACCAGCTTTACGAGCCCTTCCCTTTATCGTGTACCTAAATGCCCACAACTTAGAATCTTTGCGTTTTAGTAGCCAAAGATTACCACCATCATTCAAACTCTTCTTGGTAGTTTTTACCTGTCTATCTGTCAATCTTTCAATACTTGTTGCCATGATATTTCTCCGTGTTTTTTATGTGTACAACTTGGGGTACAAGTCGGGGTACAAACGTGTACTTATTTTAACATTTTGATACATCAACGATTATGGCAATACATAGCGTTGTAGCAATATATAATGCATTACATGGAGCAACATAGAGTCTCATTTTTCAAGACTCTCTCTCCGCCATAATATTGAATGCTCTATGAATACACCTAAAGTTATCCATTGGTTTCGCCAAGATCTAAGGTTATCAGATAACCCTGCACTATTTGAGGCAGCAAAAAATAGTTCAA
>Ga0209502_10002253_pt1 | contig 16287 bp, 14 predicted proteins | sample ArcticOcean_MG_C_10_FD_187442 | JGI IMG/M metagenome (GOLD analysis project Ga0209502, IMG submission 187442) | Marine microbial communities from western Arctic Ocean - ArcticOcean_MG_CB11_90 (SPAdes) (version 2) | ecosystem: Environmental > Aquatic > Marine > Oceanic | place: Arctic Ocean...
ATTGAAAAGCGGTCCCGAAAGCGGTCCTGATTTGTGCGTTACACCAGGGTGACTTTGTAGCTGACACCCAAAACCGGACATTGACTGTGCTAATGCCAGAGGTCTGCTATGCGTACGTTGTTGTCTTTCGCCGCAACAGCACGAATGGCTGCTTCCACGGATCTAGCTGGCTTTGGCGTTAGTCCTTTTACGCGCTTGCGAGCGTTGACGAAGGGCATACCAAATAGTACCCCCGATCAGCAGGACGTTAGCATCAGAGACTAAGGGGTTGATGGCGGCGAAAAGGATTACTCGGTTTTCAGAAAGGACCAGATAGATCGGGTCAGATGGTTTGAGTTTTTTTTGTTGCGATGCAGCCGAATATCCAGTGCTACTGTCCAAGAATCACTACCAGTTCGCACCAATGTTTTGCGTTCGAGATCGGCCTCTATCAAGCTTTCTGGAAGCCACGCCAATCCGCTTCCGTCGCGTGCGCGCATGAGCAAGGCACCGGCCATCGAGTTTTCGTAAATACTTTGCAGGCGCGGTCCCAGTTTATAGCGCTGCAGCATTGGTTCGAGATGTTGGCTGATAGGCGCTGCGTCCGCGAACCGCAAGAATGGCACTTGACCGTCGCTGGCTTCGATATCGAAAACCGGGTCACCGTTTACGCCTGGCATACAGACGGGCACAAGATTGTCTTTGCCAATCACAATGCTTTGGCCGTCATCGCTTGTTTCATCTGCGAGCGCATAAGCGATCACGAAATCAACATCGCCATGTTGCAAATCCCTCATGCAATGGGGAAGATCATCAGCCCTGAGGCGCGACAGGATCGGCCCGTAAGCTTCTTCGAAGGCGCATAGCCAGTTGGTATAAAACCGCCAGCTAATTGAATGCTCTTCGCCAAAGGTCACGACGTATTTTTCTGGCAGCGACTGCGCAGCAAGAATCTGGCTGCGTTCTTGTTCGATCAACGCATAGGAGCGCAGTCCGGCCTCCAGCATCTGCGCTCCGGCTGTTGTTAGCCGCACAGGTTGGCGGGATCGATCCACGAGTGTCACACCAGTCCATTCCTCTAGTGTACTGATTTTGCGACTGAAAGACGGCTGACTTGTGTTTTCCAGCTTTGCAGCCCGAGAGAAATTACCAGTTTGGCTTAGTCGTTCCAGATATTTGAACAGGTCGATATCCATGATTCCTGTATAATTCATAAAATGAATAATGTCATCTGATCATAGCATTGGACCCGCTGATTTTTCTGGTTCAGTATGCTTGGATAAAGGCGGTTCGAAAGATGACCGCAATATTGAACCAAAAACGGCTTGAAACAACAGTGAGCGAAACCAAGAAAATCAATATGAATGGGAGGACATTTCAATGACCGAATTACTGAACTTCACCACAGGAACTAGAGCTATTGGCTGCGTATCTGCGATAGCCATAATTTGCGCGACAGCGGCCAATGCTGCCGAACTGAACCTGATGATGAGCAACGTTGATGCTAAGACAACGGTGCTTGCCGAATTTGCCGAGCGCTATAAAGCGACAAACCCGGATGTAGAAATCACGCTTAACCTCGTCGGTTATAACGTCATCCGCGAACAGCTTCCTGTTCAACTAGAGGCCGGAACCGGCCCTGATTTGGCCTTTGTGACCAATCTGGGCGGACTGAATTCCTATTATGTTGATCTGACGCCATATGTGGATGCTGCTGATTGGGAAGCAGCCTATGGCGCTGTGCTGCCGTGGTATCGCGCCGGAGCGCCGGATGGGATATTTGGCTATCACTCTGAAATGACAGTGACCGGGCCCTATGTGAACCTGACCATGTTTGAGGAGGCCGAAGTCGAGGTTCCCGCCCCTGGCGCAACTTGGGAAGACTGGGCTGATGCGACGCAACAGGTGATGGATGCCACCGGCAGTTATGCCGGGATGGTCATGGACCGCTCGGGTCACCGTTTTGCGGGACCGGCAATGTCCTATGGCGCCAAATACTTTGACGCTGACGGTAACTTTGTGGTCGATGACGGGTTCCGCGAATTCGCCGGGTTGATGATGGAGTGGCACGGGTCGGGCCTAATGCCTGCTGACATCTGGCCTGCCGTCTCGGGCAGCAAATACGCGAACGGCAACGAAATGTTTTTTAACCAGGATGTGGCGTTCTACATGTCCGGGTCATGGAACACAGCCAATGTGCAGCAAAATGTCGGCGATAAGTTCGATTTTGCAGTTGTGCCTGTGCCTTGCGGTCCAGCGGGTTGTGGCATCATGCCTGGTGGCCAAGGTCTGGTCGCATTCAAAAGCGGTGACGCCGAAAAAGAAGAAGCTGCAGCCAAGTTTGTTGACTGGATGGCTGCAGATGAACAGGCTCGCGAATGGGCCGCACGCACCTTTGCGATCCCGGCAAACAGCCGGCTGCAAGCTGAGGGTCTGGACTATGTCGGTGCCGGAGCGTCAGAGGCGATTGCCAATGGCCTGAACGCGTTCACCGCAATGGCCGCTGCGGCAGCGAAACAAACGCCACAAGCGTATCTTATGCAGGGCAACGCCAATAACAGTTTGTTCTTCAATTCCACGATCAAGTATCTAGGCAGCGCGTTGAACGGCGAACTGACGCTGGAAGAGGCGCTTGAGAAGATCGAGGCGGACGTGACGGCCAAATAATTCGGCCTGAGCATTTTCATCAGGGCTGAACCAACGGTGGAGCACCACCTTTGGTTCAGCTTATCGGCAAACGAGCTATTCCTCCAACAGGAGAAGTTTCCACATGTCACTTGCCGGAATACTGATAACGACAATCGGACTCCTATGGATTGGGGGCGGTTCGATCTGGCTTCTGCTTCGCAGGCGCTATCGCCTTTATCAGGTGCCGAATTTCTTCATGGACCTGCTAGGCTTTCCTGTGGAACTGGCGCAAAGCATTTGGGGGCGTGGTGGCGTACCTTACGCGCTGTTGCTACCAAACCTGTTGATCTTCGGATTGTTCACATTCGCTCCAATGATCTTGAATTTCTATGTCTCGATGACCAACGGCACTTCAATCTCGCTGTTTGACCGGCCATTTGTTGGATTAGCCAAATACGCAGAAATCTTCGATTGTGTCAGTATCCTTGAACCCAAAAGCTGTTCCAACGCGGGCTATAATTTCTGGACTGGCATGTTCAACACATTGTGGTTCGTGGTGTTTCAGGTGCCGATCCTGTGCGCTGTGGCGCTGCTGACGGCGCTGGTGGTGAACAAAAACCTCAAGGGACGTGGGTTATGGCGTGCGATGTTTTTTTACCCCGTCATGTTGTCACCAGTTGTCATCGCCAACATCTGGAACTGGGTGCTGCACCGCAAGGGTGTGCTCAACGAGACGATTGGCGGCGCAAGCGACACACTGACCGGATTGGCTGGGATGGCCGGGTTTGATATGGTCATGACCGTTCTGTTGGCGGTGGTGTTGATGGCTGTCAGCGAGCGCGCGCTACGGTCTGGCGATGGACCATCGTTGGCCTGGACTGCCGTGTTTGGCGTGCTGTTTGCCCTGCTATTCACCTGGGCCAATCCGCTTAGTTTGCTTGATTCGTCGAGCAGTTTCTGGCTGGGGGTCATACTGGCCGCAGCGCTTTGCTGGTTGGTATCGGTTCAACACAAACGCGCCCGCATTGTGTTCTTCGGATTTTGTGTGATTGCCGCTCTTTTGCTGCTGTCGATCCAATTCGACGCCGTATTCGACTTTGACCGCTACCGCCCGATAAATTGGCTGGTGAAACCGCGTACAAACTGGCCATTCTTTTGGCTGATCTTCGTTTTCACCTGGAGCCATATGGGGTTCTATATGCTGATCTTGCTGGCTGGATTGCAGGCCATCCCCGCCGATCTGTATGAGGCCGCCAAGATGGATGCCACCAGCGCGCCGCGTGCTTTCTGGCGCATCACGTTGCCGCTGGTGATGCCCACGTTGACCGTGGTTGTCGTTCTTTCCCTGATCCGCAGCTTCCAGATTTTCGACGAAGTCTACCTTCTTACTGGCGGTGGGCCGGGACGCGAGACCTACATGATCGTGCAGAACTTCTACGAAGTCGCGTTTACAAACACTATTCCCGATTATGGACAGGCTGCCGCTGGGTCCGTTCTGATGGCGGTCGTGATCGCAGTGTTCACTTTCTTCCAACTTTGGGTGACTCGTCGCCAATCGGAGCTTTGAACCATGAGCAGGATCACAACCTTCCTCACCCGGACCCGCGGCAATCCTGATTCTGCAGATCGCTTTGGTATTACGGATTTTCTGGCCTACGGTTATTTGTTGCTTGGCGTGATGATCATTCTTGTGCCGGTGTTTTGGACCGTTCTCAGTTCGATAAAACCAGAACGTGCGATAGACAGTTTTGACACCCGCCTTTTGCCAATCTCGCAGGTTCAGCAGGATATCGCAGGCGTCGGAGATAAACCAATTTGGGAATTCACCGCCGAGGATGGCATGGTTACCGAGGTCTTCAAGGCCGGGCCGACCCGTAGAATCACCGACGTGGCCCCAGTTGCTAACCCCGAAGCCGTTATGCAGGTGGAACGCAAACGGCTACAACCCTCTGAAGAGCTTCGGCTTGCGACGGAAAACTATCTTGATCCGTTGTTGAAACGGAACGGGCAAGAGAATTTCCACTTTGCCACCTATCTGTTCAACTCTGTCTTCGTGACCGTCGCTGCGACGCTAATCACCTTGCTGATCAATGCAATGGCCGCCTTCGCGCTATCAAAATATCGGTTCCGAGGGCGGCTGACCTTCACGCTGCTGATCGTGGCGACCTTGCTGATCCCATCGTCGATCATTCTGGTTTCGCTGTTTTTCGTGGTCTGGACTTTCGGCATCTTTGGCTCGCTTTGGGGGGTTATCATCCCGGCCGCTGCCACGCCCACAGGCGTGTTCCTATTACGGCAATACATGTTGACAATCCCTGATGAATTGTTAGAGGCAGCGCGGATGGATTCCGCCAGCGAATGGCGCATCTTCTGGCGCATCATTATCCCGCTGTCGCTGCCCGCTCTATCCGTTCTGGCGATCCTAAGCGTTATCTGGCGCTGGAATGATTTCCTCTGGCCTCTGATCGTGCTGATTTCAGATCCAGCCAAACACACCATACAACTTGGTCTGACCCAATACGCCGGAGAGTTCGATCAGGACTTCCATTATATTCTCGCCATGACGGTGGTGTCGCTGATCCCGATCACTTTGGTGTTCGTCTGGCTGCAACGCTTCATCACAACTGGCATCGCCACGACAGGATTAAAATGACCGACGCTTCTGCAAATGTGCCTCATGCCCTCGAACTTAGAGACATCCGCAAATCCTTTGGTGCAGTCGATGTGATCCACGGCATTGACCTTGAAATCGAGGAAGGCGAATTTGTGGTTTTCGTCGGCCCATCGGGCTGCGGTAAATCTACACTGTTGCGTCTGATTGCTGGGCTGGATGATCCGACCTCTGGCGAAATCCAGTTGCAGGGAAGGCGGGTCAATAATGTGCCGGCTTCGGAACGCGGATTGTCGATGGTTTTCCAAAGCTATGCGCTTTACCCACACATGTCGGTGCGGTCGAATCTGTCTTTTGGGCTGGAAAACATCCGAATGCCACGGGAAGAGATCACGCGCCGTGTAGATGATGCCGCCACGCTGTTGCAGATTGATCCACTGCTTAATCGTCGCCCCGGCCAGCTTTCAGGGGGGCAGCGCCAGCGTGTTGCTATCGGGCGCGCCATCGTGCGTGAACCGGTCATTTTTCTGTTCGATGAGCCGTTGTCTAACCTTGATGCCGAGCTGCGCCTGCAAATGCGCGTCGAGATTTCGGACCTGCATGCCAAGCTTGGCAACACGATGATCTATGTCACCCATGATCAGATCGAGGCGATGACAATGGCCGATCGCATCGTGGTCCTGCGAGGAGGAAATATCGAACAGGTCGGAAAGCCGCTGGAACTATACAATCATCCGGCAAATAAATTCGTCGCCGGGTTCATTGGCGCGCCGCAGATGAATTTCATGAGTGGCATGCTGGAGGGGAATATAATAACTCTCGACAACGGGTTAAGCCGAGAGATTCCGCTGCAGGAACCGACCAGGGGGCCCGTAACACTGGGCATTCGACCAGAGGTTATTGATGTGTCGCTGGACGGGCATGGTGATGACCAGATCGAAGTGCAGAACTTCGAACAGCTTGGATCTGTCACCTATATCTACGGCAGATTTGCCAATGGTGAACCCTTGACCGTGCAGCTTGCCCAACAGATCCCTCTGACACGCGGCCAATTCCTTGGCGTGACGTTGCACACCAAGGATTTCCACGTCTTCGGCGGCAAGGACGAGTTGTCTTTGCCAATGGTGCGCTGATGCGCGCGGCATTGATTGGGCTTGGCATGGTGTCGCGCACCTATGGCGACGCGCTGCGCAACACCAACAAAGTGTCGTTGGCAACCGTTTATGCGAAGTCTGTGGAAAGCCGCGCGGCGTTCCTGCACGACTGGCCGGATCTGGGGGCAACAGCCGCTGAAAGCATAGGCCAGATCGCTGCCTCGGACGTGGATTTCGTGATTCTCACCACGCCGCCAAATGCACGCGCCGAGATTGTCGCGATGCTGGCCAAGGCAGGCAAACCGATCCTAATGGAAAAGCCTATAGAACGGACGCTAGAAAACGCCACTACCTTGGTTCAGACTTGCGAGGCCGCCAACGTACCGCTTGGCATCGTGTTACAACACCGCGCCCGTCCGGTCGTGGCCGACCTTCGCCGGATTATGCTGACGCTTGGCACGCTGCAAATAGTCGAGGTCAATATTCCCTGGTGGCGCGACCAAGCTTATTACGACCAACCGGGGCGCGGCAGCTACGGGCGCGACGGCGGCGGCGCATTGATTAGCCAGGCGATCCACACGCTTGATCTGATGCTGTCACTGACTGGCCCCGTGGCCGAGGTGACAGCGATGGCAGCAACCACTGGTTTTCACCAGATGGAGGCTGAAGATTTCGTTACTGCTGGATTGCATTTTGGCAACGGGGCAGTTGGCCAATTGTTTGCAACAACCGCCAGTTTTCCTGGCCGTGGCGAGACGATTTCACTGCATTTCCAGAATGGTTCTGCGCATCTCAATGCTGGTTTTTTGCGGATCGACCGTGCTGACGGGACCAGCCAAACCATCGGTCAAGCCGCCACATCAGGCGCTGGGGCCGACCCCATGGCTTTTACCAGCGACTGGCACCGATTTGTCATTGAAGATTTTGTCGACGCGCTGAACGTCAATCGCCCGCCGCTTGTCACCGGGCGCGACGCATTGGGCGTACACCGGCTGATTGCCGCCCTTGAACACTCAGCGCGTACGGGTTCCCGCGCTCAAATAAAGGATACTTGATATGACCCTGAAACTTGGCGTGCTTGGTATCGACCATGGCCATATCTTTGGGATGCTCTCCAATATGAAGGCGCAAGGCTGCACCTGCGATGCCTACTGGACGGAGGGCGCGGCAGTGACCGAAGAGAAATTTAATCAAGTCTTTCCTGATGTGGCCAAAACGGACGACCGTCGCCGAATTCTTGACGACCCCAACATCGCCATGGTGTTGATCTCAGCCGTGCCCGCAGACCGCGCCCAGCTTGCCATTGAAGCGATGGAGGCGGGCAAAGACGTGATGGTCGACAAACCCGGCTGTACTACGCTCGATCAACTGGCCGCCATTCAAGTAGTACAAAAACGCACTGAGCGCATCTGGACTGTGAACTTTTCTGAACGTTTTGAAGTGCCAGCAGTCACAAAGGCCGAAGAGCTGGTGTTCAGTGGTGCTATTGGAACGGTGGTGCAAACCGTCGGTCTCGGGCCGCACAAGAAAAACCTGAAAACCCGGCCAGATTGGTTTTTCAAACGTGGCCGATTTGGTGGTATCCTGACCGATATCGGCAGCCATCAGATCGACCAATTCCTGCATTTTACCGGTTCGCGAACCGCTAAAATCTCTCATTCTTTGGTTGAAAATACCACGATGCCCGATCATCCAGAATTTCAGGACTTTGGCGAGATCGTTCTAAGGTCAGGCACAGGGCACGGCTATATACGTGTCGATTGGTTCACACCCAATGGTCTGCCGACATGGGGAGATGGCCGCTTGTTTATTCAAGGAACTGAAGGGCAGATCGAGCTGCGCAAATACACTGATATCGGCAGGCCCCATGTGACCAATTCGCTGTTTCTGGTGAGTGGCGATAAGAATGAGTTGATTCCTAGTGCCGACGCGGGCTTGCCCTATTTCCCGCGCCTTGTCGCGGATGTGCAAGATCGCACAGAAACGGCTGTCGGGCAGGCACATACTTTCACCACGATGAAGCTCGCGATTACAGCGCAACGTATGGCGGAAAGCGCATGACCTTTTCTGTCTGTATTGTCGGCGCAGGTATTGGTGCCAAGCATCTGGCGGGGTTCGCCGAATTGCCCGACCAGTTCAGCGTTCATTCCGTCTGTGATCTGAATGAAGACCGCGGCAAAGCGCTTGCCGCTGATTATCCGGGGGTCGGATTCACCACCGATCTGGCCGCTGTCCTCGCCAACCTGGACATTGATATTGTTGATATCTGCCTGCCGCCGCATCTGCATTTCAGCAGCTGCATGGCCGCGCTGGAGGCTGGCAAAAAAGTAATCTGTGAAAAACCGCTTGTCGCCTCTTTGCAGCAAGCCGATTTGTTGGCGGATAAAGTCAAGGAAACCAGAGGTTTTTTGTCCCCTGTGTTCCAATACCGCTTTGGTTCAGGAGCCGCCCAATTGCGCGCTTTGCGTGACGCGGGATTGGCCGGGCGCGCCTATGCGGGCACGCTTGAAACCCATTGGGATCGACCGTCAAGCTATTACGATATCTCTTGGCGGGGCACATGGGTCGGCGAACAGGGCGGCGCGATCCTGGGTCATGCGATCCACATTCATGATCTACTGTCGGCGCATCTGGGCCCCGTTGATCAAGTATTTGCCCACCTGGCTACGCGCGTGAACGATATCGAAGTTGAAGATTGTGCCAGCCTCAGTATTCGCATGAAAAGTGGTGCATTGATGACCTCTTCGGTGACACTTGGGTGTGCTGGAAATATAAGCCGGATGCGATTGATGTTTGAGGGCTTCACAGTTGAATCCGATCACGCGCCCTACACCATCGCAGAAAAAAGCTGGACATTCGTCGCCCGCGCGCCAACCCAACAAGCCGACATTGATCGCGTCCTTGCAGGCGTTGGACCTGTGCTGTCTGGGTACGCGGGTATGTTCGCAGCGATCGCACAATCACTAAACGGCGAAGACGCGCCCTGCGTAACCCTTGCAGACGGACGCCAGTCGCTGGAATTTGTCACTGCAGTCTATGGTTCAGCCCGTAACGGCGCGCCAGTGTCTTTGCCACTGGGGTCTGACAACGATCTGTATGACTGCTGGCTTCCATGATGCCGGAGTGTTTCAGCGCAGCTTTTGCCGGAGAAATAGAGTTTTCACCACTGGCTGGTGACACCTTGGTGACGACGACTGTGGCACGGGATCGGCGACAGGCGGATTTGCGGCGGATCATGGCAGATGGGCTTTATGGAGAAATCCCTCCCCCGCCTGACCATATGAGTGTGTCGCGGCATGATATTCTGGGCGAACAGGCAAAGCGTTTGCGGATCGAAATGACCGTGGCGGATCGTCGTTTTGCCGTAGATGCCGCCCTTTGGTTGCCCAAGAGCATATCTGGCCCAGTGCCACTGATCTGTGGATTGGATTTTGTTGGCCCGGTTGGCATCATGACGTCCACGGACTTTCCAATTGACGCTAGCGCCCGGATATCACCACGCCCCAAATACGGCGCGCCAGACAAATTGCTAACGAAAACATTGCGCGGCACCTCTGCCTATCGTTGGCCCGTCGGCATGATGCTGGATGCAGGTTATGCGGTGCTGGTCAGCTGTTACGGATCGTGGGTGCCAGACGATGCTGAGGACTGGAAGTCACATGGGCTTTATCCATTGCTCGGGTGCACAGAAGCAGCCCCAACCGGGGCGATAAGTCTTTGGTCCTGGGCCCTCCAGCGCTTGGTGGATGTGGCTGAAATCTGCGCCGAAATAGACAGCTCGGATACCGTAGTTGCAGGCCATTCGCGGCTGGGAAAAGCCGCGTTATGGGCCGCAGCGAATGATCCTCGGATCAAGGCGGTTTTCGCGAACCAATCAGGCTGCAGCGGGGCCGCACCTGTGGCGCATCCCGTCGGCGAAACCCTGGCGCTGATGGCGGAACGGTTCCCCCATTGGACGATCCCGAGCAGCCATTCAGCACCTGAAATGCCTTTTGACCAGCACCATCTGCTATCCCTGATCGCCCCTCGTGCGCTTTATCTCGCGGGCGCTCAGGCGGATCTATGGTCCGACCCGCTTGGAAGTTTCGCAGCCCTACAAAACGCCGCAAGTTTCTGGCAAACGGATCGGCCACAAGATTGGTTTTGGCCCCCTGCACAAGAAACTTGGCAGTCATGCGAACAGGTGCAAAATGGGTCACTTGGATACCACCTAAGGCCGGGGGAACATGATCTATTGCCTTATGATTGGCGGCAGTTTTTGGAATTTCTTGCTACAATTAATTAGGTAAAAATGCACTCGGAGCCACGACATGACAAAAGTCACCTACTTGCCAAAGCCGCGATACGAAAATCCGATGGCGGACAGACTTGGGCTGCAGCAAGACGACATTAAACGCGAGGCCAAGCTTGCCCGGTTATTGGAAGATTTACAGGGTAAAATCCGCACCCTGATCCCGCATGACGTGGATTGGCGTTTTGCCGAAGCCGAAAATATCGGCGCGCTGCCATTGCCCAAACACTGGCGAGAGTGGCCCATCCTAACGCAGCGCAGCGTTTGGGGCACCACGCAGAAACACACGTGGCTTGTCGTCGAAATCACAATTCCAACAGAGGCTGCGGGTGGCACCTTTGTACTAAACTTCACGTCGAACTGGCGCACTATGCAGGGGTCGACCGACCCGCAATGCCTTGCCTATCTCGATGGTAAGATCCTGCAGGCCATCGATGGAAATCACACTGAACTGGTGGTTGCGCGTGATGCGGTCGCCGGTCAGGTGCATCTGCTGCACGTCAATGCCTTCACCTTCGACGAACGCCCAATGGTCGGATTTCAGACTGACATGATCCTGCGGGATGACCGGATCGAAGCCCTGTTCCATGATCTCGCAACCGCCTTTGAAGTTGCGATCCGATTGCCGCAAACGGATGCCCGTCGACACGCGGTGCTGGAGCGTATTGAGCAATCGCTTTACGCACTGGATCGGCGCGAAGGGCAGGATGACGCGCTAATGGCAACACTGCCCGAAGCCGAAAGGATCGCGGGCGAAATTCACAGTCTGACCGCGGATGAACTGCAACCTATGATCAGCGCCTTTGGGCACACCCATCTGGATGTCGCCTGGCTTTGGCAGGTCAAACATGTGCGCGACAAGACCGCACGAAGCTTTGCCACAGCGCTGACCCTGATGGATGAGTTTCCGGAATTTGTCTTTATGTATAATCAGCCTGTGTTGTTCAGCTACCTAAAGCAGGACTATCCAGAGCTTTGGGAGCGTGTGAAAGAAAAGGTTCGCGCTGGGCAGTTCGAAATTGATGGGGCGATGTGGGTCGAGCCTGACGTGAACATCAGTTCCGGCGAGTCCCTCGTGCGCCAGATCATGCACGGACAACAATTTCACATGAACGAATTCGGGGTCACTCCAAAATGCGTTTGGTTGCCAGACACCTTTGGCTATTCAGCAGCGTTGCCCCAGATCCTAGCGAGATCTGGGATCGAGTTTTTTGTGACGTCAAAGCTTTCGTGGAACGATACGGACAGACACCCCTATGACAGCTTTTTCTGGCGTGGAATTGATGGTACAAAAGTTAAATCTCAGTTGATCACCGCGCAGGCGACTGAGGCTGAGCACCAGAAAACCATCTACAATTCAAAGTTCACGGTCAGCGATATTCTTGGCACTTGGAAACGCTATGAACCCAAGGCCTTGCATGACGAGGTGATGATCTGCTATGGCCACGGCGATGGCGGCGGCGGTCCCACGCGCGATATGGTGCAGCGTGGCATCCGAATGGCACGCGGTATTCCTGGCGCTCCAAGGCTGCATATGGAAGGGCTGCGCCCCTATCTTGACCGGTTGGGTGCAAAGATGGACGCCCGCACCGACGATTTCCCTATCTGGAATGGCGAGCTTTACCTACAATACCATCGTGGTACACTGACTTCAGTGGCCAAGAACAAGGCAAACAACCGCAATGCCGAACGCGCGATGCGCGAGCTTGAGTTTGCGGCCGCGATGGCCGCGGCCATCAATGGGGTTGAGTACCCCCGCAAGGCCATTCGCGAACTTTGGGATATCGTGCTGTTGAATCAGTTCCATGACATCTTACCGGGAACATCAATTGGGGCTGTCTATGACGATTCTGATGCGGATTACGCCAGTCTTTTCGCCGCTATGGACAGCACGCAAGGCCCGCTGCAATCCGTACTGAACACGATCTGCCCGCCGAGTAAGGGCCAATTGTGGTTAGTGAATTTCACTGGTCAAAACCGCGACGGTGAGTTTGTCGAGTTTCGCACTGCTATGGATATATCCGGTGCAGCAATCCGCACAGTCTCGGGCGAAGCTGTTTTGCAATCAATCACTCGCGCCAATGGTGATACCCGCTTTGTCGCGCCCGTCGCAGATATCCCGGCGCTGGGATGGTCTGCGGCGCAAGTGGGTCCGGCAGTGGAGGTGGCGAAGTCTGGTCTGAATGTTTCAGACACCCATTTAGAGAACGATGTGATCGCGGTTCGTTTCGACGAAAACGGCGAGATTTCTTCTATCATCGACAAGTCGTCGGCACGCGAACTGATCCAACCGGGCAAACGCGCCAACCGGTTGATTGCCTATGAAGACAAACCCAAGAACTATGACGCTTGGGATATCGATCATTATTTTGAGGAAAAATCGTGGCCCTTGGCGGAAATGCTGACTAAAGTTGAGGTGGTCGAAACCGGGCCGCATCGGGCCGCCCTGCGTATTGAACGCCGATATGCGCGGTCACGGATTGTGCAGGTGGTCTCTTTGTTAGACGGGCAAAAGCAGATCGAGTTTGACACCGAGGTTGATTGGCAAGAACGCCAGACCTTGCTGAAATCTGGGTTTCCGTTTGATATGAATGTGTCAGAAACTCGGGCAGAAATCCAATTTGGCCACGTGAAACGACCAAGCCACAAAAATACCAGCTGGGATCAGGCGCGATTTGAGACCAGCATGCAGCGCTGGGCTGATATGAGCGAGCCAGACTTCGGTGCCGCGCTGCTAACCGATTGCAAATACGGGTATGACGCCGTCGAACAAACCGTGCGCCTGACTTTGTTGAAGGGACCGAACGTTCCCGATCCTGACACGGACCTTGGCCTGCACCACTTTCGCTATGCCCTTTTGCTGCATCAAGGCGAACAGGATGTGTCCCAAGTCGTGCGCGCGGCCGAAAGGTTCAATAATCCTATTATGGTACATGGAATAGTTGAAAAACCTGTGAAGGGTCTGCTGTCGCTGAAAGTTGGGTTATCTTTCGCATCGATCGACAACGCGGATCTGACGCTTGAAACCGTAAAAATCGCCGAAGCCGAGGACAAAGTTGTCATGCGGATCTTTGAGCACTCCAGCCGGCGAAGTACTTGTCGAATGCAGTTCGCGATGAATGTGTTGCAAGTGATAGAAACGGACCTGATGGAAAGTATTCCTGGCCAGAGTTACGACATCGTCAACAATGGGGTGAGCCTTTCTTTTCGCCCTTTTGAAATAAAGACATTAAAGGTGACATTCGACCGGTAAATTCGCCCCCTAAGTGGGTAGGATATGTCGTTCCAGGATTAGAGTTTCCGATACATTAATGGTCAAACGTGGTGTTAAAATATCCAAAGAATGCCTCTCAATCTTCTCTTCGTTGTTCTTCGCTAAGCGTATTATCAGCCGTGAAAAAAGAAGCATTCTGCCAGCTATTCTAGCGTGCCATCAACAGTGCGTGGTCTACCTAGATACTTTGATCCTCCTGCTCGGGCTTGGAAAGCTGACATTCGTACTCGACGCAGCATTTGTCAAAGTGGGCTCTAAGCGGTTTTTTGCTGCGATCATTATTAATGTCCGCATCGGCTCGGTCCTACTTGTACAAAAAATATCTGATTATTTGAGTATAAAAGCGCCTGGTTAGGTTGCCAACTGGATTACAAAACACTACCCAATCCGGCATAGATTTACAAAGTGGTCCAGAAAGTGGTCCTCTGGCTAGGTTCTGCAGGCGCGGACAGCATTGGTCTCTCGGATACGACGGGCTATGCCAACCCCGCCCAGATCAAACGCATGTTTCGCCGCTTGCGCCGCGAGATTGGTGCGGAGAAAATGGGCGGTGCTCATTTGCACAACACGCGTGGTCAAGGCCTCGCCAATGTCGTGGCCGCCCTCGAGGTTGATGTGACCATCTTCGATTCCTCGCTTGGCGGACTTGGCGGCTGCCCCTATGCGCCGGGAGCAACTGGCAACATTGTGACTGAGGATCTTGTCTTTATGCTGGAAGCGATGGGTCTGCGTACAGGTGTCGATGTAGATGCGTTGATCGCCGCACGCGAAGTGCTGCTACGCGGACTGCCAGATGAGACCATCTATGGCAACGTCCCGGCGGTCGGCTTGCCCAAGGGCTTTACCTATGCTGGCAACGAGAGCGCAACATGACTACTGCGCCACGCCCCCTCGAGGGTGTCAGGGTCGTCGAATTCAGCCACATGGTAATGGGTCCAACTTGCGGCTTAATCCTAGCGGACCTCGGTGCTGATGTGGTCAAAGTTGAACCTGCTCCGGGGGGCGACAAGACCCGCCGCCTGCCTGGATCGGGCGCGGGCTATTTCGGAACCTACAACCGTAACAAGCGGAGCATCTCAGTGAATTTGAAGTCTGTTGAGGGTCTCAAGTTTGCCACTCACCTCGTGCGAGAATCTGACGTTCTTATTGAGAACTTTGGTGTAGGGGTGCTGGATCGTCTCGGCCTTGGTTATGATGCAATGCAAGAGATTAACCCTAGCTTAGTCTACTGCGCGCTGAAAGGCTTTCTTAGTGGCCCTTACGAGCAGCGCGCTGCTCTTGATGAAGTGGTGCAAATGATGGGTGGGCTCGCTTATATGACGGGTCCTGAAGGGTGCCCGTTGCGTGCCGGTGCTTCGGTTAATGATGTGATGGGTGGACTATTTGGGGTAATTGCAATTCAGGCCGCGCTGTGGGAACGCCAGCGCACGGGCAAAGGCACCTTCGTCCGTGCGGGTCTGTTCGAGAACAACATGTTCCTCGTCGCTCAACACATGGTGCAATACCGTCAAACTGGAGTCCCCGCGGCACCTATGCCCGAGCGTGTATCTGCCTGGGCGGTCTACGACGTATTCGAGACGGCCGACGGTGAGAAGATTTTTGTTGGCGTGGTCAGCGATAAGCAGTGGTCTCAATTTTGCAAGGTATTTGGCCTGGACGATCTGCTTCAGGACGCAGAACTTCAGACCAACGCGCAGCGGGTGGCGCGCCGAGATGCGTTCATGCCGCGCCTGCGCGACTTGTTCGGAGGGCAAGACCTGTCGCAAGCCGCCACCATCTGTGGCCGCGTCGGACTGCCCTTTGCACCGATCCTACGACCGGACCAGCTTTTCGACGACCCTCATGTAAACCACACCGGTGCGACGGTCGAAGTAACCCTAAGCAACGGCGTGCTAACGCAGGTTCCAACACTCCCATTTGAATACGGCGGCACCCGGCCCAGCCTCTATCGCGACCTACCGCAAGTCGGCGAGCACAACGATGCCGTCGCGCGCGAGTTGGGGTACTCGGATGAGGCGTTGGAGCGTCTGCGTCCCTCGCTTGGCAGCGCTGCAAACGTTGAAACGGAATGAGAGTGCTAAATGCAACTGTACTAGGCTTTGTCAGAGTAAACTTGCTTGAGACGGGTGGGGCTAATTTGTAACCATGCCAAATGACAAAACATTCTCCATTTCGCTACTTTAAAACCAGCCCTAGAGTAATTCGTTTGGCAGTCCTACCTCAAACCGCCATGTCGCCGCACATCGATCAGTTGAAAAAAATAATGCACCAACTCACCCGCCCCACAACTCACTGGGAGGCATGGGGCGGGTAGTTCTAGACACTTCAGCTGAGTTGGGCCTCACCCCTCTGGCAACCTAATCCCCTCCACAATCTCCCGCTTCTGGGCATCAGATATCCCCGCGGAGTA
>Ga0209502_10002254_pt1 | contig 16286 bp, 11 predicted proteins | sample ArcticOcean_MG_C_10_FD_187442 | JGI IMG/M metagenome (GOLD analysis project Ga0209502, IMG submission 187442) | Marine microbial communities from western Arctic Ocean - ArcticOcean_MG_CB11_90 (SPAdes) (version 2) | ecosystem: Environmental > Aquatic > Marine > Oceanic | place: Arctic Ocean...
TATCCTCAACGGTCCAGGCATCCTCTGCTGCGTCTCGTTCTGCGACCACCGTCACTTGCCAGGAGAGCAAGCTGACCCGATTTCCTCGAATGCCAAATTGACGCCCGGTAATATCCTTGGCGTCATCTGTGCATAAAAATACAACAGCGGGTGAAACTTTATGCGGTGCCATTGTGTCTTCAGCAGAGTCGGGCATCAGCTCCATCAGGTCTTCCGTCATCCGCGAGAAAGCGCCGGGTGCAAGGGTATTCACGGTGATACGGTCTTTCCTGCCTTCAATGGCCAACACCCGGGTGAGCCCTGCAATACCCGCTTTCGCAGCTGCATAGTTTGCCTGACCAAAGTTACCGATCAGTCCGCTGCTCGAGCTAGTGTTAATCACGCGTCCGCCATCTCCCTGTATGATCATTTGGTCCCACGCTGCGCGAGTGACCCGGTAGGTTCCGTTAAGGTGGACATCAATAACCGCATCCCACATTTCGTTGGTCATGTGTTTGAATGATTTGTCGCGCAAGATACCAGCGTTGTTGATGAGAATGTCGAGTCGCCCAAAATTATCCACTGCCGTTTGGGTCATCTGCTGAGCATCATCGGGGTTAGAAACACTGCCGTAGTCCGCGACTGCCGAACCGCCCGCGGCCTTAATCTCTGCAACCACCTGATCGGCCATGTTCGTACCCGTACCGGTACCATCACGGGCGCCGCCCAGATCGTTTACGACGACACTTGCACCGTGCGCCGCCAGTAACATTGCGTGACTACGGCCCAGGCCGCCACCCGCGCCGGTGACCAGCGCAACTTTCCCATCTAATTTACCCATTGGTGTCTCCTTAATTTTTCCTTAAATGTCCCTTAACTGTCCGTGTACCAAACCGGCGGTTTAGTGTGCGAACTTGATGAATCTCTCCAGCTAATCCGGTAATCCGAGTACTCGCTTTGCAATAATATTTAACTGAACTTCATTGGTGCCGCCATAAATGGTCGCTGCGCGTTCGTCAAGCCAAGCCCGCCTCGACTCAATCTCCTCGTTAGTAAAACCATCACCTTCCCATCCAATACCGGCCGTGCCACGTAGTTCAGCGTTCAGCGATGCCCCTTGTCTGCTAGCGGTTGAGCCGACCAGTTTAAAAATTGACGTTGCTGGTCCAGGCGGACTACCTGATCTACTCTCCCGCGTCACGCGTTGGACAGTGAGTGCGAGCGTCCGTTCAAGCATTGTTTGCCGGGCAATCCGCTCTCGCACATTGTTATCTAGAATTCGACCGTCAGCCTGACCAAAGTACTCTCTCGCGATCTGCGCATAAGGATTTTCCGAGGTCTTTAACTGCAGGGTCGACGATGCGATGCGTTCAAACTGCAGGAGCCGTTTACCTACAGTCCAGCCTCGGTTCAATTCGCCAATGAGGTCATCTCGCGTTGCGACGGCATCGGTAAAAAAAGTTTCGCAGAATGGCGAAGCGCCAGAAATCATTCGAATGGGTTTTACAGTGACCCCTGGCTGGTGCATATCCAGTAGTACGAAACTGATGCCGTCGTGTTTGGGCACATCCGGATTTGTACGGACCAGTGCGAATATCCAATCTGCATACTGCGCACCCGACGTCCAGATTTTTTGCCCGTTGATGACGAAGCGATCCCCGTCCGTTACCGCTTTTGTCTGCACGCTCGCAAGGTCTGAACCTGCGCTGGGTTCGCTGTACCCCTGACACCAACGAACCGCGCCCGAGACGATTTTTGGAATGTGACGTTGCTTCTGATCTTGCGTTCCGAATTCGAGCAACGTCGGCCCAATCATCCAGATCCCCATACCGAATTCGGGCGGCAATGCCCTGATGGCTCTCATCTCTTTGACAAGTATCCGGTGCTGATCGGGGGAAAGCCCGCCACCCCCATACTCGGTAGGCCAGGTAGGTGCCGTCCAGCCCCGCGACGCCATGGCGTCACGCCATGACAGCGCGTCAGGTGCAGCGTAAGTATCGTACATGTCTTCAAAGTGCACGGACCCTACGCGCATAGATGCTGGGCAGTTGGCCGCAACAAAGTCTTTAACTTCTCGCTGGAAGGTTTCAAGATTCATGGTTTGCTCCAAATTTCTGCGAGGACAATCTTCAACAAAAATACTTCCTGCAGGATGAAAAGCTATCAAACGCGTACTCGAACCAGGTTGGCATATTGCTCAACTGCAAATTGTGACCAACACTAGGTGTCACTGCTGCGCAACATGCGTCCGGGAAGCCCGCCTTGATGTTCGCCATCTATAAAGAGCACTTCGCCGTTGACGATCGTCATGTGGATTCCCGTGGCACGCGTGACAAGTCGACGCCCATCCGCCGGCATATCAACCACATACTCGGGTACGTGATTGATGACTGTGTCTGGATCAAACAACACGAAGTCTGCGTGGTGACCTTCTTGTATTCGACCGCGTCGGGCGATGCCAAAATGATCAGCGGGTAGGGAAGTCATCAGCCGTACCGCTTCCTCGAGGGACAACACCTGCTCTTCTCGCACCCAATGACCCAACAGGTAAGTTGCATAGCCCGTATCATTGAGCGTCGCGACGTGAGCACCACCATCGGACAATCCAGGCATAAATCTGCCGTCCTTAATCAGGTTTCGGGTACCTTCCTGATCCCAGGCAATAGTTGCAAAGGTAAACTGGGCTTCCAGATTTTCTTCTATGGCTAGATCAAACCAACAATCAATACCTGACTTTCCTTGCTCGGCTGCAATTTCTGCAAGGGATTTCCCGCTAGCGGCCAGGGCTTTGGTTGATTCCAGGTTGCCGTCAAGCACACGTAGTCGATCATAAAACTGATCTGCGATTTCGTTGTTATCGAGGTCATGCTGTACGCTCGCGCGAAACGCTGCATCGCCGTAGAGTTCAAGCTGTTTCGCCAGCGGTTGATCGAACACCTGGTGTATGGTGTTCACGTAACCTAGTGCTTGCGGCGCCTTGAGGTCGTAATTCTGTGTGACGGGTTTTACAGGGAACTGAGGCAGTACTTTTCCTGATTCCAGCAGGGGTCCTAATTTTGCAGCCCCTTTTAAATAGGATTTCGGATCCTTGGGATGGTTGATGATGGCAAGGTACGTAATAGGCCGCTGACTGCTTTCACTAATGAAGTTCAACCAGTCCATGCTCTCATCAAGAATTGATCCGAGTTCCGGCTGATTAAATCCTACCTGGGTAATGCCGACGTCTTCTTCGCGCAGCACCTGGCACATTGCGCCCATCTCGCGGCGATCGGTTAACCGGCAACCTACCGGCCGACCCTTGTATCCGAGGTGTCCGTCGAAGAAAGTGGTCGATAGCCCAAATCCACCGTCACGTATTGATTGCCGGAAAATCTGCTGCATACGTTCAATTTCTTCATCGTTACCTACGCGTTCAAGGCTGGCTTCGCCCATCGCTGTTTGACGTATCGGTGTGAATGGTACGAGTCCAGCAACATTGATACCCACGCCGCGGGCTTGCATTACATCTAAGTACTCACCGAACGTTTCCCACTGCCAATCGATACCAGCTGTGAGCGTTTCATACGGGATGTCTTCCACGTGAACCAGATCCCAGGATGCGATCTCTCGCATTTCTGGGGAAAGGGGCGCAACGCCGACGCCGCAGTTACCCTGCACAACTGTGGTGACCCCATGCCAGGGGCTGGAGGTGAGCAGTGGATCCCAGGCAATTTGTGCGTCGTAATGCGTGTGAGGGTCAATGAAACCTGGAGCAAGAACACGGCCCTGTGCGTCTATGCGCTGCTTGGCTTGTTCGCCTCTCGCGTCACCCTCGGTTATATGGGTTATCAAGCCATCGGTGACTGCAACGTATCCGGTAAACCGATCGTTGCCTGTGCCGTCAATAACAACCGCGTTCTCAATCAATAAATCATGCATTGGTAGGCTCCTTTAGGTGTTATTCAAGTTATAAACACGTGCCGCGTTGCCATGCAGCACCTTGCCAATAATGTCGTCGGGCATATTCTTTAACGCTTGCGCTGCGTAATCTCGTGGCGCAAGGGCAGGTGTTGCCGGTCCTGGAGATTGAGATGTCGGATGAGGAAAGTCTGTCTCCCACATCATGTTGTCGGGGTAACTGTGTAGCGCAGCTTCAAACGATGGGCCGCGTTCGAACCAGAAACATGCGTAGATTTGGCGCCGAAAATACTCTGACGGCAGCATGTCGTACTCCGGGTGATCTAGTGCAACCCGGCTGTTTTGCCATTGCCAGTCCATGGTTTCCAGCATGCTCGGCATGTAACCGATACCGCTCTCAACCGACACAAACTTAAGGTCAGGATAGCGGTGGCATACGCCGCCGAAGATGACTTCGCCGATACCCTTTAGATTGCCTGTAAAGCCAATGGACGACACGAAACCAAAATGTGCGCGCTTACCCATTTCGCCTGGATTACTCAGTACTTCTATAGGATCCCAATCACCATCGCTGGCAACATGGAAGTTGATAGCCAGACCGGCTGCCTGTGCCAGCGACCACAAAGGGTTCCAATGACTGCTGGTCAAAGACGGTTGGCCGAACACCTGAGGTTGTGTGGGAAAGAGAATGCCGCGGTGTCCATGATCTGCAGCTCGCTCCACTTCCTTTAAGGTTGCTTCAAGATCCCAGAATGGCAGCGCCGTAATCGGCAGCAGACGGTCCGGGTCGGCGGACGCAAATTCAGTCAGGAAATCATTGTAGGCACGAACGCAGGAAAGCTTGAGTTCCGGATCCTCGAGTCTTAAAAAGACCTGCGAACCGAAGCCGCCCACGTTCGGGTAGAGGACCTGCGCATGTACGCCTTGCTGATCCATATGCGCGAGTCGGGCATTCGGGTCGGTCATCGCTGGATCTATCTCATCGAACGTCGCCGGATATTCGACCGGCATGGAACCATCAAACCCGGCCATAGAAAAAAATCCGGGCCAGATATAGGGCTTGCCGCCGACAAACCAGACGTCTTTACCATCGACCCGTTCTACTCTTGGGGCGAGATCCCGGTGTTTCTTGGCCACTCGACTGGACCACAGATCAGGTGGTTCTGTAACGTGCGTATCGACGTCTATGGCGGCATATTGGTCGAATAAGTCAGTATCCATTTTGATCCTTTAATCTGTTGGCGGGTTTTGCGCATTTACCGTATGGACCATCGACTGTATGTAACATCGCGCATATTCGTCAAGTATTATCCGCTATTAGTTGGCATTTATACTCAAAAATACCCTCCAAGGCGCAAAATAAGTTAATATTTATTGCTCTATTCTGCTGCGATTCATCGGAAAGGTCGTTGCAAGTTGATAAACCATAAAGATAAGGTCGGGAATGTCTTCGAACTACACACCAGTAAAATTGATATCAGTCTGCTGGTATTCAATCCGAAATACAGAATCGGCTGATGCAAGAGAATAAAGGCGTTTTCAGTCCCGAGGTGCGCAACTATGCGCTGTCTGTACTGGTGGTTGTCTACACATTCAACTTCATCGATCGCCAAATACTCTCAATCCTTATGGAGCCGATCAAAGCGGATCTAAACTTGTCAGATACCGCGCTCGGCATGCTGACAGGTTTTGCCTTTGCGCTATTTTACGCGACACTCGGTATCCCCATTGCGCGTTACGCGGATAGAAATAACCGCCGGAACCTGATATCGCTGGCGCTGGTCATCTGGAGCGGCATGACCGCGCTTAGTGGTCTCGCGCAAAACTTCTGGCAACTATTAATCGCACGGATCGGCGTCGGCATCGGCGAGGCAGGCTGCAGCCCACCTTCGCACTCTATGATCGCTGACTACTTCCCCACAGAAAACCGGGCTACGGCGCTCGGCATCTATTCGCTCGGCATCCCATTTGGCATTCTGTTTGGATTTATGGCGGGCGGCTGGCTGAATGAATTCTTCGGCTGGCGAGTCGCCTTCTTTGTCGTCGGCATCCCGGGTTTGTTTCTGGCATTGATCGTGCGATTCACGTTACGGGAGCCTCCGCGTGGGATGGCCGAAGGGCGAGTAGACACAGGCGAACAACCATCGATTACAGAAACCTTTCGCTACCTATGGTCGAAGCGAACGTTTAGGCACATGGCATCCGGTGCTGCCGTCATCACCTTCGTGTATGCCGGTGTTCTAACCTGGGTCCCTTCGTTTCTGATTCGCTCCTATGGGATGAGTACCGGGGAAGTGGGCACTTATCTTGGGTTGATCCTGGGCATACCCGGTGGGGTTGGGATTGTTCTGGGCGGATATCTTGCTGACCGATTCGGCCGAATCGATAAGCGCTGGTATCTTTGGACGGTGCCGGTGGCGCAGGTGCTGGCCTTGCCGTTTTCTATCGCTGTTTTTATGAGCGACAGTGCCATGGGGAGTCTCCTGTTTTTGATCATTCCGGTAATGATCGGCAACTTCTATCAAGCAACAACATTCTCTCAGACCCAGGGGCTCGTCACCCTAAGAATGAGATCCGTTGCCGCCGCAATACTGCTGTTTATTGTTAGCTTTATTGGTATGGGTTTAGGTCCGCAGGTTGTGGGAATACTCAGTGATTTGTTGCAGGGTAGTTATGGTGATGATTCGCTCCGATACAGTTTGCTTATCCTTTCGTTTGTGAATCTTTGGGGCGCCTGGCATTACTATGAGGCGGGTAAACTCCTGGGTGATGATCTGGTCACCGACTAAGTTAAAGGAAGCATCGTGGAAGCTGCTAATATTATTGTTTTTCCCGTGACCAAAGTCTCCGTATGACAATTGATGAATTGGATTTGCGCATCATTGCGTATCTGAAGGAAGATCCACGCGCGTCCAACCGAGCGCTGGCCCGAGCACTACAACTCAGTGAGCCCAAGGTCACAGCCAGAGTCGCTAAACTTGAAGCGCAGCCTGCGTTGCGTGTCATGGCTGTGGTCGACATGCATACGGTTGGATATCAGGATGTTGTTGTCCTTGGTATTCGGGTAGGTGACCTTCACCCGGATGACGTCGCAGCAGAGCTAGTCAGGATACCGGAAGTGATCGGCGTCAACAGTACCTTCGGCCGATATCAACTCGTGAGCTTGATGCTCGCACGCGATAAACACCACCTGGGAGAATTACTGGATCAGGTTGGTGCAATCGGCGGTGTCCAAGATCAGGAAGCCTGTTTGGTGCTGGACGTGCTGCAGACACGTTCTGATGTCGGCATGCTCTCACTGTTCAATGAGCAGGCTGCTCCGGCCTTGCCGAGCGATCAATCCGTGCTGGATGGACTCGACCGGGGCATCATCGAGGCATTGCAGGAAAATGGCCGCATGAGTTTTCGCGAGATTAGTCGCAGGCTCGAAACGCCAGAGGCCACTATCCGTTCACGACTGTCGCGCCTCGAAAATACTGGCGCAATGCGACTGGTCGCGGTCACGGACAGTGCGTCTTTGCTTCCTGCAAAGGCTAATGCATGGATCGGTTTGCGTGTTCGCGGGGGAATGCTTGGGGAAATGGCTAAACGACTTTGTGAAGTCGCGGACTCTGGTCTGGTTTTCACCACGATCGGGCGATTTAACCTTGTGGCGTTGGTGCTGAGGCCTTCTCGTCGTGAACTTCTCGACCTGGTGTCACAGACAATTGCGCCCCTGCAGGGTGTTGAGCAACTAGAGGTTTGGGAAATTGTACGGACCTACAAACACGACATCCGCGTGTCGATGCCGGCCGATTAGATGAGATCGCTGCCGATTTTCTTTGTTGCTCGCAGGATACAGGTGCCGCAGGTATGTTTGGGGCGCAAAAATGAGTACGATATGCGCCAGCTGTTTGTGAAGTATTCCAATGCCGATTGAAGAATCCGATTTACGCATTATTGCGTGCTTGAAAGAGAACCCGCGTGCCGCGAACAGGACGGTGGCCCGGGCCGTGCAACTCAGCGAAACGAATGTCGCGACGCGGATTGCGAACCTGGAATCGCGCAAGGTATTGAAAGTGATGGCCGTCGTCGACATGCGCGCTGCTGGCTATGAGGATGTCGTTGTCGTGGGTATTCGTGTTGGCCAACGTCATCCGGATGATGTGGCAACCGATCTGATTGGTTTGCTCGAGGTGATGGCACTGAGCAGCACATTCGGTCGTTACCAGCTCGTTAGTTTTATATTCGCGCGCGACAAGCACCACCTCGGCGAGCTGCTTGACCAAATCGGCGCAATTGAAGGTGTGCAGGATCTGGAAGCCTGCCTTGTGCTTGATGTCATGCGGCTGCTGGTTGACGTAGGCAAAGTATCAAGCTTTGAAAAGATGGATGTTTGGGATCTGCCGTCCGATCAATCAGCGCTCGATGGGCTTGATCTGGGGATCATCGAAGCACTGCAGGAAAACGGCCGCATGAGTTTTCGCGAGGTCGGTCGCCGATTGTCGGCGCCGGAGGCGACCGTTCGATCCCGGTTGGCGCGTCTTGAGCAGACGGGTGCCATGCGAATCGTTGCCGTCACTGACCGCTTGTCGCTTGTTCCGGATAAAGCTACGGCATGGATCGCATTGCGCGTGCGTGGCGGGGCCCTTTACAAGATAGCCGAACAGCTTTGCGATGTTCCAGATACCAGGCTGGTCTTCACTACGATTGGGCGATTCAATCTCGTGGCGATGGTGCACAGACCCTCTCGGCACGAACTTCTCGATTTTGTCTCGCAAACCATTGCTCCTATGCAAGGCGTGCAGCAGCTAGAGGTCTGGGAGAACGTCCACATTTACAAGCACAATATCCGAGTATCCAGGCTGGAGGATTAACCAGGCTGCAGTGTTTGGATGTTCCTACCCGCCGTTGCGGGGGCCCCGAAATTGACCTGCCTCCCAGCGCCGTGAGCGCCTTTTTATCGCCATATCCCCGTTCTTGAACACATAAGGTCTACACTCAGCAGCCATATTGAGCAAAATGTATACCGATTTAGTTGCGCAATATAAATTCAAGGGATCTAAAATTCTTCTATTGAGTGTAAATTGGTTGACGAAACTGCGTTAAAACAATTACTGTTGGTGCTTCAAAACTCGAAGCTACCTATCCGGATACCGTGAAATTTGAACGACATACAGTCATTAAGGGTGATACGCCTGTCACGGAACCATCGGACCATTGGTCGTGCCGGGCCGCAGAAATACATAAGAATCTTGCGCTTTGTGGCCGCGAACGCGCAATTGGGATGTTTAGCCAACTTACAGGGGTGTGGGGCGAAGCATGAATCTTGAAAAATTCAGAAGGGAAGCAAGGGATTTCGTCGAAGCCAGTTGCCCAACAAGTATGCGCAGGGGCGTTGTGCATTTTGAAGACATCTTTGAGATATACGAAACGCCTGATGCAAAAAACTGGCGCGATGCCATGGCTTCCCGGGGCTGGACAGCGCCCACATGGCCAGCTAAGTACGGAGGAGGTGGCCTTTCTCATGAATTTAGCCAGGTGCTGGCGGCAGAGATGTCGGCTATCCGCGCAGTGCCACCGGAATTCGGACCGGGCATCGTGTTGGTTGGACCAACGCTGCTGGAATTTGGCACCGAAACACAAAGGCAACGCCACATTCCCAAAATTGTCTCTGGAGAGTTTCGTTGGTGCCAGGGGTACAGTGAGCCTGGTGCCGGTTCGGATCTGGCAAGCCTGCAGTGTAAGGCGGTACTGGAAGGGGACCACTTCGTCATTAACGGTCAAAAAATCTGGACATCCGGAGCACATCATGCTGACTGGATGTTTGCGCTTGTGCGCACAGATCCTGATGTGCCTAAACACGAGGGCATCAGTTTTGTGCTCTTGGATATGCACCAACCCGGTGTCACCGTCCGACCCATTCGTTTGATCTCTGGGTCTTCTCCTTTCTGCGAGACTTTTTTTACCGACGCTGTTGCGCGACGCGACGATCTGGTGGGTGAGTTGAATAAGGGTTGGGGGGTTAGTAAAAAACTGCTGCAATTTGAACGAGCGGCGTCCTCTGAGCAAAGAGATGAGAACCCCTACTCCATTATTGCAAGGCAGTACCTTGGTGAATCTGGCAGCCGGGTGTCGAACAGTGAAGTGCGAGACAAGATTACCCGGCAAACCATGCTGGAAAAGTCCCTCGATCTCACGGTTGCCCGGGTGATGGAGGAAAGCAGGTCCGGCAGCGCGCCGGGTGCGGCGGCATCAATTTTCAAATTGGTGGGGTCGATCATCAGGAAGGAGGCGTCATCACTCAAATCCGAGTTGCGCGGTGTAAACGGTACCGGTTGGGAAGGCGATGAATTCTCGGATGAAGAAATCACATCGACGCGAGAATGGCTGCGGGACAGAGCCGTGACAATTTACGGTGGCACCGATGAAGTTCAGATGAACATTATCGCTAAGCGAGTGTTGGGGCTGCCTGATTAATGTGTACAAGAACGAATGTATAGAAGAAATAATTGGTAGATGAGATAGACCATTAATATAGACCGGCAAGTTAGACCAAAAATTTAGATCAATAGGACAATAAGAGGAGAAGCCATGTACCCAGGACATTGGGCAAAGGTATCACCGGACAAGAAGGCCGCCATCAACAGTTTAACGGGCGACTTTTTCACCTATCGTGAGCTGGATGAACGATCTAACCAACTCGCTCAACTTTTGTACGACATGGGGTTGCGTCGTGGTGATCACTTCTCCCTTTTTATGGAGAACGACCTTCGTTACTTCGAAGTGATATGGGCAGCGATGCGTTCCGGTCTGTATCTCACACCTGTGAATCGTTACCTGATGGATGAAGAAGCGGCATACATTGTTGAAAATTCTGAATCCCAACTCGTGATCAGCACGGCAAAACTCAAAGCAGTGGCAGACAAACTGCCGGAGCTTTGCCCAAAGGTTAAGCGTTGGCTGATGACAGATGATAGCGGTGGTGTCTGGGAGGATTATGAGAACGCATTAGCGGCATTCCCTACGAACCCGTTGGCAGAAGAGCCGTTAGGTGGCCAGATGATGTATTCATCTGGCACAACGGGTCGCCCTAAAGGGATTCTTCGTCCGCTGCCTGATGTGTCAATCTCTGAAATCGGTTCGCCGCAAGCTGAAATGTTTAAAGTGCTCTGGAATTTCCACCAAGAGGCTGTCTATCTATCACCGGCACCCATGTACCATTCAGCGCCGCTGGCTGCGGCGGCAGGCCTGCAGTCAATTGGTGGCACTGTTGTCATGATGCCGCGGTTCGATGAGTTGGCGGCGTTAACGGCACTTCAGGATTACAAGGTGACCCATTCCCAGTGGGTACCTACCATGTTCACCCGGATGTTAAAGCTGGATGAAACCGATAGAAGTGGTTTTGACCTGTCCTTGCACGAGGTGGCGATCCACGGTGCAGCGCCATGTCCGCGCCCCGTCAAACAGCAGATGCTGGATTGGTGGGGGCCGATCCTCTATGAATATTATGCGGGAACAGAAGGTAACGGCTTGACCCACGTGACATCGGATGTCTGGTTAAAGAAACCGGGCACGGTTGGTCAATCGATGATGGGTACGCTGCACATCTGTGATGAGGAAGGTAACGAGCTACCAGTGGGGGAGCCAGGTCTCGTGTACTTCGAGATGCCCGAATTAGCCTTTCATTATCACAAGGATGCGGCGAAATCTAAAAGCGCGCAACACCCACTACATGAGAACTGGACCGCACTCGGGGATGTCGGTTATCTGGATGACGAAGGTTTTTTGTTTCTGACCGACAGGGCGACCTTCATGATTATTACCGGTGGTGTCAATGTCTATCCCCAAGAGATTGAGGATGCCCTGATCATGCATCCAAAGGTGATGGATGTGGCTGTCTTTGGTGTACCTAATGAAGAAATGGGTGAAGAGGTCAAAGCCGTCGTTCAGCTCATTGAGGGTGTCGCGCCCGGTGATGCGCTAGCCGAGGAATTGATGGCCTATGCCCGCGAACACATCGCCCACTATAAGTGTCCCAGAAGTATTGATTTTGACCCGGAACTCCCGCGTTTGCCAACCGGCAAGCTTTACAAGCGTTTGTTGAAGGACCGTTACTGGGGCGACACTGATTCAAGAATCGTTTGATAACAATTTCACTAGTGGGCGGCCGGGCACCCTGTGCATTTCAAAAGACAGCCCGTTAAAAAACTTCGAAAAGTGAGAGATATCTTGAGTGACAGAACAGCAGCAATTGTAGGTATCCATGAATACCCCCATCGCTTTGTTAAAGGTGAGGTAAGCCCTTTGCAGATCAAGGCCGCTAGCGCAGAAAAAGCGCTGCAGGATGCCGGTCTAAATTGGTCTGACGTCGACGCCATTTATGACGCGGGTGAGGTGGGCGATTTGGCAGGACTTTATATTTCAGAATACTTCGGGTTGAAGCCGAACGTCATTGACACGACGAGTGTGGGAGGCAGTTCCTATGAATATCATGCTGCCCATGCACGGCGTGATATTGAAACGGGCAAAGCGAAGGTTGCGTTGCTGACCTACGGCTCGAATCAACGCAGTGAGCGCAGGTTCTTTGATCCAGACGCCACTCAACCGGCCGATAACATGGAAAATTTTTCTGGCTCTACGCTTATATCTAACTACGCCATGGTGGCGCACCGACACATGTATCAATATGGTACGACGGCGGAGCAGCTTGCAGAAATAGCCGTGGCGACGCGCTTTCATGCAATGCGTAACCCGCAAGCAGTCAAGGCGATGCAGGATCTGGGTTTCCCGGAAATCCGTGAGACAACCATTGCTGACGTGGTGGGTTCCAAGGTGATCTCGGATCCTCTGCATGTGCTGGATTGTTGCATGGTTTCCGATGGTGGTGGCGCTGTGGTTATCGCATCACCGGAAGTCGCCAGGAACTGTCGTAAAAAACCTGTGTGGATCATCGGCACCGGCGAGGCGACCAAGTACCCGGAGAATGGCGGTGACATAACGATCAGTGCAGGTGCTCAGTCTGGCCCGACCGCATTCGCGCAGGCTGGTATTAAGCCAGCAGAGATCGATATAGCGATGATCTACGATTCTTTCACTATTACCGTTGTTACGTTGCTAGAAGATTTGGGATTCTGCAATAAAGGTGAGGGGGGTGATTGGGTCAGTGGCGGTCGGCTTCGATTTGATCGACCTAACGACGGGCCGGCGCTGAATACAGATGGCGGCGGACTTTCCTCAAACCAACCGGGTATGCGCGGCATCTTCCTGCTGATCGAAGCTGCGCGACAGCTGCGAGGTGAGTCAACCTCACAGGTAGATGGCGCAAGTCTAGCGATCGCCCACGGCAATGGTGGGCTGCTCGGTAGCCGGCACGCCGCCGGCACTGTCATTTTAGGGGGGGACTGAACATGAGTGATGTAAATCGACCACTACCATCGCTGGATATACCGGACACTCGGGAATTTTGGCAGGGGACAAAACACAAAGAGCTTAGATACCAACAGTGCGCGACCTGCAGCACCATCGTGTTTTTCCCGCGGGCACATTGCACGGGTTGCACTTCTAGTGATCTGACTTTGAAGGTCTCTGCGGGCAGGGGGCATCTGTATTCGTACTCATTGGTGCGCAAGAGTTTTCATCCCTTCTTCGAGGGGCTGGCGCCTTACGCGGTCGCTTGGGTTGATCTAGAGGAGGGGCCCAGGATCCTCTCCAATTTGACTGGTATTGATGATCCGTTTACAGATATTCACATGGGTATGCCGGTCACCGTTGAGTGGGAAGAGCATGAGGGTTTGTGCATACCGCTGTTTAAACCAGCGTGATGGGCAGCCTCTCGGATAGTCCGAGATGTGATTGGCCTTAACTTTCTGCAACTTGCTACTGCCTGTTTGGCTGTCTGTCGTTCCTCGTCGGAAGGTGTTTGCTTACCCGTAATGACTGGGTGGCCATTAGTTGGGCACCATTAAGTGCCGGTCACGTTTTGGTCGAGCAGCCCGTCCGTTTGTATCCCAACCGCCTAATGAGCAATTAAATATTATAATAAATGCGCGAAATAGTCTTAAAGACTGTAATTTTCGTTATTTATGAGCAATAAAAAGTTGACTTAACTGCGCTATGTGTCATTTAATTGTTCACATACCTTATTGATCATCAGCGAAGCTGACTAAAGGAGAATCAAAGTGGCGGCAAATTTATTCGAGCAATACGACGCAATTGATGTGGATACCCACGTTACGGAGCCTGCAGATTTATGGTCGAGTCGGGTGGCGAAAAAGCACCAGGAACTTGCACCCAGGGTCGTGCGGGTTGATGGCGAAGATGTCTGGTTGGTCGGCGGTAAACCGCAGATACCAGCCGGGATGAGTGCCATGGCTGGATTTGACGGGACACTGCCATCGGAATACCCCGCGACCTTCGATGATATTGATCCACCTGCTTATGATTCTCATGCGCGATTGGCGCACATGGATAAAGATAAGATCCATGCGCAGGTTTTGTACCCTAATGTTGGGGGCTTTGGTTCTCAGGTCTTTATCAAGCTCAAAGATGCTGACCTGAAGCTCCAGTGCATTCGTGCCTACAATGATTTCCTTGTTGATTTCAGTGCTGCAGATTCGAAGCGGTTGTTACCCATGACAGCTTTGCCTTTTTGGGATATCGAGCAGACAATCGTAGAGGTAAAGCGATGTATTGCCCTTGGTCACCGCGGCTTGGTATTCCCGTCTCAGCCACAGGCATTTGGTATGCCTGCGTTGGCAGATAGAGCGTGGGATCCTCTTTGGGCCGTAGCCGAGGAAGCTGGTATACCGATCAATTTTCATATCGCCAGTGATGCCGACTACAGTCCTGAGGAAGTTTTTAAAGACTCAGCCCTGCTTGGGCCGCGCGCGCATTTCGCGTTTGCCTCGTCTACCGCATTTGTCGCCAACGCAAAGTGTATGGGTGAAGTTATCTTCGGTGGGGTCTGTCACCGGTTTCCCAAACTGAACTTTGTGTCTGTCGAAAGTTGTGTCAGTTGGATACCGAACTTACTTGAGACAATGGACTGGCAATGGCATAACAGTCGAGTGAAGCTTGAACATCCGGAATTTGATCTGCTTCCTTCGGAGTACTTCCGGCGCCAAATCTATAGTTGTTTCTGGTTCGAGAAAGGCCCTTCGTTCGAAGCTGCGCTCGAGCTCTACCCGGATAACATGATGTGGGAAACCGACTTTCCGCATCCGACATCAATGTCACCAGGGCCTGCAACTTTGGCGGTTGCGCCAAGTGAATACGCCACCGAAGCCTTACAAAACGTATCTGCGGATATTGTCAAAAAGGCGCTGCATAGCAATGCGGCTCGAGTCTATGGTTTTTAACGATAGGCCTTGAGACAAAAGAACCATTCATCACAGGATAACCTCTACTTACAGGACCCAAGCTATGCATGACTTACTGATTGAAAATGCCCTTATCGTTGATGGTACTGGCAGCGAACCTGTTCACGGCAACATCGCGGTGTCAGATGGTGTCATCACACATATCACTGAAGGTAAGTCTGGCGGCGAAAATGCGCAGAAGTACATTGATGCAAATGGGCTTGTTGTCGCCCCGGGATTTGTTGATCCCCATACGCACTACGATGCGCAGCTTGCCTGGGACCCTTTGCTGACTTCCTCGCCCTGGCATGGCGTGACCACGGTGGTGCAAGGAAACTGTGGTGTAGGCGTTGCACCGCTGCCACCGGCGATGCGAGAAATCGCAATGTGGGATCTTGTACACGTAGAAGATATTCCTTTTGAGACCCTCAAAGAGGGTATCGATTGGCAATGGGAAACGTACGGTCAGTACCTGGATGCTATGCAGGCCAGAGGTGTCGGCATTAACGTTGCTGGTTTTGTGCCGCTGACACCAATTCGCCAGACGGTGATGGGTGAAGCCAGTTTAGAGCGCGCTGGTACCGACGAAGAAATTGTGCGTATGAAGCAGGTCCTCCGGCAATCGCTTCGCGAGGGTGGCTTCGGCTGGTCAGCAACATTTTCAGAAGGCCATGTCGGTTATGAAGGCCGGCCAGTCGCTTGTCGCTTAGCTGACAGACGTGAACTGGGTGCCCTGTGTGACGTCATGAAGGAAGAAAGGTTAGGTTCAATTGAACTGACGTTTGGTCAACCTGAGTTGGGGGCGATTGCAGATGACGCTTTAGACACGCTCCGTTTTGTCAGCGACCGTAGTCAGCGGCCAATTACCTACCTTGCTATGGTCAATCATCCACGTGATCCGTTGTCCTACTTGAAGGGCGCCAACAGGATGAAAGATATGCTGGCGTTTAACAAAGTGCTGCCGCAGTTTCTTGTCAAACCGTTGACCAACAATATTCACCTCACGAATCCACAGACACTTGGTTTTTGCAAAAGTTTTCACAGAATTTACGATCGACCCTTAGAAGAACA
>Ga0209502_10002258_pt1 | contig 16249 bp, 16 predicted proteins | sample ArcticOcean_MG_C_10_FD_187442 | JGI IMG/M metagenome (GOLD analysis project Ga0209502, IMG submission 187442) | Marine microbial communities from western Arctic Ocean - ArcticOcean_MG_CB11_90 (SPAdes) (version 2) | ecosystem: Environmental > Aquatic > Marine > Oceanic | place: Arctic Ocean...
CAAGCACCTTTGGTTCAAGTCGGAGACATTCTACATCCACAAACTGATGAATATGGTGGGCTGCGCCCAATTGTAGTTCCAGTTGGAGTAGACCAAGACCCCCATCTTCGTTTGACTAGAGGCCTTGCTGCGAAAACTAATTGGTTCAATGTCAATGACGCCAAGATTGGTTTGTTGATCGGCTTATCAGTTCAAGAAGAAAATGCAGCAATACTCGGACAATTACCCAATGGTAGAATGGATAAAGAGCGATTAAAAGAGATTTTTGATGGAATTGTTGGCTGTCTTAAAAATCTTGGATTTTCAGATATTATGTCAAGCCCTAAACAAGGGACAGTCCATGTTCCTGGTGCTACTCAAAGTGACAGAAGAAATATTCGAATGGCCTTACTTCATTATGAACGTAAATTAGGTGGGATGGGATTACTTGCCCCCTCCTCAACTTATCATCACTTTGCAGTTGGATTAACTGGCGATAAAATGAGTAGCAGTCAGCCGAAAACAACTTTGTTTTTGAAAGATGATTTGGCTACGGTTGAGAAGAAAATTAAGCGAGCGTTTTCAGGTGGGCAAGGCACTATTGAAGAACATAGAAGACTTGGTGGAAATCCAGACATTGATGTTGCCTACCAATATATGATGTATTTCTTTGAAGATGATGATTCATATTTAGCAGAAATAAATGCTAATTATCGTTCTGGAAAACTATTGGCTGGAGAAATGAAACAACTATGTATCGAAAGAGCAACATCGTGGCTCGGTAATCTGCATGAGATGAGAGATCAAACTGCTCATTTGGTCAAAGACTTCCTTGCCTCTGACGCTCGGTGAACTATTCATCGGTAGACATTACTGGTGGATCTGGTCCTACCGGTAGTTCCACTAATTCTTCATCGCTCAATTCCCTTTCAACCGAATCCTCATGAATAATCATTGAATGACCATTTGGGTCTAGTAATTCTAAGGTGATTGGAGTTGAACCTTCTTCCTTCATAGAATCTATTGTAGTCAACATTTTTTCTAATTTAGCAATCGCTTCCATCGTATCTTCAAGACCCTGCTCAATACCTTCTGCAGCATGTTGTAAAGCTTCGTTTTGAACATCGCGTAAGACCATATTAATGACATCGACAAAGCGATTCAAAACGCCCTCAACATTTGATACATAGCCAGTTGAATTACTGCCTGGATTGACTACTAAGTCTAATTCGTCAACTCTTACTGTACATGAAGATGAACGAATCACTCTGGCCAATAATTTCTCCGGGCTATCAATAACAAGGGTCCAAGCGCCAGACTTCTTCCCCTCTGCAGGAATAAAGTCGGTTTGCCTCCACCCGCATGCATTGCAAAGAACAGTTACCTGTGTGTGTTCTCCAAAATATGGAATCTCATCAATGTGGGCAATCATTTTTACTTCACCCTCTATAGAACATATGGGGCAAGGGATGTCAACTGCTTGCGGTTGCATCAAAAACGCCTCTGTCCTAAATCTACAGCATCGGTTGAAAATGCTTCATCCTCTAATCCTTTCAATCCACGGCAACCTGGTGGTAGAAATAACAACCTTGATCCAGTAACTTGGATAATTTGTCCTCCTAAATCACCTTCAATGAATTGGTTTAGTCGCTGCAGGGCTGTCGTGAATTCAACATCTCGCTTCATTAGACGGCCAATTTCGACTATCGCTCCATGGTCATCGCTCATCCAATCCATCAATTGCCCGATCCCAGTCAAGTCATGCAAAACTGCTCTGTGAATTACCAATCCATTTTTCTCATCCTTTATCGGTGGGTTTGGATACATTTTTTCTAGATCATGGAACACTAATTTTGTTTTTGGTGTTGTTTTTGAAATCTTGTCTTGAGAACTAGGCATCTCAAAAGAACGAAGCGGATTAATATCCACTATCGGTTGAATAATCGTTTCTTCTATCACTGGCTCTACTGCAGTAGGTTCAATGTTGTCCAAATCAAGCATAGCTGGAATGTTGTTAGGTTCTTCAGAATCAATGACCGGGACTTTCTCTTCTGAATCCTCTTGAGTATTCAAAAAAGCATCGAGAGAGTATTGACGAGCATCCTCGTCCTCCTCTCTCTTCCTCGCCATATTTTAGCGGGGATGGCGACGATTGAAGAACCCCTCCCTATCATTTGTTCAAAAAAGTTCGATTATGTAGCCATTCAATTTCATGAATTCCTTTCGTGAGGTTGATAAGGGTCCGATTGCAGGAAGCAATTGCGGCTCAAAGTTCAATAGGTGTCGCCACCGAGGATGATTGATGATGATGGATACACCACCGAATGTCGTAAAGACCGGAACAAGCACAATTGGAATTACTTTTGATGGAGGAGTTGTAGTAGGTGCAGACCATCGAGCAACTATGGGTCACTTTATTGCAAACAAGAATGTACAGAAGTTATTCCAAATCGGAGAAAACCTTGCACTGACAACCGCAGGTCTCGTAGGACATGCACAATCCCTTTCAAGAACTCTAGCAGCAGAAATTTCTCTGTTCGAACTTCGCCGTCAACAGCCAATGACTGTCAAGGGTGCTGCAACAATGACGGCAAATATTCTAGTCGGCAAACCTCATTGGGTACAATTATTGATAGTGGGTGTGGACCAAGATGGCGGCCATGTCTACTCTATTGACTCGGCAGGTGGTTCTATTCCGGATAATTATTGCGCTACTGGTTCAGGCTCTCCATACATGTATGGTGTCCTAGAAGATAACTTTACAGAGGGAATGAGTCGGATAGAAGCATTAAAACTCGCGGCACGCGCCCTTTATGCATCGGGGCAGCGAGATGCAGCCTCCGGTAACGGTATGGATCTGGCAGTAATTACTGCCAAAGATGGCTACCAACAAGTTTCTGAGCAAGAACTTTCCAAACTACTCAAGTGAGTATCGATTCAATTCCCGCAACTCCATGTTGCAACCACACTAAGTGGGTACTGCCAAGTTATTGGGCGGAGCGGGAGAAGGTGAGTTAATGCGCCAAACGTTTAAACAAATGAAAGATGAAATAGCCAAGATAATCCCTGAAACAGTGGATTATTCAGTTGACTTAGAAGCCGGTGACATTGTCATTGTGACTACTATGTTAGATCGATTTACGGGTTCGGAAGGGTTCTTGGGCACGATATCTAAGACCATTAAGAAGAAAGTGATCTTACGCCCAGATGAAAGCATAATGCTATCTGAAGAAGAAACCACGAAAATAATCAAAGAAATAATTTCTGAAGATGTAGAGATCAGACAGATTTACTTCGATGAATGTTTGCGCGAACTAATTATTCAGTGTGACAAACCTGGAAACGCAATTGGAAGAAAAGGCGCAAATATAAAAGAAATTAGAGATAAATGCGGCTGGCTAGTGAAGGTCGAAAGAACTCCACCAATCCATTCTAAGACGGTGCATGACATTCGAGGATATAGGCAAGCCAATCATAAAGAAAGAAGAAAACTATTGAAGGACTTTGGTCTCAATATCTACCGGCCAACAAGACCTGGTCAACAATGGGCTCGTCTAACAGCCCTTGGTTCCTACAGAGAAGTCGGTAGGGCTTGCCATTACATTACAACTAACGAATCAAGAGTCATGGTAGATGTCGGAGTCAATATCGCTAGCGATACCGATCCTATGCCATACTTCACAGCGCCTGAAGCTCTACCAATTGAGAAGTTGGATGCAGTAGTACTGACTCATTCGCATTTAGACCACGCAGGGATGCTTCCTGTTTTATTCAAGTACGGTTACAAAGGTCCAGTTTACTGTACACCACCAACCCGTGATTTGATGCTCTTATTGCAAACAGATTATTTGAAAGTTAGTGGCGCTGAAGGAAAAAGATGCCCATATGAGATGGAAGATATTCGTACTTGTATGAAGCACGTAGTAGATGTTAATTGGGGAGAAACAACACAAATCACTCCCGATATTAAATTGACCTTTTCTAATGCAGGGCACATCTTAGGTTCTTCTGCCGTCCACTTGCAGATAGGTGAAGGCAAGCATAATATTGTGCTATCTGGAGACCAAAAGTACGAGAAATCATGGTTGTTTGATGCAGCAAATACTAGATTCCCACGCGTTGAAACTTTAGTTTTGGAATCAACATATGGCGCATCTGGAGATTATCAGCCAAGCCGCCAAGAAGCAAATCAAGAATTACAGGATATTGTTTCAAGGACACTTAGAAGAGGAGGCAAAATCATTTGTCCTGTTTTCGCAGTAGGTCGTAGTCAAGAAGTAATGATTGCAATCGATGAATTATTCCGTTCCGGTGCTGTCAAACCGGTACCGGTATGGCTTGATGGAATGATTCAGGAGGCAACAGCAATTCACGCATCACATCCAGACTATCTAACAAGTAGCCTAAGGAAGTCCTTGCTACAAGATGATGGAGAAAACCCATTCACTAGTGCATGGTTTAGACCGGTAAAAGGAAGAGAGTTACGAGACAGCATTATTCATGACTCCTCTCCATGTATTGTTCTAGCAACATCTGGAATGATGAGCGGAGGACCGGTAATGGAATATTTCAAACACTGGGCCCATGAAGAGAGAAACTCACTTTGTTTCGTAGGCTATCAAGCAGAAGGAACTCTAGGAAGAAGATTGCAAAAAGGATTCGGAGAAGTACCAATGGTGATGAATGGTAAAACTGAAATCGTAAAGGTTGGTTGTGAAATGTTGACCATAGATGGATTTTCAGGTCATTCAGACCGTAGACAATTACTCGAATTCGTAGACCAAATAAATCCGAAGCCGCAGAATATTATTTGCCACCATGGTGATTATTTCAAATGTAATGAACTTGGAAGAACTTTACGAGATCGTTACAAATGTCGAACCTATGCTCCAAAGAATCTAGAAACGGTTCGTTTGATGTGATCACATCAAAGGAATATCGTAGCCTGATTGAATCGGGTCTGGAATTGATGTTTGAACTTCCTCGGTTGAAGATTGCCCAGTTTTAATGGTGTTAGTAATTATAGGATTTAATCCAGCGCTAGAAGTGGATGAATTGTTCTTCTTTTGACTTGACAGTGTCGCTATTAGCAACGTCAAAACAATTGTAAATATTAAGGCTGGAAGTATTAAATTATAATTTTTCGTGTTAACTACATGCTGGGTAAAAATGAATATCACAAAAACAATGATTGCGAATGACATCATTCGTCTAGAAAGCAGTTCCACAATGCCGGGTGGACCACTCTATTCATGAACCTGTTGCACTTCTGCCAACTCATGATATCATCAACGAACCCTCAACAATCCTCCGCCGCTTGCCCAGGATGGCTGATGACAGCAGTTGCACCTTGGGGTGAAAATCAAGAAGATGCATTTGATCAAGGCTTGGTTGAATTGGGCTTAGGGGATGCACGTTTAATCCAAGTAAAAGGGGCGATGTTGCCATTAGGATTTGAATCTGTACCGCCACAAGCATTGCCGATGGGTTCCTTAGTGGAATGCCATCTAGCAACATCATTTGCATGGAATGGTGCTAGTGCATGCGCTGGTGTCGCATGGGCATTTTGCCGGACTCCGGAAGGAGATGAATGCGCAATTGTTGCAACTATCTCCACTAACTTAGATTATGATGAAACATCACTATTGCTGAGGAGAAACTTGCAAAGAAGACTCGCCAGTAGGGATTTAGAAGTTGTTTCATTTGATTTAGCAGTTGATGAAGTTACAGCTGCAGGTGACCACCATGGTGTCGCAATGGCAGCATTGATTTTGCCAAACTCATTATCACTTGGAGCAAATACCGCCACTGGACCTGTTCGAGGGGGGTTGACTCGCCAAGCATCCGAATCTGCCATCAATCGTGTTGAGGTCAAAGCGCCCGCTGCACCTGCATTGAGGCCAGGTGGGAAAAAGACAAATGTCACTGGAGATACGGATTTTTCGCTCTAATTAAGTCTTGATTGGGTTTGATATTGATGCAAGAAAAACAATGGATTGTTGTTCGTTGCCGTGCATGTAGAATCTGTCATGGTTCAAATGGTCATTACAAAAAGTGTCCACATTGTGGGAATGTAATCGGAGAAAATGCAGAACTTGTATCCACTGTTAATTCTGAGATAGAACTTAGAATGGAAGTTGCAATTGCTAATACTCCCATCGAATTAAGAGATACTTTGAGAGATAAATTGCAATCTAAAAAACCACTTTTTCAAAATTCTGACCCCCCCGCATTCACTATGGCTAAATGGGTGCATCAATCTGCAGACGAAAATGGAGAAGTTACTATTCATTCGGTAACTGCAACGATTAATTCTCAAAACACCGATATTGAGGCTGAAGATTTGATTTCTATGGCGGAAACGCAAGGTATGTTGCTCCGTATTGGTGAAAACCGCTGGACTCTCCTTGAGTGAAGTTCATATGGTAAAGGCTGTGGCAAAGAATCAAGGGCGTATGGGTTAGTTTGGCCTATACTCGGGCGTTTGGGACGCTTGGACCCAAGTTCAAATCTTGGTACGCCCACTTTATTGATATTGCTCGTAGTCTAATGACTACATTTTTACTTAATCCTTATTTGGTAATGTTATCGAGTGAACCCAAATAATGTGAAATCCGAATTGTGTTTTGATAAATCGTTGAGGAATGCTTTCTGGTTGCATAGACCAAACTTCCTCTTCAAAATCTTGAACCATTTGTCCTTCAACAAATTCACCCAAATCTCCTTTTTTTGAACCACTTGAGCAAGTAGAGTATTTCTTAGCTAGCTTCTTGAACTCTTTCAAAGGCTTCTTTGAATCTTGTATCGCATCAAGGCATTCCTTGGCATCGGGCTTGTTAGCAAGCAATATGTGACGAACATGAGCAAGTCTTGGTTTCTTTCTTCTATCATGTCTACGCATTGATGATATCCCCCTCGGCTGTAAAGAACTGATATCTCATTCTATGTCAATCCTCAGTTTCTGTTTGGCGACTACAGCCATTCTGTCAAAAAGATGCGCAAACAGCCAAGCGAAAATCACAATGATTACTATGGGTGTTCCTCGTTCCACTAAAGCTCGCTCCAAATCTGTTGAGATCACTGGGATTAATGCCATCCAACCGATGCTATATGAAATAAAAGCAAAAATCGTATGCGGTGGAACCTTAAGTGAAAATAGCCAAGATAGGTTTCTAGCATGATGTTCTATAGCCATCATCAACCCCACTTTGAAGAAGAAAGAAATATTATTTATCTGTGAAGTTTGACCTTCATAAATTGCTTTGACAGGATGGTGTTTTATTTTCCATCCATGTTTTGCTAATTGGATTAACCAGTAATTTGGATATCCGTATCCTTTCCAAGATTTTTTCCAATCCCAATTGCGTAGAACGTTGCCACTTGTTGCTGTGTATCCACATTGGGGGTCGGATATTGTTTGCCCAGCCGCTAGAGTTGTGAAAAATGATAGCAATATGGTTGCTAGTCTGCGAATAAGCGGCATTTTTCTAAGTCCATCAGCATGTGAGGAACGGTCACCTTTGACATGCTCACATTTTTCGGAAGTTATATTTTCAACTAAACCCTCAAGATCATCTGGGTCCATTTGGCCATCACCAGCCATTACAGCACTTACAAACTTAGAATCTGTAAATATTGCGACCATTTTCCTGTGACCAGTATCAATTGCATTGCCGACTCCAAGCCCCTCTAATCTGATTATAGTCACTTCAGCACTACATTTTGTAGAATTTACAATTTCTCCTGTGCCATCGGTTGAACCATCATCAATTACGACTACGTGGTCAACAAATAGAGGGATTGTCGAAAGAACGCGCCCAATGTGGTTGGATTCATTACGAGCGGGAATGACTACCCCAATGCCCCACCCATGCAACATGAATTGACGGGGGGGCTATCCAATCTATAACTAAGCCCACAAATCTAATCTCCGTTTTAAAAATAATTAAAAGAATCCACATTGAAATTAATTTTGCTAGGTATAATTGATAGAGGAAGAAAGGCCCAGTGGTTTTGTGAGCAATGAATTACGTGTCATCTTAATGGGTCGCGATGTAGAATTGCGAGTCATTTCACTGATAGTTCGTTGCCGTTCTGTTGCCGATGAAGTTATCTTCCTCGATTTAGGGTCCAATGATGAGACAGTTGAACTGGCATCTGAAGTGGATTGTCCGGTGTTAAATTATGATGGTGAATTCGAAACAGCGAAAGTTGTCAAATTTTTACATAATAGCAATTTAGAGGAAATTGCTACTACTCTGCTGATTCATATCACATCAAGCTGGAAACTTAGCGATTTACCACTAACGGTCAATAGAGCACGAGATAATTGGGATTTGCATATAGCAGTAAAGGGAACTAGCAAGGAAAGCATCAACACGGAAGAAATTGTATTATCGAGCGTTGAATTTAACCATCTCGCATTTACTCCAGAAGGAATGGAAGCATTATCTAATTTGAGTCCGCTTGCCACGGCTATGGATTTACCTGAAAACCTCAAAGTGAGAGTTGTTAATTCTAATTCGCCAGTAGGCTTGCCACAGCGAGAATCTCTTGCGACTGCAAGTCGCTTTGCCCAGTTATTCTATTGGATGATCGAATCAAAACATCCTTTGTTTTTATTCGGAATTCCTGGAATCGTTTTATTCGTATTAGGATATAAATTATCAGGCAATGTTGTTGATACCTTTGATGAATTAAATTCAACCTCCATTGGAGTTACATTATCTGTTATTGCGATGACAATGATAGGATTATTTGCAATGATGGTTGCGCTTATCCTCTATATTATGGGTAAACAGGCAGAGCAGATCCAATCTCAATATGATTGGAAAAACAAGGATTGAGGATATAGTAGGAAGTGAGGATATGAGCGGATACAGAGGATTAGTATGTCTTGATATGGACCGTGTGCTAGTAGATCACCTTTCTACATGGCAGTACGTCTATGATAAGTTAGGAATAAATAATGATGAATCGTTTGAACTTTACAATCAGGGATTACTCAATGAATGGGATTGGATAAAGTTGGATATCGCTCTTCTAAAAGGAAGTAGAAGTGCGCCTGATAAAGTATTGACTGATTCAGAAATGCGAGGCCATCTATTAGGCGCTCCTATGATGAAGAATTATCATAAACTGATTACAACATTGATTGATAATTCTTTTGCTGTGGCCATAGTAAGTGGTGGCTTACAACAAACCGCAAGGGATATTGCAGCCGAATTTCCAAGTGACAAAAAGTGGAGTAAAAGGTGGGGTGGAATCGACCGTCACACCAGTGAAAGAATCAGTTCTGGATTTGATACCAAACTTCATGTTTTTACCAATGGATGGTTAGTGGGTAAGCAGTTGCCCGATGGAGATCATGAGTTAGATGATTTTGGTAGATATCAAGTACAAATGAATGGCAAAGGTGCGGTGGTTAAAATGCTTCAAAGGAGATTGGGCATTAGTAAAGATAGAACTGCATCAGTCGGTGATTCTGCCGGTGATATAGGGATGTTTGCAGAATCTAAATTAGCAATTTGTTTCAATCCTTGGGACGATAGGCCAAAAGAGCATGCCGATGTTGTTGTTGAAGAAAAAGACCTTTCGATAGTATTGGATTTAATCCTCAATGCTATAAATTAGGGTTTTTATGCAATAGTTGATAACTTTGTCACTGCATAGCGTGTATCAATGACCGGCATTGAAGACATTTTTATTTCATCATTTTGCCCGCATTGTGGATTTATGCTGGGCGTATTTGTACCTGGATTGCCGTGCCCTCATTGTGGGGAGCCACTCATCTAAGGGCATCAAGGTGAAACTCTTCGTGAATCTCTCGGGAATGGAATTACTTCTCTAATGTGGTCCGCACCAGTTAGCCAAGAACACACTCTATCAACACCGAGTCCGAATCCGCCATGAGGGACTCCACCATACGATCGAGTGTCGATGTAAAATTGGTATGCAGCCTTATCAGTGCCTTCTTCATCAAGACGGGCAAGTAATTCTGCTTCTGACCAAGTTCTTTCACCGCCACCGATGATTTCTCCATAGCCTTCAGGTGCCAATAAGTCGTGACAGAGAACATATTTTTCCTCATCTGGATCAACTCTGTGGTAGAATGGTTTTGCAACCTTTGGATAATGGGTTAGGAAGTGTGGGACGTCAAAGTCTTGAGTCAATACCTTCTCCTTTGAATAATCCAAGTCTTGACCCCATTCGACATCAACACCCATTCCTTGTAATGTTTCAACCGCTTCATCGTATCTCATTCTAGGATAAGGGCTATCTGCGTATCTTGCTACCAGTTCAAGGTCTCTGCCAATACTTTCTAGTTCAGTTGAGCGGTTTTCTAGTAGGTCACTTGCAATTTTTCTAACGACACCTTCTCCATGTGACATTATCTCATCATTAGTTGCCCATGCAACTTCCATCTCAGCATGCCAAAATTCTGTTAAATGTCTTCTTGTACGTGATTTTTCCGCGCGGAATGAAGGAGCTATTGTGTATAATCTTTCCAATGCAGGCATTGCTGCTTCGGCATAAAGTTGCCAAGATTGGGTCAGGTACACCTTTCTTTCAGGATTCTTTTCCGTTGGAAAATATGGGACCTCAAACAAGGTGCTTCCGCCTTCAACAGCACCTGCAACAAAGTTAGGCGCTTGATATTCAATAAAATCTAGGTCTCTGAAGTAATTATGAATTGACCCAAAGACAGTGCTGCGCATCTGTAACATCGCAGTCATTCTAGAAGTTCTAAGATAGAGATGTCGATTGTCAAGTAGAAATTCAGTTTCGCCCCCATCCGCTGCTTTCATTGCAGATTCGGTAATTGGGAACGGGTGTTCTGGATTTACACTACCCACAATTACGATTGAACTGGCGACCATTTCATGTCCACCATCTGCTCTTTCATCAGCATTTATCATACCAGTTATTTTTATTGATGATTCAATAAGAGCACCCTTTACTTGTTCAAACGATTCCTCACCGATGGCATCTTTCTTGACAACGCACTGAATTACTCCGGTAGAATCTCGTAATACTACGAAACGGATTTTATTAGAACCACGGCTACGCTTTACCCAGCCCATTAATTCTACTTCTTGTCCGTCATATTTTCCGGCTTGGACATCGCCGATAAAGATGGTCTTTACCATATTCGCACCGGTTCTTCCTATATCGCCTCGTAATTCAAGTTCACCCTCTACAATACATCAATGGAAATAAGAAGCAATGGCTAAAATCGTCACTAGATGTATCATCTATAGCAAAGTGTCAAAGCGGAGACTTGTAAATTGTTACCATGCGTCAAATTGCAGTGTATGCCATAGGCGGCAATGCCCTTTCTTCTCCTTCGGGGGAAGACGAGCAACAAAGTTCACATGTTCTTGCCAGAGTGATGAGCGATGTTGTTGATCTATTGGAAGGAGGATGGGGTGTTATTCTCACCCATGGCAACGGTCCACAAGTTGGTCATTTGCTGACGATGGATGTTGACCAAAGCCACAATATGGATAGTTGGGTTGCAGCAACACAGGGAATGATTGGCCACTCTTTATCCATCAATTTAGATTCCATCTTACTGAGGCGTAGAAGGCCGGAGAGAACAGCAGTTGTTTTGACTAGGGTTGAGGTTAATGAGGCGGACAAAGGGTTTCAGTATCCAACAAAACCTGTAGGTCCAGTTCTGTCAAGTGATGTTGTTATGACTGCTGACTGGGATATTGCTGAGACGGGAATCGGTCCGAGGAGAGTCGTTGCTAGTCCACTGCCGATGCGTGTTTTGGACTTACAAGTTATTCAGAAATTAGTTGAATTAAAGGCAGTTGTGATTTGTGGAGGAGGTGGAGGCATTCCAGTCGTCAAAAAGGAAAAACACTATGTGGGCGTACCAGCAGTTGTCGACAAAGATCGTCTTTCATCATTATTGGCAATAGAATTAGAGGCAGATGCACTTATTATTTCAACAGCCATCGATTGTGTCAAAACTGGATTTGGCAGCGAATCTGAGATTAGCCATAATCATCTGACAATAGACCAGTGTGAGCAATTTCTAGAACAAGGAGAATTCCCTCCGGGTTCTATGGGGCCCAAGATTGGAAGTTTGATGGAAGCATCACTGCATAACCCAAAATGCAAAGCGATATTGTGTCAACCAGGTGATGCATTGAAGGCATTGCGTGGCGAAGCAGGCACTACGATTCATCAATAAAGCACTAAATTAATTTTCAAATTACAAAACTTTACAGGCGTATCTTCATTAAGCCTATTCGTTTTAGCCAGTTTAATGACTACCGAGTTGCCAACTATCGAAGCCGAAGCACACTGTGATGGACCATGTGGTGTATATGACCCCGCAAGTGCAAGAATAGCGGCTGAAGCAGTTCAGTCAATGACAAACAAAATGCTTACTCTAGAGTGCCCAGAAACGTCTAATGGACCAGCAATGGCTGCTTACCTCAACACAATGAGTAGATTCGCTGCAATCAAGGAAGAAGAAGGTCACAAGTGCAAGTCTGAATTGCTCGTATTATGGACTGATTTCTTCAAACCTATCCACTTAGAAGCAAACCCAACTTTGCATGATACCTTTTGGAAGGCAGCAAAACTATGTTCAGCTTGTAAGGTCGAAGTCTCCGCAGTACACGCTCAAGAACTGATGGATGCAATTGAAGCCATTCACAATATGTTCTGGGCAGTAAAGGGAAGAGAAGTCGCTTGGGTTCGTGCATCTTGAATCAAAACGAGGGCTATTAATGTCAGATTTCCACGTAATAATTCGTGGCGATTCAATGTGGCCAACATACTGTGATGGCGATAAATTAACCGCTAGTAAATTAAGTAACAAAGTTCTTGCTGTGGGCGATGTTATTGTTTCAAAGCATCCATTGAAGTCGAAAGTAATTATTGTAAAAAGAATCAAACAAATACTTGAGGATGAGAACTTATTTCTTCAAGGAGACAACACAGATCCCTTGGCAAGTGAGGATTCACATAACTTTGGTCCAGTTAATGTGAACTTGGTGATTGGAATAATCAACAATTGATGACATCACAACGTTTCGTTGTTCTGTAAGGCGGGCCTGACGGGGTTCGAACCCGCGACCGATGGATTAAGAGTCCATCGCTCTACCTGACTGAGCTACAGGCCCATGCCGCCCTCTTGCAACCCGTATTTAACCATTGACGGTGTAATTTGTTTGCTGGAGTGGGTGTTGAATCAAGTTAGTCTTCCAACTTGATTGATATGGGTTTCCACACCATTTGCACCAGCCAGAACTACAGCATCACACATGTTATTGAACAATCCAACTTGAACTACTCCGGCTATGTTCAAGATTTCAGTTTCCATTTTTTCAGGATTGCTAATAGTGGGACCGCAATGTGCATCGGCGATTAGATTGCCGTTATCGGTTACAACAGCGTTATCTCCCGCCATTCTACAGTTGACTCTGCAATCTAGTAGTCTTCCTAGTGCGCGAATTGTAGCGCTACTGGAAAAAGGAGTAATTTCAATTGGAAGGGGAAATGCTCCAAGAACATCAACTCTTTTTCTATCATCTGCAACTACGACCATTGCAGAAGATTCTTGGACCACTATTTTTTCACGTAATAATGCCGCTCCGCCACCTTTGATTAGTTGGAAATTTGGGTCATATTCATCCGCACCATCGATAACGATGTCCAATCCATCAATGCTAGATAATTTAACCAGTGGAATTCCAACTTCAATAGCCAACCTTTCAGTTGCAAGTGATGTTGGGACACCAACGATTTCCAAACCTTCTTCAGCGATCATACGTCCCAATTCGATGACAGTATGCTTTACTGTTGAACCTGTACCCAGGCCTACTTTCATACCTGTTTTTACGAATGAGCATGCCGCTATTCCCGCCTCTTTCTTTAGTTGCTCGACATCTGCCATATACAGTGGGTATTGAATATGGTTCATGATGCTTTTCGCACTGTTTGCAAAATTTACTCATCAAGAGATGTCAAAAGTCTTTTCAGTCTAGTATTGATGTATCGTGATTATGGGAGCAGATACGAGTTGTAGATCTGCGGCGTTTGCCCTCGTTTTCGTTTTCTTAATTTCTTCCTTTGCCGGATTAATTTCTAATCAAGATAGCAACGACTTAGATTTACAAGTAACCAAGTCTGCGTCTACTCCGATTGGCCAAAGTAGTTTGTTGACAGTCGGGTCATTCCCAGATGGTTCTAATCAGAAGGTTAGTATTTCAGTTCCAGATGGAGAAGCAATTCAATCACTGGATCTTAACATTGAAGCCGCAACATTAACCACGTCGACCGCCTTTTCATGGGATGATTCACCAGATTACTCAACCGGTACAGTATATGATGGAATGGATGTAAATGGTACATCATTGACCATTTTGCCGCAAGGAATAGAATGGGACTTCGAAGGAAGTCAGCAGGGTTGGACTTTTGGAACAGGTTGGTTGCATGGCGCTGACACGTTACTTAGTGCACCGAAAGTCCACAGCGGTTCAGATGGAATATACACTTACAATGGAAATTATCCTAACGGTATGTCTTCTACTAATTGGGCAACTTCGCCTTCATTTGATTGTTCAGGTTGCAGTGGTGCATGGCAATTGAAGTATTGGAAAAGATTAGTTATTGAATCAGCAAGCTGGGATCATGCATATGTTGCAGTTTCGACTCCATCAGGTGGTTGGACAACTATTTATTCAAGTAATGCTGTTCAAGACCAACAATTCTACCAAGTTACAAATACGATTTCTTCTTACATCAATGGCAATCCTGATTTCAAGGTTAGATTTGGAATCGGTACTACGGATTCGAGTGTGACATATACGGGATGGAATGTAGATGATGTCGTGATAGAACCAGTTGGTGGTGTATCTGCTGGCGAAGGCAATTGGACATCACTACCAATCAGCCCTCTATCTTTAGGAATGGGTGAAGATAGAGCATTTGGAATGATGTATATGGATGCAATAATACCTTCAGGCTCTTTATTTGAATGGAGTTTGATGGATGCATCTACTGGACAACTAATCCCTCAATATTCTCACTTTGAAACAACTAGTATGGATTTAGGAATGGTAGACTGGCACAAATATCCGTCGGTTAGATTAAACATTCACATGGGGACAGGCCAAGGCAATAGTGCTCCTATCATTGAGGGAATTTATTTCGATGGTAAGATAATTGAAAACTTCAATGATGATCCTATCAGAATCGATTGGCAATTACAAGGCGGTACATGGTCAAATGGGATTGTTAGCGGGACAGCAGATATATTGTCTCCAATCTATAGAATGAGGTCCGGTTTTGGTGCTATCGCTAGTAATTCGGTTATGAATAGTGGTTGCACCCTTGAATACAAGGTCGGTAATGAACAGACCTGGACAACATTAGCAAGTGATACTATTGACTCTTTAACTTCTCCGGAATTCATGGTTCAATTCAAATTCACTTCAAGTGGGACCTGTAATATTGATGTTTTTGAAGTAGAATTAATTCATACGTCTGTTGCAGATGGACTTAGAATTGATGTGGGGTTAGATGGTATTTCAGATTGGTCTTTGAACAATCCAGGAGATGGCCGTTTCGGTATACAAGATGAACATCGATTTGGTTCTAGTTGGAAGAGTTCCAATTCGATTCCAACCGCGCCGTCATACTTTGAATTATTATTGCCAGCAAGCGGAGTAAATGATTTTTCATTTGCTTTAGCAAGTGATGTAGAAATGAAAAGTCCATATGTGACAGTTTCAGTTGAAGGGACATCTATTATCAATAAACCATTATCAAACTTATTAAGATCTGAACAAATTAGCCTAACTTCGGGTGAATTAACTTCTCTAAATAATGCACTAGGTGGAGTGAATGATTATTCTATGAAAGTTATCACAATGAGAGTAGGGTCTTCGGAATCACCTGCTGAAGTGATGATGGGTGGAATATTTGCTCCGTGGGACGCAGATTTAAACCTCTCCTTCTCCCCAACATCTCCTCTGATTTTAGCATTGAATAATGAATTGACATCTATTGTTGCTAATGCGGGCGTAAAAGAAATAACATTACCAGTGAGGATGAGTAGCACGGGTGCAGTTAGATTGACTGTTGAAGGAATTACTTCCCAATCCTCCGTCACTCCAGTTTCGATATCTGTTAGTAATGTAGATGACACTTTCACTCCGAGCATAGATTGGTATGAAGTTGAAAGCGTCTTTGACTTTTCCAGTTTAGGCGTATCAAATGCCCTTTCTCATGCTAAGTCTAATGG
>Ga0209502_10002267_pt1 | contig 16198 bp, 19 predicted proteins | sample ArcticOcean_MG_C_10_FD_187442 | JGI IMG/M metagenome (GOLD analysis project Ga0209502, IMG submission 187442) | Marine microbial communities from western Arctic Ocean - ArcticOcean_MG_CB11_90 (SPAdes) (version 2) | ecosystem: Environmental > Aquatic > Marine > Oceanic | place: Arctic Ocean...
GGGAGGAGAAAACCCTGCTACTCATACTATAGCTGTCTCATATCCGTCCTACAGTGCAATGGACGCAGCGATTAAACTAAACGCTGAATCGTCAGATGCTGCCGATTTCTATGCTGCCATGAACAAGGCTGCAACTATCACTAGCAGAACGGCCTTTGATGGCACTGGCATTACAGTAGGAAATCCTGCTGCTGTGACTAACTCATTACCTGTGACTATGTATTTCATGATGAAAGTCAGAGATGCAGGAGCATATGTAAAAGCTTGGAAAAAAGTATCTAACGTTACACAAACTGATACCGCGTCCTATTTATTTGCCGTTACAGCCGATGGTGAAGGTGGTGTGACTCACGGTATAGCGGTAAGGGGAAACGATATGGCAACTTTGATGGGCTACATTAAGAGCAATCAAGCCACACCCGAGTGGGCTGAATTCTTAAAGACCGTATCACCTATTCGTACACTCGAGCGAAGAATGATAACCCAAGATCTAGCCGTATTTGGTCGTTAAAAACTACTAGTTTTCTTCTGGCCGTTAACAAACTAGCGACTTAGGGAGACTGTAAAATACACTGCCGGCTGCGACGCTAAGTTCAGCTGGCAGCTCTCTAGACGTCTAACAGCTGCTTCTATACTCCTTGTCTGCTCATCGCTGTCCCGCCGGTGATCAACGTCAAACCACTATGAATTTTCAACTGTCATGATCAATCTAGAGTCATAAAGAGCTGCTCTTCTGTGTACCCTTGCCGCTTCGTATTCTTTGGTCGCCTTCATGTCGATATAAGCCTTTGCGCTGGGATACCTAACCAGAGCGACCGTGTCCCAAGTTTTTTCGCTTGGGCCTATAGGCATTTGTATGGCTTTACCAGACCAAATTAGCTCAGCGCCTACTTCTCGCCTAACGTGTGACGAACCCTCGGTATAACGTGCGAACGCATCGTATCCAGAACAATCGTTAAGCGCAGCGTCCTTGTACTCAGCGGTTGCTCGAACTTGCATCAGGTTCACCATTACAATCGGCTCATCGTTAGTGGTTGCAAAGGCTTCCATCTCAGCCATATTTTCTTCAGTAATTTCTAGATGTGGTGTCATAGGGGTTGTCTCAAGGGTGGTCTCAAAGTATGCAGAATTTGATTTACAAAAATTTCTGCATAATCAAAGTGCCGAGTGAAATGAAAGCTAGGGTCGTGATCATATATGACGAGCCCCAAGCGGTGCTGTCGACTCGATCAGCGAAGTTGCTCAAAAACTTATCTTTAATTGTATGGGACTTAACTGAAAAAAATACTGTCGACGCTACGAGGAAAAGCAAATAAAAGGCTCCAAAGGTCAAAGCATCACCTCCGGTAAGTCGTTTAGCGACCAGGAATAGTGGATAAAGGATTCCTTAGCTCAATCATTAGAGGTGGTCAATGTACACTGAGACCGTTAACTTTCGCCAAGCGTTTGTACGTTGGCGCGGGACGATGCCGGCTCAATATCGACAATGACGATCATAAGCACTTATTAGACCACCGAAAAAAAACCGTCGCAATTTCTAAAGTGCAGAGGAAAAATTGGAGACTTTGCAAAGAAAGCAATCGATAAACCGAGAATGAACTCTGTGATTGTCCTAAAGAAGAAAGAGGAATCTGACGATTAAATGATTGATTGGGTTAGTTTAGATCGACGGCGTGCGATTTGAGTGTCGCAAGGTCAATAAGTTCCAGAACCTTTGCATTGGTAGAGGTCAACACTACCGATGGCGCACAACCAGAATTGAAAGCCTCCAACCAACGATTTGCGCAGACGCACCATTGGTCGCCGGATTTTAGACCAGCGAAGCCAAACTCTGGTCGCGCTGTGATGAGGTCGTTACCCTGACTGAGTGAGTATTGTAGAAAAGCATCATCAACATGGGCGCAAACAAAGTGTTTACCGATATCTTCGGAGTCCGCATCACAGCAACCAGTTCGAAAAAAACCGGTCAACGGATCCACAGAACAGGATTGCAGGGGATCACCAAATACGTTGGTTTGATTCTCTAACGGTTGCATTGCTCTTTTCCCATTTTTTCGATTCTTCCGATTGTTTTACTATAGTTGAAAGCATCGGGTTTGTAGATAAGTTGGAGGAGTCTAGCTTTGACATATAGAGGAATCCAGGCAATCAGTGGATAGAAGCCCCCATATCGCTGTTTCCCAATCACATCTCGCAGAACTGGTGTATCTCACCAATCCGTCCTCAGATGGGTCTGGCGCACTTTTTCCGTACTTCTGGTCTGACTAGAGCCTTCGTGGGCCTACAAGTTTCGCTACAATGGGGATAGATGGGCATGTGCAAGCATTGGTTTGAGGGGGCATAAATGGGGGCATTAAACTAGAGCCGTGATATTTTAGTTATATAAAACAATGGGTTAAAGATAAAGTCGAATCCCGTCCGCTCCGCCATATTCCTATATAGATCAATGACTTATGTTGATTTTTGAAAGCTACCCCCTTTCCTACCCCCTATAAGAAAAGCGCTGTAATTTTATCGCCTTTGAATTACGTTTCCTAAAACCAAACAAACCCAGTCAAAAACTCCAGAACGCTGACCCCACCCCCGGGGTACCCACCACTTCACAGAAAGGGACTCCTAGTATTGCTATGTATTACTAATGAGCGGGAGTGTTTTTTGTAGGGATGTCTCATGCTTAACATTCTTATGAGTCTCTTGTTATAGTCATCGAATTTGATGGAAAGGTAATATGCGGATTATTAATCGAATCATATTGGGGCTCGTAGGTTTTACCGCCTTAATACTTGGCTGCGTATATCTTGGTGTGTTTGGTCCCATGATTCAGCAGTTACCCACGGTCATGTTTGGTTCTCCAGAGAAGCCTTTCAATACCGATCAGGTAGTACCTCAACTGGATTACTCTTTGCTCGATTCGTGGGTGGCGCGACCTGAAGTTGACGACGTTGCAGACCTACTGCCCGCAGGACTGACTATTCCCGAAAATGCTGTAGTTCAAGGTGAAGCACCCGTTGATGTCTTTTTTACTCATCCAACGGGTTTTTTACGTGGGTCGAGCTGGATTTATACGCTGGACCGAGATACTGCGACCGAGGAAAACACTCAGTGGATGATGGCTAATCAAGCAAGCGCGTTTAACGGTTGCTGTAATGTATATGCTCCTCGCTATAGGCAGGGATCTATATTCGCTTACTTGAATGGCGACGATATCCGTGAACAGGTCCTAGGCTTCGCCTACCAAGATGTGGCAGCAGCGTTTGACTATTTCATAGACCAATTAAATGAAGGCAGGCCTTTTATAATTGCAAGTCATAGTCAGGGAAGTCATCACAGCATTCGCCTGCTGCGGGAAAAGGTTAATGGCTCTGCATTGGTTAACAGAATGGTAGCTGCATATGTGATTGGCGGAAATATTGCTAAAAAGGAATTTGATGACCTGCTGGATGTTGGCCTTTGTGATGGTCCGCTTCAAACCGGATGCGCCGTTCACTGGGATACCTGGAGCGAAAGTGTAATAAATAAACCGCCAGAGTCAGCGTATTTGAACGCGTGCGTTAATCCCCTGAGTTGGAGTGTTGACGGCGGGTTGGCAGCAAAGAGTGAGCATGTCGGCGCTGTACCTATACACGGAGATTTCCAAGTTTCCATGTCGGGACAAGATCGGCCGAGCGGTGTTGTTTTCGAAGCATTAGACGCACCAATAGAAAAAGCGGTTCAGGCTCAGTGCAAAGGTGGTTTCCTATTTATCACTGACCAATCAGAGAATGATTTTGGTCTCGCCGGAGGCAGTTTTGGCGGTGGCAACTACCATGGGCTCGATTACCCAATTTTTCATATGGACATTCGGGAAAATGCAAAACTGCGAAGCGAACAATTTTTGCGAAATTCTAGCGAAGGACTTTAGATTAAAAGCGGTTGTTTGAAAGGAGCTGAAAGCGCTCGACTTGTGCAAGTTTTAATCAGCTTTTAGAACGCAATAGACGGCGCTATCAGCGAAGCAATGAGCAATAAGAAACCACTTGTTTTGTTCATCCCGAATTCTTCTTTAAAGACGCTTGAGCGATGGTACTAAAGGAACCAACATTCCTAGACCCTAAGACAGCACCATTCACATTTCACTTTGCCATGGCGAGTTGGCCCCTTTACGCGACACAGTCACAGAAGCCGCCTTGTTTGCATAGGCCAAGGCTTCGTTTAAAACTGATACGTTAGGTGATCTGCAATACTGTTTTGTGAGCGCTTCGTTTTTCATAAGGGAATGAAGAAAACCGGCATTAAAAGTATCGCCAGCACCAACAGTATCTTGAATTTCAACTTTTGGTGAAGGCACTTGGGAAATTTTTTGACCTGCGTGAAAAGCTTCAGCACCCTGAGGCCCTTTTGTGATCAAGACAAGTGTTTCCGAAGTCCCAACCAATTCGCCAATCTGAGCCTGAAGATGCTGATGATGTGGAACAAGCCAGTGCAAATCTTCATCAGACAATTTCACTATATCGCTCAGAGCGATCATTTTGTTAAGGCGCCTCCGGTAGGATCCTTCGTCAGAAATAAAAGATGGCCGTATATTTGGATCGAGCATGGTCACTGACCGGTCTGATCGTGTTTGCATAAGATCCAGCATGGTCGAAGCTGTCGGATCAGTACAAAGGCTTATACCACCAAAAAATATAGCGTTAAATTCAAATCCTTTACTGGGAGAATTTTCCGGTAACAGAGTCGTATCTGCAGCATTTTCGGCATAAAATGTATAGGTTGCATGTCCATTTTCCAAACGCACAAACGCCAATGTTGTCGGACCATTCTGATAGGACAAATGCGTTTTTTTGACCTGACTGTTCTCTAGTTCTTGCCTCAGCTGGCTGCCAAAGAAATCCCGTGAGACCCCAGTAAATAGCGCAACTGGAGATGACAGTCGTCCAAGTGCGACTGCTGTATTAAACACAGCGCCACCTACTTTGGGCACAAAACAGGGATCGCCAGAAACTGATGTCTCTGGCACCATATCAATCAGAGCTTCCCCACAGCATAAGATCATCAAGATGTATCCTTTAAAAGGGGTTAAACACTCTGTGTTGACGTCCTATCGAACCAATGTATATTGCACTCATTCACCTCGAAAGGTCAAAATATCCCCAATAGTTCCAACAAGATTTCGATCCTTCTTGGCAATAAATGTGGCGCCTGTATACACTATCATATGAGCCAAAACATATTCTCTCGGATTCTCGATCAACTCTAACTTACCGCTTATGCATGCGTCAGCTACAACACACGATACAAGATGCTCCGGCCGTATTCCTTGGATATGCTTATTTTGTATATTTTTTTGAGTGGCTTCTAAAATATCCAATCTGTCAAAAAAGTTCATTTTTGTGCTGCCGATAAAACCACCAACAAAGAGGTTCTGGGGTTGATCATAAAGATCTGTTGGCGATCCAATCTGTTTTATGCGTCCATCCTTCAGTACCACAATTTTATCAGCCAAGGTCATCGCTTCGACTTGATCATGGGTAACGTAGATCATAATCGAACCAAGGCGTTCATGCAGTTTTGAAATCTCTATGCGCGGTTGAACCCTGAGCGATGAATCTAGATTCGAAAGTGGTTCATCAAAATAGAATACTTTGGGATCACGCACGATAGCGCGGCCAATGGCAACCCGCTGGCGCTGACCACCAGATAAGTTGTGCGGACTACGCTCCAAATAATCTGTAATCTGAAGAACATCAGCGGCGGCTTTCACATGACGGTCAATTTCATCAGCAGGCGTTTTGGCCTGACGTAAACCAAAAGCCATATTCTTATATACTGATAGATACGGATTAAGGGCACAGCTTTGAAAAACCATAGCTACCCCGAGTTTGGTAGGTGCCACATCATTGACTTCGAGTCCATCAATGGACACGCTGCCAGATGTGATATCCTCTAGCCCAGCAACCATCCGAAGAAGTGTTGATTTTCTTCAACCAGAGGGACCAACGAATACAACAAAATCACCGTCCTCTACTGTGAGATCAATTCAGTGCAAGACTGGTTCGTTTCCGCATGTCTTATGAACATCACTCATTGTTAAACTGGCCATGAGTGATCCATTTCTTCAATTGCAGTACGCAGCACTTTGGCAAATGCTGGATATTCCTTGGGAAGATCGCCCCAAAGCTGTTTTGACAGAATGAAATCTTCCGTGCCTAAAAGATTCTTCAGTTGTGGCCAACTAGGCTCAATATAGTCAAACGGGATCCGCCCAGCGGCGACATGTTTTGCAAATGTATGCCAGCTTGCTATGCTTTTAATTCCATGGAACGGCATCAGTCCTTGGGTCAGGCAGTCTTCTAGTGTTGGACGGATAAAAATTGGAAATTTTGACATGCCGTCAGAACAAATACGCGCAACCGTATCGCCGATTGCTGCGTTTCTAAATCGATCTGCGATACTATCTAAATAAGTTGTCTTAGAGAATGGTAGGACAAGTGTCAAAGCAGGCAGAACTTCTTGCGTTTCAAAATGCCAAAAGTGATTGTAGAGATCTGGCGTTGCCATTGCTCGGTCAAACGCTTTGATGCCACGTAGAGCCGCCAGATAAGCAAGACAGGTATGCCCACCATTTAGAACGCGAATTTTCGTCTCCTCGAATGGATCAACATCCTTAGTAACTGTCACCCCAACTTGGGACAGATCAGGCATCTCAGAGGCAAATTTATCCTCTAAAACCCACTGCAGAAATTCTTCTGCCATAATCGGCTGTACAACGACTTCACTTGTAAGAGCTGATAACTCGTACACCAGTTCAGATGTGGACCTTGGGGTAATACGATCAACCATTGAGCAAGGGAAAGTCACATGGGAGTGCACCCAATCTTTTAATTCCTGGCGACTGGTCGCTTCAAGATAGGATGCAAAATTTCTTTCAAGCATCTTTCCGTTTTTACGAATATTGTCACAACAGCACACCGTAATAGGTGCGCCAAGCTGAGTTCTTCGAGCCTCTAATGCGTTTGCGAGAAACGCATATACGCTTTTGCCAACATCACCATCGACTTCAGACGCTATCGTTGGATCACTCCGATCAAGGTTTCCAGCTGGATCAGTATAATAGCCACTTTCTGTCACGGTTATTGTAACTAAATTAACACTCGCTCGGGCCAAAAGGCTTTCTGTACCCGCCCGGTCAACAGTCCAGTCTGAAAATAAAACATGGCCACGGACACGGCTAAGGGATATTTCTCCCAAGGGTGCCACTGACTTGAGTAAATAACCATTCTGTGAAGGATCATTCGTAGCAAATTCGTCGGCTTCCGACTCTCTTAAATTTACAGCAGCAATGCCCCATGACAAGTCACCTGTCAGCTCCATATAGTTGTCCAAGTAAACGGCTTGGTGCGCACGATGAAAGGCGCTGTAACCCAAATGAACAACTCCGATGTCGCAATCTGACAGATTATAGCGTGTCTTAGAAACCTGATATGGGATAGGGATGTTCATCCAGCGTCTACTTTCATTGGTGCAATATCATTTCTAACCATTTCCCGATAGGCAGACGGCGTCATCCTCTTCATCTTGAGGAATTGGCGATTAAAATTGGCAAGGTTCTGGTAACCAACCTAGTAACAAATAGTCGTAATCTGCTCATCCGATGCATAGAGCATCCCACAGGCCTGACCGACCCTAACGCGATTGACAAATTCGACAAAACGACTAACATTAATTCTCTGTCCGAATAAGTCCTCATCTTTACTATTTCTTACCCTTAGTTTTGGCCCGGTTATTACTGCAGTAGCGCGGACTAGTGTTTCTATATTTTGTAGTTCTAACATCTTAGACCTAAGCTGTTCAATTGCTTCTTTAGTGCCTTAACGCTTGGGCAACCTACCGCCAGATGTAACGCATGAGGTTATATTTGTGAATGGCTTAAAATTCAGAGTACGGGCGTAATACGTTGAACCCGGTGCATGGCAGATTCCTGATCTAGATTTCTTTACAGGCCCTGAAAGGCCGTCGTTAACAGTCGATACTGGCTTACTGCTGCGTTGACCTCTACGCCAGTCTGATGGCTCTATTACGTTATTTGACGACCACAGACCGGTCTTAGCTGATTTGGCTCTGGCTTCAAGTTTTATTAGTGAAGTATCACGTAGGTACTTTCGGTAAACCCAAGCATGACCTTCTATCACTAGCCTACGGTTAATATTTTCATCATCCACCCAAAGGGTAGCTACTAAGCGGCCATAGCGGTCTGTGTCTACTACTTCGATCCGAGCTGGCTTGGACATCGACCATTGGCGTAATGCTGCTGTGGCTTCAGTGCCCCAAGGTTGGTCTCTCTCTGGAGTATCAATGTCGGCTAGCCGAATCTTTTCTATTGCGCCGTTGTGAACTTTAAAGGCAACCGTATCGCCATCAACAACTCTTGTGACCTTTCCAAATAGTGTTTGGCCCATAGCTGCAGAAGCAAGCAAAGGAAGTAGGGCCACAAGAAACAATAGAAAATAGCTTTTACAACGTTGGAACATGGCTCATGCCTTTATATAGGGACACGACATCTTGGCAGATGAAAGTTGAGACCGCCAAACCGAATCTAAAGACGTGTTGGAATAGCCCTGTTGATTGGTTACTGTCTGAACGGGGAAGTACGCTGCTGGAAAATCGTAAAGGTCGCTTAAGAACCTACCGATACAGGAGTTGAAGTAATGTTAAATCAATATCGCCGTCGCTATCTTGCGAGGCTGCGAAGGTTGTTGAAAGAATTCTATGAGTTGGCTGATGTAGGCTCAACTGAGCACTCTAGTGCCAAAAATAAATTAGACGGTTTTATAGATGCTGGTAAAGCTTCTTTTATAGTTAACAACGCTGACCTGCGGAAGTTGATGGATGATGTTCATTACGAAGTTTTTAGGATGACTCGTGACGAACGCCAAAAGCAGGGCGGTGATAGTGAGTTAGTCGTTGATTGGGCGGCCTATGAAGAACCAACCGTCTTTAGAAATGGCTAACTGAAACTATGCCAAACTGACCCCACCCCCGGGGTACCCGCCACTTCATAGAAAGGGACTCCTAGCATTGCTATGTATTACTTGAATGTACCGGCCTATTGTAATTCAAAGGGTTAGACCCCCACGCCATCCAACAAATCGTCCGGTCCTAACTCCATTTTTATACGTCACTCAAAGGTGCAAGGTTTCACTTTATCTGTAAAAAGATACCTCGCCAGTCCATGGGCCGTTCTTCATCTCTAACAGCTTGTTGCTTATCGAACTGTTTTTTGTTTTTCCCAGTATAAAGTGTCATAAACGAAACCTACATCGCCACGCACCGCGAGTTTTCCATTTTTTAGCCAGACTTTTGCTCGATAATTCTCGCCAGTTTCAGGGTCAAGTACCGTTCCGTTTTGCTAAATACCGTCGCTTAGCGATAGACCGTTTAGAACCTGCATGCCGATCATAGGTTTATTTTGCAGATCACCTTTGCATTAAAAACCTCGCCTTCACGCTGCCATTTGCGCATATCTTTTGAACTATAAAACGTGCCGATATTGCTAGATGAGTAAAGGTAATAGGTATCCATGGCTTTGATCATGGCTGGGTCATGTATTGGACTAGCGCCAGTAGCTAGGTCGACTATATTCGGATTAATTTTACAGTCTAATGGTGGTTCTGCGCAGCCTGCTAAAGCCAACAATAGAACGCCAATAACTAACTTTTTCATTCTCCGTCGTCAAATCCTTGTCTGCGTTAATCTAACACTTCACCTTCGTACTTCCAGTTCAAAGGGCCAGCAAAAGATACCTATGAGAAACCAAGGTAGTCATTCAGTACCTTTAACCCAGCACTACTGAGTGTGAGTGTTAGATTCCGCATCAGCCAACTAATAGAATTCTTTCAACAACGTTTGCATTCTTTAACTCCTGTATCGGTAGGTTCTTAAACGACCTTCGCGATTTTTCAGCAGTGTACTTCCCGGCCCAGACAGTAACCAATCAGCAGGGCTATTCCAACACGTCTTTGGATTGGGCTTGGCGGTCTCAACTTACATCTGCCAAGATGTCGTGTCCCTAAATTAAGGTATGAGTCATGTTCCAACGCTGTAAAACCTATTGCCTATGGTTTCTTATAGGCCTGCTTCCTTTTTTGTTGCTTCTGCGGCTATGGGCCAAACACTCTTTGGAACGGTCACAAGAGTTGTAGATGGCGATACGGTTGCCTTTAAAGTTTACAACGGCCCAGTAGAGAAGATTCGGCTAGCTGACATTGACACTCCAGAAAGAGATCAACCTTGGCGCACTGAGGCCACAGCAGCATTACGAAAGTGGTCGATGTCCAAGTCAGCAAGGATCGAAGTAGTAGACACAGACCGCTATGGACGCTTAGTGGCTACCCTTTGGGTGGGTGATGAAAATATTAACCGAAGGCTTGTTAAAGAAGGCCATGCTTGGGTTTACCGAAAGTACCTACGTGATACATCGCTAATAAAACTTGAAGCCAGCGCCAAATTAACTAAGACCGGCCTGTGGTCATCGCCGCAGATCCAAAAGTTGTGATTGTCGTAAAAAACCAGCTTTTTGTTTACTCACCACCACTGTGTTTGCCCTCCTACTCCGATTTAGCGTGAGTTCTTATATATGCTTTTATTACATACGTACCATATGACGCCCATGCAACTAAAAACAAACTCCAAAAGATTAACTCAATCACTCCTTAAGCCCCCAAAATCTAATACCATTTGGGCAGAACGCCACCCAAACTTTTCACCATAAAACGCTCGATTAAGTCGGTTTTATCTCCGCACAAAAAAACCAACTGCTGATTTTTTCTTTCTCCAAAATTAGTGACTGCACAAATTATAACCTCAGGCCAGTACATGGATACAGCAGTAACATATAACGATACTGGGAATCCCTATCTCTCAAGTGGGAGGCAACCCGGGGGTATGGTCAGGTTGCCATAGTTTTAGTTAGCCATTTCTAGAGACGGCCGTTTCTTCATGGGCCGACCAATCGCTTACCAACTCGACATCAGGGCTGTGCTCTCCGGCAAAAACGGCATTAGCTATAGCGTGACGTTCTTCGTCCGCTCTCACACACCGGATAAGGTCACTCAGCTTTGCCTCCGACTGCAGGCCATAATAATCAATTGCGAGAGAAGGTGCTGGCACGTTTTCAACCAACCCGTTTTCGACCATTTCGAGATAGCTGGAGTAGCTTTTCACCGCTTCTTCCTCAAAATAATGTACCATTAAATGTGCTGTCTTTGGCGAAAAGACGTAGAGCAGAAAGTAGTAGTTCCAGAAAACTGCTTGGGCGGCCAAGATCAGCCATCTTTCGAAAATGTTGGGCTTCGCTATCTCAATGAAAAACATTAGATGCATCCGTTCGTTTTCCGCTTCCGCTAGCAATTCACGGATCATCGGGCCATAGCCCGTTCTCATTTGTCTGAGGCTTCTCAAATGAATCCACATTCCGGCAACCATGCCGGGAACGCCAGCAATGGTCTCTAAAACTACTGCCCTGTGACCGTAGCGTCGTGCGAAAAACTTATCAGCGAGGAATCTGAAGAATTTGGTCTGCGTTTTCGCAAAGAATTTAGAAAAATTCACTTTCATTTTCTTCCCTTTATTTGCCCGGTACCCCAACCGCCAAAATCATGAAAAGATCACGCAGTGACGACAATAGCTCCATCGAGTATTGCAATTGGTGGGTGTTATTTGTCTTATTGATAATTTGCCCTTGAAGAACCACGGGCTAATGATACGAACCAGATTATTTCTATCCTCTAATGGAGAGAAGTCTAGTTATCATCGCGTTTCTGGGTAGTCCTACTTCATGTCGGCTACCTCAACTGCGAAGTTGCAGAGCCTTCTCCTGTCCGGTGAACGGGAATAAACTCTTAATCCTCAAACTCTAAGGCCTGCCAATTGCGGAAACAAAAGAATATAAGAGGTATAATATATTCCAAAAAGTCTACTTTTGAATCTGGCCCACAAAAAAATGTTCGCGCACTATCCAATGCTCAGAGGCGCAGATAATGAAGTTGTATGTTTACCAGTGCATGATGCTATAGCGGTTCAGCAAAGCTACGAGCTAATGGTGGTAAAAGCTATCACTACAGCTTGGACTGAAGCTGTTAGTTGTGACGCTAAACCAAGTAAGACTGATAGGGCTATTTAACCAATTGGAGCCCTAGCCTCATCCTTGCGTTAGCCTGAGCCAATATAGCGGCATCTCTTTACAGAAGTATATGTATCTTGGCTAAAACCGCGCTTTTCTTTGCAAAGTCAGCGTCTTAAATTCTAGGTCTAGCAATGGTGGTTTGCTCACTGACGGCTAATTCCCTGAAGGTCACCGCACGATGTACTACTCAACCATCGCGCGGAGATGACCAAAAGCTGGTTAGTTGATGCGTTCGCTTAGCTGTTGGTGCTGCGCGCTAGCCAGCCCTAAATCTTTCTGCTCGTAAGCGGCTGAGACGGCTTGCTTGGCTGCATTTTGGCAAAAACGAATTGTTTCCGTTGCACCAACAAACAAACGGTCGCCTTCGCGATTGCGGTAGCAGCTCATAGTTAGCTTCTTGACCATAGAATCCATAGCCCGCTCTTGAGCAACTTGAGTTGTTCCACCGGCTATGGCAGAAGCCGAGAACGTTAGCGCTGCGATTGCCATCGCCGAAGATAATAATTTCATACTGCTTCCTTGCCTTTATTGAGTGGAATAATGTTACCACAAGTAACAAAAAATACACGAAATTTATTACTTTACGTAACACAAAGGGTTGACTAAAACTTAGACAGCACCTTACAACTACAGACTCCTGCCTTACATCTGGGGGAAGATCGCCTGGACGCTAGGCCATTAAAAAAGCAATTGAACAGTTCAGGTCTAAGATGTTGGAGCTACAGAACATAGAAACATTAGCCGGCTCAGTTGACGTAATAACGGGGGCTAAGACAAAGAGTGGGAATCTAGAATTAATCGAAGGACCGCGCCGTACAGATATCCATATTCGTGGCAGTTGGTGCACCATACGCACTCTCCCAGACTGAACTTTCATCTGCCAAGATGTCGTACCTCTATGCAAAGGTATGAGCCATGTTCCAACGCTGTAAAACCTATTGCCTATTCTTTCTTGTGGCCCTACTTTCTTTGGTTGCGTCTGCGGCTATAGCCCAAACACTATTTGGAAAGGTCACAAGAGTTGTTGATGGCGATACGGTTGCCTTTAAAGTTCACAACGGCGCAATAAAAAAGGTTCGGCTAGCTGACATTGACACTCCAGAGAGAGACCAACCTTGGGGCACTGAAGCCACAATAGCACTACGCCAATGGTCAATGTCCAAACCAGCTAGGATCGAGGTAGTACACACGGACCGCTATGGACGCTTGGTAGCTATCCTTTGGGTGGATGATGAAAATATTAACCGAAGGCTAGTAGAAGAAGGCCATGCTGCATTGGGCATTGCGTTTGGCACCAACTAAGTAGCTGACGTGCTAGTACTAACAAATCAACACTTGCGATCATCTAGTATCCACTCTTCTGGGCGATGACCGCGAATGTAGTACAGAAACAAAACTGCCGGCAGGAGTCCGAAATACGATGGTCACGGTGAGCACAATGCGTATGGTGCAAGTATCGACGTTGTAGTATTTTTATTAAGGGTATTCGGCCCGTAGAAAAATAAAAAAGGAAACACATATGAAAAAATTATTGGCTATATTTCTTGCTTCTTCTGTCAGTTTTGCAGTCCATGCTGATGATCACTCTAATGCTACTCCAGGTCCGGTAGAGACTTGGAATTGCGTTTTAAACGAAGGTAAGACTTTGGATGATGTGCGCAAGGTCGGCGCGATGGTGGCGGAGGTAGATAAAGCCGCTGGGAATGATGTGGCTCAATGGATCTTTACGCCGTTTACTGGCGATATGGAAGCGGGGCGGTTTATCCTAATGACTGGTTGGTCTAGCTTTCCAGTAATGGGGGCTGCATTCGGTAACTTCTTTACAGGCAACGCCGGTGACGCAGTAATGGCGGAATGGGCAGCAGCGGCTACCTGCGATACGCGAAATCTGTATATGGTAGAAGAGTTACACAATACGATGGATCAGTAATCGTTACAGACTTAAATAAAATTCACCCCCTCAAGCGTTAGTTTGAGGGGGCATCAAGCTAGAGGTTTGATATTTTATTGATATAAATCAATAGGTTAAATGTCAAATTGAATCCCTGTCCCCCAACAGTTGCCATGCGTTGGCTTGCGCGTCTCCACTTGTGTTGCAAAAACGTTCGGTATTTAGTCGGCAGCACAATAAGGTAGGCGTTTTGCACGTACTGTATGCCTGTTTGGATTGCCGGTTCTGTTGTCAGGTGGTCTAGTTGGCATCGTCGGTCGAATCATTTTGATTCCATGGCTCTTTAAACTCACTTCCTGAGAGTGAATTATAAAACTGTCGGCACAGCCATTTCTATCGCTCTATTTGCGCTACCGATGCTGCTGCCCGTTAGTACCTATGCCTCTGACGACGAACTCAAAGAGAGAGAAGAAACTGTAAAAGTTTTTGTCACTGGTAGCTACACCAGACGCAAGAATTCGGCGGACCCTCTATTTTTTCCCGCATGGCACAGATCAAGGGAGTAAATATGCGCGACGTAGTAATAGTAGATAGTGTAAGGACAGGACTGGCTAAATCTTTCAGGGGTTCTTTTAACCTGACCCGGCCAGATGACCTGCTAGCGCATTGTATTGATGCCCTGCTGGATCGAAACCCGGGCATGGACCCTGCAGAGGTTGAAGACGTGATCGTCGGCGTTGCAGACCAGATTGGCGAACAGGATGGCAACATTGCTCGCGTGGCCGTCATTTTGTCGAAGCTTCCTGTGACGGCTGCAGGCTCAACCATTAACCGTGCCTGCTCATCAGGTTTGAATTCCATTGCTTTTGCCGCCAATCAGATCGCCAGTGGCTGCTCAGAGATCATTATCGCTGGTGGCGTTGAGTCTATTTCGGCTAGCATGCGTCAGACTCCTGGTAAATCTGATCCTCATCCGACGATCAAGGAAAAGTCGCCTGACATTTTCATGGCGATGGGTAACACCGCTGAAGTCGTTGCGCGACGCTACAACGTCACGCGCGAGTATCAAGACGAGTTTGCCTTCGAAAGCCAAAAGCGCACAGCAGCGGCTCAGCACGCTGGTTTGTTTGCGGACGAAATTATGCCCATGAAGGTCAAGTACGCAAAAATAATTAACAAAGAAACCGAAGAAACTGAAATCGTTACTGGTGTTTGTGTCGGTGACGAATGTAACCGACCTGAAACAACCTACGAAGGCCTGGCCAAGTTGCCACCGGCTTTCGAAGAAAACGGTACAGTGACTGCCGGTAACGCCTCCCAACTTTCTGACGGTGCCTCAATGACACTGGTGATGAGTGCAGAGCGCGCCGCACAACTCGGACTTGAGCCCATGGCTTACTTCAGGGGCTGGACTGTTGCAGGCTGCGAGCCAGACGAGATGGGCATCGGGCCAGTATTTGCGGTACCTAAGCTACTTAAGGTGAATGGCCTGACAATGAATGACATCGACCTCGTTGAACTCAATGAGGCCTTTGCATCACAGTGTCTGTACAGCCGGGACACATTGGGAATTGATCCTGAAATTTGCAACGTCAATGGCGGTTCTATTTCGATTGGTCATCCCTTCGGAATGACAGGTTCACGCTTAACGGGCCACATCATTCGCGAACTTAAGCGTCGCGAAAAGAGATATGGCATTGTGTCAATGTGTATGGGCGGTGGCATGGGCGCAGCGGGATTATTCGAAGCCTGCTAACCACCAACTTTGCAAGCAATAAAAAAGGCCCGGCTAATTCCGGGCTTTTTTATGCGTCAAACAAAAGCTTTCGGTTGCAGCTTAACGCGCTTTCCAGAGATGAAGCTGTCGACCGAGCGACTCAATGAACGCCATCTACTGATGCAGAAACAGGTGATGTTGAGTATCTGGCAGTGGCGAGACTTCCAAATGAGGAAGCAATGTCTTCATGTGCTGCGCGCTTTTCTCGATGAACGATTCTCTAAGTTCACCGTAAATCAATGCACAGGGGATGTTGATCGATGCAAAGTCAGAGGCCAGAGTTTCATAAGCAGTAATTGTTGAGCGCTGCTCCTCTGCCATGCGTTGGCTTGCGTGTCTCCACTTGTGTTGCAAAAACGTTCGGGATCTA
>Ga0209502_10002277_pt1 | contig 16137 bp, 7 predicted proteins | sample ArcticOcean_MG_C_10_FD_187442 | JGI IMG/M metagenome (GOLD analysis project Ga0209502, IMG submission 187442) | Marine microbial communities from western Arctic Ocean - ArcticOcean_MG_CB11_90 (SPAdes) (version 2) | ecosystem: Environmental > Aquatic > Marine > Oceanic | place: Arctic Ocean...
GTGCCATCGCGTGCGTTGAGATCATGGTGGCGCTCACCATGGCTTGTTCAGCCGCACCCTGCGCGCGCGTCGTGCCCCGTCGCGGCGCGTCTTCGGTGTCGTCCCGGCGTCGCGGTGCTGTCGTGATTCGTGCCTCCGCGAATGACGCAAGTGGTGTCCAGGCGACGACGAACACGGCGGAGGACACCGCGAGCGCGTCGTCTTCGTACGGCGAGGACGATTCGTACATCCCCTACACCCTCCCCCCCCGACGTGAATCCCCGCTGGAGCGCGTGGTGAGGGACCCGTTCGCGGCGGCCATCATGGCCCCCAGAGTGGCTCTCGGGGGCCTCGATCTGCTGAGCAAAGGTGAGCTCTTCGCGCTCGCGGCGGGCGCGCCCGGAGAAGTCAGCGCGCTTCTCAACGACCCGCGCCCGATCCAGGACAAAGCCGCGGACGTGTTCCGGCGCGCTGAGGAGATGGTGGAGATGTTGGAAAAAAGAGGTGTCGCGGCGGAGGCACCGGGACGGGAACTGGTGCGGCCGGCGATCCCGGCGGATCTGTACGAAAAGTATTTGGACCCGGCGGCGATTGAACCGGCGCCGACGAAAACCAGCACTGCGAGCAGCACAGCGTACACCGCAGAGCCTGCGTGGTACCCCACGACACGCGAGGTGGAGATTCCCGATTTGGAATCGTTCGGGGGGGCTTCGAGTACTAAAACCGCGCCGGTGGCGTACGCGGCTTCGTTTGACGACGCCGAAGACGCCGCGGTCGCCGCCGCCGCCGCCGCCGTCGCCGCCGCGCTTTGGGAGGAGGAGGGTGATTCGGGTGCCGATTCGGGGGGCGATGTTGATGAGACAAGTGTAAGCGGAAGCCGCGATGACGTGCAGGAAACAAGGGAACAAGCGTCAACGAGCGCGTCCGCGGCGGGGACGAAAACGAAAACCGAAACGCGCAGAGCGTCGCCGGCGTTTGACGCCCCGGCGCCGCCCGCGGACGCCTGGAGCGCGGTGAAGGAAGCGGAAACTTTCGCCGCGGAGTTCGTGATGAGCCAAAGCGCGGCGATCGCGTCGAAGGAGGCCGAGTGAGACTGCCAGAGGGAGAGACGTGTGTGAGGTGAGCGCCGGCGCGGCGCCGGCTGAAATGTAAAACTTTTTGTCTCGCCAGCAAAACCGACGCTCGAGTTACTGCTCATCTCGTCAACGCAAAAGCCACGTCATATAGATCCGGAAGAGCTCCTCACGCGCACTCGTCACGCGCACTCACTCGGTGTCCAGCCCAAACTCGATTGACATGGCGTTTGCCGTCGCCACTTCCGCGCCCGCGCACGCGCGCGCCGCTGTCGCTCGCCCCGGGTACGTACCCCGGCTGGTCCGATGAAAACATCCATCATCTGAAGCACGCTATCCATCCACGTCTGCCACGCAATCGCATCCATTGTCGAGTCCGACGGTTCACGCACGCGGCTCACTCCTACGGCTCGCGTAATTTCACTCACCCGATTCCCCTCTGCGACCCTCACCCTGCGCCTCGCAGGCTCTCGTCACGCACGCGCGCCAAGCTCGCCGCCGGTTCCTCGTGCAAACGCGCGCATCGTGAAACCGTGCGGTGTGCTTCGTCTTCCGCGGATGCGTCGGAATCGCATTCGCGCGTCGCGTCCCGCCGCGCCGCCCTGGTTGGCTCCGCCGCCGCCGCCGTCGCCGCGGCGGTCGCGCCCGCGCTCGCGGACGGCAGCTGCGACCCCGCGTCCCTGCTGTGCAAGGCGCAGGTGACGAACAAAGTGTACTTTGACGTTTCAATCGGCGGCGAGCCGCAGGGACGCGTGGTGATTGGTTTGTTCGGCAACGAGGTGCCTAAAACCGTGGAGAACTTCCGGCAGCTCGCGGTTGGCGAACGAGAGTTCGGGTACAAGAACTCCATCTTTCACCGTGTCATACCCAACTTCATGATCCAAGGCGGGGACTTCGAAAAAAGTAACGGCACGGGCGGGTACTCCATCTACGGCCGGAAGTTCCCGGACGAAGCGTTCCCGCTGGAAAAGCTGTCGCACGTCGGGCCCGGAGTGCTATCCATGGCCAACGCGGGTCCCAACACCAACGGCAGCCAGTTCTTCATCACCACCACGGCCACGCCGTGGCTCAACGGGAAACACGTGGTGTTCGGACAGGTCGTGGAGGGCCTGGACGTGGTGCGCAAAATCGAAAAGACCCCGACCGGTCGGGGCGACAAACCCGTGAACGACGTGGTGGTCACGGCGTCGGGCGAGCTGCCTTTATCCGCGCCCGTGCCCGTCCCCGAGCCCGAGGCGTAGACAACCACAGGGAGGCAGACGTACCCGTATCATCCATAGCTCGACCGCGCTTCTTTTTGTAATGACGCACGGGCCTTTATATGTAAGCGTTTCGCGACGCCGAGAGGCGAGGGACTCGTTTCCTCGTGTTAGGGTTAAAACGACGAGTTAAATCCGGGCGGCTCGGTCAAAAAGTCGTCGCTTGAATATTGCCTCGGACGTCCGAGGCATGGTCATACCGACGTGCACGAAGACACGGAAGAAGACGAACGTCGTTTTTCTTTGTCACATCTTATCCGTGAGCGCCACCTCGCCCGCGAGCGCAGTGCCACCGCCGATACACAGCCCTAAGCTTCCCAAGGAGGAACCACCGGTACGTCACGACCGAGACGAGAAAAACCTTGACGGGTACGCCCACGATCTCGTTTTCTCTCGCCCCGTACACCCAAACTCCCGGATACCTGCGTCACCATCTTCGCACCGCACCGCGACGCGCTTTGAAGATCTCGTATTCTGCCGCGCGCGGTTCCTGACCCACCTCCCGTGTACACCACAACAGAGACGCGAGAAGCCAAAGCTATGCAGCACGTATTTACCGACCGATCTGCGAATGAAAACACGCAAGCGAGCCGCTGAAGGAGAGCAAACACCCGCGTCAGTGTCGGGGGGAGGTAAGCGGCAGCGCAAGGAGAAGACCAGCGCGACTGCAACTCCTGTCGATACTCCCAAGTCTGCGGCTGCGACTCCCAAGTCAGCGGCCGCGGCTGGAGGCCGTCCACGTAGCTCCAGGGCGGCGGCACGCGTAGGACCTGCGGAGCCTCCCAGCGCGTCTGCTCAAGGGCCAGCTGGATCTTCGCGAAGAGCGGGTTCGAAAGCCGACCCCGCGAAGACCCCCGCAGGCTCGCGCCGCTCGACGCATAGACTAGCTGAGGTTTCCAACAAGCCAGAAGAAGCCGCGGGTGCCTCGCGAGGAGGGGGCAAGGCGGCGAAGGGCGCTTCCAAGGGTTCCGCCAAGCCGAAAACAGGCGCCGGAACCGAGACGACCAAGAGACGGCGGTCGACCGCGGACGGAGGAACCATGAGTAGCCGTGAAGAGCTCGAGGCGATGCGTGACGAGGCGTACGATCACGATGACTTAGACGACGAGGAGGAGGAGGAGGAGGAGGAGGATATCGACGACGAAGAGGAGGATGAGGATGAGGAGGGCGACGAAGATGAGGAAGGCGCCGGCGACGAGGACGACCCCACTGGACTGCAAGCCCTTCTGCGTCGTCTGGGCGGCGGTCTTGAGGATCTCCTACCCAACGCTGGGCACGTGAGTGGGAAGCTGAAGCAGATCTTAGTAGGTCTCAAAGCGGAAGGCGACGATATCCGTCAGATTGCGGCTCTGAACGAGTTGTGCGAAGTGCTCGTCATCTCCTCCGAGGAGTCCCTCATCACCCTGTCCGTCGACTCGTTCGTGCCTGTGTTGGTGAACCTCATGCAGGCCGAACACAACCCGGATGCCATGCTCCTCGCCGCGCGAGCGCTGACGTCCATGGCGGATATCCTGCCCAACTCACGAGGTGCCATCATTCATCACGGCGCGCTCCCGGCGTTTTGCAGCCGCCTGCTGACCATCGAGTACATCGATCTGGCTGAGCAGTCCCTGCAGGCGCTGGAGAAGCTGTCGCAGGACCATGGAGGGAGCTGTCTGCGTGAGGGTGGAATGATGGCGTGCTTGAGCTACCTGGATTTCTTCTCTCTCGGTATGCAGCGTGTGGCGCTGCAGACGGCGGCAAACATCTGCCGACAGCTCCCGGCGAGCGACTGCTGGGACCAGCTGTCCGACTCTGTGCCCGTGCTAACCAACCTGCTGATGCACGACGACTCGCGTCTGGTGGAGAGCGCGTGCACTTGTTTGACGCTCATGGCGTCCAACTTCAGCGCGCGGCCGCAACGTCTGCAGGCGATGTGCGCTCACGGGCTGATTCCCAACGCCACGCGGCTCATCTCTCCCGGAGCGTCCCAGGTTGGACCGTCGACGTATCACGGTTTGATTCGCCTGATCGGCACGTGCTGCAGGGGATCGGCTGACGTCGCCGAGGAACTGCTGCGAAACGGCATGGCCGCGACCTTGAAGGCGGTTCTTGCTGGGTGCAAAGTGCTCGCGACATCCACGGCGTCGCCCGCGTCGCCCGTGGTATCCGCGGATCAACTCCTCGAGGTCACGACGCTGGCGAACCAACTCCTTCCGGCTATTCGACTGGAGAGCGGCGGGTGCGCGAAAAACGCACCCTTCGCCGCGTTGGGTATCGCCCCCCCTCCCCCCAGCACCTCGCGTCGCAAAAGCACCGACCCGGTAGATGCCGCGGCACAGGCGACTGCCGCCGCGGGCGTCGCCCTGGAGACTGTCCTCCGGGATGAGCCTAAGCTCCTGATTGAGTACGGCGCGAACCTCGTCGCGTCGCTGATGCAGGTCACGACGTCTTCGGTCGGGACGAACGTCAAGCTTCAGTGTCTCTCCGCGCTCGCCAAGTTTATGCATCACGCGCCGCCTGAGATGCTCGCCGAAGGCGACGCCGCGCTGAACCCCGGGCAGATCGCGTCTTTCCTCGCCGGGCTCGCCTCAGTGCGTGACTCGGTGATGAAGGAGAAATACAACGTGGTGGAAGTCGCGCTGTACTTGATCGAGTCGCTGATGCACAAGCTCCCGGAGACGTTCCGCCGCGCGTTTCGCAAGGAAGGCACCGTGCATGCCGTGGAGACGCTGTGCGCGCAGCGCTTCGACCCAGAGACCACAGCGGGGGCTGCCGCGGCGAAAAAAAACGCGACGGACGCCGCGAACACCGGAAACACTACCCCTCGAGACCAGGTGGTTCCCTCGGGTGTTGGGTCTGGAAGCGCGGCGAGCATCGTGGCGAGGATGGCGCTCGCGGGAGCTGGTTCGGGAAAGAAACCGAGCGAAACCCCGCAGCGTCGCGCCGCTGTGGAGCGCGCCGTCGCGCTGCGCGCCGCGCACTTCGCGTCCGTCTCTGAAACGGAAGCGGAGAGTCGTCTGCGAACGGCGTGTGGTCCTCTCCGCACAGCGGGTGAAGACCCAGTCGCCGCCGCGAACATCGCGGTGGATTTCGTCGCCGCTTTGTTGGAGGGTGACGGCGCTTCGACGTTTGAACTCTTGGAGTGCGGCGGCGTCGAAGCGCTTCGCGCGTTTTTCACCGGCGCGGATCTGCCCCAGGACGAAACCTGGAGCGCCGCAGTCGCGGCGCGGCTCTCGAGCTTCACACACGCCGCCGCCGAGAAGATGCCCGCCAACGCGATGGGCGCGCTCGTGGATCGCCTCCTGGACGCTCTCGCAGTCACCGAGTCGTTACCCATGCGCCTGAGCGCCAGCAAGACTCCTACGACTGGCGCGACGCCGAGCGCGAGCCGAAACGCGGGCAGCGCGAACGGCGCCGGGGACGGTCTGAGCGTGCTCGCGCGACCGTTCAAACTTCGACTCAGCCGCTCTGCGGAGAACCGCGAGGGTTTGCGCGATTACAACTCGAACATCATTCTCGTCGAGCCTCTCGCGACCCTCCACGCCATTGAGGACTTCCTGTACCCCCGAGTACACAAACCGGGTGGCGCCGCGGCGACGCCCGACGCGGGCGCTTCGGGATCGGGCGACGCCGGCGCTCGTCGCTCGACGCGAAAAAGCTCGGGTCTGAAGGACCCCGACGGCGACGAAAAAGAGAAGGAGGAGGAAGATGAGGAGGACGATGATGATGACATCGACGAGGACGAGATGATCGCCGAGGCGGAGGAGATGGAGGATGAGGATGACGACGGTATGCCTCACGCGGATGCCGTGGAAGACGTCGATCCGTCCAGAAACGCCGGCGCGGATGCGTCAGCGAGCGCTTCCGCCGCCGAAGCGTCCCGTCCCTCGGCGCCTCCCAGCGCTGCTGCCGTCGCCGCTGCTGCGCCACCGCGGCTTCTGTTCAGCGCCAGTGGGGCTGGTCCGTTTCACCCGACCACGAGCGTGTTGCAGGCGGTGTACGCGGCTGCGCTCGCCGCCGCCGACGCGGAAGCCGGCAAGGAGGGCGCGGGTGCGCGAATGAGCGTCGCCAGTTTGTGGGAACGAACGCACACGCTTACGTACATGCTGACCCCGAAAGGAGAGCCTATTCCGGCGGCGCTTTCCGGTGCGGGCGGATCCGCCGCCACGGTTGAAAACACCGCCGATGCGGACGAGGCGCTCGCCGTGTTCGGCTCGACGGATCGTCGCGCCGCGCTCGGCGCCGCGCTTCCCGCGCTTCGAGGAAAGTTGTGCGGCGACGTTTCTCCGCCGGGAGTGGCGGAGCAGACGGACGCGATTCTCTCCTCGCTTGCGGTGCTCCGCGTGTTGACCTCAGACCCCGCGCGTGTGATTGCGCTCGGGAGTGACGACGCGGACGCGAACGAATCCCCCGCAGCTTCCACGCGCGCGGAGTCCGCGGCGCTGCCCGCCGACGCCTTTGTCAGCGCGAAGCTCGCGGGAAAGATGGTGCGTCAGCTCGGCGACACGCTGTCGTTGTGCAGCGGCAGCCTTCCCGCGTGGTGCGTCGCGCTCGCGCGGACGTGCCCGTTTCTGTTCCCGTTCGAGACGCGGCAGCAGCTCTTCTACTGCACCACGTTCGGGCTCGCGCGCGCGCTGCACCGTTTGCACGGCCAGACCAACCACAACGGCGGGCGGCAGGATTTGCGCGTCGGGCGTTTGCAGCGGCAAAAAGTACGCGTCAGCCGCGAGCGCGTTCTGGAATCCGCGGTGAAGGTGTTTGACATGGCGCCCGCGCACAAGATGGTGTTGGAGGTTGAGTTTTTCGACGAGGTGGGCACTGGGACGGGCCCTACGCTGGAGTTCTACACGCTTCTCAGCAAGGAGCTCGGGGCGAGGTCTTTGGGGGCGTGGCGGGACGCCGATTCCAGGAGCGTTGAGGAAACCTCCGCCAAGGAACCGGTCACGGCGCCGTTCGGGTTGTTCCCGTCGCCCATGGCCTCCGGCGCGCCCGACACCGCGGCTCCGAAAAGCCCGGGCGGGCTTACTCGCCTGGCCACGTTCACTCTGCTCGGCCGCGTCGTGGGGAAAGCGCTACAGGATTCGAGGCTGCTGGACGTGCCCCTGAGCCCGACGTTTTACCGCGCCGCCGTCGGCGGCGCCGCCCTGGCGCTTCCGGACGTCGCCGCGATTGACCCCGGGCTGGGTAAAACCCTGGGCACGCTTTCCGCGGCGGCAAAGCGCGTGGCGAAGCTGCGCGCGGCGGGCGCGGCTGAGGTGGAGTGGCGCGGGGTGACCGTGGATGGCGCCGCCATCCAAGATCTGTGCCTGTCATTCACGTATCCAGGGGATGAGACGTTCCCGCTTCGCGCGGGGGGCGCCGATTTAACCGTCGACGCGGAAAACCTGGGCGAGTACGTCGACGCCGTGGTGGACGCCACGGTGGGCGGCGGCGTGGCGCGACAGTTGGAGGCGTTCCGTGTGGGTTTGCGCGACATTTGCCGCCCCGCCGCGCTCGGTGTGTTTTCCGAGTCGGAACTCGAAAGAGTTTTGTGCGGAGAAGGCCAGGCGTGGACCCCCGAGCTGCTCGCGGAGTGCGTGACGTTCGATCACGGGTACGCGGTTTCGTCGCCGCCGATCAAAGCCCTGGTGCAGGTGCTGTGCGCGTACGGCCCGGAGGAGCAAAAAGCGTTCCTGCGCTTCGTCACGGGCGCGCCGCGGCTGCCTCCCGGGGGGCTCGCCGCCCTGCACCCGCGCCTCACCGTGGTGTGCAAGCAGCCGTCAGGCGCCGCGGGCGGCTCCACGCGCGCGGACGGGCAGCCCATCTCGTCCGGAACACCCTTGGCGGACAAGGACCTGCCGTCCGCGATGACGTGCGCGAGCTACTTGAAGTTGCCGCCGTACAGCTGCATGGAGGTGCTGCGCGAAAGGCTGGGGTACGCGGTGAACGAAGGGGTGGGGAGTTTCGATTTGTCTTGATTTGATTAGAACGCGGTGTTTGCTTCGAATATCAATCTTTTTGTTACGACTACCAATGCAACGCTCACGCCAACGACAACGCTGACGCCCACAGCCACGGCAACGCCCATCGGCGATCGTGGAAAAAGGTTGTGAAATATCCGCGATTGGCGTTTTGTCTCGCCCGTCCACGTACCTTGAGTCAGAGTCACCAGGCGAAGTTTCTTGCCGATGTGGGCGTTGATGGTGCGCTGCGCTTCTTTCTCCGTCTTCGCCGTCGAGGCCGCTCGCTCTTTCTCCGCCTTCGCCGCCGCCACAGCAGCTTCCGCTCGTTCTTTCTCCGCCTTCGCCGCCGCCGCAGCACTTTCCGCTCGTCCTCTCGTCGCCTTGGCCGCCGAGGCCGCTCGTTCCTTCTTTGCCTTCGCCTTTTCCACAGAAGCTTCCGCTCGTTCTTTCTTCGCCTTGGCCACCGAGGCCGCTCGTGTTTTCTCCGCCTTCGCAACCGCCACAGCAGCTTCTGCTCGTTTCTTCTCCGCCGCCGCGCACGCGTTTTGTTCGCCCGGCGTCATCGCGGCGAACAACTCCAATTGTTTCGTCTCCGCGGCGACTCTTTCCGCTTCGTCAGCCGCGGCAACCGCGGCGAACGCGGTTTCTTTGGACGACACGGGAGTTGGTCGGGACGGTGCTGACCCGTTCTGTTTTGTCTCGGTTGTCTCGTTTGCACATTTCGGCTGTGAGGACGACCCGTTTGCGTCATCCACAACGGTTTCGCGGGTCGTCGCAAACACGGACTCCCCGCCGTACTACCCCCAAAACCCAAAGCCCCACAACCCCAAACGCGTTCGAAAGCGGTAGCGCGTGCCGGGGAGCAACCCGGTAATGACAACTATGATTTTTCCCACGAAAACTTCACTCTGTGAGGTTTTATCCCGACGTGCAATCCCGTCCGTCCCCGCCTCGGGAAACGGCCCGTCGCTCTCTCGTTTCCACTCAACCTCCAAACGCGCCGACTTGGGCAATCGTTTCCCCTTTTTCCCGCGACTTAAATGCAAAGTCTCGGCGTTTACAACCCGAATCTCCAACCAGGGTTGCGGCGGACGCGGAGCGTGGGGTGTGTGTTTTGCTTCCTCCCATCGCTGTGCAGCCGCCTCTTATTGTCGTTCTGACTCTTTGGAATCTGGCTTTGGTTCCGTCGTCGCCGGGGTTCTTGTCTATGATGTAGGGGAGGAGGCTGGTCAGATGAGATCGTCGTCGGCCGATCGCAAACCAACCGTCGCGATGATGATGGAAACCGAAAGCTTCACGGAGGTTGGGCGCACCTGGGTGGTGTTTCATAGCCATGGCTCGGTACGCCTTTTTCAACGTGGCCTCATCCGCGTCATCGGTCACCGATAGAACCTTGAGGGCCTCCACGCGCCTCATGGCCGTGGCGTATTATGAGATCTCGTCCGCGATTTTTGTGATTACTATCGTAACGCACATTCTCGGAAGCCTCGAGGCACAACGACGCGCACGACGCGCACACAAAACCATCCACTCTTCCAACGCGATGGCCGGTAAGAAAGCTCGCGCGCGTGAGAAAGAGAGCGAGCGCCGCGATGCTAACGCAGCCAACGCGGCTAACGCGGGCGAAGCCTTCCCCCGCCTCCCCAACCACCTGGTCGCCACTCACATTCTTAGATCTGAGTATTTCGACGACGACGCAGATCTCGCACGGCTCCCTGCGGTGAGCCGCGCGATGCGCGACCTGGTGGCAGAAACGGGGCTGTGGTTTAAGGAGCTTGATGAAAAGCGTGCCGTGGAGCTCGGATGTGTAAGCGCGGTGCAGCGCATGCAACGGCAAGGTCGCCTGTCGCGTCAAGAACTCCTTTGCCAGGCAGCGGCGAGGAGCGGACAGCTCGAAGAGTTGAAGGTGTTGCGCGCGGACGGCTGGCCGTGGGACCGGGACACGTGCTCGGCGGCGGCTTTGGGCGGGCACCTCGAGGTGCTGCAGTGGGCACGCGCGAAAGGCTGCCCGTGGGACATACACACGTGCCATGAAGCTGCGGTGGGCGGGCATCTGAAGGTGCTAGTGTGGGCTCGCAAGAACGGTTGCGCATGTGCCGCGAACGAGCTGCATATCGCCGCTGGAAGTGGCCAAGTGGCGATGGTGCGGGCGCTGATCGAGGCCGGCGCGGACGTCAACAAGACGATGGATGGCGGCAAGACGCCGCTGTACTTCGCCGCTCAAAACGGTCACGAGGCGGTGGTGCGGGCGCTGATGGAGTTGGGCGCGGACATCAACAAGGCAAAGGATGACGGCGCGACGCCGCTGTTCTTGGCCGCTTTTAACGGGCACGAGGCAATAGTATGGGCGCTGATCGAGTTGGGCGCGGACGTCAACAAGCCGTGGGATATTGGTGTGACGCCACTGTACATCACCGCTCAAGAGGGCCACGAGGCGATAGTGCGGGCGCTGATCGAGGCGGGTGCGGACGTTAACAAGCCGTGGGATATTGGCGTGACGCCGCTGTACATCACCGCTCAAGAGGGCCACGAGGCGATAGTGCGGGCGCTGATCGAGTTGGGCGCGGACGTCAACAAGGCGACGGATATTGGCGTGACGCCGTTGTTAATTGCCGCTCAAGAGGGCCACGAGGCGATGGTGCGTTTGCTGATCGAGTTGGGCGCGGACATCAACAAGGCGGATGATTACAGCAAGACACCACTGTACGTCGCCGCTCAACAGGGCCACGAGGCGGCGGTGCGGGCGCTTATCGAGGCTGGCCCGGACCTCAACAAGTCAACGACGGATGACGGCTGGACGCCGCTGCTCACCGCCGCTTTGGATGGATACGAGGCGGTGGTGCGGTTGCTGGTCGTGGCGGGCGCGGAAATCTACAAGGCAAAGGATGACGGCGTGACGGCGCTGCTCGTCGCCGCTCATCAGGGCCACGAGATGGTAGTGCGGGCGCTGGTCGAAGCGGGTGCGGACGTTAACAAGCCGAGGGATAACGGTGGGACGCCGCTATACATCGCCGCTTAAAACGGTCACGAGGCGGTGGTGCGGGCGCTGATGGAGTTGGGCGCGGACGTCAACCAGGCAAGGGATGACGGCGTGACGGCGCTGTATATTGCTGCTCAGCTGGGCCACGAGACGGTAGTGCGGGCGATGATCGAGGCGGGCGCGGACGTCAACCAGGCGACGGATAACGGATGGACGCCGCTGTCCATAGCCGCTCAGCAGGGCCACGAGACGGTAGTGTGGGCGATGATCGAGGCGGGCGCGGACGTGAACAAGGCGACGGATGACGGATGGACGCCGCTGTCCATCGCCGCTTGGAAGGGCCACACGGCGATTGTTCAGATTCTCAATGATGCCGTATTGGTCCAGATGCAGCATTTGTCTTTGTAAATACCAGACGCAAGATTTGGTATACCCTAACACCGATATTAAAGCTTTGATGAAGTTACATACTACGCCTGCCGAGGCCGGCGGGATCGCCCGCCGGCGGCGCCCGGCTCGTGCTTTGTCTCCCCCGCGTTCGCGTTTTCCTTCGCGTTTTCGTCCGCGTTTCCAAAATCCATCTTCTGTACGCTCGCCACGCCCTTCGCGACCCCCCACCCGCGCGACGGTGTTCTGTGCATCGCAGGCGGCGTGTCCGGCTCGACCGGCGGCGCGGATGCCATCTCCGTCTCCGCGAAAACCGGTTTCCGCGTGAAAGGCGTGCGTCCTTGTTCCAAACACGCGAGTTCGTACTCGTCCGATTCGAAAACGTTGCCGGCTTCGTCCACGGTGACCGGGACGTCCGGGTCCATGACTCTGAAGTACCTGGTTGGGACGTGTACGCACCCTGAGGGACGAATCACGACGTCGTTCGGGGGAAGCGCTTTCAACATCTCGCGCGTACACACGATGGGTGTGTTCAAAACACCCATCGCGATGGTGAATGGGTCCTCCGCGTCGTGGGTCCCGTCAAAACCAGAGTGATCGTCGAAGAACATCTTCTGATCGCCGCCCAGCACGTCGCCGCCCCCCGCGGGTTGCGAGGCGCGCGCGGGCTCCAAGTCAATCGGCTCCTGCTCGATCAACCGCCGGGCTTCTTTCCCGGCTATGCCTTCCTCGACGAAAAACTCCACCATGGGAAGGTGTTCGAAGGTGACGAAGGAACGCACGAACGCGCCGCCGCACGTCGCGCACGTCTCGCCCGTCCCCGAAACCAACGGGTTGGCGGACATGCACCGAAAGCAAATAGGAAGCAGCTCCTCGGCGTCCGTGAACGGCTTCGCGCGGCTCAACACGCAGGCTAAATCAACCTTGTGGGACAAGTGCTTAGGCACGCGTAAGTTTTGAAGCTTGTCGTACGCGAAACGCGTCAACTTATAAGCCCCCAGCGTCTCGCCGTGCGTCGCCAGGGTGATCAGGACGTACGCCAGTGACACGCCGAGGGGCATTTCGTGTCTCTGTGAGAATTTTGTAACCAGAAATTGACCGGCGTTCAAAAGCGTGCTTGGCAGACTTGTACGGAACGGCTCATCCATCGCCCGGTGCACGATGTCGTACGCGTAGTAAATCTCCGACCGGTCTTTGAACTCTACGAACCGATCCAGCTCGGTTTGATGGGAGGGCGATAAATCGACGTCGACGCCGTTTTTGTTTTTCGCGCGTCGCAGCGCGCTCGCGATTTCGTCCGACATGAGCCAATAGCAATACCCCGCGTCCTTGAACCGTCTTTCCAGCACCGCGTTGTGCGTGAGTTGTTCCAGCATGTGCGTCGAGAGTTCCGCTTTGCCCGCGCGTTGGTACGCCGCGCGCGCTTCGTCGAATCGGTCGTGGTCCGCGAGCCACCCGGCGTACGGTAAGTACACTTTGTCCCCAAACTGTGGGTGCAAGCGAAGCGCCGCGAACGCGTCGTCCCAGTGTTCCGACTTCACGAACAACGCGATCAAACCAGCGTGGTCGTTCAGTTTGCCGTACGCCTCACGCGCGTGCGTCGTGTCACCCAGGCGCGCGAAGTGCTCCGCGCACTTACGCAGGGTTTTCGTCTCACCCTCGCCAAGCGCGCGCATCACCTCCACCAGTTTGTCCGCGTTGTTCATCTTCCCAAAAAGCGCCACGGCTTTGTCCCACTGTTTCGCCTGCACGTACATCGTCGCCGCGCTTCCGTAATCCGAGCTCTCCTCCGCCCACTCCGCTTGCCTGTGCACGAACTCGCGCATCCCCCCCCCGTCCTCCCCGGTATTCACGGAGTACGTCTCCGCCCACGCCTTGGCTTCGTCGAATTGCCGCAAGTCGCTGAACATCTCCATGGCTTTTTCCATGTGACCCGCCTTCGCAAACGCCTTCGCCGCTTCTTGAAACCGCCCTTGGTACGCCAAGCTCTCGGCTCGGAACACGGCTTCCCCGTCCCCACGTTTAACCCCTCGCTCCACGCGATTCAAAAGCTCCAGGAAACGCATGTCTCGAATGCGAATGAAACACTTGCGCGCCACGTCCAGGCGCATCGCGTCCAGCGCGTGGATCCCGAGCGCGCGCCAGTCGTGATCCGCGACGCCCAAACACGCCACAGCGTACGCCGCGTCGTGTTCCCCCCTCTCCAAGTACCGCATCACCGAATTGCTTTGCGGCACGTCCACGGTCTGGACGCTGGTTTGGTCCAAGCAAAAAACCTTACTTCCCTTGAATCCCACGACGAAGCCGTCGAGTTTCTGCGTGTGCGGTGTGAAATCGCCCGTACGCACGCACAACTTACCGTCGCCCGAGTACGCGAGCATGTCGTCAAACTCGGCGTTCCACGACAACGAGTTCGCCCCCCGCGTCTTGTCTTCAAACACCAGCGTCTTAGTGGAAACGTCGTACACCACCACGGACGAGGTGTCATCCACCGCGGCGACTTTTCCGCGGTCTCGTGACAAATCCAAACACCGAATCCCACTTGTGTGTTTCACCAACACAACCGGAAACGGGTTGTCGATGAAAATCTTATAAATATGGCCATCCTTGGAACCCACCAAAACCCCCTCCTTGCCGGGGGGACCCCCCACGACTTTAATATAACGCACCACCGATTCAAACCCCCACTCGCGTTCCAACACGCCGTGAAAATCAAGCAGCTGCAGTTTCTTCTCCTGGCACAAAATCAGGTGACCGCTGGTGTTCACCAGAAGACTACACTCCAGCGCGCGTTCGATTTTCGTCGTAACCGCGTAGCGCGTGTCGTCGTCGTTTTCCGGATTCAGCGTGTGGTACAGAATCACGCACGTGGGCAGTTGCACGGCGAGCTGGTTTTTGTACACCGCTATTTTCGTAACCAAGTCCCCGCACTTGATTCGCACTTTTTCACCAGACACCAGGTGCTGTACCACCACGTCCGTCATCGCGTCGCGAAACGCATACCTGTTTTCGTGTAACCCGTGCACGGTTCCAAACCCGAGCGTGTGCATCGACACGCTGCCGTCGTCGCACCCCACCGCGACGGCGTTGTGCCCGGGCCTTTGGCGCGCACACCACACCCATGATTTGTGCTTCGAAATCGTGACTAGGTCCACCCCTTCTTTCGTCACAAGCGCCACCGCTTTGTTCGCGCCGCCCACGACGACGCACTCGCCGTCGCCGAAAAACGAAACGTCGTTTGGATCGTACCCTAAACGTTTCGCGCGGCCAACCGGCGAGCCGTTCAGGTTGTAAAACGAAAGCGTTCCGTCCCAGCACCCCACCGCGCAGACGTGTGCGTCGTCACCACCACGCAGGTTTTGATTTCCGTCGACGTCCGGGACAGGCACGAGCACACTCCGTTGTTTGGGAGCCCAGCTCACGGACCAACACGGTCCGCGCGTCGCGATCTTCACCTTTTCGTGTCCCGCCTTGTCCCTGACACTCACACATCCGTCAAACTGCCCCAACGCGAGGTACGTGCCGTCGTGTGTCCACGCCAGACTGAGCACCTTTCCCGTGCATCGGTGCTTCGCCACCGCTTTCTGTGTCGGGGACCACAGCCCGAACTCACTCGCGGTCGCGGACGCCAGCTCCGGACCTCGCGGGTTGTACGCCAAACACTGGATGGCGTCCGCGTGGCTGTACCGCAAGAAGCCACCTCCGGCGTTGGTCCAGATGATCACGGTCTTGTCCGCCGCCCCGGAAGCGAAGTGTTTGCCATCCAAGGCGTAGGACACGGCGTACACCGCGTCCTTATGGCCTTTCAGCGAGTGCAGCAGGTCGCCATCGGAGGCGTTGTAAACGAGCACCCTGCTGCCGACTCCGGCGACGAGTTGGGTGCCGTCGGGGCTGTGCGCCAGAGAGTGGCACACGCTCCGCACGCCATCGCGCTCGGGAGGCATGTCCGTCCACGCCACCGAGGTGCGCATCGTGCCGCGAGTTCCACGCCTCCGCGGCCTAACCCTCGCGCGCGCGCCCCTGGTCTGGGCGCCGGATCTGCTGGTCAACAACGGACTTCTTTTTGTACGTTTCCGATTTGGAGGAGCTTTTTCTGCATTCATCAATCCAGAGGGTTGTCACCGGCGACCGAAAAGGAGTTTGCCCGTCGTGGGTTTCGGCTTGGAAATCGCGTCGAAACTCACGGGGAAGGACTTGAGATCTCTTGCTTACATGTACTTAGTTTCTTTCTTGCATTAAAAACATGGTCAAACCATTGCAAAACAGTCTTCCGCGAAAACAGTCTTCCCGAAAAGCGATGGCGACTAAATGAACAAGCACCGTATTGCGTGCGCAGTTCGCTTCCGCTCGGTTTGGGAGCAATACACGCTAGCGCTTCCGTCGTCACACCGCACCGGCATCCCTGAGAATCTGAACAATCACCGCGTGGCCCCCTCGAGCGACGTTAGAAACGGGCGTCATTGATACGGACAGCGGCGTCGTGCCGTCATCCCTCGCCTTGTTGACGGCCGCGCCAGCCTCGATCAGCGCCCGTAA
>Ga0209502_10002280_pt1 | contig 16124 bp, 18 predicted proteins | sample ArcticOcean_MG_C_10_FD_187442 | JGI IMG/M metagenome (GOLD analysis project Ga0209502, IMG submission 187442) | Marine microbial communities from western Arctic Ocean - ArcticOcean_MG_CB11_90 (SPAdes) (version 2) | ecosystem: Environmental > Aquatic > Marine > Oceanic | place: Arctic Ocean...
CATTCAGGGTTAGCCTTCCCATGGAGCTCGAAGTGTTGAAGGATTGGGTTACGGATACAAAGGAGCAGCCTGCCTGCTCCAAACGCTCGATAAGGCGGGCGAAGTCTGACAGTGATCGTGTAAGCCGATCTATCTTATAGACCACGATCATATCTACGAGGCCTTTATCAACCTCAGCCAATAGAGCCTTAAGGGCAGGGCGGTCCATGGTCCCGCCTGAGACACCCCCATCATCAAAGCGCTGTTTGACCAGCTTCCAGCCTTCATGGCGTTGTGAGGCTATATAGGCGGTGCAGGCTTCATATTGAGCATCTAGAGAATTGAACTCTTGATCCAAGCCTTCCTCTGAGCTTTTGCGGGTATAGACAACGGCCCGCACACTTGGCCGACCCAGCCCGTTCATGGCTTCACTCCAAAGAACTTAAAGCCGGATACGTTATAGCTGGTAATGGCGCGGGCCGCATGAGACAGGGACTTGAAGCGCTGCGCGTTCCAAGCAAAGCAGCCATCCTCTGCCACCTCAACAACATGGGTCTTCCCGTGATACTCTCGGACAAAGCGGCTGCCGGGCTTAAAGGCGGGGCGCATGACATCGCGCAGGCCGGCGCGGCTGAGGCGCAGGCTCAGTCTTTTGGTGAAGCTGCCATACAGCTTCGTTTGCAGCTCGAAGGCTAATATCTGGATTAGTAAACTTCTGCTGATATGCTTGGGCGGCGGCCGGCCAATTAAAGATCGCCAGTGCTCCAAAAGTTCATCTCGGCCCGCTGTCTCCAACCCAGCTATATCAAGTTCCATTCCCTTACTCCCGTTGGCTTCGGGCACACCAACACACAGGCTTACGGTAAAACAGAAGTCCAGTCCGAATAGGGGGCTGTTAGACGTTAGGCTGCCAATGCTGAAATGGGTTTGTCTGGGTGCACCGTGATATGTCCTGCTGTCACATTTTTCCTGAAAAAGGTTTTGCTTATTTCGTATTTTTAAAATGGAATGTCACCGTTGTCGAAGGCAGTAATATCTGCAATCGGTGGAGCGTTGCTATCTTGGCTGCCAAATGATTGCGAGTTGTCTGCATCACTACCATTACGCGAAACCTTCCAAGCTTTTACATCTGTGTACCAGCGGCCGTTATACTCACGGCTTTCCAGATCGATTGAAACTTCAACTGCTTCTCCTTGCTGCAAATTAAACTGATCAATCTTATCACCCCAAGCCATGAAGCAAACTTTCTTGGGGTATTGGGCCTCAGTCTCTAAAATGTATTCCTGCTTGCGCCATTCGCCGTTAGCCGATTGCCCTGATTTAACTGGCAATATTTCAATTATTTTTCCTGAAACTTCCAATGTCACTACCTTCTTCACAAAACAATTATGAACCTTAACCCGGGCATGGCGCGCATCAAGCAGGCCATGCGAGTGATTACTTACGTATCAAACTACGCGATCTGAATGAAAGGCCAAGTGTGTTTCTCTGAATCTTGTGGATTGATGTGAAGCTACGCATGTGCAGTTAATGCTGGGTATGGAACCTAAGTTCACCAAATATAAAAAGCTTATCAAGCTGCAGCTAGAAGAGCTTACTGCAGACAATGAGCTGGGCCAGAGCGCACAGAAGACCGTTGAGCTAGATCAGCAGTCGGTTGGAAGGCTTTCGCGCATGGACGCCCTGCAATCCCAAGCTATGGCGCAAGCGCAGCAGAGAAGAAGAGATGTCCTCAAGGGATCACTTCAAGCAGCACTGCAACGTCTGAAGGAGGAAGAGTTCGGTTATTGCCTTGAGTGTGGGGATGAGATTGAAGAGGCGCGGCTATTGGCTAACCCGGTTGTTATAAAATGTATGGCTTGTATTCATAACTAACTGTTAGGCATAAGCCCAGCATCAACCAGCTGGCGTTCAAGCTGCTTTAGCTCTCCAACAACCCGACCTCGAGCTTCGCCGCATGGCGCTGGGCTGCCAGCTTGTCCTTCGTCTGCCGCCCGTGCTTGATATTAGCCTCTGAGATGCGCTGTAAGCCCTCTGAAGTCCGACCAACCTGTTGCTTGTGATGGTGATATACATTTGACAACCTCACCTCGCCCTGTGCCATTTATTGGTCGCAAATCGGGTTCTTACTTGTGTTTGTCGTTAAATATCTGACAATAAAATTAAATAACGTGTAACCAAGATAAGCTGCAGAGTATTGTGTGACCGCAGATTATAAATAATCTCTTAAGGGGAACAAAATGCCAAGTGAAAAAAGTCAGTCTGCTTCGGTCTCTGCTTTAGACAGATTTTGTCGACAGATTTTATGCGCCATTGATACCGACGACGCCAGCACAGATGCCGCCACGCGGGCAATGATGCATGGCTCTACACATGGGGTCGACAGCCATGGCATTCGGCTGCTTGCGCATTATGTAAAGGCCTTCAACGGAGGTAGACTCAATAAAAACCCTATGCTGAAAATCCGCCAAGTACGATCTGGAACGCTTGTTTTAGAGGCCGACAATGCCCAAGGTGCAGTTGCCACATTTGCCGCTGTAGATCACGCCAGTAAGACCGCCAAAGAAACTGGGATCGCCGCGGTATCAATTCAGAACACGTCACATTTCGGACCGGCCGGGGCTTTTGCCAAAGCCGGAGCAGATGCCGGCATGATAACAATGGTGTTTGGCAACTCAGACAGCTTTGTCCGCCTGTTCGATGGCGCAGAACCGTTCCATGGGACCAACCCGATTTCGGTTGCCGTACCATCGGGACAGCACAATCCTTGGCTGCTTGATATGGCAACCAGTTCGGTGCCTTTCAATCGGGTTGAACTTCATCGGTCGCTCGGCCGCAACCTGCCGTCCGATGTGGCATCCGATCATACCGGCAAGGCCACTACCGACCCTTTTGCAACCGAAATGCTGGCACCGCTGGGCGGAGCAGACTTTGGGTTTAAAGGAGCTGCGCTGGGCGGCGTAGCCGACATTTTTTCGGCCGTACTCAGCGGCATGAAGGTCAGCCCTGACATTGCACCAATGGCGGGTCCCAATTTCAGCCAAGCGCGCGAGATGGGCGCGTTTGTTATTGTGATTGATCCGGCTGCGTTCATAGCAGCCTCACTGGTACAGGCTGGGATGATCCACTATCTCACCCAATTGCGAGGCTCAAAACCCCGCGCCGGTCAACAGGTCATGGCACCGGGCGACCGAGAATGGGCCACAGCGGAGCAAAGGCGCAAAGACGGGATTCCGCTTGATCCAATCACAGTCAGTAATTTTACTGAATTATCAGAAACCTATAACGTACCTGCGCCTTGGGCCGACGATCGCTGACATCCGCGAAGAGGCTGTATCTATAGCGGGCATAAAACAATCACCCCACCTTCACCAACCGCAGAGCCGCAGTAATAAAGTCATCTGCCGCACGGTTCTCCGCCGGTATTGTCAGACAAACTTGACGGTTTTGCGGTTGATTCCTATTTTTGGTAAATGATAACATGTTCTCCCTTCAAATATTTCAAGACTTCACCTGAAATCATCCGATTGGCAGTGATGTATTACATACGTTATCCATTGAGTTTTTGTCAGGTGGAAGACATCTTGCATGAACGCGGCGTCGATATCTGTCACGAAACAGTTCGGTTTTGGGTTGAACGTTTTGGTGCAAAATTTGCTAAGGGAATCCGTAAAAATAGGGCAGGGCAACATTCGAACTGGCAATGGCACCTGGATGAAGTCTTTGTGAAAATAAATGGAGAACGCTTTTACCTTTGGCGTGCTGTTGATCATGAAGGCGAAGTTCTTGAATGCTTTGTTACAAAGCGACGCAACAAGGCTGCAGCGAAGAAGTTCCTCATAAAAACAATGCGAAAACACGGATCACCAAAGATCATCACGACAGACAAGCTGGCGTCCTATGGCGTGGCTTTTCGTGAGATTGGCGTTGTAGATCGTCAATTGTGCGGCGGCCGATCCAACAACAGATGCGAAAATTCACATCTGCCATTTCCACGACGAGAACGAGCGATGCAGCGTTTCAAGACGGTTGCGGCACTTCAGAAATTTGTCAGTTATCACGCCCAGATATACAACCACTTCAATCATGGAAGACATCTAGAAAGCAGACATACTTATAAACAAAAACGCATTGCCGCTCTCATTGAGTGGTTTCAAATCTGCGCTTAATAGATTTGTGTGATCGTGGTGCTTTGATACCTGTTAGACTTTGTTTGACAACACCCTTACAACGTCCAAACCATCGGGCACGTGAAAATCAACCTCACACAATAACTTTAATACTTGCTCATCAGAATATAGCTTCCGAGCCATCTATATGTCCTCCCATGACAATTATATAATGGCTCAAGTCTAGGGGGCTAAGACACTCCAGCGATCATTACCGATCTTTTCAGTATGCTCGAAAGCAGTTAGGCTTTCATACTAGGGCTAGATACAAACATTTTTTATGGGGTAATAAGGATGGCAAGGATAACACGCGTTGAAATTATGATGGTTAACCTGTCGCCAAAAGTAAAACGAGTGGATGCAATTCAATCGTTTGATGCTCAGGAAACTCCGATAGTAAGAATTCATGATAGTGATGGCGTAATTGGTACGGGCTATACTTATACTATTGGTACGGGCGGTCCATCGGTTATCGCATTGCTAGAAAAAACGTTAGCCCCTGCTCTGATAGGCAAAGAAGCAAATCGAATTGATGCGATCTGGAGGGAATTACTCTTTTTAACACATGCCACGTCTGTGGGTGCCATTACTTCTTTGGCTTTGGCTGCCATTGATACGGCACTTTGGGATCTGAAATGTTTAAAAGCAGGGCTACCCCTTCATATAGCAGCGGGCGGAACTCGCGATCAAATTCCACTTTACACAACCGAGGGTGGGTGGCTTCATCTAGAGCCCTCAGCACTGGTTGAAGGCGCAATTTCTGCTAAAGAAAAAGGGTTTCAAGGGGCTAAGCTGAAAATTGGTCGCCCCAGTTTATTTGAAGATAATAGAAGGTTGCGCGCGGTACGCGAAGCGGTGGGCGATGAGTTTGAAATTATGACTGATGGAAATCAAGGCTTTTCCATTTCGGAAGCAATTCGGCGGGCACGCATGTTGGAGGACTATAATATAGCATGGTTCGAAGAACCACTTCCCGCGGATGACGTGCTTCAGCATTCCCGGCTTGCCAATGGTACAAGTGTTCCGATCGCAATTGGAGAGAGTATTTACAGTCTTAGTCAGTTTAAGGATTATTTGGTCGCGGGTGCCTGCTCAATCATTCAAGTGGATGTTGCGCGTATTGGAGGTATTTCCCCATGGTTGAAAGTTGCCCATTTGGCCGAAGCATTCAATGTTACTGTTTGCCCCCACTTTTTGATGGAACTTCATCTTCCGCTTGTTTGCGCTATTCCCAATGCAAAATGGCTTGAATATATCCCGCAGCTCGATCTGATTACAGAAGCAGGCATAGACATAGAAAACGGTATCGCGCGACCGTCCCATTCGCCGGGCTTAGGCATTAAATGGGATTGGGACGCTATTTCTTCTAACGTAGAAAACGGCAGCAGTTACAATATAACTGCGGCATAAAGGAGGTTTATCGTGAAACGCATGGGCATGGTTATTCGGCTAAAGGCTGATAAAATCCAAGAGTATAAAAAATTGCATGCGGATGTGTGGCCAGATGTTTTGGAAACTATAGCAAAGGCAAACATAAAAAATTATACGATATTTTTACGCGAGCCTGAGAATTTTCTCTTTGGGTATTGGGAATATTATGGAGTTGATTTTGAAGCGGATTTAGCAAAAGTAGCTGCTGATCCAAGAACGCAGGAATGGTGGAAAATAACAGACTCACTTCAAATACGAATGGAAAGCATTAACCCTAATGAGCAATGGTCGATTATGGAAGAGGTTTTCCACACAGACTAATGTTTGGGTGAAGAATGCGTCATCACTGCTGAAAATAACACATAGCTTTGGCATCCTCACCGGCAATCAGCCGCTATTTCATTCACCAAAACTACGTTCATCCAATTCCATACGTTCAATAGACGCCCATATTTCAGTCAAGTGCTTCGCCATTTCTTTTGCCGCAATATCTGGATAGCCATTTTTTACTGCTTCCAAAATGATGGAATGTTGATGGAACATCAAAGCTGCATGCCCAGGTTGCGGCAGGCCAATGAAGCGCATTCGGTCAAGTTGACCCTTTACCGCCTGAATAACGCGCCATGCACGAGGAAGTGATACCCCTTGGCAGAGCAAGTGATGAAATTCTTCATCCAATTCCATAAACTCGGTGAAATCTGTATGTTTCAAAGATTTTTCTTGATTGGTTAAATTCGCTTCCAAAAGCCTTAATGACTTTGTTCCAATACTCTCTGCCGCGCGCCGTACAATTGCCGTTTCCAAAATTTCACGCAGAAATTGAGATTCTTTAATTTCCTCCATTCTAATCGGCGCAACAATCGTTCCCCGTTGTGGAAATATATCAACAAGACCTTCTTCTGACAGCCGGATGAACGCTTCCCGGACCGGCGTGCGGCTAACGCCCAGTTGAAGCGACAACTCTTTCTCACTTAAAGCTTTTCCCGGTTTGAGATTTAGTTTTAATATTTGTTGCCGTAGATAATTGTGCACTTGCATTGCAACTGATAAATTTTTAACGATGGCTAGATCTTGGTTTCTTGATTTGAGGTTAGAGGAAGCCAAAAATAAATCCTAACGTTTTTTGTTTACTTTAACAGCTACCATGGTACCATTTTTCAGAAAGATCTCAACCATAAGCTTAATAACCATGCAAGACGTAAATTTACTATAGTAAATACTCGGATTTTTTCCAAAAATTAGGGTATCCATGATCTTAAATTTTGAAAAAACTAACTCTGAGTAAATTATGGTGCCCCATGAAAATTGACGCTCACCAACATTTTTGGAACTTTTCAGAAAACGCTTCTGACTTCACTTGGATGACAAATGAATTAGAGGCGTTGAAGCGAAATTTTTCGCCCGATGATTTGGCTCCTCTTTTGTCTGAAACGGGACGCGATGGTTCCATAGCAGTGCAAGCAAGAGAGGTTGTATCAGAAACCGATTTCCTTTTGCAGTTGGCGCAAACGCATGTTTCAATCAAAGGTGTCGTTGGCTGGATAGATTTATGCGCGGATGATGTTGAGGCAGTGCTAGATAACTACTGTGATACTCCAAAACTTAAAGGTTTTCGTATGCTTATCCATGACAGAACTGATGTGGATTTCGCAGATAGTACGGCTCACTTAAACGGCGTCTCACTGTTAGATAAATATAACTTCACCTATGATTTATTGCTGCGCACAATACACTTGCCATCAGCGATCAGACTTGTCCAAAAACTGCCAAATCAGCCCTTTGTTGTGGACCATATTGCGAAACCGGCAATGGATGGAAGCGATATGGAAGCATGGAAACATGGTATAAATGAAATTTCCACATATCCCAATGTAATGTGCAAACTTTCAGGCTTGGTGACTGAAGCAGATTGGATAAACTGGCATGCGTCAGACTTTATTCCTTATCTTGATTTTGTTTATGAAGCCTTTGGTGCAGATCGTTTGATGGTTGGATCTGATTGGCCTGTGTGCACTGTCGCCGCAGATTATAATGCCACTATTAGTATTGTTGACGATTGGGTTTCAAAACTGTCAACCGAAGAGCAATCTTTGATATTGGGTGAAACCTGCGCGAAATTTTATTCAGTTTGACACAAGGCCCAATTTTGGCCCATGAAATTTCTTTTCTAAAAAATGTTAATTAGAACGATTAAATGCGAATTATGTCGCAGTTGTGTGATGATTGTAAGTAATTCTACAAAACTACATTTCACCAGCACACGCAAGTCAGCCCCCGTTTATTGCCCTTTATGTATGGATAAATTCCATAATCTTGCTGCTTACCGCGTCGTAATCATGATCGTTTTCTACAATGCCATTCACCTGAAAGTCTTTCATCACTAAAATTTTATCCGCAAGACTTATCATTTCTGGCATGTCACTTGATATCAAGATTATTGAAGTGCCATTATCCGCCAGCTTTATGATTAATTCATGAAGGTATGCTTTAGTTTTAATATCGATTCCCACAGTTGGCTCGTCAATAATTAAAATATCAGTTCCAGCCGCCAGCCACTTGGCCACACTGATTTTCTGCTGATTACCTCCAGATAAATTTGAAATTAACTGATAGTTTGAGGGGGTTTTTACCTCAAGTTGGCGAATATAGGAATCGACTTTATTGGCAATCATTCCATCGGTAACGAACCCAAAGGCTTTTCTAATTTGTGACCAGACGGTAATGCTGGTGTTGTCCAAAACATTATGGATAAGTATCAAGCCCTCTTTTTTTCTATCCTCACTTATGTAACCAATTTTGAATTTTTCCAAAGCAGTTTTAGGCGAGTTTATCGTTACCTTTTTACCGTTAATTATAACATCTCCACCGGTGATCTTGTCTTGTCCAATAAGACATTTCATCAATTCTGTTCTGCCTGCCCCGACTAAACCGTAAAGGCCTATTATTTCTGATCGGTTCAGCTCTAGATCTATATTCTTATGTCCTAATTCTGTTTTAACATTCTTTAGAGCTAGTATTATGTCTTTGGCATTTTCAATTTTTCGGGCCGATTTTACGATCTGTTCGTCACGTCCAATCATTAATCTGACAAGTTTTTGCCTATCAAGATTTTTTATATCTTCTGAAGTACATGCATTCTCTCCGTCACGTAAAACTGTGACATCGTCACAAATATTAAATACTTCCTCCAATTTATGGCTTACAAAAACAATACTTACGCCCTCGTCGCGAACAATTTTCTTCAGCAATGCGAATAAATTTTCTGATTCCTGAGGAGAAAGCGAAGAGGTTGGCTCATCCAATAAAAGAATTTTCGCCCTAAGCGATAGGGCTTTGGCTATCTCACAAAGCTGCATTTTGGCAACGGTGAGTTCAGAGACGACAGTCTTTGGATCGATATCAAGATCCATAATTTCAAGCCATTTTTTTGACTTAATTGTAATCTCATCGTAATCAATTAGACCTAGTGCTGTTTTAGGCAAGTTATTCAACATCAGGTTCTCACCAACCGAGAAGCGTCTGATCAAGTTTCTTTCTTGGTGAACAACAGATATGCCAAATTTTGTCGCATCATTTGGGTTGTTAAGTGTTTCTTCTTTCCCGTTTATAAATAACTTCCCACTATCCTGCTTATGAACGCCTGTAATTATTTTAATGAGGGTAGACTTACCGGCGCCATTCTCTCCGAGAAGAGCATGAATTGATCCTTTTCTCAGCCGGAAACTCGCCTGATCCAGCGCCTTGACTCCCGGAAAGGATTTATTAGCCGAGCTTATTTCAAGGCAAAACTCACTCACTGTTGAAAATCTTTCTGAGAGCTTCTTGCTTGTACTCTCGATAGCGGTTTACCAAAACGGCTAGTAAAATCATAACTCCCAAAAATATCTGAACAAAGAATGGGTCGATTTTAAAGATCACTAATGCTTGTGATATTATCACAACGATCAAAACGCCAAGAGCGGTGGCAATAACATCCACTTTGCCACCCGCCAAAATCGCCCCGCCAATCACAGGAGCCGCGAAAGATGGTAACAGCCATGAATCCCCAATATTTGGCGTTCCAAGCTGCAACCTGCAAACGACTAATATTCCCGCTGTCGCCGCCAAAAACCCCGAGATAACATGCGCCGTAATGACAACTTTTGATGAAGATATCCCTATTAATTCGGCTGATTGAACGCTGTTTCCATAGGCAAGCATATGGCGGCCAGTCTCCGTTCTGTTCATAAAGACCCACATTAAAAATGTTATAATTATTGGGATGACGATTAAGAATGGGATAGGAGTATTACCTAGTTTGGCATTTCCAAAGTTTTTGACAGTTTCTGGAATATTGTAGAATGGTTCAGCCTCGGTAATTCCTAAGTTTATACCCTTAAATATATACAGTGTCGCTAAAGTTATTATGAAAGCTGAAATACCAGATTTAGCCGTTATGTATCCATTTAAAAATCCACACATCATGCCAATCACTAGGCCAATTAAAACAGCAACTGGAACGGAAATTTGATGTACTTCCATCAGGCCACTGAAAGAAATTGCCACTAATCCTCCAATGGCACCGACCGACAGGTTCATCTGGCCAATCGCAATAATTATCATCTGTGCCAAAGCAATTATGAGCATATAACTTGTGCTCACCATCAAAACATATAAATTGAAATGCGATAGAAAAGCCGGCTTGACAGCTGCAATGGCAAGTCCACTGACAATCACAACAATCAATAAACCGAACCAATCTTTTTTGAATAATGTAGCCATACTCATATTCACGATACTATCACATTTTTGAGCGTAAAATATTCTCTGGTCCTGTCGAGCAAGACAGCCAACAAAAGAATAATACCAAGGAAAAATCGAATCCAAAATTCACCAACGTCCAGAAGGTAAAGACCATTTGTTAGAAGCGTAACCAAAACAGCACCAAGCATGGTTCCAAAAACTGATAGTTTACCGCCTGATAAAAGAGTACCTCCGATAACAGGTGCAAGAAATGCCGGCAGCAACCAATCCATACCCAATTGTCCCGCCATTGAGGGTATCGCAGCGCCGATACGCGTTGTAAGCAAAATCGCGGCCAAAGCGCCCAAAAAACCTGACAAAATATGACAATAAATGAACATCGTATTCACCGATATTCCAGACAATTCTGCTGCCTCGGGGTTTGCTCCAGCCGCAATTAATTTACGGCCAATATCGGTAAACCGAAAAACATAAAACAGGACAAAACAGGTTGCGACGCTCACCAACAGAAGCGGCGATATATATTTATTAAACAGTTTGGCTGAACCAAAATCGGTAAATAACTCAGGAAGTCTTCGAAATGCTTCAGCTTCCGTCAGCATGGTCATAAATCCGAAGTAAATACTCATCGTGGCCAAAGTGACGATAAAACTATGAACACCAGTTTTAACCGTTATAAAACCGTTTATCCATCCTAAAAACGAACCCATACCGAGCATAAGAAATATCGAAGGTATTATGGGTATTTCCAAAACCTCCATGCACCAACCACCAAACATCGCGGCACATACTCCGATTGCCCCGAGCGCTAGGTTTAAGCCTCCTGTTAAGATCACCACCATCATTGCAAGACCGATCATTATATCGATTGCGATTACCCGTGATAAGGCAAAGATATTGAATCTCGATGTAAAGCCGTCTGTAACGGTTGAAAATATTACGATAAAAATTAATACAAGGCACAGTAAACCAAACTGATTTGTAAATATAAAATTTGGAATTTTCTTATTCATTTATTGTGTCACAGCCGTTCAATTGACGAGTAATGTGAAGGGGAGAGGTAACCCTCCCCATCAGGTGTTTTAGCAATCCAGAAAATCGCCTTCAAACGTTTTAAGAATTTCTAAAGAAATCCCTCTCATAGCATCAACGTAATTGTCAACGTCAGTGATATCCACGAATACAGTTCCTGAATCGATAAACTGATCAGTTTGGGCAGTCGATTTCCATGGTGCGTCTGCTTTGAACGTGCAGCCGCCTCTTATTTTATCCATTGCATAAGAACCAATATACCCCTGACCGTAAGGGTTTTGCAGCATTGTGCCATGCACAAAACCAGCTTTGATAGCGGCCAAAACCACTTCATCATGGTCAATACCCACCATTTTGATACGCTTATCGCCCATATTAGTTAAGGCTTGTGCCGCAACAACTGCAGGAACCCAAGCCGTCGTAACGATCCCGTCAACTTCACCCCCTTGTGCAGCCATAAACGCGTTGATCTTTTCATCGGCTGGTTCATATGCGTCAATATCAGCAATCACTTGGATTATCTCGACATCGCCGCCAGATTCTTCAACCGCTTTTTCCACGGCCTTAATCCTCAGCGTAGTATTTGGGTCCACTAGAAAACCCGTGAAATGCGCAATTTTGCCTTTTCCACCCATTGCATCAATTAACTGCTTTGTGCCCAAATAAGCTGAGTGACCGGTATCTGTGCCAAAGCACATTTTGGCTTTGGTGGGTTGCTCCACGCAGCCCGCAAGCGCCGCAGTGGGAATACCCGCATCATCTAGCTCACCCAAGATTTTATTTGTTCCGACGGCATCTCCAGGAAATACAAGAACTGCATTATAGCCTTTGCCAACAAGGCTTTCTATCAGCTCATTCTGCTGGCTTAAATCCCATTCCGCGGGAACTTTATAATCTGCTTTTCCAAGCCCAAAATCCTTTACCGCGTCTTGTCCGGCTTTCTCCCAAGCCGCAAAGTAGGGGTGAGGGCCACCTGGAACTAAGGCAACTTTTGTGTCGCTGCTGCCAGCGAATGCACCACCAGACAACACCACTGCCGCTGATGCGACTATTGAAAACAATAACTTCATACCTTCCTCCACATTCTATAAAAAACTTTTTGCTTTTATAGAATGCATCTGCCATGGTAGCATGTCAATGAATTTTGACTGTTATATTAAAACATAGCTGTATCGACATAAGCTTTTTATTTTACGACAGGTAGAATGAGAAAATGATTAGGTTTCTAAAATGCGAACTAGAATATGCCGCCTTGTAGGTCGACGCGATATCTGCATACAAACGATAGAGCTCAATTCACCTGGTGATGATGAAGTAGTAATTCAGATGGGGGCAGGGGGTATCTGTGGCTCTGATCTACATTATTACAATGATGGCGGCTTTGGACCTATCAAAGTTAAAGAGCCGATTATTTTAGGGCATGAAGTATCGGGAACCGTGCTTGCACTTGGTTCACAGGTTGAAAACCTTACACTTGGAGATAAAGTCGCGTTGAACCCCAGTCATCCTTGCGGTGATTGTGCATATTGTCAAAAAAATATTTTCCAGCATTGCCTGAATATGCGTTTTTTTGGATCAGCGCTGCGCTTCCCCCATGAGCAAGGCGCTTTTCGCGAAACTATGGTTGTGAAGTCTGGGCAATGCTTCCCGGTTCGCGCTGCTACGCCTTTAGCACATGCGGCCTGCGCAGAGCCTCTTGCGGTATGTCTTCATGCGCGTAGCCGCGCTCCGAAGCTAAAAGGAAAACGTATTTTGATTACTGGCGCGGGCCCGATTGGCGCACTTTGTACAGCCTTGGCGCACGAAGCAGGTGCGGGTGAAATTGTTGTAACTGACCTAGAAGATCTACCTCTCGAAGTTGCAAAAAATATGGGTGCGAATATTACAATTAATATCTCTGGTTCTTCAGAAATTTTGTCAGTTTTCTCGGAAGATAAAGGCTATTTTGATGTTGCGTTTGAATGCTCAGCGGCGCAAAGGGCATTAGATACATGCATTGACACCGTTCGCCCTCAGGGAACGGTTGTACAAGTGGGGGTAACTGGAAATTTATCTATCCCCATCAATAAACTGGTTGGAAAAGAAATTTCTATGATTGGAGCGCATCGTTTCGATAGAGAATTTGGCGTTGCTGTGAAAATGATCGATACAAACAAAATTAATGTCGCTCCAATCATTTCTCACAGCTACCCGCTTGAGAAAGCTGTTGAGGCTTTTGAGATTGCCAGCGACCGATCAAAGGCCGTAAAAGTTCAACTCACTTTTTAAAAACCTGACGTCTACTGCCAAAAGGTTGGTAAAAGTGAGGCCTTAAACTTCCTAGCTTTGTTCTCTACTGTTGAAGCAAATTGCATCTCAGTATTTTTTCTAACCCACCATGGAAACCCAACCAGGCCAAAAGTCTTAGGCCTCAAAGGCCGGACCCATTGGTCCTTTGCGATCGTGCCAAACCTCACCGTGGGGAAATCTGTACCGCTCAAGAAATTCTGGCTTCATTTCGAGACCCCAGCCTGAGCTCTCGGGCGTTACATAGCAGCCTTCTTTTACCAACACGGGTGTGCTGAATACATCAGCTTGCTGGAAGTCGATGTCTTCAAATATGCGCTCTTCACTCGTTGCTGAAACTGCAATCTGATCCCAAATTGCGTAGTGCCTGATCATGTTACAAAGGCCTATGCCGCCACCGTGTGGGCAAACCGGAATATCAAAATGTGCCGCCATAAGTATTACAGCCATAACGTCATTCACACCAGCCAATCGAGTCCCATCTACCTGAAAATGCGTGAGAGCCCCGCTGGCAAGCATTTGCTTGAATATAACCGGAGATGGAATTTGTTCGCCCGTCGCGACGCCAATACCTAACTGCCCCATGGCCTTAGAAATAAGAACGAAACCTAGTAGTGTCGAACGTTGTATTGCGCGGTTCTTACATAGCTGCCTCAATATAAAGTATTTTAAGTCGCGAGGTTCTAACCCTATTTGGCAGATTTCGGTCTATCTTATAGTTTCTTATTCTCCGATTAATAGCACATCATTGATCCTCTACTTTATACCCACATTTTTAAATCATATAGATTGGATAATCGTAGCTGAGAATGTTACTATGCCTGGCATAATAGTGCTCAATAGCACGCGCCTAAATCCGACGTCGCCTGTCGCTTGAACTGGAAGCTTGATCTGATAGTCCTATTGATAAACGGTTTGTGAACAAAGCCAGAAGCTTTTTTTGATTCTGGTGAATAAACGCTCATTGAACTTCTCATCTCACAGCTTATGCTAATTCTTGATGGCCCGTCTATTTCGGCAGCAGAAAAGGTTTTGGTGTTCAACAAGAGGCTTTCCAATAGAGAGCCGATCCTGTCCATTAGAGTAAAAATAGAATTTTGGAGTATATTTGCAGATGAATATCAAACAAAGGTTTGTTGGGAATACGGAACTTAAAATAGATATTCTTGGTCTTGGTTGTGCTCCTTTGGGTGGGAATTTTGTCGATTTAAGTTATGAAGATGGCACAAAAATTATAAATACTGCCTTACATTCAGGAATGTCATATTTTGACACCGCAGCTTGGTATGGATTTGGCCGATCTGAGCGCCTAGTTGGTGATCATCTACGACACAAACAATATGTACTTTCTTCAAAAGTTGGTCGAATTTTAAAGCCAGGCGCGGTTCGAAATCCACTTGATTTTGGTATGATTGATCCACTGCCATTTCATGTAATTTATGACTATTCTTATGATGGGATCATGCGTTCTTATGAAGACAGCTTGCAACGTCTTGGCTTAGATAGAATTGATATTTTATTGGCGCATGACATCGGTGCGTTTCATCATGGTGCAGAAAATGCAAGTCACTTTAATGATTTGGCGAAAAGCGGTTATAAGGCAATGTCAGAGCTAAGGGAGCAGGGTGCAGTAAAAGCGATAGGTTTGGGTGTAAATGAAACTCAAGTTTGCCAGGATGCATTGGATATTGGTCAATGGGACGTATTTCTGCTTGCTGGTAGGTATACGTTGTTAGAGCAAAGCCCATTAGAATGCTTATTCCCGGCCTGCGAAAAAGCAGGTACGAGCATAATTTGTGGTGGCCCTTTTAATTCTGGTCTCTTGGTCGGAAGAGACACATGGAATTACTCTAAAGCACCCGAAGATCTGATTGAAAAAACAAAAAAGTTGGCAAATATTGCAGATGAATTCAATATTCCTTTAGGAGCGGCGGCGCTACAATTTCCACAAGCTCACAATATTATAACTTCGGTTATTCCCGGGCCGCGCTCTGACACGGAGCTTTTAGAGATCATAGCTTGGCAAGAAACAAAAATTCCAGTGGAGTTTTGGACTGCGCTCAAAGACAAAAATCTTTTGGTTATTGATACTCCAACACCTGCGTAATATTCGTTTGGATTTAAGATTTTTATCTCGCCATTTCGGGGCACTGTCAAATTAAACTTGCTTGAAGCGAGCAGGGCTACTTTGCAACGTCTTCTAATGACAAAACACTCTCCATTTCGCTACTTCAAAACCAGCCCTGAAGTCATCCGACTTGCAGTAATGATGTACGTTCGATTTCCACCAACGCCTTCAAGAAAGCCTTGGACAAACTAACCGGCGTCTACCAGTCTCGGACTTCCAGCGGGATGCAATGGCTGGGTATCAAGCCAGTTCTACAGTTCTAAGCCCAGATTAGTGTAGGTAGTGTAGGCTGTGTAGGCATTTTGGGAAACTTTCTACTGGGAGATCTCTGGGGACTTTTGCGATTTGCCTACACA
>Ga0209502_10002297_pt1 | contig 16047 bp, 14 predicted proteins | sample ArcticOcean_MG_C_10_FD_187442 | JGI IMG/M metagenome (GOLD analysis project Ga0209502, IMG submission 187442) | Marine microbial communities from western Arctic Ocean - ArcticOcean_MG_CB11_90 (SPAdes) (version 2) | ecosystem: Environmental > Aquatic > Marine > Oceanic | place: Arctic Ocean...
GACTCCGATATTACAAAATAGTCCACATATTTTTCTAAAATATGTAAACGTAAGTCAACCATATGATCCTCGTTAAAATATTGGAAGCAGTCGTATATAGCCATTAATTAAAAAAGAAATCGCTTAAGTCCTTAATTTGGTCGATAGACTTAAAATTATTTTTTTTTGAGATTACCTTTAATAAACTTATTTGTCCAAATATTAACATAAGGGCAGTAAATTTTTCTTCATTTTCAGTAATTATTTGTTTACCCGAGTCATTTTTAAAATTTGGTACAAACAACATATCCATTTCCGCTGGTACTCTGGTGACATGTGACCCAATACCCTTCCAATCTATAACTGTATAATTCAATTTATACATGTAGTTTAAAATCTCATTCCAATCTGGAACATCTTTATACATCGAATGTATATGGACCTCTATTTTTATGAGTAATGGTCTATAATTACCAATCCCTTTTAATATTTCTAGCTCAGCTCCCTGTGTGTCAATTTTTAAATAATCAAGCTTATTTATATTTAGATTAATTAGAGAGTTTTTTAATGTGTCACACTGTACTTCAATTTTATTTGTTATATCAAAATTCTGATAATTTTTTTTTTTAATATTATGTAAATCAAAAAATTTTGGATTTGGTTCGTACATTGAGGAACTACCAAGTCTGTTGCCCAGTATATAGATTTTTTTTTTACCTTGAGAGCTCCACAAAGCATTTGTGATAACATATTTATTTTTTTTTTTTAGTTTTTCCGCCTCTTCAACAATCGGCTCCACTAAAACTGCTTCAAATAAATAATTATATTTATCTGGTATAGAATGGTCAGAGTTAAAGCCTCCTTGCGCGCCAACATCTAAAGTTATTATTTTTTCTTCACCCAATAAAGATTTAATTAAATCTTTAAAATTATGATTATTATTTGAAAAAAAACCTTTGTCCGAGAAGTAATTTATTGCTCTTCGATTTATTTTAAAAAATGTGAACACCTTAAATAGAACGGGAAAAAAATATTTTGAGAAACTTATACCAAATTTTTCATTAAATTTTTTCATTTTTTTGTAAAGGTGGTTAAACCAATTTTTTTCCCCTCAATCACAGAAGAAGAACAATGTAGATTTGTTCTGTCAAAAATCAGCATAGAACCTATTTCCCACTCATAGACCAGATCTATTTCTAGGCCAGTTAGATTTTCAATTTTTTCATGATTAAGGTATTTTTTATGAAGCTGTTGATCAAATGGCTTATCACCAAACATGCCTATATGCTCAGAAGATCTTTTGTTTTGTCCATATTTTAATTTTTTTAATTCTAGTTCATTTCGGTCAGTTGTAAAATTTGTAGATTGACCATAAAACCTATTCTTAAAAATTACAGTACTTCCCACAGGCGTTAGTGGAATTAGACTTTGTTTATATATTAGATCTTCGAAATTAAAACCACCATCAATATGCAAACCTATAGGGTTATAGCTTTCTTGGAAAAGACCCAATATATCATTTCCACCATCATCTTTAAGATTATCGTAATTAAAATCACCAATTTCATTTTTTAATTTTTTATAAAATAATTCCTCTATTGCTTTACCATATTCAGATAACCATCTTTTTTTAATAACATTCTGTTTTTTGTTATGAACAGTTGTAGGCAATTCATTGTATAGGTTAATAAATTTATTAATTTCAGTCTTATTAAAAATATTTTTAATTACTTTAGGTGCACCTTCATTTTTTTTTATGTCTAAAATTTTCTGATGCATAAATTATTCTCCCATATTGATTAACGTTCCTCGATTTTTTGCCCCTTCATAAGAGCGATAAAAAACTAGTACTCCAAAAATAAAATACAAATTTGATATAAATATAGCTTTAAAAATTTGAACGTAATTGATAATATTATAGATTAATATATTTCTCATTTCCTCAAAAATATGAACCAACGGAAGTAATTTAGAAATTATTTGCAGCCATTCAGGAAGTATTTCTATTGGATAATAAATACAACCTAGTGGGGCTAAAAAAAATAAGCTTGCCCATGCTATATTTTCAAAAGAAGGTCCAAATCTTATAAGGCCAGAAGTTACTAATAACCCTAATGTGACACCAAATATGTAAAGAGCTAACAATAAAAAGATCAGCGGTGTTCCAATTTTAAATATCGAGACACCAAAAAGAGGAATAGCTATAAGTGCAGCAGGCACCAGTCCAATTAAAGTTCTAAAAATCGCTGTAAAGGTTAATGCCGCTATAATTTCACTTAGTTTCAAAGGGGCTATAAATAAATTAGTAAAGTTTCTGCTCCAAATTTCCTCCAAGAACATCATATTGTAACTAATGCTGGATCTAAAAAGAAAGTCATAAAGTATCGCTGCACTTAAAATTATTCCAACAGTATTATTATAGTAACTTGAACTTAGGGTAAAAAATTTTGAGATAAAACCCCATAAAAAAATTTGAATAGTAGGCCAATAAATTAAATCTAAAATTCTAGGAAAAGAACCTTTGATCAAATAAATATGTCTTAGGCTAAGAGCGTAAATTTTATTCCAATTCATCTTTACTCCTAGCAATTTTTAAGAAAGTTTCTTCCAAGTTATCTCTTCCATGTTTTTTAATAAGTTCTTTACATGTTCCCTTGTCTACAATTTCCCCCTTTTTCATCATAACCACATTGTCACAAAGCCTTTCAACTTCCTTCATATTATGTGAAGCTAAAAGCATAGTAAGTTCATTTTCAGATTTGTAGTTTTCCAAATATTTCCTAACAAAATCTCCCACATCTGGGTCTAGACTTGCCGTAGGTTCATCTAGAAATAATAATTTTGGTTTATTAATTAATGATTTTGCTAGTGATACTCTGTTTTTTTGACCAGATGAAAGCTCTCCAGTTTTTTTATTTAAAAATTCATTCAAATTTAAATTTTCTGTCAATTCCTCAATACGTTGTTTTACTTTTTTTACTCCATACAACCTCGCATAAACATTTAAATTTTGAAAAACTGTTAATTTTTTTGGCAATTCTATATATGGGGATGCAAAGTTCATCATACTGAGTAAATTTATTCTATTAGTTGAGTTCAATATTTTATTATCAATAAAGATTTTTCCACTTGATGGAGTAATTAACCCAAGCATCATTCCTATTGATGTAGTTTTTCCACAACCATTAGGTCCTAATAAACCTAAAGTTTTATTCTTTTCTATAGAAAAATTTATATTTTTTACCGCTAAAACATTGTTAAATTTTTTACTAAGATTTAATACTTCTAATTTCATTATTTTTTTGCCGCTCTTATTAATCGATCATTAATTGCAATGCCCGGACCTTTATTTGGAACAGCTGCAACAAAGATTTTTTTAAACTTTAATTTTTTTATTTTTCTAAGAATTCTATATAAATTAGATGCCGCCTCTTTCAAGTTAGAATTTCTACTTAAATTGAAGTGATTTTTTTTTATTTTATATTTTTTACCAAATGTAATAAAAGCATCTTGATCTTCAGTAGGTTTTTGATTTAAAAATATAGGAATACCAGGCGAATAGTGTTTTTTTAGCATTCCAGGAGACTTAATTTTTGAACTATTTTTTATAAAATTTACTTTTTTTTTTAGTATTTTATTAATTATTTCAGGACCAATTATTCCCGGTCTTAGAATCGTTGGTTTTCCAGTTAAATCTATAACAGTTGACTCAATTCCAATCTTAGAATTTCCACCGTTAATAATAAATTTTAATCTTTTTTTAAATTCATCAGCCACATCTTCTGCTCTTACAGGGCTTACATTTGAAGAAACATTAGCGCTTGGCATAGCTAAAGGGAAATTAATATTTTTTAATATAGTTCTTAAAATTCTATGACTAGGAAATCTTACAGCAATTGTATTTAAATTTGCTGTAACAATTGGTTTGACCTGTGATTTAATTTTTCTTTTTAAAATAAATGTAATTGGTCCAGGACAAAACTTTTTATACAATTTAAAAAAATATTCATTTAAAATAACATCATTTTGAGCGCTTTTATAATTAAAAAAATGAACTATTAAGGGATTAATTTGAGGTCTTTTTTTAAGTTTGTAGATTTTTTTAATCGACATTGTTGAGTATGCATTACCAGCTAATCCATAAACAGTTTCAGTAGGTAATCCTACAATATTCCCATTTTTTAAATTGACAATAGTTTTATTCAGTGATTTTTTGTTATAAGAAAAAATATTTGAATAGATATTCTTCATAATAATATTATTATACGATTAATGAAAAATGAAAATATTCCAGCTAATATTAAAAGTAAATCATTAAAAGAAGCCAGGGACGAAATAAATGAGATTTTAAATAAACTTGAAGGTAAAGACGTAGATTTAGCTGGCTCTATTGGTGATTATCAAAAATTAATCCAATTAAATAAATATATTGATTTACTATTTAAAAGAAAAGTAAAGGAAATATCATTTATTACCAAAAATGTTAAAAAAAATGATAAAAAATAAATTACTTAAAAATGCAAATAAAGTCGATAAATTTTTAATCAACTATTTAAAGAAGCAGGACAACTCACTATTGATCGCCCCAATGAAATATGGAGTAATTTCTGGTGGAAAAAAAATAAGATCTACTCTAATATTTGATGTAGGAAAAATATTTAAATTAGAACAAAAAAAATTAATAAATATTTGTGCTGCTGTCGAATGTATTCATTCCTACTCACTTATTCATGACGACCTTCCCTGCATGGATGATGATGATATTAGAAGAGGTAAGCCATCAGCTCATATTAAATTTGGAGAAGCATCAGCAGTATTGGCTGGAAACTCTTTATTAGCTTTAGCTTTTGAAATTATTGCCGATAAAAATTATTTAATTGATTCAAAATTAAAAAATCAAATTATAAAATCATTAGCATTTTGTTCAGGACATACTGGTATAGCGGGTGGTCAAGAACTAGATCTTAAATTTGAAAATAAAAATAAAAATTTAGAGCAAATCATTGATATGCAAAAGAAAAAAACAGGAAAATTATTCAATTTTTGTTTTTATGCAGTGGCAGTAATAGCTAAAAAAAATCCTAAAGAAAATTTTTTTTTAAGTGTTTTAGGCGAAGAAATTGGACTTTTATTTCAATTTGCTGATGATTTTTTAGACATAAGAGGTTCAAAAAAATTAGCGGGCAAACCTATCAAAAAAGATAATAAAAAAGGCAAGTCTACTTTAATAAATTTAATGGGATACGAAAAAGCTTATAACTATGCAAGTAATTTAAAGAGAAATATATTGCTTAAATTAAAAAAACATGGAAAAAACGCTAAAGATTTAACCAATACTATAGAATTTATTTTAGATAGAAAATTTTAATGACTAGATTAATCAAGCAAATCAACTTTCCTTCAGATTTAAGAAAATTTAAAAAAGATCAATTAAAACAAATATCAGATGAATTAAGAGATGAATTAATCGATGTTGTTTCAGAAACTGGAGGGCATTTAGGAGCAGGCCTTGGTGTCGTTGAGTTAACAGTAGCTTTACATTACGTTTTCGACACACCAAAAGATAAATTAGTTTGGGATGTAAGCCATCAATGCTATCCACATAAAATTATTACAGGAAGAAGAGAAAAAATTAAAACATTAAGAAAGGGCGGGGGTTTATCTGGTTTCACTAAAAGAACTGAAAGTGAATACGATCCTTTTGGAGCCGCACATAGCTCTACATCTATCTCTTCAACTCTAGGTATGGCTGTGGCTAAAAAGTTATCTAATAATAACAATAATGTAATTGCAGTTATAGGTGACGGGGCGATGAGCGCAGGCATGGCATATGAGGCCATGAACAATGCTGGAGCTTTAAAATCTAAACTTATAGTAGTTTTAAATGATAACGACATGTCAATAGCTAGACCTGTAGGAGCTATGAGCAAGTATTTAGCAAAACTATTATCAGGTAAATTATATTTCAATCTAAGAGAAACAGTTAAGATGGTTATTTCAGCTTTTTCTAAAAGATTTAGTCAAAAAGCGGGTAGAGCGGAGGATTTGCTTAGAGGAATAGTTACAGGTGGGACTCTATTTAGCGAATTAGGCTTTTATTATATAGGCCCAGTAGACGGACATGATGTAGACAGCCTCGTTCAGATATTAGAGAACGTTAAAAATTCTAAACACCAAGGCCCTGTACTAATACATGCAAGGACACAAAAGGGTAAGGGTTATAAACCGGCTGAGGACTCAGGAGATAAGTACCATGGAGTTTCTAAATTCAATATAGCAACTGGTGAACAAGCCAAATCAAAATCAAATTCACCTTCATACACAAAAGTATTTGCTGAAACTCTAATAAAACACGCTGAACAAGACACTAAAATTATAGGTATTACTGGTGCTATGCCATCAGGCACTGGTTTAAACTTATTTGAAAAAAAATTTCCTGATAGAACTTTTGATGTAGGAATTGCCGAACAACATGCCGTTACTTTTGCAGCCGGACTTGCAACAGAGGGATACAAACCCTACGCGGCAATTTATTCTACGTTTTTACAAAGAGCTTATGATCAAGTCGTTCACGACGTGGCTCTGCAATCATTGCCAGTTAGATTTGCCATAGATAGAGCGGGTCTCGTAGGAGCAGATGGCCCTACACATGCTGGCTCATTTGATATAACTTATCTTTCAACTTTACCAAATTTTGTAGTGATGGCAGCAAGTGATGAGTCTGAACTAGTCAAAATGATTAATACATCTGTTCATATTAATGATCGTCCTTCAGCATTTAGGTATCCTAGGGGAAATGGGATTGGAATTGAAATGCCATCAATTAGTGAAGTTTTAGAAATCGGTAAAGGCAGAGTTATTCAAGAAGGTAAAAAAGCAGCAATTTTAAACTTTGGAACTAGACTAGAAGAATGCAAAAAAGCTTCAGAATTATTATCTAAAAAAGGAATTGATATAACTATTATTGATGCAAGATTTGCAAAGCCTTTAGATGAAAAATTAATTATGGAAGCTGCAACTAATCATGAAGTTTTAATTTCTATTGAGGAAGGTTCAATAGGAGGATTCGGATCACATGTAATGCAATTTTTATCAGATAGAGGAATTTTTGATAAAGGATTAAAATTTAGATCAATGATTTTACCTGATTTATTTATTGATCAAGACACTCCCGAAAAAATGTATGAAAAAGCAGGTTTAGATAGTTTTTCAATTGCAAATAAAATTGAAGAAACTTTAAACTCTAATATTATTTTAGCTAAAAATAGAACTAAGATTACCAACTAACCACACTGCGCTCGATGCATCAGCAAGTGATCGAGAAGCACACAGCTTATCATCGCTTCACCAATAGGGACTGCCCTGATACCTACACAAGGGTCATGTCTTCCTTTAACAGAAATTTTTGTATTTTTACCTTTTTTATCTATTGTATTCCGACTTGTTAAAATAGACGATGTTGGCTTAACTGCAAATGATGCAATAATATCTTGTCCTGAAGAAATTCCACCTAAAATTCCACCAGCATGATTGGTTTTAAATTTAATTCTACCGGATCTTTTGCTCATTTCATCAGAATTTTCTTCACCACTTAAAAAAGCTGCGTTCATTCCTGATCCAATGTTCACACCTTTTACAGCATTGATACTCATTAAAGCAGCTGCAATGTCAGTATCTAATTTGGAGTAGATTGGAGCTCCCAAACCAACTGGAATGCCTGAAGCCCTTAACTCTATTACTGCTCCACACGACGAGCCTGCTTTTCTTATACCTAAAAGATATTTCTCCCAAATTTTAATTGATTCTTTATCGGGACAGAAAAATGGATTTTTTCTAATTTCAGAATCTTTCCAATTTTGTTTGTCACATGACATTGACCCTAATTGAGTGACTGCACCAATAACATTAAATTTTAAACCAATAATTTTTTTTAAAACTATTCTAGCAACAGCTCCAGCTGCAACTCTGCAAGCTGTTTCTCTAGCAGATTGTCTACCACCACCTCTAAAATCTCTAATACCATATTTTTTAAAATAAGTATAATCAGCATGACCAGGTCTAAATTTATTTTTAATAGATTCGTAATCACGAGATTTTTTATCCTCGTTATAAATAATTATAGAAATAGGGGTCCCTGTTGATTTGCCCTCAAAGACCCCTGATAAGATAATGACTTTATCAGACTCTTTTCTTTGAGTTGTGAATTTGGATTGACCAGGTCTACGTCTATCCATGTCTTTTTGGATATCTTTTTCAGATATAGGTATATTTGGAGGACATCCATCGATTACACAGCCAATTGCTGGTCCATGAGACTCTCCCCAAGTAGTAAATCTAAATATTTTTCCAAAAGTATTAAAAGACATAGTTAAATAATGTATAAATTATTTTATAGAATATATGAATCAAAAAAATGGCAAAAATTCACTTGGATTAGATAGTTGCTTCGAAGATTTGGCAAATCCTATCGATTTATTCAAAAATTGGTTTTCTAAAGCAGAAGAAGGTGAAATTAACGACCCAAATGCAGTTGCATTAGCTACAGCGGATAAAAGCAACCAACCCAATGTAAGAATGGTTCTTTTAAAAGGTTTAAGTGATAAAGGATTTGTTTTTTATACAAATTTTAATAGCAAAAAAGGTAGCGAGCTTAAAGGCAATCAAAAAGCATCAATGTGTTTTCATTGGAAAAGTTTAAGAAGGCAAGTGAGGGTTGTTGGAAAAGTTGAAGAGGTAGCTTCAAAAGAAGCAGATGATTATTATAATTCCAGACCTTACAAAAATAGAATTAGTGCTTGGGCCTCAGCACAGTCTCAAGTGCTAGATAAAAGAGAAACTTTCTTAGAAAAAATAAAAGAATTTGAAAAAAAATATCCTGATCAAAATAATGTTCCAAGACCACCTCACTGGTCTGGCTGGAGACTGCTACCAGATGAAATTGAGTTTTGGGTAGATGGTGAAGGAAGAATTCACGAAAGATTAAATTATAAAAAAAATAAAGAAGAATGGATTAAAGAAATTCTTTACCCTTAGAATGATCTGTTAAGACTAAAGCCTGTTAAATTTTGTAGAATTTTCTTATCTTCATTATCCGGAAATATACCCAGAGAGTCGTAAGATACATTTACAAAATATTCTGCTCTTTTTAAACTTGCTTCAATCGCTTTATATTTATAAATCAATGCTAAAGTTTCGCTAAAATCATCTTCATTTCTTTTTTCTTTTTTTATAATTTCAGATAAAAAAGCTCTCTCTTCATCATTGCCTTTTTGAAACACAATAATTAAAGGTAGAGTTACCTTGCCTTCAAAAAAGTCTTTTCCTATTTTTTTCCCGAATAATTTTTCTTTTGCATAATAGTCAAGCGCATCATCTGCAATCTGAAAAGCAAGACCAAGATTTTTACCATAAGACTCTAAAGCTTTTTTTTCTTTTTCATTGCTCCCTGAAAGACATGCTCCAGTTTTAGTTGCTGCTGAAAACAGTGCAGCCGTTTTTAAATTAATTATATCTATATAGGTATCTTCAAGAAGATCTGCTTCACCTTTATGTTGAAGCTGAAGGACTTCACCTTGTGCAATTTTTGCTGATGTTGATGATAGTAATTTTAATACTTCTAAATCTCCGTCATCAACCATTATTTCGAAACACCTGCTGAGCAAATAATCGCCAACTAATATTGATGATTGATTTCCCCAAATTGAATTTGTAGTTTTAATTCCTCTTCTTAAAGAACTCTCATCAATTACATCGTCATGCAATAAAGTTGCCGCATGTATAAGCTCAACACACGCTGCTAGATTAATATCTCGCTCACCTAGTTCATAACAAGATAACTTAGCAGAACCTAATGTTAGCAAAGCCCTTAATCTTTTACCTCCAGATCGAAGATGATGATCACTCATCTTTTCTATTAGGTTTACGTCACTTTTTAACTTAAGTTCAATCAAGCTCTCCACTTTTTCTAATTTATTTCCTAACAGGTTTTTAAGCTCTAGATAGGCTGAATTAGCAGATTTTTTTAGAGGTATTACTGATCCCATAATTCACATTTATAATTGATTTTACTTAGAATAATTTTTTAAATGAAACACTGGTGACGCACCTATAATTCAACCATAAGTAGCGTAATAAAATAATTAAAATTTTAACTATTGCTGCTATAAGAATAATAGTAACAATCGTAAAAATATGTTTTCATTTTTTAAAAAAAAAACCGTCATTCCCCATGTAAGACTAACAGGAGTAATTGGTTCAGCAGGTAGATTTAAGCAAGGTATGGATCTTGCTGGTCAAAGGGCAATTTTAAAAAAAGCATTTTCTTTTAAAAAAATTAAACACGTTGCTATTTCAATTAATTCTCCAGGAGGATCGCCAGTACAGTCTCATTTGATTTACAGCTACATAAAACAATTAGCTAAGGAGAAAAAAGTTAAAGTTATTATTTTTGCAGAAGATGTTGCTGCATCTGGAGGTTATTTAATATCTTGTGCGGGAGATGAGATATACGCCAACTCTAGCTCAATTATTGGCTCAATAGGAGTGATTTCAGCATCTTTCGGTTTCAAAGATTTGATTAAAAAAATTGGAATAGAAAGAAGAGTATATACAGCTGGAAAAAATAAAAGCACTTTAGATCCTTTTGTAGATGAAAAAGAAGAAGATGTTAAAAGATTAAAAAGCATTCAATTGGAATTGCACGCTGATTTTATAAAGGTTGTTGAAAATAGCAGAAGTTCAAAACTTAAAGATCCTGAAAAAAATAATATTTTTACAGGTGAATTTTGGACAGGAAGCGCTGCATTAAAAATTGGTTTAGTTGATGGGATTGGTAATGCGGATCAAGTTTTAAAAGAAAAATTTGGTGACAAAGTAATAATTAAAAATATGGAAAAGCCAAAAGGATTTATAGCAAGAAAACTGTCTTCTTCTATTCAAAATCCTATTGACAGTTTAACAAATACTTTAGAAGAAAAACCGATGTGGCAAAAATTTGGTTTGTAAATGCCAGTTAAAAAAAAAGAAAAAAAAAAATTAAATTTCCTATCCTTTCAAGATATTATTATGAAGCTTCAGAGCTTCTGGGGTAAGAATGGTTGCGTTCTTCTACAGCCTTATGATTTAGAAGTAGGAGCAGGAACTTTTCATCCAGCAACTACTTTAAGATCACTTGGACCCAAACCATGGAAAGCTGCATATGTACAGCCATCTAGAAGACCGACTGATGGTAGATATGGTGAAAATCCAAACCGCCTTCAACACTATTATCAGTTTCAAGTGATTATAAAACCGTCACCAAAAAATATAAAACAAACTTATTTAAAAAGTTTAGCTGCTATAGGTATTGATGTAAAAAATCATGATATACGTTTTGTAGAGGATGATTGGGAAAGTCCAACGTTAGGAGCCGCAGGTTTGGGTTGGGAAGTTTGGTGTGATGGAATGGAAGTTACACAATTTACATACTTTCAACAAATGACAGGCATAGAATGTAAACCTGTTCCTGTAGAAATAACTTATGGTCTTGAAAGATTATGTATGTTTGTCCAAGGTAAAAAAAATGTGTTTGATCTTGATTGGAATAGCGAGGGAATAAAATATAAAGATATATTCTTTCAAGCTGAAAAAGAATTTTCTGCTTACAATTTTGAATTTGCCAATACAGAAATTTTATTAAAAAATTTTGAAACAACAGAAATAGAATGTAAATCATTGCTCGATAAAAAACTTTCTCTGCCTGCATATGACCAATGTTTAAAAGCAAGTCATATTTTTAATTTACTTGATGCTCGAGGCGTCATCGGCGTTGCAGAGAGAACAGGTTACATCACAAGAATACGAGAACTCGCTAAAGGTTGCGGAGCGCTTTGGTTGAGTTCACAAAACTAATATTTTATGGCTGAACTATTATTCGAGCTTTATAGCGAGGAAATTCCTCCCCAACTACAAATCGGAGCCAGAAATCAACTCAAACAACTTTTTGAAAAATATTTTGAAGAAGAAAGTATTAAATATAAAGAAATATCAATTTATTCATCTCCTACTCGACTAGTTCTAGCAGTTAAAGATCTTCCTGAAAAAATTAAGATAGAATCTAAGGAAATTAAAGGACCTAAAGTAGGATCTCCAGATCAAATTTTACAGGGCTTTATGAAAGCTAAAAATGTTTCTCAGAATGATCTTGTTGAAAAAGAAACTGAAAAAGGAAAATTTTATTTTATAAAAACTAAGCCAAAAAATATTTTAGTAGAGGAATTGTTAACATCAATGCTACCAAAAGCTTTGGCCTCAATTAGTTGGAAAAAATCAATGAAATGGTCCGACTATAATTTAATGTGGGGAAGGCCACTAAGAGCAATATTTGCTTTATTTAATGGCAAAAAAATTACCTTTCAATTTCATCATTTAGAGTCTTCGGATGAGATTATTGTTGAACAAGATTTAGCATCAAAAAGTAAAAAAATTAAAAACTATAAGGAGTATTACAGCCTTCTTAAGAATAATAATGTCGTTTTTGATCACAATGAACGAGAAAAAACTATATTAAAAAAGTTTAGAACAATTTCTAAATCAAAAAATTATAAAGAAAATTATAATTTAAAACTTTTAGAAGAAGTAGTTAATATTGTTGAAGATCCAAATGTATTGTTAGTTGATTTTAATAAAGACTATTTAAAAATTCCCCAAGAAATAATTATTTCTACACTTGAAAAACATCAAAGATATTTTCCTATTTTTGATAGTCGGGATAGGTTAACTAATTATTTTTTTGTAGTTGTTAACAAAAAAGATGAAAAAAAACTTATCACAGAAGGTAACAAAAGAGTTGTCGAGGCGCGTTTATCAGACGCTAAATTCTTTTGGGATAAAGATAGATCTAAAAATTTAATAAAACAAATTGCAAATCTTAAAGCGATTACTTTCTATGAAAAATTGGGAACCATTTATGACAAAACACAAAGAATTAGACAATTAGCAGGCTTACTTTCTGATGACTTAAACATTAATAAAGAAAAAGTACAAATTGCTGCTTCTATTTCAAAATCAGATTTATGTTCTGATCTAGTTGGAGAGTATCCAGAGCTACAAGGAGTGATGGGTAAATACTTTGCATTATCGCAAGGCTTTGAAGAAGATGTTGCGAATTCTATTAGTGAACACTATCTTCCATTAGGACTAACTTCAACATTACCAAAAAAACCATTTAGTTATTCAATTTCTATTGTAGATAAGATAGATAGCTTAGTTGGCTTTTTTCTAATTAATGAAAAACCAACAAGCTCTAAAGATCCGTTTGCCTTAAGAAGAGCTGCAATTGGATTGCTTAGAATTGTTATCGAAAATAAATTGTCAATTAAGTTAAGAGATTTAATCAGTTACTCTATTAGACTATATGAAGAACAAGGCGTTAAAATTGAAAATGAAAAAACTGAGGTTGAGATATTAGGTTTTTTAAAAGAAAGAATGAGAAACATTTTAAAATTAAAGAATATTAAAGCTGATATTATTGAAGCCTCAATTAGTTCTCATAGTAGTGACAATTATTTAGATCTTTATAAAAAAAATCTTTTGATGAATAAATATATTAATAAAGATATTGGAATTAATACAATCAGTTCTTACAAAAGAGCTTCAAATATTACCGATAAAGCTGATAAAAGAGTCACTGGCAAACCTGATGCAGTTTTATTTAGAACTGAAGAAGAAAAAATGCTTTATGGGAAAATTAATGAAATTAGAAAAGCTTTTAGCGTAAAAGAGAGCAATAAAGACTATGAAAATTTACTAATTCAACTTTCAGAAACTAAACAATTAACAGATAATTTTTTTGACAATGTGGTCGTAAATGATGAAAATAAGGATATTAAAAACAATCGATTAGAATTATTAAAGATGTTTTGCAATACTTTTGACAATTTTATTAATTTTTCAAAACTAGAAGGCCTTTAATGAATAAAGTTATATTTAGTTTTGATGATAAATCAGCACAAAAATTAAAAGATAAAAAAAATATTTTAGGTGGAAAAGGTGCGAACCTCGGAGAAATGGGTAGATTAGGTTTACCTGTCCCTCCAGGATTTACTATCTCAACAGATGTTTGTGATATTTTTTATAAAAATAAAAAAAAACTATCTCAAAAGCTTATTAAGAATATAGAAGTTGAACTAAAAAAAATTGAAAAAAAAACCAAAAAGAAGTTCGGTGATTTAAAGAATCCGCTTTTAGTTTCAGTAAGATCAGGAGCCAGAATTTCTATGCCAGGCATGATGGATACAATACTTAATCTTGGTTTAAATGATAAAACAGTTGAAGCTTTAAGAAAAAAAACATTAAACGGCAGGTTTGCAAAAGATAGTTATAGACGATTTATCCAAATGTACAGTAATGTTGTTTTAGGTGTCGAAGGGCATTTATTTGAAGAATTAATTGATAATTACAAACTTACAAAAGGTGTTTTATTAGATACGGATCTCAATGAAAGTGATTGGGACGGATTAATTTTAAATTTTAAAGATTTGGTAAAAAAAGAAAAAAAAATTAATTTTCCTCAAAATGTTAAAGAACAATTATTTGGAGCTATTAGTGCTGTATTTTTATCTTGGAATAGTCAAAGAGCAAAAACTTATAGAAAATTAAACCAAATATCAGACCACTGGGGTACAGCAGTAAATGTTCAGGCTATGGTGTTTGGTAACATGGGAAATGAATGTGCAACTGGAGTTGCTTTCACACGAAATCCTTCAACAGGAAGTAATTATTTTTTTGGTGAATTTTTAATTAATGCTCAAGGAGAAGATGTCGTAGCTGGCACAAGAACACCCCAATATATTACTAAAAAAGCTAAGTCAGATGCCGGGTCAAAAGAAATATGCATGGAAGAAGCTATGCCTAAAGTTTACAAACAATTAGCAAAAGTTTTCATAAAATTGGAAAAACACTATCGAGATATGCAAGATATTGAATTTACAGTTGAGAATAATAAACTTTGGATGCTCCAAACAAGATCAGGTAAAAGAACTGCAAAAGCAGCAATAAAAATTGCAGTTGATATGGTTAAAGAAAAACTAATTTCAAAAAAAGAGGCTATACTTAGAATTGATCCCAATACATTAGATACATTATTACATCCAACATTAGATGAAAAAGTAAAAAAAGAAGTTATTGCATCCGGATTACCTGCTTCACCTGGTGCCGCAAGTGGTAAAGTTGTTTTTTCAGCAGACGAGGCTGAAAGGTTGAATGGAATGATGCAAGATACGATATTAGTTCGATTAGAAACTTCACCAGAAGATATTCACGGAATGCATGCGGCAAAAGGAATTTTAACAGCAAGAGGGGGTATGACTAGTCACGCTGCAGTAGTTGCTAGAGGTATGGGAAGACCTTGTGTTTCAGGTTCAAGTGAAATTACAATTGATTATGAGACTAAGCAATTTAAAGCAGGAGATGAGATTATAAAAGAAGGGGCTACTATCACGATTGATGGCGGAAGCGGTAAAGTGATGAAAGGTCTAGTGCCAACGGTCCAACCAGAAATCTCAGGATATTTTTCTACTATTATGAAATGGGCAGATCAGTTTAGAAAATTAAAAGTGAGAACAAACGCCGAAACAGAAGTAGATAGTAAAACTGCTAGAGAATTTGGTGCAGAAGGAATAGGTTTGTGTCGAACAGAGCATATGTTTTTTGATGAAGAAAGAATTTTATCTGTAAGACAAATGATTTTATCTCGATCAAAAGAAGATAGAAATAACGCTTTAGAAAAACTATTACCCCATCAAAAAAATGATTTCAAAAAAATATTTAATGTTATGTCTGGTTTACCTGTAACAGTCAGACTGTTGGACCCACCCTTACATGAATTTTTACCCAAAACTGATAAAGATATTGAAGAAGTGGCAAGATCTTTAAATTTAGCAGCCAAAGAAGTAAAAGATAGAATATCAGAACTTCACGAAGAGAACCCTATGCTGGGGCATAGAGGTTGTAGGCTTGGTATTTCTTTTCCTGAAATTTATGAAATGCAATGTGAGGCTATTTTTGAAGCATTGGTTGAGCTTAAAAAAG